>PVBE010441635.1_pt1 | contig 306780 bp, 280 predicted proteins | sample 1631181 | NCBI WGS metagenome assembly PVBE01 (sample SAMN08397723, study PRJNA350692) | Marine metagenome, whole genome shotgun sequencing project. | isolation source: water | place: Pacific Ocean | collected 2012-04 | reverse complement strand
GTCGGCTCATCGCATCCTGGGGCTGAAGCAGGTCCCAAGGGTTCGGCTGTTCGCCGATTAAAGCGGTACGCGAGCTGGGTTTAGAACGTCGTGAGACAGTTCGGTCCTTATCCGCCGTGGGCGTAGGAGACTTGAGGGATGCCATCCCTAGTACGAGAGGACCGGGATGGCTGGAGCTCTCGTGTATCAGTTGTTCCGCCAGGAGCACTGCTGAGTAGCGATCTCCGGATGGGATAACCGCTGAAAGCATCTAAGCGGGAAGCCTGCCCCAAGATGAGGTCTCCCGGGGAGTTAATCCCCCTGAAGGGCCCTGAGAGACGATCAGGTTGATAGGCCGCAGGTGTAAGTACAGCAATGTACTCAGCCGAGCGGTACTAATCGCCCGTGTGGCTTGGCCATATCATTCACCGCGCGCAGATGTGTCAGTGACGATGTAGGAGTGCGCTGCATCAACACACTGGATGTCACTGCGTGGTGAGACACGCTCGACCGATTCATTTCGGCATGCCTCATTCCGACACAGTAATGTCGGCAGAGGTCGCTCTGCGACCTCTTGAGAATGAGAGCGTAGACGCGCAACTTACCTTGTCTATTCGAATTTTCTCGGTGACTTTAGCGGAGAGGTCACACCCGTTCCCATTCCGAACACGGCAGTTAAGCTCTCTAGCGCCGATGGTACTGCATGGGTGACTGTGTGGGAGAGTAGGTCGTTGCCGAGTTATTCTTGATGCCCCGGGCCGTCTGGACGGCCCGGGGTTTCTTGCTGTTGGAGTGCCTCCGGCGGCCACACGATTGCCTCGACACACCGTGTTAGCATCAGTTCATTCGACCCGATTGGTGGAGCAGCCGAGCGCATGTCCGGGCATTCCAAATGGGCCACCATCAAGCGCAAGAAGGCGGCCACCGACTCCGTCCGCGGCAAGGTCTTCTCTCGCCTGGTGAAAGAGATCACCGTCGCGGCCAAGATGGGCGGTGGCGATGTCGATGCCAACCCGCGCCTGCGCTCAGCCATCGATGCCGCCAAGCGCGAAAACATGCCGGTGGCCAACGTCGAGCGTGCCATTCAGCGCGGTACCGGCGAGTTGCCCGGTGTTACCTACGAAGAAGTGACGTATGAGGGATTCGGTCCCGGTGGCGTCGCGGTTCTTGTGCAAACTACCACCGATAATCGTCGTCGCACCGTAGCCGAGATTCGCAAGCTCTTCGAGAGGCGCGGCGGCAACTTGGGCGAGCCCAACACCGTGGCGTGGATGTTCAAGCAGGCCGGCTATTTCCTGGTCGATGCGGCAGGCGTCGACGAGGACGCTCTGTTGGAAGTGGCGCTCGAGGCCGGGGCCGACGATGTCGCCATCCTGGATGGCATGTACGAGGTGACGACTCCGCCCACCCAGTTCCACGTCGTCCTGACAGCTCTCGAGGACGCTGGGATCGCGTGCGGTACGCAGGAGATGGCAATGCTGCCACAGAACCTCGTCCCCCTCGAGGGTCGCGACGCCGAGCGCTGCTTGCAGCTGATGGAAGTGCTGGATGACCACGACGACGTACAGAACGTCTGGTCCAACGTCGATCTCGATGAAGCCGTCGTCGAGCAGATCGCGGCTGGCTGAGGCCGGCGTGTCCGAGCCGCATGGCGCCCGCATCCTCGGCATCGACCCAGGTTCCCGCGCCGCCGGCTACGGAGTCATTGAATCCCGCGGCCAGCGTGTCCGGGTCATCGATCACGGGGTCATTCGTGTACCGGCCGACCTGTCGTTCCCTCAACGTCTCAGGTTGCTGCACAGTGAGCTCACGGCGATCGTTGAGCTTCATCGACCCGATGAGGTAGCCATCGAGGAAGTCTTCAGCGCCCACAACGTACGCTCGGCCCTTATCCTGGGCCAGGCGCGCGGTGTTCTCATGCTGGCCGCCGCCGATCGCTGTGAGGTGTTCGAGTACAGTGCCCGGGCGGTCAAGAAGGCAGTCGTAGGCTACGGACAGGCCGACAAGGCGCAGGTCGGCCAGATGATCAAGATGTTGCTGGGGTTGCCCAAGGTCCCGCCCCAAGATGCCTCCGACGCGCTCGCGATCGCCCTCTGCCACGTCAATAGTCGGGGTGTTCGACGTCGCGTCGACGACGCCGTGGCAGCGGGTCGCTGAGCGAAGAATGATCGGGTCACTCCGCGGCCGGCTGCGTCGCAAGGCTACCGAAGGGATCATCATCGATGTCGGTGGCGTCGGCTATGCGGTCACCGTTCCGTTGTCGACTTTCTATGAGCTGCCGGATACGGATCAGGATGTCAGCCTGCTCATCCATACCTATGTGCGTGACGATGCGATCGACCTCTTTGGGTTCCAGACCAACGCCGAGCAAGCCCTGTTCCAGTCCCTCATCAGCGTCTCCGGAATCGGCCCCAAGCTCGCCGTTACGATTCTGTCCGGAATGGAAAGCGACACGCTGGTGTCGTCGATCGCCGACAGCGACATCGCTCGCCTCACCAGCATTCCGGGGGTCGGTCGCAAGACCGCCGAGCGCATGGCGTTGGAACTCAAGGACAAGGTACTCGAGGTGATGCCGGCGGCCCGCCAGACCACCGCCACCGGTGTGCGCGACGATGTGCTCTCGGCGCTGCTCAATCTGGGCTACCGTCGGCGGGACGCCGAGGCCGCTCTGACGCGGCTCGAAGACCCCGCCGACGACTTCGAGACGCTGCTGCGGCAAACCTTGAGGATGCTGGCGAAGTGAGCGAACGACTGGTGATGCCCGGTTCGCTCTCCGACGAGGAGCGCTATGACGTCGCGCTTCGCCCACGCTCTCTCGATCGTTACGTAGGCCAAGCTCGCATCGTCGAGAACCTGAGAGTCTTCATCACGGCCGCCAGGCAGCGTGGCGAGCCGCTCGATCACGTCCTCCTGTTCGGGCCACCCGGCCTCGGCAAGACTACCCTCGCCAATATCATCGCTCACGAGATGCAGGTCGACCTTCGATCGACTTCAGGACCGGTAATAGAAAAGGTCGGCGACCTCGCGGCAATCCTGACCAACCTCGAAGATGACGCGCTGCTCTTCATCGACGAGATCCATCGCATGTCGGCGGCAATCGAGGAAGTGCTCTATCCGGCTATGGAGGACTACCAGATCGACATTGTCATCGGGGAAGGTCCCAGTGCCCGCTCGGTGAAGCTGCCGCTGCCCCGGTTCACGCTCGTTGGTTCGACCACCCGGGCCGCGCTGCTGACCTCACCGCTGCGTGGACGGTTCGGCATCGTGTTCCGGCTCGATTACTACTCCCAGGAGGAGCTGGCGCAGATCGTCGCCAACTCGGCAGAGCTTCTAGGCGTCGAGCTGACTCCGAAGGGTGGGATCGAGATCGCGGGACGCTCTCGGGGTACCCCGCGCGTTGCCAACCGATTGCTGCGCCGGGTGCGGGACTACGCACAGGTTCAGGGCGATGAACGAATCGATCAGGACGTGGCGCGCAACGCGCTGGGGCGGCTCGAAGTTGACGAGATCGGGTTCGACGAGATTGACCGCCGGCTGCTGCTGACGGTGATCAACGACTTCTCGGGCGGGCCGGTGGGCCTGAGCACCATCGCCGCATCGATCGGCGAGGACAAGTCGGCGATCGAGGATGTATACGAGCCGTACCTGATCCAACTGGGCTTTCTGCAACGCACACACCGGGGTCGAGTTGCGACAGCAAGAGCGTACCGACACTTCGGTATCGTGCAGCGCTCGGGCGACGACGGGCAGCCGCCGCTCTGGTAGCGGGCAGCATCGCTCGAGCTGCGCAGCACCGCCGCGTCGGCAGCCCGACGTGAGGCCATGAAGGTAGCCGAGTTCGACTACGAGCTGCCACCGGAGCGGATTGCCCAGCAGCCCGCCGACCTCAGGGACCATAGTCGGCTAATGGTTCTCAGAGCGGCCAGGGCCGCCGGGGCGGTCTCGGACGCATCGCTTGGCGACGCGGGGCCCCGCAACCGCGAGCTCGAGCACAGGCGCTTCTACGAGCTTCCCGAGATTCTCGCTCCCGGGGATCTGCTGGTGGTGAACAACGCACGCGTCGCGCCAGCGCGCCTCGATGCCACGCGGGCGACAGGTGGCGGCGTCGAGCTGCTCATGCTGGCGCCAGCGAGCCTCGGCTCGGTTCGTTGGCGTGCCCTGGCGCGGCCGGCACGGCGCGTGCGCGTCGGGAGCACGCTCCGCCTGTCGGATGGGACGCCGTTGGATGTCGTGGCCGCCGGCCCCGCCGGCGAGCGTACCATCGAGGCGCCTGCCGGCACGGATTTGGAGGTGTTGATGAACCGGTTGGGCCGCATGCCACTGCCTCCCTACATTCATGCCGATGGCTCGGCGGCGCGAGGGCAGCTCGATCTGGAGCGATATCAAACGGTCTATGCTGCGGTCCCGGGGGCCGTAGCGGCCCCGACGGCTGGCTTACACTTCACGCCTGGGCTGATGGTGGCGCTGCGAGAGCGGGGTATAGAGGTAGCGTCCGTAACGCTGCGTGTCGGCGCCGGCACTTTCCGACCGATCACCACCGACCGCATCGACGATCACGTGATGTCCTCCGAGGGCTACGAGATTCCCGCCGAAGCCGCTGATGCGGTCAACCGTGCGCGGGCCGAGCGTCGTCGTGTGGTGGCGGTTGGAACAACGAGCGTACGCACCCTCGAGCATGCCGCGGACACGGACGGTATCGTGGTCCCGGGTACCGGAACCGCCGATCTGTACGTTCGCCCCGGGTACCGCTTCCGGGTGGTCGATGCGATGATCACGAACTTCCACTTGCCGCGTTCAACCCCGCTGATGATGGTTGCCGCGCTGGTCGGCCGCGCTCGGCTGCTGGACGCCTACTCGGCTGCGAACGAGCACGGCTATCGGTTCTATTCCTATGGTGATGCCATGTTGCTACTCCCATGAGCTTTCAACGGATCGGTGCCGGCCTCCCCGGCCTGGTAGCCGGCTGGACCGAAGATGCGGAGCTGCGCTGGAAGATCGTCCAGGCAGCCTGGAGCAGCGCGGCGGGCGCTGCGGCATCGCGTCACGCCGGGGCCCGGTCGCTGGAAGACGGCGTGCTCACTGTCGAGGTGGACGACCCTAGGTGGCGCAGCAGCCTCGCGGAATTGGAGTCGGAGATCCTGGCCAAGCTTCGGGCGGCTCTAGGAAAGGATACGGTTCGTCGCATCGAATGGGTCTGACAGAAGCGTCGAGAGCATCCGTGAGCGGCTTGCTCACCCCCCGTGGCATCTAGGCTCGGTCTGAGAAGGAGATCTATGTTGGAGCGACGTTGGTGACAGAGGTTAGAACCGCGCTGCTGTCTGTCTACGACAAGACCGGTGTGGCGGACTTCGCCGCGGGCCTTATCCACCGTGGTGTGAGATTGATCTCAACCGGGGGCACCGCCCGCCATCTGGTCGGAGCAGGGTTGGCGGTCACGTCGCTGGAGGAAGTTACCGGCCAGAGCGAGATGCTTGGTGGGCGCGTAAAGACGCTACATCCTGCAGTGTTCGCCGGCATTCTGGCGCGCCGAGACGATGCCTCGCAGATGCACGAGATCGCCGCCGCAAGCATCGGCTCGATCGACCTCGTTGCAGTCAACCTTTATCCGTTCTCCGCCACCGTGGCGGCCCCCGGGCACCGCCTCATCGATGCGCTGGAACAGACCGACATCGGAGGAGTCAGTCTGTTGCGGGCCGCCTACAAGAACTTCTCTGGTGTTGTCGTGGTGGTTGATCCATCGGACTACGAGTTGGTGTTAGACGCGGTGGGCGCCGGGGAGATCGGCCTGCAGCAGCGGCTCGGCTGGGCCCGCAAGGCCGTTGAGCACACGGCAAGCTACGAAGCCGCGATTTGCAACTACATGAGCGGCATCGACGCGGTCGGCGTGGACTTGGAAGCATCGCCCCGCCAGACGACACATCCGGAATCGTTGGCACTCGTATATCGGCGTCGGGCGAACCTCCGGTACGGCGAGAATCCGCACCAAGAGGCAGCGATCTATGCCGAGTCGACCGAGATCCCGACCGGAGTACTGGACGCCGAACAACTCCAGGGCAAGGAACTGTCGTTCAACAACTATCTGGATGCCGACGCCGCCTGGCGACTGGTCTGGTCGTTGTCGTCACCGGGTGTCACGATTGTCAAACACGCGAATCCCTGCGGCGCTGCGATCGCTGCCACGCCGGCCGAGGCGTATCGTCGAGCCCGCGCCACTGATCCGACCTCGGCCTTTGGCGGCATCGTCGCCCTCAACTGCGAGGTCGACGCCGGCACCGCCACGGAGATCGCTACGACCTTCATCGAGGTCGTCATCGCGCCGGGGTTCGAAGAGGAAGCGGTGCGCATACTCGACTCGAAGGGCAACCTACGCCTACTACGAGCCCAGGAGCCGACCGAGGATATCGCTCGCCTCCCCGAGATTCGCCAGGTTTCCGGCGGCCTACTCGTACAGGGGCATGATGTGCTGTCGGCCGATCGCTGGGATGTGGTCAGTGAGCGGCACCCCACCGCAGAACAAGACTCGGACCTGCGCTTCCTCTGGGGGTTGATTCCGGGGGTGAAGTCCAACGCCATCGTGGTCGGTGGTGCGGGACAGCTGCTCGGGGTCGGCGCGGGCCAGATGAGCCGCGTGGATTCGTGCCGGCTCGCCGTATGGAAAGCGGCCGAGGCGGGGCACGATCTGGCCCGCTCCGCGGCCGCCTCCGACGCCTTCTTTCCGTTTGCCGACGGAGTCGAGGTGCTGGCGCAAGCGGGTGTTACAGCGATCGTTCAGCCAGGTGGCTCGAAGCGTGACGATGAGGTCATCGACGCTGCCAATCGCCTGGGCTTGGTACTGGTGCACACGGGCACACGCCATTTCCGCCACTAGCCAAAGCAGGGCAGCTTGCCGTCGTTGTTGCGCCCGTTGCTGTTCCGGCTATGCCTTGACCACCCGCGTTCCGCTGAGCCGGTCGTGTAGCGCCCGATGCTCAACGTCCTTGAGTGCCAGGACCAACCCGAGCCCGGCAGGAAGCATTGCTGCCGCGTAGCTCAGTGTCCGTAGCGTTGCCTTGCCGTACCCGACGCGGAATCGGTTGGACCCGATGACGCGAATCCGCATCGCCATCTTGCCAAGCGTCTGGCCACAGGTACCGACAAAGAAGATCCCGTAGCCAAGGCCGAAGATCAGCCACACAACGATGAACGGAACCGGTGCCGCTTGGACGAACGACCACGCACCGGTTCCCGCCGCGCTTGCTCCTCCGAGCATCAACAAGACAGCGATCGTTGTCAGTACCAGCGCGTCGGCCAGCGCCGAGAACACTCGATCTGACATCGGCGCCGTGGGGTCCATCGGATCACGCTGCGCGTCCAAGATCATGTCGGGATCGGAAGGTGCCTCAAGGTCCCATTCCATCGCTGCGTCCGTTTCGGGTTGTGGCTCGAGCACCATCGGCGAGTCTTCTTCCTCGTGCGGCGTGGCCGGTTCAACGAACGCGGGCTTTTCCGGATCGAACAGGCCCGGGACACGGCGGGAAGCCTCTTCCTCGGGCTCCGCATGTTCCGGCACGGCTCCTGCGAGCTCCTGCGGGGAGGATCCGGTCGGCGGGTCGGGCTGCGATTCGGTCCGCGAAGGAGTCCGGTGAGGCGGCAGGTCTGGTTGCGGTGTCGACTCCGACTCAGGCTTGACAGCTGGTGGCTCGGCCGGCGGCACCACGCCCGCTGCAGTCGATGAATTCCGGTCGGCAACCTGCTTGCTCTCGCTCGGGATGGTTTGAGAGAGGACGCCGTCGGAGCTCGGCCTAGGCATCGGCGGACTTCCGGCAGAATACTCGCCGATGATATGAATGTCGCGTTGGATCAAGCCATCCGATTCGACCTGGCCACTGGGCTTGGCAGGGTCTGCGGCAACCGGCGGCAGCGGACTCTTGTCTGCGGACGCATCGACCTTCGGCGGCTCCTCGATCTTGCGTGCTGTCGAAGTGCCCTCCAGAGAATCGCCGGCGAGCAGTGCGTCGGCGTTGAGCTGTCCGGGGGCGTTGTCGGCAAAAGCAGCCGCTGCCTCATCGTCGCGCTGTCGCGGCATTGCCCACGCCGGTATGTCGACCTCCGAGAGGTCGTTGGGTATCGCATCGAGATCGGGCGGAGGAGCCGGCTGCGTGTTCGAGGGGCTATCCTCGACGGCCTTTTCTAGCTTCGCCCAACCGGGAGTCTCGGTCCGGAAGCCGTCAAGTGGTGGTGGGGCTTTTCGGCCCTCCTGAGGCTCCACATCGGGTGTTTCCGTTGACTCTTCGATGATCTCGTTCAGAGGATTGTTGTCGATCAGCTGGGCGTCATCCTGGAACAGGGGTACAGCGTCGCTGGGTGGCGACGCCGATGCTTCCTGGAGAGGTGGCGCGCTCTCGTCGAGCTCCGGGAAACCGAGGGACGATTCGGCAGACGGTGAATCCGCGGTGGCCTCGTCTTCGTCGGCCGGGGCGAAGGCCACGCCATCCTCGGTGATCGCCTGCGTCTCGGATTCGGCGGGCTCCAGCGCGGTCAGGTTCGCGGCGGCAACAGTCGCCGGCGTCTCGACCGGGAGGTTGTCGAGCGAACCGACCGAGGTGCTACCGGGCCATCCGTCAGGCTCCGCATCGTCTTGCTCTGGGGCCGGAGTTGAGGACCCGATCAAGGGCTCGAGCCCTTCGGGGGGACTCAGGAGCGCATCCATGAGGTTGGCAAGTTCATCGGGCTCCGCCGGCTCGCCGTGCGAGTCTGGCGTAGGAGCATCGGTCATGGCCGCGGCGTGATCGCGGGCCGTCTGGAGCTTTTCACTGCGCGCTGCGTCTGCCGGGTTGCTCAATCCACCGGCAGGGCGGTCGAGCGGGCGCTTGTCGACGAGCTTGCGTGCACGGATCTCCCTCACCCGATCGCGAAGTTGCTCGCGCCAGTCGCCGAAAGGTGGACCGCCCTCGAGCTCGGAGCTCGAGAGGGCATCGGCCGGCTGTGTCGACTCGGGAGCCTGCTCAGCGGCGGCTGTCGTGAGTGGCGTCGGATTGACTGCTCCACTGTTAGAACCGTGCCGTGACACCTGAACCCCTCCTTCTCATGCTTTTCATCAATCCGACGATGAGCCCGTCGTGACGGGCTCCGCGACGGAACTCTCGATTCCTGGCTCGTACCATCCTGGCAGCACCGGATCAATCGTCTCGGCGATCAGGTCCGGCCGCCGCTTCCGTCTGGCTCGACTGGCGCGCATCATCCGTTGCTTGAGCGCCTGCGCGTCGCTCGCATGTGCATCCGCATTGCTCGAGGCATCCTCTGCCGGCGACGAGGGCGTTGGCCGTGAAGCCTCCGCCCGCCCGCTCGATGAAGCAATCAAAGCTTGCCGCCGCTCGGCGGCAGCCAGCTGCCCAAGGCTCGGATGGCGTTTGCTAATCGCATCGTTGTCGGGCGTCGCGGTCGTGACCGGCGGCGCGGCGACCTCCGGCAGCGTAGTCTCCGCCAGTTCTGGTTTCGGATCCAGTTCCAGTCTAAGTTCCGGCTCTGGCTCCGGCTGTAGCTCTGACCGTAGCTCCGGCTCTGGCTCCGGCTGTAGCTCCGGCTGTAGCTCTAGCTCCGGCTCTGGCTCCGGCTCCGACTGTAGCTTCGGCTCCGGCGCGGTCCGGGAAGCTGTCGCTGATCGCGGTTCCGGCGTCAGGCCCGGAGCATCCGGCGTCGGCAATGTTGCTGCCCCGACGGCGGGAGCTGTCACGCGCGCCGTCGGCGGGATGGGTGCCTCCGGCGCGAGGCGCATACCATCGACCGGCGGTTCCGCCAGCTCGACGACATCTTCTGGCTCGGGCGGGCGGGCGGCCGGTATATAGATCGGTCGGTTCGAGTCACGTCGCCGTCGAGTCAGCGCGCGGTTCAGCCGGAAGGACGCGTTACACGACGGACATTGCGGCAAGTGATCGAACGTGACCAGGTCACATTTCGGACATTTCAACGGATGGCGCTCCACCCCGAGCGCTCCCCCCCACTAATAACATGTCCGCCCCATGGATAATGCTAGCAACAGCGGCCCGGTAGGGTCAACGCACAGGTGCGCATTGTTGTGCAAAACAGTGTTCGTGCGTGCAGCCGCATGATCGTCCTCGGTTCGTCCCCGGCGCCACCGACGAGCCCAGATCCGTGGCCCTCTCGCGACTCGCGACGAGACCATCATGCGGTAGAGACGGCCATCGGCATGGTGGTTCTATTGTCGACCACCGGGCGTTCTAGCCGTCGGCGACCGTCTCGGCCGGGTCGATCCCGTAGGCCTTCAGCTTCCGATACAAGTGGCTGCGCTCGATGCCCAGCGCCGCAGCAGCCTCGCGGACGCTCCCGCCGAACTCGCGCAGCTTCGCCATGATCAACCGCCGCTCGAAGATTTCTCGCGCGGCACGAAGCGACAGGTCTTGGTCCAGAGCCGAAGACGCGCTCAGAGGGGCCTCGACCATCGTTGCCACGTCAGCCTCGGTGATCACGTCGGTCGCCGCCATGATCACCGCACGCTCGCAGACATTACGCAGCTCGCGAACGTTGCCCGGCCATCGATGGTCGGCGAGACGGACAATCGCCTCCTGGCTCAGTCTCTTAGGCTGTTGTCTGTACTCCGCAGCGAGATCTTGCAGAAAGCGGTCTGCCAACAGGGGAATGTCCTCGCGGCGCGCGCGCAGTGGCGGCACCTGGAACGGTATTACGTTGAGCCGGTAGTAGAGATCTTCTCGAAACGACCCGTCGGTGATCGCAGCGCTCAAGTCCTTGTTGGTAGCAGCGATTACCCGCACGTCGACATCGAGCGTCTCATTCGAGCCGACGGGCTGGAAGCGTTGCTCCTCCAGCACCCGCAACACCTTGGCCTGGGTCTTGAGGCTCATGTCGCCGACCTCATCGAGAAACAGGGTGCCGCCATCGGCGAGCTCGAACTTTCCTGCCTTGGTGGCCACGGCGCCCGTGAAGGCGCCCTTCACATGGCCGAAGAGCTCGCTCTCGATGAGGTCGTCGGGGATGGCGGCGCAGTTCACCTCGACGAACGGACCAGCGTGCCGTTGGGAGAGCGCATGGATTCTCCGAGCGACGAGCTCCTTGCCGGTGCCGTTCTCGCCGAAGATCAGCACCCGGCCGTTGCTCGGTGCCGCGCGATCGACTTGGCGCCGTAACGCCACGAGCTGCTCGCTCTCGCCGACGATATCGACACGCCCGCTGACCTGTGCTCGCAGCTGCAGGTTCTCGTGCACTAGCCGCTGCTGCCGTATGGCGTTGGCAACCACCAGGAGCACTCGATCGAGCGACAACGGCTTCTCGATGAAGTCGAACGCGCCGAGCTTCGTCGATTTCACCGCAGCATCGATACTCCCATGCCCGGAGATCATCACCACGGCGCACTTGGCGTTCGTCGTGCCGATCCTCTCGAGAACCTCGAGGCCGTCCATCGCCGGCAGCCAGATGTCTAGCAGAACAAGGTCGTAGTCGCCTCGCTGAAGCTCCTCGAGACCATCCTCGCCGCTACCCACCGCGGCGACCTCGTAGCCCTCGTCGCCCAGCACTCCCTTGAGGGTAGTGCGCACGTTGCGCTCGTCGTCGACGACCAGAATCCGTCCGGATTCACTCACCGTCGCGTGCTCAGCTCGTCGGCAACTCGACGACAAAGGTAGCGCCATGCGGCACGTTGTCGACGACCCGTATGTAGCCGCGGTGGTCGGAGACGATCTGGCGGACGATCGCCAGGCCCAGTCCGGTTCCGCCACGCTTTCGGGAGAAGTACGGCACGAAGAGACGGTCCTTGTCTTCCGGACGGATGCCAGGGCCATTATCGGCGACCTCGACCCGAACCACCTCCAGATCAGGGTCGAACACCGTCGTGACGCTGAGACGACCGTCTTCCTGCATTGCCTTCACCGCGTTGTCGAACAAGTTGGTGAACGCCCGGCGCATTTGGTCCGGGTCGAGCTGCAGCGGTGGCACATCGGGAGGCAACCTGCGTTTGATCTCGAGCTCCGGATGAAGCTCGGGGTACGGCCGCAGACTGTCCTCGAGGATCTGGTGCAGGTCGGAGGCAACCGGGTTGGCAGACGGCATGCGGGCGAAGCGGCTGAACTCGTCCACCAACGACTTCAGCGTAGCGACCTCCTGCAGAATCGTTCGGGTCCCTTCGTCAATAACGGCATACTCGCCCTCGGCTCCGGCGGCACGCCGGTAGCGCCGGGCGATGCGTTCCGCCGAGAGCTGGATGGGAGTGAGCGGATTGCGGATCTCGTGAGCAATCCGCCGCGCTACCTCGCGCCAGGCAGCAACCTTTTGGGCGCGAATTCGCCCTGTGAGATCATCGAGCACCACGACGGTGCCTAGATACCCGCTCGATTTGTCGCGCAGGCTCGAACAGTGCACCGAGAGCGTCAGCCGCTGACCAGCCGCCTCTACCGTCAACTCCTCTTCCAGCGCCGCGACGCGTGGCCGCGCGTGCCGCATGAGGGTGCGAAGCTCGGCGAAGTTGTCGCCGGCGAACACCTCGCCGTAAGGTCTGCCGATGGCATCGGCTGCGTCGATACCGAGCATGTCGGCGGTGGCTTGGTTGAAGGTCGTGATGTGCCCGTCGGCGTTCATCGATGCCACCCCGGTAGCGATGTTCGCCAGCACCGATTCCATGTATCCGCGCCCCTCCTCGAGCTCGGAAATGCTGCCCTCCAACTCGGTGCGGGATTGCTCCAGGTTGTGTTGGCCAACCGCGAGATCCTCGGTCATGCGGTTGAACGACTCCACCAGTGAACCGAGCTCGTCGTTCGTCTCGACCTGGACCCGGTAGTCGAGGTTGCCGGCCGCCACCGCACGGGTTCCTTCGGAGAGACTGCGGATGGGTCCGGTAACTCCCTTGGCCAGATAGAGCCCCAGCCACACCGCCCCGAACACGATCAACAAGCTCAGGAGCAGGAAGGTCAAGATGTAGGCGTTGGTGATCGGCTCCTTCTCCTCGATGCCTTGCGTGTAGTCGGCATAGATGTCGAGTACCGAAGCAAGCTCGGCTGCGAGTGCCCCGTCGATCACGCGCGCTACCACCAGCACGCCGTCGACTTGGCGGTCGGACGGGGCGTAGATAGGCACGCCGGCGAGGATCAAGCGGTTGCCGCCTTCAATCTCCTTGTCGTGGCGGAACGGTTGTCCCGACATGCCCATCAAGATCGAAGTGCTCGGGATGTCGAGGAGGTACTCGCGTCCTTGGAGGAAGCTGTCAGCGTGCAGCACCGGCGGCTGCGGTTGCTCGCGGTCTCTGTAAACGGCCACGGCGTCGATGTCGAGATAATCGAACTCGATCTTGCGACTCATCTCGCGGCTCAGCAATTGCCAGGCCTCGTTCGGGAACAGACGCCCCTCGGTGATCTCTGCGGCCAAGGCAGCGCCGAGGTCGAGTAACTGCAACTGCTGGATCTCGGAGGCTTCGCGCACGAGGTCGCGAGCGCGCTCATGAACCGATGTCACATCCTTGGAAAACCAACGGTCAACGCTCTTCTGGATGAAGTCGCTGCCCACCAGAAAGAGGATGATGGTGGGGACGAGCGATAGCCCCACGTACGTCGCCATGAGCTTGGTCTGGAATCTGGAGCCCAGCTTCCGGTGCCGGCGGTCGACGTACAGCTTGATCAGGTTTCGACCCAGCACGAGCAGCAGCACCAATACCAGGACGATGTTGATCACCGTAATCGCGTGCAGCAGCACCTTGTTCGAGACTGGCAGCCAACTGTCGGTAGATTGCTGCAGCGCGATCTCGATGGCGATGAATGTCGCCACGACAAGCACCAGCCCGATGACAATCAGGTTGCGATGGTGCCCGCGGCGTTGTTGATCTCCTGGTGTGCTTTGGATCATCGTATCGTCGGCGCTGGACCGGCGCGCAAGCCGGCCCGTCCACGGCAAGGGGTGGGTGCAGACTCGTGTCCGCCAATGCTAGCAGGCGGAAGCCTGACTTTGGGGCCGCGGGGCGGTTAGGCGGGGGAGGTTGCCGGTTGCAGTCGCCGCGCCGCGAGGCCGTAGACGATGTCATCCCAGTTGACGACCTGAGAGGCCTCGGGCGTCATACGGATCTTGTCCACAATCGCGGCATGTAGACCGTGTCCGGCGCGGTATGCCACCACATGGCCGAGTAGAGGGAGGCCGAGCAGCGTAAGGTCGCCGATCACATCGAGGATTTTGTGCCGCACGAACTCATCCGGGAATCGCAGTTGCGGGTTGAGTATCGAGTTCTCACCCACCACAACGGCGTTCTCGATCGAGCCGCCCAGCGCCAGGCCGAGGCTACGCATCGTCTCGACGTCCTTCAAGAAACCGAAGGTTCGGGCCGGCGCGATCTGTTCGGTGAAGGCACGCGGCGTGACGACGAACGTTTCGCGCTGCACGCCGATGAGCGGATGGTCGAAATCGATCGTATACGAGACCTTCAATCGCTCCGCCGGATAGATGGCGATGAACTTGTCGTCCTCGTCGACGCGCAGAGGCTCTATGACCTTGATGAATTTGCGCGGGGCCTGCTGTCGTCGCAGGCCCGCTTCGTGCAGCAGATAGACGAACGGCGCAGCCGACCCATCCATGATCGGCACCTCCTCGCCGGCCACCTCGACGATGAGATTGTCTACGCCGAGCCCGCTGGCGGCCGACAACACGTGCTCGACGGTGTTGATCGAAGTGTCGGCAAAGCTCAGCTGCGTAGCGAAGCTCGTCTGGTGCAGGTTCTCGATCGAGACCGGTATTTCGCGCGAGTCCAGATCGACTCGACGAAACCGGATTCCGGTGTCCGGCGCTGCGGGAAGCAACCGCAGCTCGACACGCTTGCCGCAATGCAAGCCGATACCAGCGCAACTCACCTCGCGGCGAATCGTTTTTTGGGTCAGAGTCATCAGCTGCTCTCGATTTAGGTCCCCGCGAACAAACAAGCAAACTCCGTGCCGGGATCACGAGAGAAACGCGAAGCCCTTTGTTTTCAGCGAGTTCAGTCGACGGCCCAAGCCGTCTCCGAGTTCAAGAGTGGCATTTCCGCATCATTTTGGCCCGCGGAAGTGTGGTTTTTCTGCAACAATCGCCAGGGCGCGGCAACGGCACGCAACGCAGACAACCACTCCGGACGACGAGTCCACTAGCTTCAGGATGCCAGGACGCCGTGGTGCAACTCTGATGGGTAGCCGTGGGAGCAGGTCGGGGCCAGCGGCTGCCTGCTCGATTGGTCCGGTTTGCTCCGTGGTCTGTTAGCGTGCGCGCTCTCGTAGTCACGTCGGACGTTCCGCTGGTCGAGGGCGGACACCGTGTCATCGCTCGGTCACTCGTCCGCGCACTGTGTGAGCAGGGTCATGAAGCCGAGGTGGTGACCACACCACAAAACCGCTTCGGACGACAGTTCTCCGCCTACCTCGCCACCTGGCTGACCGACGTCGGCATGACCGGGGATGGCAGGCCCATCGATGCGGTGATCAGCTTGCGGTTTCCCTCCTATGCCGTACGCCATCCGCATCACGCCGTGTGGCTCAACCACCGCATGCGCGAATACTACGACCTATGGGATTCGTTCAGCGCCAATCTGGGACTCCGCGGCCGTATGGTGGAGGGCACGCGGCGGCGAATCCTACATGGGTTGGACCGGCGTTTCCTCGGCAGAGGCCGCAAGGTATTTGCGCAGTCCGAGACGATCCGTGGTCGACTCGAGAAGTGGGGTGGCATAGAGGCGGAGGTCCTCCATCCTCCGGCTCCGCAGCGCCCGTATCGCTGCGATGGCTACGACGGCGTAGTGCTGTCGGTTGCGCGCCTTCAGCCGCTCAAGCGCAACGCGCTGCTGCTGCGGGCGGTTGCCGAGGTGCCAGGTGTCTCGGTGCGGATCGCTGGTGAGGGGCCAGAGGCGGCCCGCCTACGGGGGTTGGCCGAGGCGTTGCAGATCAGCGATCGGGTGAGGTTCCTGGGTCGTTTGAGCGAGATGGAGCTAGTAGACGAGTACGCTCGTTGCTCTGCTGTTTGGTACGGCGCCCAGGCCGAGGACTACGGCCTGGTGACGCTCGAAGCGTTCAGCGCCGCCAAGCCGGTGATTACCTGTGGCGACTCTGGCGGCCCTGCCGAGCTGGTGGTCGACGCCGAGACCGGTTTCGTCGTGCAGCCGGAGTCCGCCGATGTGGCGGTCGCGATACAGCGAGTGACGCGGCCGCAGGTGGCGGCGGATCTCGGGCAAGCTGGCTTGGCAGTGGCGCAGCGCCATTCCTGGAAGCGCGCGGTGGCGCGTTTGCTGGGTGGCGCCGGTGTTGTCTGAGCGCACTCCTGCACACCAGACGCAACTCCTGTCCGCTCGATCGTTGTCGTGTCGAGGGTGGGAAACAATCTGGATTGCTGTGGGTAATCCAATTCCCATAGGTTGAGTTGCGACCGACTGGCCCTCTACGAGGGACCGGCGACCCAGGCAGCCCCGTACCGGGAGGTTGGCGTGACGCCCGACCGCAAGAAGATCTTGCTCATCGATCGCAGCGCAGGCGGTGATCGTCTGCGGGCGACTCTGCTGGGCAGCGGATATCACGTCGTTGCGGCGAGCAGCCGCGACGAAGCGATTGATGTGCTACGCAATGGGTTCCGGCCGCAGGCCATTGTGGTGGGTAGTCAACGCGAAACCCCCCTGACAGAAGCCGTCGATGCGTTGCAGGCAGCTGGCCCATCGGTTCCGGTGCTGTTGCTGAGCGACGAGCTCGGGAGCGCTGACATTCGCACTCTCTTGAAGCGCCCCGGCGTGGAGGCAATCGCTCGGACCCGGGCAAACGAGACAATTGATCGAGCCTTGATCGGGCTACTGGAATCGGCCAGCAAAGTCGGTTCTGACGAGCTGATTGTCGGCTCGGCGGCGATGCGCGCGATCCGCGACCTGGTTCGACAGGTGGCCGATACCGATGTTCCGGTGCTCATCACCGGGGACAGTGGCGTGGGCAAAGAGGTCGTCGCCCGCCATTTACACCGCTGGTCCAAGCGCTCGGCCGGCGCCTTCGTGAAAGTGAACTGCGCGGCATTGCCGGATCAGCTGCTCGAGTCGGAGCTTTTCGGCTATGAGCGCGGAGCCTTTACCGGTGCAGACCGAGACAAGCCGGGGAAGTTCGAGCTCGCCAACGGCGGCACGATCCTGCTGGATGAGATCGGTGAGATTGCTGGCGGCACGCAGGCGAAGCTCCTTCAGGTGCTCCAGGACGGCAGCTACTATCGACTCGGTGGCAGAGGCGAGATCAACATTGACGCGCGTGTCGTGGCGTCGACGAATCGCGACCTGGAGAACGAGATCTTCGAGGGCTCGTTCCGTAAGGACCTCTTCTATCGTCTCAACGTCATTCGTATAGAGGTGCCACCGTTGCGGGAAAGGCGCGATGAGATCCTGCTATTGGCGCAGCATTTCGTGCGTCGTTACGAGCGCGAGTATGACCGTCGCCTGGGCTTGCTGTCGCAGCAGACCCTTGACACGCTCGCTGGCCACGAATGGCCGGGCAATGTCCGTGAGCTACAGAATGTAATCCGGCGGATGGTGGTGCTCGAAGACGTCGACGGCAGTATCGAATCGTTGGCGTCGCGTCGGGAGGCTGCTGTGCGCGGGCTCGATGTCGATACGCTGATCGGAGCCGACGGCTCCATCCCGCCGCTCAAAGAGGTCTCGCGGCTGGCCGCACTGGAGGTTGAGGGCGAGCTCATCCGACGGGCGCTAGAAAAGACGCGATGGAACCGGCGCAAGGCTGCCGATCTCCTGCATATCAGCTACAAGGCGTTGCTCTACAAGATCCGCGATTGCGGCATTACCGCTGCCTGATCGACAGAGCTGCCTCGAGCCCGCGCCGATCGATTCGCGCCGCATGGCTTCCCAAACGGGGAAAACTCTTTCCCTTTGATGTCGCTGTGCACTGGGGAGCGTCCGCTTGGTCGGCCTGGACAGCTGCCGTCAGGAGGTGACGGCAACCGCCTCGCCGGATCACTCATGAGCCTCGTGTCCCCCCGTCGGGGGTGGCACATCGATTGCACTGTGCCCGAGGCATGGGTTCCCCTATAGACAGCTCACGATTCGCATACCCCGCAGCGCCCGAATCCCCCCTGGCTCACACGATCGTCCGTCTGGTCGGCCTTCCAGTTGCCGTTCTCTTCAGGGGCGATCCAGGAGGAGGGCGACGTTGGTTGGCTTCCACCCTGCACCATGCAGGCTCGGCCGACACCCCGTTGGTCGAAGTCGACGGAGCCTTGCTCGCGGAGCGCGGGCCCGAGGATCAGCAAGCGGAGCTTCGAGCTGCCTGCGAGCGGGCGTCGCGCGGATCGCTCTTGCTCGATGAGCCCGGTCGGCTGGCGGCGTCGGTGCAGATCGAGGTGGCGGAGCGTATCGACGTCGGCACGAGCGTTGCGACACGCTTTCTCGTACTGAGCTCAGGTGCTGACGAGTGGCCCCTCCAGCGCCCGCTTCGCGATCGGTTGATCGTTGTTGACCTTCCGCCGCTGCGCTCCCGGGAAGCGGACCTGCCACGACTTCTCGATCACTACCTGGAGCTGCATTCCCGCGACCAAGACCGCGAGTTGCCCTGGGGAGTCGAGCGAGCGCTCGCTTACCTTCGCGGGTATCGCTGGCCGGCGGTGCTCGACGACATGGATTCTTTCGCGGCCCGAGCGGTGCGTCAGCGCGATGCGCGCGTCGCGGCTCGCCAAGAAGTCCGTCAACTTACCGGCGTCGCCACTGCTGAGTGGGGGAGGCAGCCGAGGACCGATGCGCTCGATGCGCTGCACCGAGGCCACCTGGTTCGCCTCAAGGAGATCCGTCGCTTGGTGGTCCGCGACGCCGAGCGCTCGTGGCTTGTGCGCACGCTCGATTCCGTGGCAGGCGACCGCCACCGCGCTGCAGTGCTGCTCGGGATCAGCTACAGGGCGCTATCCGCGAAGCTTCGGGCCATGACACCCGTGCAACGGTCGGAGTGAACGATGGAAGTCTTTTTCCCATCGCTCGGAAGCGTTTTTCCCTCTCCTCCAGGAGCCGGCACACGAGGACATGTCCCCGCCGGGGAGCACACGTTGGCCGGTGATGAAACTCCAATGATCAAAGATACTTACACGGTTCTCGCCGATTCTCCTCGCGACCCGGACCGAGGGTCGAGGTGGCACGGCGATTGCACCTGGGTCAGCTGCTTGAACCGGAGCCCTAACGGGGCGATGCCGCGAGGCGCGTCCACGGAGTCATCGATGCGAGTCGGATACCGAGCTGGACGTGCTGCAGCACTGCTGAGCCTCATCGGCCTCATCATGGCCCCGACTACGGTCACAGCGCAGCAGGGCCGCCCTCGCGCCACTCCGCAGCCGCGAATCCCGGTCCGCGTCGTCACGTCTTCCGACAGTCCGATCTTCGTACACGTGGCGGACCGCGAGACACCACTTCCCAACCAAAGAGCCGAGGACCGAGTCTTCATTACCAACACGCCCGGATCACCTCTGGTGACAAGCGTCGCTCCGCCTCCAGCGAGGATCGCCGACAGACCACACGATGGCATTGCAGGCATGGTCTCGGGTAGGGCGGCGAGCTGGATGGCCGATGACGGCGTGGCTTGGCTGCCGCAACAAGACGGGCAGTGGCGTGCCCCGTCGGGCCGGGCGAGTGACACGGAACCTCGGCCAACCGATGTAGCCGAGCTCGCGGGCGTACGTGCCTATCTATCAAGCGCTGCCGGTGACCCACCGGTAGCGTCTGCTTTGGCTCTGCCGGCGCCGACGGCTCGGAATCGTCAGCTTCCACGCCACGCGTCGATGAGCCAGGTTTCATCCAGTCAAGGCCGGCTTGTTCAGGGTCATCGACCGGTGTAGCGGGACGGGTGGGCGCCCACGGCGGCGCCGTCGGCGCGGAGCAACGACGTGCCGTCAGACGGTCTTGCGGCGCTTTCTCCGTCGCTCCCGGATCAGGCGCTGCGGAGTCCGCTAGGTGGCGGCGACTATCTGCTCGGTCCTGGCGACCAGGTCGACGTTCTTGTCTGGCGTAACGCGGAGCTCAGCCGTCGGGTTCCCGTGCGACCCGATGGGTATATCTCGTTACCGCTCGTGGGCGAGCTGACCGCAGCCGGTAAGACGGCGGCGGAGCTCGAGGCCCAGATCACGGCACTGCTAGGTGACTTCGTTCAAGTACCGACCGTGACCGTCACAGTCACCGATATCAAGAGCCTTGTCGTCTACGTGCTGGGGCGCGTTGGCACGCCCGGCCCCGTCACTCTCGATCGCAACATCAACGTGCTACAGGCGATCTCGACGGCGGGCGGGTTGACGGAGTTCGCCGACCAGAACGGCATCACGATCCTGCGCACTATCGGAAGTCAGAGAGTGCGCATTCCGTATCGCTACGGAGATGTCATGAAGGGTCGCGCGGACGCCGGCGAGGTCGTCTTGCAATCAGGAGATGTCATCCATGTGCCGTAGCGGACCTTGGCGGTCACGCTGGCCCGCACGCCTGCCGATACCGTGGCGGGTGGCGCTGCTCTTGGCCGTGGCGACTGGCGGGATGCCTGGCCCGGCAGTGGCGCAATCGCCGTCGACGGACTCCCAGTCGTCGGGCGTAGTGGAGGGCCGATCGACCTTCGCGCCTTCACTGACGCTTCTGGGCAGCCTCAGCAGCAATCCCTTACGGCTTGTAGGTGATCCTCGCGAGTCGGGTTTCGTAGCGGTAAGCGCCGACCTGCCGTTTCAGTTCCGCGGGCCGCGTTGGAGCGCAGACTTCAGCTACACGCCCGGGCATCAGCGTTACAACGACAGTCAGGTGACCGGGAGCTTCGAGCAGTCTGGAAGTATTGGCATCGTCGGGCGGCTGTCGCCGCGCACCCGGCTGGTGCTGAACGGTGATGCATATATCTCGAGCGAGCTGCGTGGTCTCGACGCCACCGAGATCGTCGTACCGCGGTCGCGTCAGGCCCGTGCCGACGTTGATGCGGCGCTCGTACATCAGTTGACACCCCGCGACAGTCTTTCGCTCACGGCTCGATACCGACGTGTTCGCTTTCCCGATCATTCGGACGGCGAGCTGTCGACCGCTAAGCAGCCGTTCTCCGGCAGTGATGACTACTCGTTGTCCGCAAGCTATGGCCGCGGGGTGACCGAACGGGTCTCGTTGTTTGCTGGCGCCAGCGCCAGCCTCGGACGCTTCGATAGCGGGTCGAAGGCACGCACGGTGTCGGTTAGCACGGGCCTCGACTATCGCGTCGGACTGCACACACGTCTCCGGCTTCAAGGGGGAGCGTTATGGTTGCAGGAGTTGCAGTCGACCGCCGACGCCGGTTTCGCCGAAGCGGTCGGCTCACCCGGCTACGTTGCCAGCGCGCGCCTGAGCCATACGGTGGATCGAGTCTCCCTCGGATTGTCGGCGGAGCGCGACGTCGGATTTACGACAGGACTCGGCCGTACGACGATTCGTGATCGCGCCACCGCCAGCATAGGCACCCAGACGTCTCGTTGGAGCTTGATCGGGCACTTCGGTTTTGCGCGCAACCACCCGCTGAGCTCGGCTGGTGCTTCGCCTGGATTCTCTTCATCCGACGCGATCAGTGCCGCCAAGGGGAGCTTGCCGCGTCGATCGTTCAAAGCCACCACGATCGTGTGGGCGTCGCGCTCGTCGAGAATCGCGTTGAGGTCCTGGAGTCGTCCCAGCGCCGGCGCGTCGATCCGGACCGGAACCGGGAACGGCAGCACGCGAGAATCTGTGTCGAGAGCCAGGGCCTGGCTGGATGCTCCGTCGAAGTGCGAGTGCTGGGCGATGGTGCTGGGTGCCGTCCTGGTTTCGGCCGAGGCTTCATCGTCGACCGGCACGTAGCCAATGAGGCGGAATCCCCAGGGAGCAGCGCTGCCGATCTGATCGGCGATCTGGTACGCAAGCGCGCCGTCGCCGATCAAGAGGATGTTCTCGGCCAGCGTATCCTCGGCCACCATACGCGGGGCCAAGCCGTGCCACGCGATCATCATCAAGGCCATCAGGCCCAATCCTGCCCCGGCCACCTCCCAGCGCAGGGCTACGGTGGGGACGAACACGTACAGCAACGCCAGTGTGGCCGCTGAGAGCGGCACTGCCTGAATAAGGCGGGGGACGAACAACGCCGTGCTCAGATGGTTGCGCCGCTCGAAAGTAGCCGGTGAGGTAGAAGACGATCACGAGTGTGGCCACGGTCGTTGCTGTGCGTCCGAGGCGCACACCCGTCATCGACGGCAGAGTCGGGTCGAGTTGCGCGTACCAGGCTACCTGAACCACGAGCGTGAACGCGGTCAGGCAAAGCAGGCTCTGAACGAGAAAGTGGACGACGCTACTGTAGGGAATGTAGCGCTGGAAGAGCTGGACCATCGATCCTCGGGGGTGGCGACCGCCAGGCCGGTAGCGACCACGGCTACCCCGAATAGGAGCAATGAGTGTGCCAGCGGCGGGTGGCAGCGTAGCGCCATCGCTGCTCGAGTCAGTCCCCGACTGTCCCGGCCTGGCCGCGCTCCTGCAGCCCGAGGCCACGCGGCGTGGGTAAAACTTTTCCGCTACTGCGAAGCGCTTTTCTCTGTCTCGGTGCGCACCCATGTGCCGCTGCGCCCGCCGGTCTTCTCCTCCAGGCGCAAATTGACGACGCGCATGCCCTTTTCGATGGCCTTGCACATGTCATACAACGTGAGCAACCCGATGGCGGCTGCGGTGAGTGCCTCCATCTCCACTCCGGTGGCTGCTGTGGTGGAGGCTGTCGCGGTCACACGTAGGCCATTGGCGTCGGCCTCAACGTCAACACCAACGTGGGACAAGGGCAGGGTGTGGCACAGAGGAATCAACTCGGCAGTTCGTTTGGCTGCCTGAATCCCCGCGATACGGGCAACCTCGATGACATTCCCCTTGGGCACCTTCCCAGCGAGGACAAGATCCAGCGTGCTCGCCGACATGACCAGACATCCCGACGCTACGGCGCGTCGTTCGCTTGCGGGCTTGTCGCCGATATCGACCATCCGAGCACGGCCTTGCTCATCCAAATGTGTGAGCCTCTCGTTACCCATCCGAGCAATCCTAGCAGGCGCATCGTTACCCCCGTCCGCCGATCGCGATCAGGCCAGCCCACGCCGCCGGCGAGCCAGGCCCGGCGCCACACCGGTCGCGGAGCGTATAATTCCTAATCACCCGATCCCCATTGGGTTCGCCACCAAGAGATTAGCCCGTGATGATCAGCAAACGTGCCTTATTCGCCCTCCTGCTAGTTGCCTGTACGACGGCTCCGCAACTGGCGTTCGCGCAGAACGTGGACCTCAGCAGTTTCGACAAGTTCGATCTCGACGATATCGACGAGCACCATCGCAAGTGGGTGGAGCAGGAGGTTGTCTGGATCATCACCAAGGACGAGCGTGAGGTCTTCGAGCGGCTAGACACTCCCGACAGACGCGACCGATTCATCGAGCAATTCTGGGCCCAGCGGGACCCCAGCCCGGGAACTGTGGGAAACGAGTACTTCGACGAGCATTACGCGCGCCTCGAGTACATCGCCCACAACATCGGACGCGATACGCCACGGCCCGGATGGTCGACGGACCAGGGACGAGTATACGTACTGCTCGGTAAGCCGCAGGGAGTCACTCGGCTTCCAAACACCGACGCCGCGGTTCCCGCGGAGGTGTGGTTCTACAACGTTGACCCTGGCCTCATCCCATCACCGTTCTTCTACGTCATCTTCTTCAAGGAGCGCGGCTACGGCGCGTATCGGCTGTGGAGCCCAGCCATGGATGGTGCGATCAGCCTACTGAACCCGGCGGTCAAGTCGCAGGTCTTGAGTGGCGACACGGACCGCTTCCGGGGTCGGGGTGGCCAGGCTTCGAACGAGAACAATCTGGCGCTTCGGATGCTGCAGGGCGTAAGCATGGAGCTGGCCAACGCCGCACGCAGTCTGGTGCCCGGAGAGGGCCTGTCAGGAATCGTGTCTCCGCTGCGATCGGAGATGCTCCTGCAGCAGATTTTCGAGGTTCCCGATAAGGTGATGCCGCGGGCGACCTGGGCCTACAACGTGCTCACCGGGGCGACCGAATCGGCCGTTCGCTTCGAGACGCTGCCACTGAATGCCATTGCCGCCGTCATCGTTGACCCCTCGGGCATGCCGTTCATTCATCACGCCTTCCGCACCGAGGGAAATCGACTGAACCTGAACAACTACGAGGACAACTACTACTTCACGTTCGAGATCGGTAGCACGGTTCGCGATGATCAATCCCGGTTCATCCACAGTCGTGAGCCCCGAGCGTTGCAAGCCGATATCGACGCCGAGACGGCACGCGCGTTGCGCTCTGGACCGGTCGCCTACCTGGAACGGATCCCGACCATCAGCGGTAACCACACGCTGGGGTTGATGGTGGAGAACAATCTTACCGGCGAGTTCGGGCGCACCGAGATCAGGCTGGCGTCCCCGGGAGTCGGCGGCGAAGCACTGGACGCCGGCGAACCGTTGCTCGTGCGCGAGGTGACTACCGCCCCCCAGGCCTACAATGCCTTCGGTGTGCACTACGCCTTCCAGGTGGGCCCTCAGAGCATGATTCCGGCCATTGAGAATGACTTTCCTGTTGATGGGACGGTGACCGTCTTTCGGCAGCTGTTCGTGCCGGCAGACCGAACCGAGCCTGTGCTGACACGAACGTCGGTGCACGATGCCGGCGGGCAACCCATCATCGAGAAGGCGGACCGCGTCGACCCCGCTGGCCGCGATAACAACGGGGTGATCAACTACTTTGCCGAGATCAGCTTGCAACGGCTGCCGCCGGGAGCCTATTCGCTTGTGACCGAGGTCGAGGAGCTCGACCGGCGCTCGAGGTTCGAGCTGCGGATCGTCGCCGAAGAGTCTTACACGAGACCACACGTGCACTCTCTACCGAACCCGCCAGCCATCAGCGCGCGCGTGCGGGTCGCAAGGGCTGAGCAGCTTCGCACAGTCGGACGCACGGATGAGGCGGTCTCGGAGCTCGCTCATGCGTTGCGGCGAGAGCCTGATTTGGAACCGGCATTGAAGCTACAGATCGAGCTGCTCCAGGACGCCGGACGCTATAGTGAGCTCGACGCCCTGCTGACGCCGCGCACTGCGAACGATCCGAACAACAGCGAGCTGTTGATCTTGGTGGGTGAAGTCAAGGCTCAGCTCGCCGAGCATTACGACGCGATTCGATTCTACGAGCGAGCGCGGATCGCCGGCGCCGAGGAGACTCCCGAGCTACTCAACGCGTTGGCGTCCGAATACTATGCCGACGGCCGCCTCGACCGTACGCGCGAGCTTCTCCTACAGTCGCTCGAGATCGATCCCGATCAACCGCAAATGCAGCGGTTGCTCGAGGCCGTTACCTCTGGCGAAGAGCCTTAGCCGGGGCTCGCCGTCGGCCTGCCGGCTCGGCTGGCGATAACGCCGCGACCTTGCTGGATGACGTACGCACGGCCGGCGTCGATACCTCGGACTATCTCAGTGGCGCCCCCGGGCCAGCGAACTGACAGGGTCACGCTGGCTGCTGCGCCGAGCCCGATGTGCATCGTCAACGGTCCGGAACTGCAGTACGAAGATCCGATACGGAGCTCACGCAGCAGAGGCCGTTCAGTACCCTCGGAAACGACGACTCGCGCGCCAGCGCCGGTTCGGTTGGCACTCCGGCCCACGAGGCGCAGCTGAACCCAGTTGCCGGCCAGGCTTCCACCATCGTTGCGCAGGTAGTCTGCCGTCTGATCGTTGTTGGTGACGATCAGATCGAGATCCCCATCGTTGTCGAAGTCGCCGGTGGCTGAGCCGCGCGATACCTTGACGATCTCGAAGCCGCTGCCGGCGTTGGCACTTTGCTCGGTAAACGTTCCAGTTCCGTCGTTGACGAGCAGATGATTGGGTTGCGCATAGGCGATGCTGTCGCGAAATTCGGCGATGTTGTCGATGATATGGCCGTTGGCGACGAACAGATCGAGATCGGCGTCATTGTCGAAGTCATCCCAGTTGGTCCCGAAGCCCACATGCCGCAGGCTGGGCTCTCCGACACCCTTGGCGAACGTCACGTCATTGAAGACCCCACCGCCGAGGTTGCGGTACAGGGAGTTGGTTTCCAGGTCGAGGTTGGTAACCACGACATCGAGGCGCTGATCGCCGTCGAAGTCTCCCCAGTCCGTGCCCATGCCTGCTTCGGCTTGTCCGTCGGCGCTGAACGCCACCCCGGCTAGCAGCCCATCCTCGACGAACACGCCATCGCCGTTGTTGGTGTAGAGGAAGTTGCGGGTCGAGTCATTGGCCACGTAGATGTCGAGATCACCGTCGTCGTCGTGGTCGCCGAAGACAACCCCCAGCCCCTTGCCGTCGATCGTATCGGCAACCCCGGCCTGCTCGGCGATGTCAACGAAGCTGCCGTCGCCTTGGTTGAGGTACAGGCGGTCGGCCAGGGCGCCGTAGACGTCGGGGTGGCAATAGGCGCGCAGGTTACGCCGCGGGTTACCGCAGAACTTGTGGTTGTCCCAGGCGAAGTCAACGTAGTTGGTCACATACAAATCAAGGCGACCGTCGTTGTCGACGTCACCCCACGCAGCCGAGGCTCCCCATTGTTCGTCATCGACCCCGACGGCTGCGCCGACCTCGCTGAAGCTGCCGTCGCCGTTGTTGCGGAAGAGCTCGTTGCGGTTCAGGTTCGTTAGATAGATATCGGTGTACCCGTCGTCGTCGTAGTCGGCCGCAGCCACGCCCAGCGACCACCCTTCGCTCTCGACGCCGGTCGAGGCCGGGGTGGTGGCAAACTGGCCCGCTGGGTGGCCCCTTAACAGCATGTTCCCGCCCACCGGCGGTACTTCTGCACCCGGGGTAGCCGCGCCCTGGGCCAGGTACACGTCGAGCCAGCCATCGACATCAAGATCGGCCACTGCCAGCCCTGAGCCTATGGTCTCCACCATGTAGCGCTCACCGGACCCGCCGTGGTGGTGGCGAAAATGCAGCCCGACTTCCTCCGTAGCTTCGGAAAACACTACCGGCGGCGGCGTCTGCACCACGGGTCCATCGAGAGCTGAGCTCAGCGCAATCAACGCCGTAAGCGTACTCGGGGAGAGCCTCATGGCTGGCTCTCAGCGCCAACCGCCGGTTGGCCGCTCGGTGCCGTACGGGTTGCCTGCGGCCATCGAGTCGCCATCTCTGCTCTCGCCTCGGCCTCAGCTTCTGCGCTCCGAGTGCACCCCCAGAGCACCATCCTGGAGTACGGGAACGTCGTATTCCGTATCATTGTCGACGTCGGTCCCTGTGTTCGCAGTTCCCATCCTCTCCGGTGGGGATGGACTATACTCGTGGTTGGCCGCGCGGAGGCGCGGCTCGGTGTGATCTTATCGCCCTTCCGAGGCCTCCCGAGCCGATGAGTAGGCCACAGCATCTCTGCATCGCGCTCCTGGCAGGGGCGCTGATAGTTGTCCGCGCCGCCGCTGCTCAGGAACCTATCGCGCCACTCGCTGTATACGACGAGCTGATCGCGGTGCTGATGTCGGATGCTGAGACGTTAGCCTGGCCCCGGCTTCGGACCGACACCGAGAGGCAGGAGTTCGTCGATCGGTTCTGGGAGGCGCGCGACCCGACCCCCGGCACCGAAGTGAACGAGGTACGGCGGGTGTTCGAGCGGCGCGCCGAGCGCGCCGCTCGACTGTTCGCCGAAGCCGACCTTCCAGGCTACAGAACCGACCGTGGCCGAGTGATGATCGTGCTCGGACTGCCCGATTCGCAGGAGATGCGTGCCTTTTCTCCCGAGGGCGAGCCGGAGCTCGTTTGGTCGTATCGGCGGCCACCGCTTGACGACGCGGTTGGGTTCGATCGACACGGCGACGGCTTCCGGTTGTCTTCGGAGGTGGCGCTGGACAACGCGGTGTTCCTCGCAAGCCTCGAGTCGGAGTTACGCATGCAGCTAGCTCGGGCGGCCGGCGGACGCGAGGACGCGATTGCCGAGCCTCCCGAGGAACTCGAGGAGGACGACGAGCCCGAAGCAGAGGACTCTGACCTTACCGATGATGACCTGGCTCCATCCACTGAGGATGGGACCGTAGTCGAGGAGGTGATCGCAGAGCCTGACCCGGTGGTCGTTTCGCCCGAGATCCAGGTGTGGATGCAGCTCGTCTTCGGCGGTATCAGTCGTGATGAGCTCCAGCTGCGGCATCGTGTCGATTTCTTCCCGGCTTCGGATGCCACCTATACAGTGCTGTCCTTCAAGATGGGCAAGGAGGCGATGGCGTTCGTGGCTGCGGAGGATAGCGAGGACAGCCAGGAGGAGGACGGTCAGGAAGAGGACGGTCAGGAAGAGGACAGCGAGGAGGGCGGGACCGACGCCCCGGAGCAGGAAGAGGATGACGCCGATTCCGCTATGGCGGACGATCGTGGCGACGAAGGGCCCGCCGACGATCCCGATGATTCCGAGACGGTCGGCGATCTTCCGATCGATGTCGTCGAGGGCGACGTTTCTGAGGTCGACGCCCCCCAGACCGGCGCCACTGAGGCCGACGCTGCCGAGGTTGACGAGGCGGCGACCGATGACTCAGACGTTGACGACCAAGACGCGGACGATGGCGGTGCTGTTGATGATGAACCCGAAGAACCAGCGGATCCCGAGGCTCATCTGAAGTTGTTCGGGGCGGTGCTCCAAGGCGCCTCTGGGGAGGAGGACACGATCCACAGGTTTCTCGTCCCCTATCGGCTGGGCGAGTCAGAAGGCGACGAGCAGGAGAGCCCGACACTGTCTCTTGGAGTGAGCCTGTATCCCGGGAAGTATCGGCTCGCCTGGGGGGTTTTCGACGAAACCACCGGCAACGCAGTTACCCGCGACGAGCCCTTCGATGTGCCTGACTTCGCCGGCGACGGGCTGACGCTAACGCGGCCGCTGATGGCACGGCCACCCCATGCCACCGACGAAACTGCGATCGATCCCCGTACGATCTACCAAGGATTGCGGTTGGGCCGCATGGTGGTGCGGGACGATTTGGATCGGACGTTCCAGCGCGATGACATCGTCGACGTCATTCTGCTGGCGAGCGGTTGGAGCTCCGATCCGGCGGCACCCGGCAAGCCCCGGCTCGAGGTGCAGTACAGGCTTCTTGCGGATCTCGAAGGAAGCCGCTCCCTGGCGGCGATCCCGCCTCAGGTGCTCGATTTCCACGTTCTCGGCCAGCAGTTTCCACTATCGCAAGTAAATCGGCTGACGCCGGGTGGCGACTACCGCATCGAGGTCACCGTCAGGGATTTGGTCAGCGGCGTCGAGCGGGTCGTCGAGGCGCCGTTCCACCTCGCGCCCGTCGACGAGGACGCCGTGCCCCAGTAGCTTGCGTCGGTCATCCCCGCGAGGGTGCTGGGCTCGGGGGCATGGCGCATCGCCTTTGCCGTTGGGCCGACGGCGTGGCGCCGAGCACGCTCTGCGCGATACTCTCAGTAAACAAGCTATTCGTTGGCGCATCCCCGGAGAGTTCCTCGATGCTCGTCAGGCGCAAGGCCTTGAGCGGCGCCGTGCTGACGCTCTCCGTGCGCCGCGCGGCGGTCCCTCTTGTCGTGGTTGCGGCGATGCTGTCGCTCGCTGGCTGCGGCAACAGCAGGCGCTTCGCTTACGCTCCGCACGAGCTCAAGGCGGAGGTGGCGTCGCGTGTCGGCACCGACCGGATGGGCGACATCCTGGTGCCATTCCAGCCTACGCCGGAGATGGTCGAACGGGCCCTGGAGTACGTCGAGAGCGCTACCAGTGACTCCGCGCGTTCCGACACGCTGGTTCGGGCGATTACCGATCGACGTCAGTTCGGCCTGAGCTACGAACGGGTAGCCACGACGGTCGCGCCGGAGACCCTTGCCAACGGGCACGGCAACTGCCTGTCGATGACCTCCTTGTACATCGGGCTGGCGCGCGCCGTTGGGCTCACGGCCTACTACGTTGACGCATCCGACCGCGTCAACGCCCTGCTGCGGGAGGACGAGCTGATCGTCGATACGGGGCACATTGCTGCCACGGTTCACACCGTCGCCGGGTGGTCGCTGGTCGATTTTACCGGTGAGATCTCGAACTACCGTACCTTCCGGGTTATCGACGATCTCGAGGCCTTGGCGCACTTCTACAACAACCGCGGTTACGAAACGATCAGCGTCGCCCAAGCAGCAGACGGGAAGGTTCCCTGGGAGAGGGCGCTACGCGACTTCGAGATGTCAACTCAGGTGTTGCCGGGATTCGCGCGTGCCGAGAACAACCGCGGCGTTGCCATGAGCCGGCTTGGCAATGACGATGGGGCCGAAGGCGCGTACCAGGCAGCGGTATCCTCCGACGGTAGGTTCGCAGCTCCGCGACACAACCTGGGCAACATCTACCTGCGGCGAGGCGATTTCGAGCTTGCGACTCGTTGGTATCGGCGGGCGATCGGGCTTCAAGGCAACAACCCGTTTGTGCACTACCATCTCGGCCTGGCGCAGTATCAGTCGGGCGACATCGCGGGCTCGATCGCTTCGCTCGAGCGTGCTATCGCGCTGAAGCACGATTACCGGGAGCCGCGCTATCTGTTGGCGCGAGCCTATCGAACACAGGGCCGCACGGAGGACGCCGAGCGCGTCAGCCTGGCGCTGCAGCTAATGGACGGCGTCAGCTAGTCGACCGCCGGACGCAGGTTGCCCGTAACGTCGCTCGCAGAATGGGAGGCAAGCTGGTGTGGCAGACAGGCGCATGGAGCTTTGCCTGCGGTTGCGTCGCCCTTGTGGTCATGTCGGGTGGCTCAGCAGCGGCGCTGAGTGGGCGCTCAGGCGGCACCGGGACATCGGTGCCCGCGGCGAAACAAGACGAGGCGCACGGTCTCCCCACACCACAGCGCGACTTCACGGTTCGCCTCACGGCACCAGCGTCCGGCGATCAGGTCCTGGGTCGAGTGGAGCTCCGTGCGGAAGTCGATGCCGATCGGCCCGAGGCGGTGCTCTTCGTCGAGTTCGAGGTCGACGGAAGGTTGCTCTTCTCCGACACTAGCGTGCCGTATGAGCTTGTTTGGCGAACACGCGAGTTGGCTCCACATCGCATCGTGGCGCGCGCCTATGGATCCGCCGGAGAGATTGTCGAAGACGATGTCGAGACGGCGGCGCCGCCTGATATCGGCCGCACGAGTCGTTTCGCCAGCAGGGTGGATCGCGTCGAGATGTACGTGCACATCGACAGGAAGCATCTCCCCGAGCGACCCTTGGACTCGAGTGATTTCGTGGTCACCGAAGAAGGTATCGACCAGGTAATACTCGGAGTCGAGCACAGCAGCGATCTGCCGCTTTCCATTGGGATGATGATCGATTGCAGCGGCAGCATGATTGAGCGCTTGGGATATGCGCTGGAGACCGCCGGCGGCTTCATCGATGGACTGATGCAGCAGCAGCACGACAAAGCGTTTGTGATGTCCTTCGCGGATGTGCCTTTGGTGCTGCAGGAGTTCACCGACGACGTCGACCGATTGTCGACCTCGCTCGAGCTGATTACCCCCGGTCGCTACACTCGACTCTACGATTCCATCATCGCGGCAACAGATTCGTTCGAGGGCCACACCGGCAGACGGGCGCTGGTGGTGCTGACCGATGGGCACGATGCCAACAGCATCGCCGATCTGAGCGACGCCATTCGTGCAGCGCAGCGGGCTGAGGTCGCCATCTATCCGGTTGGTGTTGGCATCGGTGCGCGCTACTTCTTCGAGCGCTGGGTGCTCCAAGAAATGGCCGCCGCGACCGGCGGCCGAGTATCGCACCTGAGCACCCTGGGCGACCCCGGCAAGGTGTACGACGCCATCGCGGATGACCTACGCCAGCAATACCGGCTCACGTACGAGCCGCGGACTGCCGGTGGCTCGGGTGAATGGCGGAGCGTCGAAGTGCTCCACTCGGATCACGGTTCGGATAGAATGAGGAAGGCCAGATCGCGTCCAGGGTATTTCGCTGAATAGGGGATGACCGGGGCGGTCGGTTGGGCCACAAACGGCGTCAGGGGGGGCCAATTCGAGCGCGACCTCGGGGCGAACCGGGGGGCGAATGCGGTGCATGGCACCGGGTCGGATTGCTCCGCAGGGGCGGCTTGTTGTTGACAGCGTTTTCGGCTACGTGCTAAAAGCTCGGGCCAATCGTACGCAGACCCAGTGTTGGCCGTCGGGGAAGCGCCGAGACGGCTACTGCGAATCTTCGGGGCGAATCGCCACAGCAATGCTCGCCACGCGCTCTTGTCGCGGGCTGTTGAAATATCTCAACGGGAGGAAGCTGACGTGAGTTTCACTGCGGGAAATCTGTTCCGCCTATATAATCAGGGTGGCCCGTTCATGCACGTGCTGCTCATGTTCTCGCTGGTTGGCTTGGTGTTCGTCATCGAGCGTTTCTACGCCATGTGGAAAGCCCGCGTGAACACGCAGGAATTCATCGGCAGAATCCGTACCGCGCTCCTCAAGCGACGCAACGTGAAGGAAGCGATCACGGTCTGCGAGGAGTACCAGGGCCCGATCGCGAACATCATGAAGGCGGGCCTGATCAAGCACGGTCGTCCTCAGGAGGAGATCGAGCGCACCATCGAGTCGGCCTCGGCGCACGAGCTGCATCGGCTCGAACGTGGCCTCGGCGTGCTGGCTACCGTGGCCAACACCGCTCCGCTCGTTGGCTTCCTGGGCACGGTGTCGGGTATGATCAACTCATTCGATGCGCTGGCGCGTGCCGGCCTGTCGAACCCGGGTTTGGTCGCCAAGGGTATCTCCGAGGCGCTGATCACCACCGCCGGTGGTCTCGTGGTTGCCGTGCCCGTTCTGATCGCGTTCAACTACTTCACGGGCGTGGTCGGTAAGTTCGTGCTCGAGATGGAGACAGCGGCAAATGTCTTGCTCGAGACGTACGCCGAGATGGACTCGGAATAGCTCCGGTTCGTACATAGCGCGACCCCTCAGGCGCGACGGAGCAAGGTGACCCTATGCGACTAAAACAGCCGAAACGGTCGCAGTCGATGATTCCGACTGCATCGATGGCGGATATCGCTTTCCTGCTGATCGTCTTCTTCATGATCACGACCAGCATCACGGTCGACCGTACGGCAGTGGCACTGCCTACGAGCCTCGAGAGAACCGAGGTTCCGAAGGACGCGGCAGTGGTTGCGGTTGAGCGAGACGGCGTCGTGCACTTCTCAGACGGTGCCGAGCAGAGCCACGTAATCAACATGAGCGATGTGCTGCCAGCGGCTGCGTTCGTGATCGAGAAGAACTCGCTCATGTGGTTCATCGTCAAGGCCGACGGTGATGCGCAGTACCAGTTCATCGATCAGGTGATGGAGCAGTTGAGGCAGGCTTCGGTCCGCAACATCGCCATGCTGACACAGCAAGAAGGCGTCGAGTAAAGGAGGGGGAGTCATGAAGCTAAAGAAGAAGGGAAGTGACGTCGAAATCCCGACTGCCTCGATGGCGGATATCGCCTTCTTGCTGATCGTGTTCTTCATGATCACGTCGGTGTTCTCGGTGACCCGTGGCCTGGAGTTCCAACTGCCGAAGAACCAGGACTCGCCGCCTGATTCGAGTCAGGAGGAGGCGATCCACATTCACGTGATCCCGGCCGGTGCTGATTGCATCTACGAAGTCGATCGGGAGCAGATGGGCCTGGGCGACATCCAGATCTACATCGAGCCCAAGCTGGCCAGGAATCCGAACAAGTTCGTCATCATCGACCCGGATCCTGAAGCTCCGTACAAGTGCATGGTCAATGCCTTTGACGAGCTCAAGCAGGCGCAGGTCAAGAACATCTCGATCCCCACCGCGGCTGAGAAGGCCTCGTGGGGCAACATTCTCTGAGCGGGGGTTGAAGACGATGGCCGACGAAGGCAAGACGGCTGAAGGAGCCAATACGCCCGGACCAGCTGACGCAAACCCGCTAAGTTCGATGGCTCTTGAAGCATCGATGAAGAAGGACTCGACCAAGCCGTTCAAGGTGGCCTGGATCGGAGCGCTTGTAGCCCACTTCCTGTTGTTCGTAATGGTGTTTCCGGAGTTTGCTGGGAGCGAGGCCACCGAGCAGCAGCGTGAAGCGGTGGTGATCAAGCGGTACAAGCCGCCCGAGCCGCCCAAGCAGCAGCCCGAGAAGAAGGTCGTCAAGAAGAAGACTTCGCGCGTGCCGATTCCCGATCCAACGCCCGATGACCCGGAGCCGATCGTCGAGGCCGAGGTCGACTACATCGAGATGGAGGAGGAGCGCGTCGATACGGACTTCATGGTGGGCGGGCCGGTGGGTGGCCCACCGGTCATCGATCAAGGCCCCATGCGTGTTGGAGGCGATATCCAGGCTCCTGAGCGCATCCATTACATTCCGCCCGACTACCCTGAGCTGGCGCGTCGTGCTCGGCTCGCTGGCGTGGTTATTCTGGAGGCTACGATCGACCGCGAAGGGTCCGTGACGAACGTGAACGTCCTACGCGGGCTCGGGCTCGGGCTCGATGAATCCGCGGTCGGTGCGGTGTCGCAGTGGCTTTACACGCCAACGTTCTACAACGGCCGTCCGGTAGAGATTCTGCTGACGGTGACGGTGCAGTTCCAGCTCCAGTAGTCGCGCCAAGCGGCTTTCCTGGATAGGCACCCGGGCTCCCCGCTACAATCAGGTCTGGTAGTAAGGAGCCCGATCCTTAACAGGTGACCCATGAACATTCGAAGAATTTCGCAGTCCTTACCCCTGGTTATCGTCGTGGCCGCGCTGATGTGGCCGTCTCCTGCGTTGGCGCAGGATCCGGATGCACTGTGGCGAGCCGGACAACAGTCGATGCAGAGCGGAGACTTCCGAGGCTGCGTCGACAACATGCAGAGTGCTCTCAGCGCCGGCGGCGAAGCCTACGATCGCTGGGGATGGTTGCATATGGTGCTGGGCGTCTGTCTCGGCCAGCGCGGCCAGCGGGACGAGGCGATCTCCGAGCTGCAAACCGCGCTCGAGCTGATCTCCGAGGATTCGGAGCGCTGGTCGGCCAACAACAGTCTGGCACAGGTGTACGTCGCCCGCGGTAACTCCGGCGACTATGATCGCGCCATCGCGGCCGAGAACGAGGCCGGTAAATACGCTACCAGTGCAGGCCAGCGGGCTGTTCATTCCAAGACGTTGGGGCAGGCCTACTATTTCAAAGAGGACTGGTCCAACGCGGTGAGGCATTTGAGCGATGCTGCGGCAGCCCGTAACACCGATGCGGACGTTGCCGGAAAGCTCGGCCGTGCATTCATGGAAGCTGGCGATGCCGCGCAGGCGCGTACGTGGTTCGAGAAGACGCTTACGCTGGACCGCAACCACGTCAGTTCCATCACCAATCTCGGGCGCCTGTATCTGAACGAGGCCGATTGGTCGCAGGCGGTTCGCTATCTCGAGCAGGCTGTGCAGCGCGATCCGCAGAACATGCAGATTCGCAACATGATGGGACGCGCCTACCTCGGTGCAAGCCGCTACGGCGACGCCATCGCGCAGCTGACTCAGGTTGTGCAGGCTCGCAGCTCGAACGGCAATGCCCACTACAACCTGGGCCAGGCCTATGGGGCGGCGGGTAGCGACGCGCAATCGATTGCCTCTTACAGCAACGCCCTGAGGTACCTGGAGGGTGGCACCACGATTCGTGCCGATTGCCTGTACGACCTCGGGTTCATGTACGAGAAGGTGGGGAGCTTCGAGGACGCGCTAGCAGCGCTCGAGGACTCCGGCGCGATCACGCCGCAGACGAAGACGACGGAAGCTATCGAACGAGTCAAGGAGCGCATTCGGCGCCAACAGGCGGGAAGCTGACGCGTCAAGCCGGCGTGACAGCGTTGACTTTGCAGGGCGTGGCCCCCCCGGGTTGCGCCCTGTTTTCTGCTGTGCGCCGCTCGTCCGTTGCTCCGGGCGCCCCGTGCCGACGGTGTGGCCACCGTAGATCGATGGCTGCAGCGCTGAGCTCCTAGAGCCTCAACGCTCCAGGAGCTCGGTCAAGAAGTGGTTGTACTTCGCCGCGATCGCTTCCCAAGAGTAGTGGTCGCGTGCGTACTGCCCGCCGTGTCGCGCCAGCGACGAGGCGAGCGCTGCATCTTGCAGCAGCAGATCGAGAGCCTCGCGGAACTCACCGAAGTCTTGGTACCAGAGGCCGCCCCCGCCGCGTTGGCAGTGTTCGACATAGGCGCCGCTAGCGGCATTGGCGAGTACCGGAGTGCCGGCCGCGTTCGCCTCCAGCAGCACGATGCCGAAGCTCTCCAGTGCTGATGGCGCCACCAGCACCGTCGCCTCGGCGAGCCGACGACGCTTCTCCTCGTGCGACACGAAGCCGAGAGCCTTGATCCACGGCTCCTCCGGCAGTTCCATGGCCACGTCACCCATCAGCCAGAGCACCGGTGACTGTCCTGTATCGTGACGGAACCGCCGGACGTGCGCGATGAGTTCCGCCACCCCTTTCCCCTCTTCGATGCGCCCCGCATATAGCAGCACCGGCGCTCCCGCTGATGGCTCAACCGCCGTGCGCGCCGCCTCGAGCAAGTCGAGATCTTCAACCCCGACGCCGATGACTTGCGCCGGCTGCCGGGCGTGGGGGAACCGCCGTCTGACCAGCTCGGCCTCGGCGTCGGTATTGAATATCAACCCGGCTGGGAGGGTGAACACCGCCTCATACGTGTCGAAGTAGAAGGGTCGCTCATCGTGGGCGGTGGGTACGAGAACGCTGCGCTCGGGGGCAACGTGGATGCCATGCACGGTTGGATGGTAGAGGTAGGTAAAGAACAGCAGAACGTCGGCGTCGGCGCTGGTGGTACGCAGGTAATCGACGAGCGCCGGTGCGAACGGCCCCTGAGCATCGATCCATGCGAGCTCGTCGGCCGGTGTAGCAGGGCCCGAGAACAGCCTGTCTGAGAGTTCGTTAAAGCGCGGCATGTCGCGCTCGCGCTCGGTGAGGAAACGTCGCACGCACACGCCGTTCAACATCTCGCTGCCGGCGGGATAGTGGTTGGCCCAGGTACGGTAGGAATTGGCGCACGAGGTCAGTACCTGGACGTCGTGCAGCTCGGCGAGCCCCTCTGCTACCCCGCGGCAGAGGCGCTCGGCGCCGCCGACGACATCGACGCCGTAGCGCTGCACGACCAACGTCATCTTCATGACGATTCCGCCGGGGCGCCAAGGGCGGCGTCGGCCCGTACGCCAGCGAGCTCGGCAAGCGCTGAGATCCATCGTGGGATCACCACACTGGGCGAGAAGTATGCTACTCGGCGGCGCGCGTTGTGCTGGAGTCGAGTGCGCAGCGGCTGGTCGTGAGACAACACGCGCAGTGCCTCGGCGATCCGCGCCGGGTCATCGTGGCTGTACGTCACCCCGGCGTTTCCCAGGGTCTCCGGTATCGCGGTTGAGTGACGTGCCAGGATCGGTACGCCAAAGTGCATGGCTTCGACCAACGGCGCGCAGAAGCCCTCGTGGGCACTCGTACATAGATAAACGTCGGCCGCCCGGTACAGTGTTACGAGATCTCGATGGGATACACGCCCGAGAAACACGACGCGGTTGATGAGGTCGAGCTCGTAGTAAAGATCCATCAAGGCCGTGGTATAGCCTTCCGATCCCTGTCCGCCTCCGGCGATGTAGAAATACGACGACGAATGCACGTGGCGGTTGTAGTAGGCGGCGACCCGCAGGAAGTCCTCGAGCCGCTTGTTGGGCGCCAATCGGCCCACGGTTATGAAGACCTGACCGGGCCAAGCGAGCTGCTCGGCGAAGACCGGCTCTGACTCCACGTCGTAGCGCTCGAGGTCGATCGGCAGAGGAAGCGTTGTCGTCCGCGAAAACCCCACCCTGCGGAGGTCCTCCGTGTTGTACTCGGACACGCCGATCGCCAGGTCGACGCCGTTGGACCGCGCCAGCTCGACGAGCTGATCGCGACCTACCATGGTCAGGCGCGCCACTTCCGGGGACGTCGGAAGCAGCATCTCCGGCGGCGTGAGGTTGTGGTAGACGATCACGCGCTTGCCGGCGCAATCCAGCAGGGCGCTGTCGAGCGGCGAGGCCAGGGCATAGTGGAGGATCGTCACGTCACTGCCCCCGGGTGGCTCGAAGGCGTGCATCGGTTGCACCCGACCCGCCAGCTCGCGGTCGATGGTCAGCGCGTAGATCCCCGCTTCGAACCCGGCGCGCTCGAGGCCAGCCGCGAGGTGCAGCGCGGACTCGCCGGTTGCGTCGCGCACATGCGCCGCCGGTAGCAACTGATCAACGCGGATGCGTCCTGCAGTCATACCTCGACACCGATATCGTTCAGGTGCGCGAAGAGGGCCTCGATTACGCGCGGTGGGTCGACGTGCTGGAGCAGTTGGCGTTGCCTCTCCAACAGGCCTCGGCGCAGATCTGCATCGCCCAGAACACACGCCACGGTCTCGCTCACGATCGCCGGATCTTTGTCCTCCAGGAGTAGGACACCACCGCCCGTGGAATAGGGCACCGCTGCCGCCGAGAACGCGATGACCGGTATCTCGCCATGGATGGCCTCGAACAACGGCACGCAGAAGCCCTCGTGCTCCGAGAGGCACACGAACACGCTGGCGATTCGATAATAGGCTCGGAGCTCCTCTTCCGAGACATGGCCGACGAACTGCACGCCAACGCTATGGATCTCGTCCATGAGCCTCTGCAGCGCATAGTAATAGTTGACGAACGGCCCGTAGTCGCCGACGATCAGCAGCTGCGCGCGATGGTCGATGTATCGCCGGTAGTATGTGAATGCGCGGATGAGGTCTTCGAAACGCTTGTTGGGAACGATACGACCGACGAACAGCCACGTCGTACGACGTTCCTCGTTGAGCTTGAGCACCATGCGATCGGCATGCTCGTCGAGGTGACTGAGGTCGAGCAACAAGGGCAGCACGCCGGTCGGCTCGAAGCCCAGTTCCTCGAGCTCTTTGCGGTTGTATTCCGAGTCGCCGAGCGCCAGCGCCGTTCGCTCCCGTAGGCTGGCCAACTCGAGGCGTCCGGCGGCGCAGGCGTGAGCGATGCCCAATTCGTAAGGGATGAACCACTCGGCTGGAGTGATGTTGTGGTAGATGAGCACGAGCCGATCGTCGATCTCTCGAGCCAGCTTCGACACCGCTGATCCCAAGGAATAGTGCAGCAATACGACGTTGTCGGGGCCAGTAACTTCGCGATATTCGCGGAAAGCTCGCACCTTGAAGCTCACCCGCGGGTCGATAATCTCGGCGAAGATCGCCGACTCGTGCCCGGCGGCGCGAAGAGCCTGGCGGATTTGTAAGGCCTCGTTGCCGATGGCGTCACCATAGGCTGCAGAGACCGAGAGCTGGTGAATCGCCGCCGGTCTCATGCGGCTACTCGGCGGGTGCTCGTCTCGGTCACGCTTCGACGCCGATTTCGCGCAGCTGCTCGAACAACGATCGTATGACGCGGTCTGCCTCGAGCTCGCTGAGCACGCGTCGCTGTCGCGCCAGCAATTGTGCCCGCAGTGTCTCGTCGTCCAATACCGACGCTACGGTCTCGGCGACCAGCGCCGGGTCCTTGTCTTCCAGCATCAACAACCCGCCGCCAGTGGAGTAGGGAATGCCCGCCGCCGCGAAAGCGATCGCCGGCAGATCGCTTCGGAAGGCTTCGAACAGCGGCACGCAAAATCCCTCATGCTCCGATAGGCACACCAGGATACTCGCCACCCGGTAATAGGCATTGAGCTCGTCGTCCGAAACGTGACCCACGAAATGAACATCGGAGACTCCGATCTCGCGGGTGAACCTCTGTAGGTCGTAGTAGTAGAGGGGAATGTGGCGATGTTCACCAACGATCAGCAAACGAGCCCGATCGTCGACGTAGCGTTGGAAATACGCAAATGCTCGGATCACGTCCTCGACACACTTGTTCGGCGCGACCCGTCCGACGACCAGCCAAGTAGGGCGATCGTTGCTGTATCGATCGAGCACGAGTTGGCTTGCCGATCCATCGAGGCGATCCAGATCGAGCAGTAGCGGTACCACCGCTGTACGTTCGAAGCCGATCTCCTCAAGCTCCTGGCGATTGTACTCGGATACGCCCAGAGCGAGGGCTGTGTGGGGGCGCAGCCTGGCGAGCTGCAGTCGAGCGGCGGCGCAGTTGTGGGCGACTCTCAGGGAGTAGGGCGCGAACCACTCGGGCGGCGTGATGTTGTGGTAGATCAACACGAGGCTGTCATCGAGCTCTGCCGCCATCCTCGAGACCGGGGAAGCCATCGAATAATGCAACAGCATGACGTTGTCCGGGGACGCAATTTCCCTGTACTCGAGGTAGGGATGTACTTCGGGATCCATCTTGGAGTCGAGTAGCTCAACGAAGATCTCGGACTCGTGCCCGGCAGCTCGAAGCGCGCCGCGAATCTGGCGTATCTCGTTGCCAATCGCGTCGCCGGGCGCCGCAGAGATCGACAGTTGATGAATGCCTAGGGGTTTCATGCGGCGCTGTTGTCTGTTCTGGGTGATTCGCTCACGTTAGCCTGCACCTTGCCGTGAAGCGCTCCGGGCCGAGTCGTCCGCCTGGAGCCGGTCCAGCATGGTCTCGTACTTGTCGTCGATCGTCGACCAAGTGTAGTGCTCCCGGTAGTAGGTGTGCCCCCGTGCTCCGAGGCTGATGCCGAGGCGCGGGTCCTCGGAAAGCAACCGCACACATTCGGCAAACTCGTTGCCGTTCCGATACCAGAGTCCGCCGCCGCTGCGCTGCATTTGACCTCGAATCACGTCGCAGTGCGCGTTGCCTACTACCGGGCGCGACATCGCCCACGCCTCGAGCAGAACCATCGAAAGGCTCTCATAGAACGATGGCATCACGAGCGCCAACGACGCCGCTAGGGCATCGTACTTCTCTTGCTCGGAGACACGCCCCAGGTGGACGATCGCCGGATGTTCTGGAATGGGCATCACAGAGCTGCCGGCGAGCACGAGCCGAGGAGGACGTAGGCCCTCTTCCCGCAGATGATCGTAGGCTCGGAGGTAGAAATCGAACAGCTGTGAACAACCCTTGTTGTGGTCGATGCGACCAACGTACAGAAGGAATGGTCCGTCCACGCCATGCGCACCGCGGAACCGGGTAGCGTCGACCGGTGGAGGCTCGACGATTCCGACCCCAACCACCACGCCGGGCACCGACTCATTTCCAGAGTGGTGGTGGATCATCGCGCGCTCCTCGTGTGAGTTGTACATGATCGCTCGCGCCGATCGGAACACAGGGTGGTACAAGGGCAGCTCGATCGCCGGGTCCGGCTCAGCGGTGGGCACGAGCACGCCTTTACCCTCGACCGCCTGCATGGCGCGCCACGTAGTCCAATATCGATAGGAGAAACAGATGAAGTAGTCGAACGCGTCGCGATGGCGCTGAATCCACCGGAGCATTCTGGGTGTATACGGGCCCTGGGCGTCCATCCAGGCACGCGCAGCGCGTTCGTCATGCTGACGATGAAAGACCCTCTCTTGGAGTCGCCCGAAGCGCTTCGGGTCACGGGGGCGGGTTACCGGGAACCGGTAGACAGGGATGCCGTCGATCCTCGAGAGCCCGCGTGGATAGTGATTGCGCCAGGTTACGTAGTCCGATGCGCAGGTGGTTATGGCTACCACTTCGTGTCTCCGAGCGAGCCGCTGTGCAACTAGCCGGGCATGAAGCTCGGCGCCTCCCGAGATCTCCGAGCCGTATCTCTGGACAACAACCCCTAGGCGCAATTGCTCAGCAATGCGTGCCGGTGGACACGCCGTCGGTGCGCTCCGCCAGCTCATCGATGCGTTCCGAGAGCTCCTCCACTCGGCATCGCAATGCGGCGTTCTCGAGCATCAGCTGATGAATGGCGTGTGCCATTCCGAGGTTGATCTTGAACTGCTTGTATAGCGGTGCATCGAGGTTGACGAACACCTTGACCAGAGGGCGAGCCAGCCGGCGCACGGTAGTGATCAGCGCCCCGATCGGGCCGTCATGCGAGACTCGCAAGTCGTCCGGCGCAACGTTCCACTCGCCCGCGAGTCGTAGGGCTCGCTGTAGCTCGTAGGGTTGCTCGTCATCGAGATCGAGGTTGTCGCGCAGCTGTTGCAGCAAATCGGGCGCGTCAGCTGTCGCGGGGGTGGGCTCGTGCCTGGATCGTGCCGCGGCACGGGCGCGCACCTGTTCCATCAATTCATTGACGTCGATGTGCTCGTAGTCGATCTCGTAGCCGTCTTCGTCGAACATGATGTTGGGGAGCCTGCCGTCGTGCCAAGGTCTCAGGACGCCGCGTAATCTTAGCAGCGCAACCGGTGCCGCCGTCGTGCCGTGGACGTGCGCTGACGCTCGCGCAGCGTCGTAAGGTACCGAGGCGCCGCGCCCAATGGCTGAAAGCACAGCGAGCCGTCGCATGGCTTGCCCCTGCGACGGCTCGTGACCGGTGACGGCGGCCGAATGGTACCGCCGCCGTCTTACATGGCCGGCGCGAACTGGAAGATCAACAAGATCGCGATCAACAGCGCGTAGATCGCCAGCGACTCGATGAGGACCAGACCGAAGATCATCGAGGCCCTGATGGGACCTGCAGCGCTGGGGTTTCTTGCGATGCCTTCGAGAGCAGCGGCAATGGCACGGCTCTGAGCGATGCCGCAGCCGGCCGCGGCGATCGCCATACCGAAGCCTGCCGCGAGAGCGATCGACCAGGCGACGTCGTAGTTGTTGGCAGTTTCCTGCGCCATTGCGAGGTTCGGGGTGAGTAGCGCGAACGCGGTGGCCGCGACAAGGGCGAGCCGCTTGGACATCGGAATGCTCCTTTCCAGAGGGGGCCGGGGCCGGACGAGCCTGGCGGCCTAGTGCCCGTGCTCCAGCGAGCCGGCGATGTAGAGCATCGACAGCATCACGAAGACGAACGTTTGCATGAACGACACGAATACGCCCAACGGCGCGAAGACCACCGGCAGACCAATTGGCATCAGGAAAAAGAAGACACCGGCGAGGGTATGTTCAGCGAACATGTTTCCAAAAAGTCGAATCGATAGCGAGATGGGTCTCGATAGATGGCTGAGAATCTCGATCGGGATCATCAATGGTGACAGCCATACCGGGTCGCCGATGAACTGCTGCAGGTAGCCGGTTCCCTGTGCCCGGATGCCGATGAAGTTGTAGATGAGAAATGAGCAGATACCGAGTGCAGCGGTTGTGTTGAGATCCGACGTCGGTGGTTGCAACCCCGGGATGAACCCCACCAGATTCGACAGCAGGATGAATAGGGCGATCGGTCCCATTATCTTGGCGTACTTTCGACCGTTCTGGCCGATAAAGGCGTCGCACATCGTATTGATCGACGCCACGCCGATCTCGAGCATCTGTTGTGCCGGGCCCGGCTCGTATAACGAGAAGCTCCGCGCCAACAAGGGCAGGATCACCAGCGACAAAGCCACGACGAACCACGCCATGACAGCTTGATCGCTGATGAACCCGGGGCCGAAGACGGCGTCAAGACCGCCCTGCAGCCAGTTGTAAAGGGCAGAGACCTCGTGCTCCATGACCGTATTTGGGCGAGTTAGGAGCGGCGATCGGCGCCGGCGGAGAGGTTGAAAATCGCTTCCAGAAGGATCGCGATAACCAGAATCGAGAGTCCCAGGGCGACCGGAATCGGCCCCACCCCTGGCAGCAGGACGATAGCACAGAGCCCCATACCCAGCAACACGTAGCGGCCCAGTAGAAGCACCCCTTGAAGCGCTCCGGGTGTCTGTTGATCGGTGCTCAGGATGCCGTCCGCCGTCGCCACTAACCCATGTAGATTCAACAACATGAGGATCCCTGACAGAAGCAATCCAGCGACCTGAGCGAGCGACCAGGTGGTGGCCCCGACGACCACCGCGAGGACGACCAGTGCGTTGATCGAGTTACGCTTCAGGCGCCCAATCAGGGCGTCCGTTTCATCTATCGTGGGTGGTTTGCGGATTGGCGTGTCGGTCATCGGTCACAAGAAGCGCGAGGCCACGGTGTCGAGGAACTCGTCCTGCCGTCGTTCCGCGGTTGCCGGTGTCTCACCGAGCGTGATCACGTCGAGCTTGCCGACCGGGCGCAGGCATCCCGCATTCAACACGATGCTCCATCCCCTGCGCGTACGAACATCGAAGAGCACATCCGGGAGTTGTCGTACGAACTCGTCCATGCCAACGCCGGTGAGTCGATCGTCGTGCAGCACGGAGGCCACGTAGGGCTGGCGGCGATAGTCGCCAAACAGTCGATTCATCAAGCTCATCGGGGTGCTTGTTCCGCCCCACCGCCCGTTGCACTCCGTGAACTTGATGGCGGGATTCGAGAGGTTCGAGCCGCACAGGATGGTGTCGAACGAACAGCGCCCAACGTAGTGGAGGAGTTGAAACACTCGTCCCAGGAGCAGTCCTGCCTCGCCGATGCGCCGCTGCAAGGTATGCGGCAACTGGCTGGGCACGCTGCCCTGAAAGACTTGTTCCTGTCCGGGGTAGAAACGCTGGTCGAAGATTCCCTCCAGCAGCGGCGGATCGTCGCCGAGCGGCGGTATCCAGAGTTGGATGCTTGGTGATCCGACCACATCGGCTCTCCATGCCTCCACCGAGACCGGTGGTGACTCGGGCTGCCATCCGTGGTCGCCGAGCCAATCCGTGACGAGCGCCTCGAGCGCCTCGCGTGACCGGTTCCGAACATCGGCTGCATCGATGATCTCGGTACCCATGCCGGAAGCGCTATCAGCGAGCTTGATGCCCACACGGGTCGCGGCGGCCGCTACCCGAGCCAACCCCTCGGCGATCTCACCGGCGCACGTTCCAGTGCACGGCTCGACGGTCCAGTCGGACCCGAGAACCTCCTCGACCACCGATCCGAACCACACCTTGTTGTTCGCAAGCTCGGTGAGGCGAGGCGGCGGGCCCAGCACGCGAATCCGCCGCCCGGTGCGCTTGGCGAGCCGTATTGCGAGCTCCCAGGCCGCTTCCAACCCCATGTAAGGATGGATCCAGAAGTTGTCCTGGGCTTCTTGAGCTGCGAGGGCGATCCGCTGTCGCGCTACCTCGTCGCCGAGAAGCGCTTCGAACGTCGCGTAGCTCGGTGAGCCAGGCGCTGGCGTGGCGCGAATATAGTCCGACCGACCTAGCCCCAGCTGTTGACTCAGATAGTCGGCGTATCCCTCGATCGCCGAGAACGTCCCGGCGACGAGATCTCCGTCACGTTGTCGCACGAAGGCGCGGCTCGGGTAGTAGTCGATTCCGCTGATGTCGTGCACCTGGGTGATCAAGGAAAAGTCATCCACATGCAGCGTCCGCGCCTTCCGATCGGGGAGCGAATCGGGCGCCTGATCCCGGTAGCGTTCGCGATCGGCGACCAGCCGGTCGTCGCTACGCTCGAGGGCGGCGGCAATATGCTGCAGGCGTCGATCGTCCGACTCGTCGATCTCGCTGAGCCGAACCGGGGTCAAGGCGATCATGTAGCCTCTGGCTGTTGAGACGGCGCGTGCGTGCTGATGCAATGGTGCCGGGGCACGCTGCCGAAGCCAAGCCGGCACCCCTGGCGTTGCGTCAGGTGTCTTCCGATCGGTCGCCAGGGTCGGTCCGTTCAGCCGACTCGAGTGCGGCGAGCGAGCGTACTAGATTGCGGATCGCGGCGGCAACGCCGAAGCCAAAGCCCATCAAGGCTAGCCAAGGCTCCGTCTCGAGTTGGCCGTCGAGCCAGTAGCCGCCCATGAATCCCAGGCCGATCGCCACTGGGAACATGACGCCGACATGCCCCAAAGTGCTCAGCTGCCGTGCCCAGCCGCGGGCGTCGTCTCGTCGCGGGTCAGGCGCTGTCGCCATCTCGGATCAGACCAGTAGGGTCAGAACTGAAGCGCAGCGCGCTGTACCCAGTCGATCAGCGGCGTAGCCCAGATGATGCCGATCACGGTGATCGAGGCACAGATGCCGAGCGTCATCTGCAACGGAACCGAGCGCACAAGCGATACATCGGCGTCGGCTTCGCTCATGAACATGGCCTTGGCGATCCGCAGGTAGTAGAAGAGCGACACGGCTGCGTTGATTGCGCCCAGCACGGCAAGCCAACCGTAGCCTGCATCGATGGCGGCACCGAATACGTACCACTTGCCGAGGAACCCGATCGTCGGTGGAATCCCGCCCAACGACAGCAGGAAGATCAACGTCGCCACCGTTGCGCTACCAGACCGGTGTACCAGGCCGTTGAAGTCGTCAACGCTCTCGCCGGCGAGTCCCTTGCGGCGGAGCATGATCACCATCGCCCAGGCTCCGACGTTCATGAACGTATAGGCGAAGAGGTAGTACATGGTTGCCGCGATGCCGTATGCGGTGCCGGCGGCCACCCCGACCAGCGCGTATCCAGCGTGGGCGACGCTCGAGTACGCGAACATCCGTTTGACGTTGCTCTGCGTTAGCGCCGCGACGTTGCCAAAGGTCATCGTGATCGCCGCCAACAGGGCCAGCAGGGACGTCCACGACGGCGTCATCGGCGAAAAAGCGACGAACAGTATGCGGATCATCATGGCGAACGCCGCCGCTTTGGAGGCCACCGAGATAAACAGGGTGACCGGCGTCGCTGCGCCCGTGTAGGCGTCTGGTGCCCACAAGTGGAACGGAACCGCGGCGACTTTGAATCCCAGCGAGACGATCAACAGGATCAATCCGAGCAGCAGAATCGGGTTTCCTGCCAGGTTGCTGTCTGCCAGCGAGGTGCCAATCGCCGCCAGGCTCGTTGTCCCGACGACGGCGTAGATCAGGGAGAGCGCATAGATAAAGACGCCTGACGACAGGCCGCCAAGAATGAAGTACTTCAGCCCGCCCTCGTTGGAGCGCCGGTCCTTCTTGAGGTAACCGACCAGCACATAGACCGAAAGTGCTTGCAGCTCGAGCCCCACGAAAATACTGATCAGGTCGGCGCCGCGGGCCATGATCATCATCCCGACAAGCGCCACGAGCATGAAGAAGTAGTACTCCGGGAAATGCGCCTCTTCGTCCTCCAAGAATCGCGCCGACGCGGCGATAGCGAGGGCCGCCGTCACTAGGAACAGAACCGCGAAGAAGCTGCCGAAGGCGTCGACTACGAGCTGACCGGAGAACGCCATCGTGACGCCGCGCTCGATCTGCGGCGATACCCCGAAGACCACCCCGGCGAGAGCTCCGAGTACCGAGAGCAGGGTCACCCAGGCGAACAGCCGTCCGCTGGCGCGTGTTCGAGCTGCGAAGGCACCCCAAACCAAGACCACCAGCGACCCGATCGTCAGTGTTATCTCGGCGTTCAATGCCGCCAGGTCGGAGCTCGAGATCGGGAAGCTGTTCATGCCCTAGCGTTCCTCGGTCTCCGCTTGAGCAACGGGCTCCTCGATCAGCTCCGGATTGGTGCGGTCTGCCGTCCGCAGCCCTTCGATGCTGGGCATGGCTGGCGTCCGGATCCCGCTGCCCTCGAAGTAGCCGGGTTGTACGCGCTCGACGATCGCGTTGACCGATGGCTCGAGCGTGTTCAGCACCGGCGTCGGGTACAGGCCCATCCATACCGCCAGGACTACCAGCGGCAAGAGCGTGGCTACCTCGCGCATGCTGAGGTCGCTGAGAGCGGCGAGCTTGTCGTTCTTGATGTCGCCGAACATGACCCGCTGGAAGAGCCAGAGGAGGTAGGCGGCGGCAAGCACGATGCCCCATACCGACCAGTAGACGTAGACCGGATTCCACTCGAACGCGCCGATCAGAATCAGGAACTCGCCGACGAAGCCATTGAGCCCCGGAAGGCCCATCGACGACAGCGCGATGATCGCGAAGAATACGGTGAACACCGGCATGACCTTTGCCAGACCCGAGAACGCCGCAATTTCTCGCGTGTGTGTGCGTTCATAGATCAGGCCGACGATCAGGAAGAGCCCGCCAGTGGAGACTCCGTGGTTGAGCATCTGTAGGACGCTGCCCTGCACGCCGATCGGGTTGAGCGCGAAGATACCCAACGTAATGAAGCCCATATGCGAGACCGATGAGTACGCGACCAGGCTCTTCCAGTCCTTCTGCATGAGCGCAACCAGAGCGCCGTAGATGATCGCGATGATCGATAGCACGGCGATCATCGGGGCGAACCGTACCGAGGCCTCCGGCATGATCGGCAACGACAGTCGCACGAACCCGTACGTCCCCATCTTTAGCAGCACGCCCGCCAGGATGACGGAGCCGGCGGTCGGCGCCTGTACGTGGGCGTCCGGTAGCCACGTGTGGAATGGCCACATGGGCACCTTGATCGCGAATGCCAGGAAGAAGCCCAGGAAGACCCACCACTGCAAGTCAGCAGGGACCGACAGCTGGTAATAGGCCAGGATGTTGGTGGTCCACTCGCCGGTGACGCTGTGGTTGTAGAAGTAGAGCGCCAGGATACCGACCAGCATCAGCACGGATCCGGCCAGTGTGTACAGGAAGAACTTGATCGCAGCGTACAGGCGATTGTCACCACCCCAGATACCGATCAAGAAGTACATCGGCACCAGCATGACTTCCCAGAAAATGTAGAAGAGGAAGAAGTCAAAGGCGATAAACACGCCCAGCATGCCGGTCTGCAGCACCATCAGGTAGATGTAGTACTCCTTGTTTCGCGTCTGGATGTAGTTCCATGACGACAGACACGCGATGGAGCCGAGCAACGTCGTCAGCAGGATGAGGCACAAGGAGATGCCGTCGATACCTGTGAAGTACTCCACTCCGATTGAGGGGATCCACGGTGCCCGCGTGACGTGTTGCAACTCGGCGGTCCCGAAGTCGAAGCCCTGCAGCAGTCGTAGCGACAGTAGGAAATCGATTAGCAGGACGACGTTCGCAGTCCACTTGATGGCGTTGTCGCGCTCCTTACCGAGTAACAGCGCGATCGCGAGTGCGCCCACCGCCGGCAGGAACACGACCAGGGTGAGGAGGTTTCCGCTCATGGGTGCCTCGTTCTCTACAAGAACATGTAAGCGCTGATCAGCACGAACAGCCCGAGGGCGATGACCAGCGCGTAGTTTTGTACGTAACCCGTTTGCAGGGCGCGGAAGATCCACGAACCTGCCCAGAACGTGTTTCCAACACCGTTGACAGAGCCGTCGACGACACGGTTGTCGAACTCGGTCGACGCGTTCGCAGCTTGCTTGGTTGACTCGGCGACGCCGTTCACGGTGCCGTCGACAACAGCGTCGTCAAACAGCCACAGCCCGCTGCCGAGATCCTTCGTACGGTTGACGAAAAGCGCGTCGTAGAGCTCGTCTACCCAGTACTTGTTCCACAGTGTTCGGTGGATCCCGGAGAAGCGGGCCAAGGGCTCTTCGCTCACCCCGGCTCCGTACGTCCGATAGGCGAGCCCGATGCCCGTGAGAGCCACGGCAACCGAAGCCAACATCAGGGTCCACTCGAGCCTCGTGTGATCCTCTCCCTCCTCCGCGGCCACCAGCACAGTTGCTGCCGCCGTCGGCTCCGTCAGCATCACCCCGGCGGCGAGGATAGCGCCGTCACCATCGAGAGTGCCGAGCACTCTTGCCTCGCCAGGTACTAGCGTTGCGTGCTCGGCAGCGTCGGCGCCATCAGCGTGATCGGCCTCGCCGTGAGCTCCGGTGATCGGCTCGAGCCAGCGCACGATGTCGATGCTGTCGTGCAACGCTCCGAGCGGGCCTACCTGTAGGTTGGCGGGAATTCCCACGTAGCCACCGACGATCGACAGCGCCGCCAAGGCCACCAGTGGCACTGTCATGACGCGCGAGTTCTCGTGAGCGTGCGCTTCGACATGCTCGTCCATGCGCGAATCGCCGTAGAACGTCACCAGCAACATGCGCGTCATGTAGAACGCGGTCATTCCGGCGACCAGTGTCCCGATCGCCCAGAGCCACGGAGAGCCGTTCGGGCCCGTCCACGCGTACCACAGGACCTCGTCCTTCGAGAAAAAGCCCGCCAGGCCCGGGATACCGGCGATCGCCAGCGTCCCCACCAGGAAGGTCTTGTGGGTCACCGGCATGTACTTGCGGACGTTCCCCATCTTCCACATGTCGAGCTCGCCGTGCAGAGCATGCATGACCGAGCCTGCGGCGAGGAACAGCAACGCCTTGAAGAAGGCGTGCGTCATCAGATGGAACACGCCGACAGCGTACGCCCCGACGCCGCACGCCAGGAACATGTAACCGAGCTGGCTGACGGTGGAGTAGGCGAGGACGCGCTTGATATCGTTCTGGACCATTGCTATCGATGCCGCGAACAACGCTGTCAGCGCCCCGATGACCGCGACGATTGTCATGACCGTCGGCGACATAGAGAACAGCACGTTCGAGCGCACCACCATATAGACACCCGCGGTCACCATGGTGGCGGCGTGGATCAGGGCCGACACCGGCGTTGGTCCCTCCATCGCATCAGGTAGCCACGTATACAGCGGGATCTGCGCGCTCTTGCCGGTGGCTCCGATGAACAGCATCAGGGTGATGAATGTGATCACCCCGGCTCCGATCTCGTAGTTTGCGGCCGCTAGCTCGAAAACGCGATCGTAGTCCAGCGTACCGAAAGTGAAGAAGATGGTGAACATGCCGAGCAGGAAAGCCGCATCACCAACGCGGTTCACCACGAATGCCTTCTTGGCCGCATCGCCGGCCGACTTCTTCGTGTAGTAGTAGCCGATCAGCAAATAGGAGCACAGGCCGACCCCCTCCCAGCCAATGAACATCATGGCGAAGGAGTTGCCGAGCACGAGCACCAGCATGAAGGCGGCGAACAGGTTCAGGTAGGTGAAGAACCTGTAGAAGCCCGGGTCGGGTGGGTCATGCGCCATGTACCCGATGGCGTAGACGTGAATCAAGAAGCCGACGCCGGTGATTACGAGCACCATGATGGCCGACAGCGGATCGAACTGGAAACCGAACGGCACCGTGAAGCGGGCTGTGTCCACGCCGGCCTCACTGTCGTGCATTTGGCCCCACGAGGCATCGATCCAGTCGTATAGGACCACTTCGACATGGCGGTCTGAGGGTTCCGTACCGGCGAGGCCGAGGAACGAGCCCATGCCAATGATGAACGCCAACAGCATGCACAAGCTGGCAAGACCGCCGGTGACCGTCTCGGAGCGTATGAAACGCGACCCCAGCAGCCCATTGATGAGCATGCCGGCAAGCGGTAGTAGCGGGATGAGCCAGAAGTACTCGATCACGGCGCGGCTAGCCCTCCAACAGGTGCACGTCGTCGACGTTCACCGTCTGCACGTTGCGGAACATGGCTATCACCAACCCTAGCCCGATCGCCGCCTCGGCGGCGGCGACTGTGATCGTGAAGATCGTGAAGATCTGCCCGGCAAGATCGGGCCGGTAGCGAGCCACGGCCACCAGGTTGATGTTGGCCGCGTTGAAGATCAGCTCGAGGCACATCAACACCATGATGACGTTGCGTCTGGCCAGCACCCCGATGACGCCGATTCCGAATAGCGCCGCCGACAGCAACAAGTAGTGGCCTAGCCCCAGCGTACCCACGTCAGACTCGCTTCTTGGCCAAGTAGATCGCGCCGATCATCGCCACCAGCAGCAACATCGAGGCGATCTCGAAGGGCAACAGGAATTCGGTGTAGAGCGTCATGCCGATGGTCTCGGTGTTGCCCTGGTCGACGGCGCGCAGCACCGTCTCGGCCTGCTCGGGCGCGGCCGCTAGCCCAGCGGCGTTCCCCCAGAGCAAGTAGCCGATCTCAGCCACCAAGGCCACTAGCATCGCTCCAGCCGGCAACCACTGCCGGTGCAGATATTCGACCTGGTTGACCTCGTTGAGGTTGACCAGCATGACCACGAACAAGAACAGCACAACGATGCCGCCGGCGTACACCAGGATCTGTACCGCCGCCACGAATTCTGCCTGCAGCAGAATGAACAGCCCGCCTACGCCGATGAACGAAATCACCATGTAGACGATGGAATGCACCAGTTCGCGACTCGTCACCATGAGCACTGCGCTCACGGTGATGATCGAGGCGATGATGTAGAAGGCGATGATCTCCATTCCGGACGCTAACGGTTGTAGTGCACGATATGGTGGCCGCTGTCGAGGATGCGAAGATCGTGGATCGAGTCGGCGCGGTTATAGACTGCAGCCTCGAACTCGTTGCTGTGGTAGATCGAGTCCACCGGGCAAACTTCTTCGCACAGACCGCAGAACAGGCAGCGCCCGTGGTCGAGGTAGAAGAACGTGGCGTACTTGCCTCCCTTGCCTTTGGTGTAGCCGCGCTCGCCGTCGAGAATGATGCAGTTGTCGGGGCAGATCTTCTCGCACAGGTAGCAGGCGATACAGGTCGACTCGTCAACACGCAGGATGCCGCGGTAGTTCGGATGGACCGACTCGCGCTCCAGCGGGTATTGCACCGTCACCTTGGGACGGAACGTGTACTTGAGGGTAAGCCACATTCCCTGGAGCAGCTCCACCAGCAGGAAGTTGCTGAGGAGACTTTTCTTCGGTGCCGAGGACATGGGTGCCGCCTGTGACGAATCGTGAGCGCGCATCAGCCTACCAGAAGCATGACGAGCCCAGTTACGAGCACATTGGCGATCGCCAGGGGGATCAGCGACTTCCAGTTCAATCTCATGAGCTGGTCGTAGCGATAGCGTGGGAAGGTGCCGCGGATCCAGATGTAGACGAACAGGAAGGTGGCGACCTTGAGGATGAACCAGGCGCCGCTGGGGACCAGGTCGAGGAAGGCGAGGGCCTCGACCCCGGGGAACGGGCGTAGCCAGCCGCCCCAGAACAACGTCACGTTGATCGCCGCCATCACCAGCATCGCCGTGTATTCGCCGAGAAAGAACAGCGACCAGCGCATGCCGGAATACTCGGTGAAGAACCCGGCGACGAGCTCCGAGTCGGCCTCGGGCATATCGAACGGTGGTCGGTTGGTCTCGGCCACCATGGCGATGGTGAAGATTCCCCAGGCCACCGGTTGCAGGAACACGAACCAGACGCCCATGTCGCGCTGCGCTTCGACGATACCGACCATCGATAGCGTTCCGGCAACCATGAGTCCAGAGAGCACTGCGAACGTCAGCGCAATCTCGTACGACACCATCTGTGCGGCGGCGCGCAGCGCCCCCAGCAGCGGGTACTTCGAGTTGCTCGACCAGCCGCCGAGAATAACGCCGTAGGTGCCGAGGCCGCCAATCCCGAGGATCAGCAGGATAGCAACGTTCACGTCGGCGATAACGCCGGGTATGTGGTACTCGAACAGCGTGATCCCGGCGCCGAAAGGTACCAGCGACAGGGTGGTAAATGCCGTCACGACGACGATGATCGGCGAGATCAGAAAAATTGTCTTATTGACCCCGGAGGGGATCAGGTCTTCCTTCAGGAGCAGCTTGACGACGTCGGCAATCGGCTGCAAGAGCCCATGGGGGCCAACTCGCATCGGCCCCAGGCGACTCTGGATAAACGCCAGGATCTTTCGCTCAGCCAAAACGATGTAGCCCGTCGCAAGGCCGAGGATCCCCAACAGAACACCGATCTGGAACAACGGGATCAGCACGTTGACGATCAAGAAGTCGCTCATCGATCAACGTCTCCGAGCACGATATCGACACTCCCGATGACGGTCACGACATCGGCGATCAGGTGGCCTTTGCACAATGGCGCGATCGCCTGCAGGTTGCAGAAGCTGGGTGCGCGGATCTTGCACTTGTATGGCGTGTCGCCGTTGCCGCCGATGATGTAATAGCCGAGCTCGCCACGGGGGCTCTCGACGATGTGGTACGCCTCCACCGGATCTTTGATCCGGATGGCTTTGGGCACCTTCGCGGTGATCGGGCCTTCCGGCATCTGCGTCAGCGCCTGCTGAGTGATCCGTACCGACTGACGCATCTCTTCCATGCGCACCAGATAGCGCGCGTAGGAGTCGCCGTCGGGAAACACTGGCACATCGAATTCCACCTGGTCGTAGCCGCCGTAGGGCAGCGCCTTACGGATGTCGTAGTCGACTCCCGAGCCACGGATCATTGGCCCCGAGAGACCCAGTGCGGCGGCATCTTCACCGCTGATTACACCGACGCCGACGGTGCGCTCGAGCCAGATGCGGTTGGCGCTCAGCAGCGTCTCGTACTCCTCGATGCGCTGTGGAAAGCTGCTACAGAAGTCGAGGACTGCTTCGGCCCAGCCTTCAGGCAGGTCGCGGCGCAGCCCGCCAGGGCGGAATGCCGAGGTGGTCAGGCGGTCTCCCAGCGCAGCTTCGAAGAAATCGAGGATTACCTCGCGCTCGCGCGTACACCAGAACAGCATCGTCTGGGCGCCGATATCCAGCGCGTGTGTCGCGAGCCAGAAGAGATGGCTGGCGATGCGGCTCAACTCGACAATCGCCAAACGTGCGTAGAGGGCGCGCTCGGACACCTCCCAGCCACCGAGGCGCTCTACGGTTTCGACGTAGCCCAGGTTGTTGTACGGCGCCGCCAAGTAATCGGTGCGGTCGGTAAACGGCACATTCTGATAGTAGTTGCGTGTCTCGCAGAGCTTCTCGGTGCCACGATGCAGGTACCCCATGACGGTCTCGATGTCGATGATCGTCTCTCCATCGAGATACAGGACCAGCCGCAGCACCCCATGTGTGGATGGGTGCTGAGGCCCCATGTTGAGCTCGAACTCCTTGGTCTCCAGCATGTCTCAGCTCGGCCCGGTTTCGTCGCCGTGTGTCGTTTCCGACTCGTCGGGCTCGTCGGGCTGTGGCGTCCATAGAGCCCCGACGACGCCAGGGCCAGCCATCTCGCGCTCCTGCTCGTTGATCTCGTACTCTCCCCGGATGCGGTCGAACCGACCCCCACGAAACGCCGCCTGCTGGCGCGTCAGTAGCTCGAGGTTGGGCCCTTCTAGCGGGTAGTCCTTGCGCAGTGGGAAGCCTTCCCAGTCCTCTGGCATGAAGACGCGGCGTAGGTCCGGGTGGCCAAGAAACTCGATGCCGTAGAGGTCGTACGTTTCGCGCTCCAGCCAATTCGCCGCCGGCCACACATCGACCGCGCTCGGCACTCCCTCGCCGTCGGCGCAGCCCGTCTTTACGGTCAGCCGGTGGTTCATCGGTATTGAGTAGATATGGAGCACGACGTCAAAGCGGGGATCGCGATCGGTCCAGTCGATGGCGGTGACGTTCGAAAGGTAGTTGAAGTCCATGGCCTCGTCGTCGCGCAGCCAGCTCAACACTTCGGTGAGATCGCTGGCGTCGACGCGCGCGATCGGCGTCCCGAGTTGATCAGCGCCTTCGTCGGTGATCCTGTCGCCGAAGCGCGCTAGCAGCGCGGCCACCACCGGATGCGGCTCTGGTTCCGGCTCCGGCTCTGGTTCCGGCTCTGGTTCCGCAGCCTCGGTCGCCTCAGGAGCTGCTGCCTCAGGAGCTGCTGCCTCAGGAGCCGCTGCCTCAGGAGCCGCTGCCTCAGGAGCCGCCGCCTCGGGCGCCGTTGCCTCGGGTGCTGTTGCCTCGGGCGCTGTTGCCTCGGGCGCCGTTGCCTCGGGCGCCGTTGCCTCGGCTGCCTCTGGCTGGGCTTCAGCAGGTGCCTCGTCGGCCGGCCGAGCCTGGGGCTCATCCTTCGGTTCGGCGTCGTCGGTGTCGAGCGGTTCGTCTGCCATCGGGCGGAATCTCGGGTCCCTGGGTGTGGTCTACTTCCGTACCACCTTCATCTCGTCAATCTTGTCCTGGAGCCGCAAGAGGCCGTAGAGCAGTGCCTCCGGACGCGGCGGACAGCCGGGCACGTACACGTCAACCGGCACGATCCGATCGACACCCTGGAGCACGCTATAGGTGGGATATGGGCCGCCGCAGGTAGCGCACGATCCCATCGACATCACCCACTTGGGGTCCGGCATCTGGTCGTAGAGCCGCTTGATTACCGGGGCCATCTTCAACGTCACGGTGCCGGCGACGATCATGAGGTCGGCCTGCCGCGGCGTGGCGCGAAATACTTCAGCGCCGAAGCGCGCCATGTCGAATCGCGAGCACGTTGTAACGATCATCTCGATGGCGCAGCATGCAAGGCCGAACGTAAGCGGCCAGATGGCCGATTTACGACCCCAGTTGATGACGCTGTCAACGGTCGTGGTCAGGACGTTGTCCGGAAGGGTGTGCTCGACTAGACCCATTCGAGTGCCCCGCGTTTCCACGCGTAAACGTAGCCCAAGATCAAGATCGCTAGAAAAATGAGCATTTCGATGAATCCGAACAACGCCAGGGCTCGGTAACGCACGGCCCACGGGAACATGAACACGGTCTCGACGTCGAAGACGAGAAACAGCATGGCGACAATGTAGAAGCGAATCGGGAAGCGCTTGTGGGCGTCACGGATGGGCTCGACACCGCATTCGTAGGGAGCCAGCTTGCCCTCGCTGCCGGGCGGAGTCGGTCGCACAAGGCGACCCACGATAAGCGGGAGGACCGCGAAGACAATCGCGACCGCCAGAAAAATCGCTATCGGAAGGTAGACGACCATGCAGCCCTGATCCGGGGTTCCGTCGCTGTGCCCGCCGATGCGCAGGCGAAGTCATTTCTATCCGTTGCCTGGTGGGGTGTCAAACTGCCGCGGGGCACCAGAAGTTGCCTTGGCTATTCAGAACCGCATTGCCCACAGAAGTGGTAGCCAGAGTTCCATCGTCATCGGTAGCCGGTGCCCGTCTATCTGCACGTCGGACTCTCGTGCCGGGTCCTCGGCGATTAGATGAAAGAGCTGAAACAGAGGCTCCATCTGATCGAGCGTAAAGGTGGCCCGGTGGCGAGGCTCGTCGTGCACGTCGCGTTCGGCGGTGGTGATGTCGAACTCGGCAGCTTGCGCGGTCAGCTCGCGGGCGCGCTCCGCATCCTCGCCCTCCAGCGGCGCGTACATGAGGCTGACTCGGGTGCGCTCGGTGAATCGACCCGGGAAAAGCAGGCGCAAGTCCTCCTCATCGAGGTTCTCGAGCAGCAGCTTTCTGATTTCTTCCGACATTCGTCACCTGAATCGGGATTGAATCCCATCGTGCCGACGCTGCAGGCTAGGATGCTACCAGCCGGCGAGCAGTTTCGTAGCTGGCCCGGCGCGAGCCGAACATGAGTCTCCCGACGCGGTGTCGGGCCTGCGAGTTCCTGACACAGTTCGAATGGATCCAATGAGTCCCACGGAAGCGCTGCTTCGTCGCCTCCCGAGCATGAACTCGATTCTGGAGGATGACGAGGTACGGCGTCGGATCGCCGCCGAGGGTTGGAGCAGGGGATTCGCCCGCAAGGTGGCGACCGCCTTGCTAGATCGGCTGAGAAACGAGATCTTGGCCGGAGATCTCGACGAGCCGCAAATGGGCATTCTGCTGAGCTCGATCGCCGACGACGTAATGCAGACGGGGGCGGCGATGCTGCGTCCGCGCTTGCGGCGGGTGGTGAACGGCACCGGCGTCGTCGTGCATACCAACCTCGGCCGATCGCCCTGGAGCCCCGCTGCTGCCGCACGGGTCGCGGAACTGACGACCGCCTACCTGAATCTCGAATACGACCTCGCGGGCGGCGCGCGCGGCGGTCGCGATCGCCCGGTGGCCAGCTTGCTCGAACGTTTGCTGCCAGGTGTCGACGTGGCGGTCGTGAACAACAATGCGGCCGCCGTCCTGCTGGTCCTCAACACCTTCGCGCAGGGGCGTGACGTGGTGGTATCGCGCGGCCAGTTGGTGGAGATTGGCGGTTCGTTTCGTATCCCGGAGATAATGGAAAAGGGGTTTTGCCGCCTGCGCGAAGTGGGTACGACGAACCGCACGCGTATCGAAGATTTCCGCCAGGCGATCGGCCCCGAGACCGGGCTGCTGTTGGCGGTGCACCCGAGCAATTATCGGGTCGTCGGCTTCACGCAGAGCGTACCGCTGGAGCAGCTGGTCGCTCTGGGACGGGAAACTGGCGTGCCGGTGATCGAGGATCTCGGGAGCGGCAACCTTATCGAGCTCGGGTCGATTGGAGCCGGCGACGACCCGACAGTCGGTCAGCGCCTCGCCACCGGCGTCGATCTGGTGACGTTCTCGGGCGACAAGTTGCTCGGTGGTCCGCAAGCGGGGCTTATTGCCGGCCGCCCCGAATCCGTTGACCGCGTTCGGGAGAATCCACTCTACCGGGCGCTGCGGCTCGACAAGGCAACGTTCCTGGCCCTCGAGGCAACGTTGATCGATTACCTGGCGGGGCGGTCGGAAGCCGTACCGACCTTGGCGATGCTCCGCCAGGACTCTGCAAGGTTACGGGCCCGCGCCGAGTCGCTGGCGGCGCTGATCGATGCGATTGGCGGTGTCTCTACGGAGGTGGTCCAGCTCGAATCGCGCGTCGGCGGCGGCGCCGCCCCCGATGCCGCGCTGCCATCGTGGGGAATTGCCATTGCTGCGTCGCTAACCCCCGACCAGCTGGTCAGCCGTCTGCGGGGCACAGACCCTGCCGTGGTTGGCCGCGTGGTCGACGACCGCCTCGTCCTCGACGTGCGAACGTTGCTCGCCGGTGACGAGGAGCGGATCGACGCGGCGTTGCAACAGGCGATCGACGGCGAGTAGGCCGGGATGGCGGTTCTCTCGGTTTGGCTGCTAGAAGCCGAAGCCCAGCAAATAGGTATAGGGCTGTTTGTTCGTCGCTCTTGGCGCCGTATATGCGGATCGCGTTGGTGAGATTCCAGGGCGCCCACCAGAGGCCACCGCCGTAGCCGGTGTGCCAGGTGTCGGAATCCTCTCCGTCGAGCCAGACGCGGCCGGTGTCGGCGCGGACAAAGACGCCCCAGCGGCCGGGCAACACGAGCGAAAGACGGCCGACGCGCGCCAGCACCTCGACGTTGCCGTAGGCGGAAGACTCGCCGGCGAACCGGTTGGCACGCAGCCCACGTACGGTGCTGCCGCCGATAAACGCCGAGTCGTAGTAAGGGAACGCGCCGTAGTTCTGCTGCCCGCCGACGCGGAAACCGACTCCGAGGCCCTGGCCGGGCAGCCAGAAAGACGCGGTCGCGGCGCCCCGAATCACGGTGTACTCGTCGACGAGGTCCCCGAAGCGCGGATAGTGCGTCGCATCGACGTCGAGCGTGTAGCCGGGCCCGACCGGGGCGGGCCCCCAACGCAAGGTGTCATCGGTTGCATCGCCGCCACGGGTTCCCGGGTATTTAGACTGAACCCCGCAATCCAACCCACCTGGGCGATGTTGTCGACGCCATAAGGTCGCTGGCGTGAGATGACACGGTCGTCGCTCAGGTCGGTGGTCGTGTACCGGGCCGTCGGACCCGTCGACAAGGACACGCTGTCACCCAAGCTGAGAACCAGCCGCGACTCGACGATGGCGGTGGCCTGCTGCACGCGGCGGAGCTCGGCAGTGTCCACATTGGGCGTCTCGTTCCCAAGGCCGTAGAAGTTGAGCGTCTCGATGCCGGAGATCAGCGCCCGGACGGTCCAGTAATGCCGACGGTTCTCGGGTCTGATTTCGGCATCGTAGTCAATGCGTGGACGCAGCGCACCGGTGCTGAACCCCAGGCGGATCTGGTGTCGTGAGCCGTACGGATTCTTGCGGAATCCGAAGCTTTCGATGGCAATGCCCGAGCCGCCGACGATTATCACGGAGATGTCGTTGCTCGGCGGACCCGATACTGCGACGCGGTCGTCACCTCCGCCGGTATAGATACGAAGTTGCTTCGTCTCCGTCGGCGCGAAGCGCCGATTGAAGAACGGCTGGCCACTTGTTGTGGGTGCATCGCACGCGCCGCTTCCCGGCGCCACCGACACGGTGGCTGAACCATCCTGGTGACGTTCGATCGCGATCACCTCGGCGCTGTTGGTGGTGTAGATGTTGACCCGGTCCGACAGGAACAGATAAAAGCGCCGCGCCTGGTCCAGCAGAGCGTCGCGACGCGCCCGGAGCTTGGAGGTGAGCTCTGCGCCATGCAGCTCGTAGTACTCCGGCGGCATGTGACGCGCCGCGGTCTCGATGGCGGTGTCCGTGAGTCGTGTCTGGACTTCACGCGCCGCGGTCTCCCAGCTCGACCAGTCGAGGCCAGACAATAGTCGCCGATCCAAGGAACGGGCGTTCCAGGTGAGCCCCTCGAGTCCCTGGTAAGTAGTTCGGAACGAATCGAACTTCGGCTCGCGATCCCGCGCCATGGCGAGGGCGAGACCTTCGTATCGCGAGAACGCCTGATCGCGGTCTTCGGCGATCGGCTGCAGCCTTTCCATGCCCGGTATGTGCGCCCATCGCCATTGCGCGACGTGGCGATCCCAGTCGCCGATCAGTAGATCGACCAGCCGAGCCCGCAAGAAGGCGTCAGCGTCGATGACCACCGCGGAGCTGCTGCTGAGGTGGTCGAAGAGCTCGCGTCCACCGAGGATCTCGGTGGCGCCGAATGTACCCCCCTCAGCTGCCGCGGTCGGAAATTCCTCGATCGTGCCGAGCAAGCCGCTGAACTCTTCCCGAAACTCGCCCAGTCGCGCATCGTCGGGCATCACCACGAGCCGCGGCAGCGGCTGCAGAACACCGGCGGCGCGGGCCAACGGCGCCGCCATCAGTGAGCCGGCGGGAAAACTCGCCGAGATCTGGTCCTGAGCGATATCGGCGATCGGTGTTTCTTGGAGCTCGTCGGGCAGTATCTGCGTCGGGTCTTTGGCAACGCCTCGGAACATGTAGCTGCGGCCGTCGGCGCCGCTCAGCGCCAGTCCCGCCGTTTGCAGTCCGCCGACCCTCCGCACGGGCTCGAGGCCACCGGCCTCTTCGCCCAGGTCGAGCAACTCGACCTCGATAGGGAGAGTCCAGATGTCGCGGTACGCGTTGCCGAAGATAAGCTTCTTCAGGGCCCCGGCAGCGTAGATCTCGCCAGCGACCATCGTCTGTGTTTGCCGAGTAGATCGAGCTCGCGAACCCTGCGCCGATGATGTGCTCGGCCAAAGCCCGAGGGTCAGCGCGATGCTCAGGCTGGCGAGGCCGAGGCGATAGCGCCCGGATCGTGTCATCGGGAGCCCCCGTTGGTTGGAGCGCGTCGAGTGAAGCCCGAATCCTAGCAGGTAACGTCCAGATGACCTCTCGGCTGGCCCGGGGCAACTACCCGGCAGGGCGGCTTCCGAATCGACGGCCGCCGTACGAACCGGCGTCGCCGTCAGAGGTTCGCGACCTCGAATTGCTCCTGGTGCAACATCTGGTCAGCGACCACGTTCACCGGAGCCTGCACGATCTCTCGCATGCCCTGTAGCACCGAACGGTTATCGCCACGGAGAGCGCGGTCGATCACCGGGTTGGCTCGCACCACCACATCGCGCCCGCGCAGCTGTTTCCGTAGGCGGTTGACCTCGCGCAGGATCTCCAAGCAGATGGTGTCGACGGATTTCACCCGACCGCTCGAGTGGCAATACGGGCACTCCTGCGTGAGCGTGTTCTCGAGGCTCTGCTTGACACGCTGGCGTGTGAGCTCGACGAAGCCGAACTCGGAGATCTGCAACAGCTGCGTCTTGGCACGGTCCTTCTCGAGCTCCTCTTGAAGCACCTCGACCACCTTGCGGCGGTTCGCCGGCTCCTCCATGTCGATGAAGTCAATGACGATGATGCCGCCGAGGTCGCGGAGGCGAATCTGCCGCACGATCTCACGCACGGCCTCGAGATTGGTTTGCAGCACGGTATCTTCCAGCCGTCGCTTGCCGACGTATTTGCCGGTGTTGATGTCGATCGCCACCAGCGCTTCGGTCTGGTTGATTACCAAGTAGGCGCCTGACTTGAGCCATACCTTCGACTCGAGCGCCTTTTGGATCTGCGGCTCGATCTCGAACTGATCGAAGATCGGTCGGTCGGAACGGTGGTGTTGAACTCGATCCGCCACGTCGGGGTTGATCGCCTGGAGGAATCGCTTGGCGCGCTCGAACTCCGTCTCATCGTCGATCACGACTCGACTGTAATCCTTGGTAAAAAGGTCACGCAGCAGTCGTAGCAGTACCGACAGATCCCGGTGAATGGCTGCCGGCGCATCGGCCTGCTCGCTGCGTCGCTTGAGCTCCTCCCAGAGCTCGTGCAGGAACCGCATGTCATCGGCGAACTCTTGCTGGGTGCGTCCGACCCCGGCGGTCCGAACGATGAAGCCGCCCATCCCCTTTTGCCGCGCTTTCTGGGTGATGCGCTTCAGTCGGTGGCGCTCGGCACGATCCTCGATCTTGCGCGAGACCCCAACGTGATCGACCGATGGCATGTACACGAGGTAGCGGCCCGGCAACGAAACGTTGGTGGTGATGCGCGCGCCCTTCGTTCCGAGGGGCGCCTTGGAGATCTGCACCAGGATCTCATCGCCGCGGCTCAGCAGCTTGTCGATCTTCTGCGACTCGCGGGAACGGCGGCTTTGCCGACGCTGTGGCTTAGGGGTGCCGTCGTCGCTGTCTTCGTCATCGAGCCACGAAGTATAGGCATCGATGTCGGGCAGGACATCGGAAACATACAGAAAGCCGTCACGCGCCAGGCCGATGTTTACGAAGGCCGACTGCATGCCGGGAAGCACCCGGTTGACGCGTCCCTTATAGATATTGCCCGCGGTTCCGCGGGTGCTCTCCCGCTCGATGAATACTTCCTGAAGCTGTCCGTCTTCGAGTATCGCCACGCGGGTTTCGCTGTCCCCGCAGTTGGCAATGATCTCTTTGCGTGCCATGTAGTACTCCCCTGCGCGCGCCCGGGCTCGGTGGAGCCGACCTGGGGTCGTTCGGACGCTGCGGCGGGATGGGCGCACGCGGAGCGGTCGAGTGGATCAAGCCAAGGCCCTTCCACCGGATCTCCAGTTGACGTGCTATGCGCTGGGCGCCCATCGGCGATTTCCAGGCGACGTCGCTGTACCCAACGACGCCGGAATGTCGTGATACCGAACTCTCGAAAAAATCCTGTGCCCCGCGCCGGTTGGCGGCGTTGCCGCCGCCGTTCACCCAGTTTCTTCACTCACCGGAGAATCGCTCGCCCGAAACCGGGCCCTATCTGCGCCGGCGAGAACGGCCGGCCGCATGACAAATGATCGATTCCCCGGATCGGCCGGGGTCGTCTACGTCCTGAACTCAGGACGCCTTGTATCCTACCGGAATTGTACCAGGGTCATGAACCGGTCCAGAGCCTCGTTTCACGACCGACCCGGTCGCGGCGGGATGTCCCCGGCGCGCGAGCTGACCGCGACGAGCTAGACCAGGAAGCGCCGACTACGCACTGAGATCACCAATCCGATCGCGATGCACGTGGCGAGGGCTGAGGATCCCCCGTACGACAGCAACGGGAGCGGGATGCCGGTGATCGGCAGGTAGCCGATAACCATGCCGGCGTTAACCGCCAGGTGGAAGGTGAGCAACCCGGCGACGCCGGCGCAGATGTAGGCACCGGCCCGATCTCGCGCGACATGTGCGCCGCGTAGCAGCCGCAGGATCAGTGCCAAGTAGAGCAGGAGCACGGCGGCGACACCGAAGAAGCCGATTTCCTCGCCGAGCAACGCGACGATGAAATCGTTCTCCTGCTCGGGCAGGAAATTCAGTTGGCTCTGTGTGCCCGAGAAGAGACCCTTGCCGAAGAGCCCTCCAGAGCCTACCGCGATCTTGCTCTGCACCAGCTGATAGCCCGCCCCGAGAGGGTCGGCTTCTGGGGCCAGGAAGCTCGTGAGACGACTCCGCTGATACGGGTGCAAGCTCAAGTACCAGAGAGGGGCCGCGGCCAGCGTTGTCCCGGCGAGAATTCCCACCGATCGAAGCTGCAGCCCTGCTGCCCAGGCAGTTGCGGCGAGAATAGGCAGATAGGTGATCGCCGTGCCCTGGTCTGGTTGGAGCGCCGTTAGCACGAACGGGATGCCCACGATTACCGTTGGCATGGCGAGGCCGCGGAGCCCGAAGGGACGGGGCTCACGGTCAGCGAACAGCCGTGCCAGCGCCAAGATGATGGCTACCTTGGCTAGCTCCGACGGCTGGATCCCTATGTTGCCGACGCGTAGCCACGACCTCGCACCGGAGATCTGCGGCCCCAGCACGAGAACCAGCCCCAGCATCGCGATGCACACCCCCCAGAGCAGGTAGGCGTTGTCGGTGAGATGGCGGTAGTTGAGGAACCCGAGCACGATGGTCAGCAGTATCCCGACCGCCACCCAGGCGCCCTGGCGTTTCTCCAGATCGAGCTCCTCGCCTGCCGAGGCCGAGGCTACCAACAACATGCCGATGCCGAGTAACGCCGCGAGCGTCAACAGGGTAATGGCATCGAACCAGCGCACCAGGCGGCGATCGAACAGGGTCATCGGTTGCCCTCGGGATCGGCATCGATCGTTGGCTCCGTAACATCCGCCGGGTCACCGATCGGTAACCGCCGAACTGCGCCCTCCTCGAGAGGCTCTCCGAAGTAGCTCGCCAGGATCTCGCCGCCGATGGGTGCAGCGGCGCCGCCGCCGGATCCGCCATTCTCGAGGTACACGGCTACTGCTACCTCGGGGTCGTCAATCGGCGCCGCGGCAACGAACCAGGCATGGTTGCGCAGATGCTCGGGTCGATCCTCATCCTCCGCGGCTACACGCGCTGTGGAGGCTACTTGAGCGGTTCCGGTTTTTCCGCCGACGGCGACGGTCGGGTGGCGGGCTCGCCACGATGAGCCGTAGGCCACTGACCCTGCCATGCCACGAGCAACCAGCTCGCGGGTCGCGTTGCCGAACGGTGCTGGTTGCTGGTCGCTCGAGTACGATCGCATCCCACCGCTGCTGGCGCCCTCGATGCGCATCAGAAGCCGCGGTTGGCGGATGAAGCCGGTGGCAGCGGTGGCGGCAACGTTGGCGAGTTGCAACGGGCTGACGGCCAGTGGCCCCTGGCCGATCGACAACGAAACGGTTTCGCCCGGGTAGTATCGGCGACCGTTGGCCGCGAGCCATTCATCGCTGGGTACGATGCCGCCCTGCTCCTCGGTGAGATCGATCCCAGAGGTCGCGCCGAGGCCGAAGCTTTGCGCCCAGCGCACGATCCGTTCGCGTCCCAGCTTGACGCCGAGCTCGTAGAAGAAGCTGTTGCAGGAACGGGCCAGCGCCTCGACCACATTGACGTTGCCGTGCTGTCCTTCGCAGCTGAAGAAGCGACCGTAGAGGGTCTTGCCGCCGGGACAGAAGAACGTCGTGCTCGATGAAATAATGCCTTCCTCGATCCCCGCGGTGGCAAGCACGAGCTTGAAGACCGAGCCTGGTGGCTGACCCGCCCGCACACTGCGGTTGTGTAGCGGCTTGTCCGGATCTCGCAGCAGAGATTCCCACTGATCCACAGAGAACCGATCGGCGAAGTCGTTGGGATCGAAGGCCGGCGAGCTCGCCAGCGCCAACACGCCGCCGGTCGTCGTATCGAGGACCACGGCGGCGCCGCGGCGCGAGCCAAGGAGCTCTTCGACGCGTTCCTGTAGCTCGACGTCGAGCGCGAGGATCACGGTTTCACCGGGTAGCGGGGCCGCTTCGCTTTCCAGCCGAATCTCGCGGCCCACCGAGTTCACCACGGCGAGGCGGCTTCCCGCTTGTCCGGCGAGGTCGTTGTTGTAAATCGACTCCACCCCAAGCTGCCCGACGATGTCACCCAAGCTGAACCGATCGCCACGAGATTCGAGCTGTCGCGGTGAGATCTCACCTACGTAGCCGAGCACGTGAGCGGCGGTTGCGCCCCGCGGATAGAACCTCTGCGCGTGGATCTGAACGGCGACTCCCGGATGCTCGAGCTGTCGCGCTTCGATCCGTACGACATGCTCCTTGGGAACGCCCGAGGCCACGACAACGGGTCGGAATCGCGCCATGCTTCGTTGCCTGTCGAGCCGCTGGCGAAGAACTTCATGCGGCTCCTGCAGCACTGCGCTCAGCCAGCGCAGAGTCTCCTCCTCATCGTCGATTAGCTCTCGAATGAGGGCTACCTCGTACGAAGGGCGATTGGTTGCCAGAATCTCGCCGTTCCGATCGAGTATGAGGCCCCGACTCGGACGTACGCGAGAGCGCTTCCATAGGTTGTCCTCGGCGAGGCTGGCGTATTCGGAGCCGTGGATCACCTGCGTCTGCCAGAAGCCGAGTAGCAGCGCCAGCACAAGCACGACGGCGAGCGCCTCGAGGAGGCGAACGCGATCGGTGATGCGCTGACGATCTGACGCGGTCTCCAGGGCTCGCGGTCCCAGCAAAGGGGCTCGATGGACAGACCGCTCTGGAGGCGGTTTCAGGTCGACTCGGCCGTCGTCGTTGGGTCGCCAGGGGCCCGTCATCGGCGAATCTCCTGAAGAACGTTTTCTTGCATCTGCGCACCGCCCGTCATCGTCGTGGCGGTGACAAAGGCGATCGCCTGCGCCTGCGTTGCCAGCCTACTACGAGGCGCGGTCCGCCCGCGATGATCAGGCCGCCGACTACCGCCGTGGCGCCGCCGCGTGCGGCGATCGTCGCGAGAGCCTCCCCGCCCGGCCAGGCGAAAAAGCCGAGCAGCCCCATGACGATCGTGCCCTCGAGCACCGCAGCGCCACCGATAACGATCGTCTCCGCGAGCTGCCCACGAACGACGATTACGCTTCCCAGTGATGTGATCAGAGCCGCCACGACGGTCTTCGAGAAGGCATGAAGGCCGACGATGCCTCCGGACAGGCTGTCCTGGACGAACCCCGCCAGAGCTCCGATCAGCACGGAGGAGGCGAAGGTGCGCCGAAGCGCCAGCAATCCGATGGCCACCATCAACCCGTCCACCAACCCCAGAGGCGGCAGCATCTGCGTCAGCGTTGTTTGTGCCGTGCCGACGACGAGCATCAGGACGACGATCTGGAGAACTGATCTCATCGGTCACGTCGGGGATCAGGGTTCAGGCTCGCGGTGCAGCACCAGCACGTTCTCGAGGCGCATCATGTCGACGCTTGGCCGTACCTCGATCTGCATGAACAGCGCAGTCTCATCGCGCAGCAGCGGCACGGGAGGCGTTCCTGGCAACGCTGGCCCCACTCCGGCTCGCGTCACCTCTCCGACAGGGATCCCGGGTGGATAGATACCGTCCTCACCCGAGGTTTCTACGATCTCTCCCAGGCTCACGTCGTCGAGCGTTTGGATAAAACGCAGCTCGAGTAGCGGTCCGTCGCTACCCGCCAGTAGTCCACTCGCTCGCGACTCGGTGAGCCGCGCCCCGACGCCGCTCAGGGCATCGGTAAGCAGTTGCACAGCGCACGTCCAGCGCGAGACCTGGATCACTCGCCCAACCAGAGCCCCGTCGGGCGAGATGACCGCATCGTCCACACCGACGCCGTCTGCCGAGCCTCGGTCGAGCTGTAGTGACTGATAGCGGTGTGCGAGGTCACGACCGACGACCCTGGCAGCGGTCCAGCGCCCCGGCGCGCTCTTGGTGGCCCGGAGCATTGCGCGCAGGCGTTTGTTCTCGTGGCGCGCCGCTGCCGCCGAGGCCAGCTGGCGCTGCAGTTGTGCGTTTTCCTGGCGAAGCCGCTCGAACTCGTCGACGGAACCGAGTAGCCCGAAATATTGGCTCCAGGCGGAGCGCACTGCGCCGACTGTGGAGGTGGCGATACGCTGGAACGGCGACACGATGCCGGTGACGGCGCCGCGGGCGGTCGCGAGCGTGCGGGTGCGGTTGACCTGATACGACATCAGGAGAAAGAAGAAGGCCAACAGGCCGACAACGAGCGCCGCGCTGCGCGCAGTTCGCGTCATCGCCTCTTCGCAGCTCCTTGATGTCGTTCCGGATGCCCTCGCCGCGGCAACGCGACGGGAGGGTCACCTGGCTAGGGCAGACACACGCGTCGCAGGAGATCCATGTCGTCGAGGACGCGGCCGACACCGAGCACGACCGTCGACAGCGGATCCTCGGTAATCGTAACCGGAACACCCGTCTCTTCACGTAACCGCACGTCGAGATTGCGAATCAACGCGCCCCCGCCGGTCAGCACGAGCCCGCGATCGACGAAGTCGGCCGATAGCTCTGGAGGTGTCCGTTCGAGCGCCATGCGCACCGCTTCGACGATCGTTCCGACGGGCTCGCTGAGTGCCTCTCGGATCTCGCGATCCGTGATGGTGATGGTCTTCGGGATTCCCTCGACCAGATCGCGACCCTTGATCTCCATTGTCAACTCTTCGTCCAGCGGGTAGGCGGAACCGATCTCCATCTTGATCGATTCTGCCGTGCGCTCGCCGATCAGGAAATTGTAGTTGCGCTTGACGTAGTTGATGATGGCCTCATCGAGCTCGTTGCCACCGATGCGGATCGAGCGCGAATACACGATCCCGGCCATCGAGATGACGGCGACATCTGTTGTGCCGCCGCCGATGTCGACGATCAGATTTCCGGACGGCTCGGTGATCGGGAGGCCGGCACCGATCGCCGCCGACATCGCCTCCTCGATCAGATAGACCTCAGATGCCTTGGCACGGTAGGCGGTGTCGCGCACCGCCCTCTCCTCTACCTTGGTAATACCGCTCGGCACCCCGATGACGATGCGCGGCCGCACCAGGAAGCGGCGATTATGTACGCGACGGATGAAGTAGGAGAGCATCTGCTCGGTGACCTCGAAATCCGCGATGACACCGTCCTTGAGCGGGCGCACGGCGACGATGTGGCCCGGCGTCCGCCCCAACATCTCCTTGGCCTCCTTGCCGACTGCCTCGACCTTGTTCGTGTTCTTGTTGATGGCAAGGATCGAAGGCTCACGCACCACGACCCCTTTATTACGCATGAACACGAGAGTGTTCGAGGTGCCGAGATCGATGGCGATGTCGTTGGAAAAGGCTGAGAACACGGGCAGGGCACTCACAATGTCGGTGGCTCGGCCGCGACACCGGAAACCGTTGTCGCAACGGCGCGAGGCAGGACAGACGGGAGGTAAACTCGAAACGATCCAATCGCACCACGGAGGAGGCCGGGGCCAGCGGCAAGCCGTCGCCACTTGCCGACGCGCAGCGCGTAATGATGGTACCACGGGGCCCAACCTTGTCGGGGCGAGCTGCGGGCGGATACCATATCTTCTCCCCGTCACCGGTGAACGGGATGAGATATCGTTTGCCGCCGCCCGCCGCCGCGCCACCACGTGCAATCCGCTGCCCTGAGGCGCGGCAACCCCGCTCGGAGTAAGTCATCGTGCTGGATACCCTGCGTCGGAACGTAAGGCGGCTTTCGTGGACGCTTTGGCTCGTCATCGTGGCGTTCATCGCCTTGTACCTCCCCGCCTTGTTTACCAGTGGCGCGGCGAATGTGGTCGCGCGGGTCAACGGCGAGCCAATCGAGGCTGCCGAGTTTCAGCGCGCCATGAAGGAGCAGATGCAGTACTACCGCGGCCTGAACCAAGGTGAGCTGCCCGACAACTTCATCCAGCAGATGCAGCTCCAGAGTGTCGTACTGGAGCAGCTCATACGACGGCGGCTGATCGTGGAGGCGGCCGAGGATCAGGGTTTTGCGATCGCTCGCCAGGAGCTCAAGGACCGGATGATGCAGTATCCGGCGTTTCGTCGCGAAGACGGACGGTGGATAGGCGACGAGGAATACCGGACGATCCTCCAACGCAATGGCGTCGACGTCGTCTCTTTCGAGCAATCAATCGTCGACGACCTCCTGGTCGAACGTGTTACCGGGTTGATCACCGAGGGCGTTACCGTCAACGACCGTGAGGTCGAAGAGGCATACCAGCGTCAGAGTGAGAAGGTGCGATTCGATTTCTTGCAGATTCGACCTACCGCATACCGCCTCGAGGTCGACAAGGAAGTTACCGAGGCAGACGTTCGGACTGCCTACGAAGCCGACCCCGATGCCTATCGACGTGCCGAGCAGCGGCGCGTCTCCTACGCGCTGATCGATACGGAGGAGCTCCGCAACCGTGTGGAGCTCTCGGAAGATGCGCTGCTGGCCGAGTACGAGGCCAGCCTCACCGAGTTCACTATCGAGGAACAGGTCAAGGCGCGGCAAATCATGCTGCGCGTGCCCCCGACGGCCAGCGACGAGGAGAAGGCCGGGGTCCGGGGTCGTGCCGAGGAGGTCCTGCAACGCCTGAGCGCTGGAGCCGACTTCGCCGAGTTGGCAGAAGAGCTGTCGGATGACCCCACGTCCGAGTCGGGCGGCGATCTCGGCTGGGTGACGCGTGGTCGACAGGTCGAAGGCTTCGATGAGGCGGCGTTCAATCTGCAGCCCGGCGAGACGTCGGAGGTCATCGAGACCGCCTTCGGCTTTCACATCGTTCGTGTCGAAGAACGGCGCGACGAGCACGCTCAACCCTTCGAGGAGGTACGCGGGCAGCTCGAGCAGCGGCTTGCCTGGGACCAGGCCGAAGCGCAGGCCGAGACCACGTCGGAGGAGATCCGTCGCGACGTGTTGCGGGGCGATGCGCTCGACGATGTGGCCGAGCAACACGGCTTGACCGTCGAGGTCAGCCCGTTGTTCGCTCAGGGCACCGGGTTCGGCGAGTTCACCGCCGTCGATCTCACCAGCCGGATCTTCACCCTGGGCACTGGTCGAGTCGCCGAGCCGGTCCGGGTGCGCCGGGGTTATCTGGTCTTCCGAGTCGACGACATCGTGGCGCCTCATGTTCCCGAGCTCGATGTCGTAGTCAGCGAGGTCCGCTCTGATGTGGTCGAGGTGCGGGCTGCAGAGCGGGCGGCGGAGCGCGCCGGCGAATACGCCGAGCGGTTGGCGGACGGGGATCCGTTGGAGACCATCGCGGCGGAGGTCGGAGCGATGGTCGAATCCAGCGAGCTGGTAGCCCGCGAGGAAACCGTGCCGGTGCTGGGAAGCGCACCGGCCCTGATGCAAGCGGCATTCGAGCTGGCGGCAGGCCAAACGGGCGGTCCGATAAAGCTCGACGATCGATTCGTCGTGTTTCGACTCGCGGAGCACGTCCAGCCCGATTGGGCGCTGTTCGCCGAGCAGAAGGAACAACTGCGAGAGCAGGAAGCCGTGCAACGTCGTAACCGACTGTTCGAGGCCTATCTTCAGTCGCTACGCGAGAGCTATTCGGTGACCGTCGACCAGGCGGTCATCGATACCATCGTCAGCTGAGCTGCTGCGGTCGCCCGCTACTCCGGCTCCGCCACGTTCTCGCCACGGCCTGCTAGCATTCGGACATGAACACAGAGCAGTTCGCGGGTCAGCTGGTCGCCTGGTTGCGTTCGGAAGCCGAGTCTGCCGGGGCGCGGGGCGTCGTCTTCGGTCTTTCTGGAGGTGTCGACTCGGCCGTGCTGGCGAAGCTGGCTCGGCGGGCGTTCCCGGAAACACACCTGGCGTTGATCCTGCCGGCGCATTCCGATCGCCAAGATATTGACCACGCGCGGCTGGTGGTGACCGAGTTCCGCCTTAACTCCAAGCTGATCGAGCTGGATACGGTCTACGAGAGCTTTGCTGGTCTGCTGGGAGCCGATCCGGGACCCGACAAGCCGCCCGACCTGCCCCTTGCCAACCTCAAGGCTCGACTGTGGATGACGGCTCTGTACTATCACGCCAACAAGTTCCGCTATCTGGTGGCTGGGACGGGGAATCGCTCCGAGATGTCTCTCGGCTACTTCACCAAGTACGGCGATGGTGGAGTCGACTTGCTGCCGCTAGGCCATCTGGTGAAAAGCGAGGTGGTGGCGCTGGCCGATTGCCTGGAGGTCCCTCGGGAGATCATCGAAAAGCCGCCGTCAGCGGGAATCTGGGCCGGTCAGACCGACGAGAAGGAGCTCGGGTTCACCTATGAGCAACTCGAGGAGTACGTGCTGGGCGGGCTCGAGGATCAGGAATTACGCCAACAAGTGGAGACGCGCCGCCGTGCCAATGCCCACAAGCTTCGTCCGCCCAGGCTGCCGCCGCCACCGTCGGCGATGTGACGATGACCGACGCCCAGGCATCTGCGCTACTGGATCCAGACGAGTACTTGGCCGATTGCTTTCGCCTCGCCAAGAAGATCTGGGACGATGGCTATCGGCCTGATTTCCTTGTCGCCCTCTGGCGCGGCGGCGCCCCACCGGGCATTGCCATCCACGAGTTGTTCCGTTGCAAAGGTCACGACTTCTATCACACGGCGATTCGTACGCAGTCGTTGGAAGGGGTCGCACAAGGGGTTGGCTTCGACATTCGTGGGCTCAAGCATGTCAGTGATGAAGTGGAGTCGGGCCATCAGATGTTGATCGTCGACGACCTGTTCGATACCGGACGTACCATGTACGAGGTGATCGAATACCTGCGGCGTCGCGCGCGGCGCAATATGCCGGAGATTCGCGTTGCCACGGTCTACTTCCGCCCGGAGCGTCGCGCCTTTCTGGTCGGCCCGCACTACTACCTCCACGGCGTGTCGGAGAGGCCCGTTTTTCCGCATCAGCTGACCGCCCTGGCGTCGGAGCGGCTGGCCGAGACCGACCCGGAGCTATGCGAGGCGATCTGGGGCAACGGGCAGACTGGCCCGGCAGTCGGCGGCTCCACATGAGACGCGCCGGTCTCGTGGCGGTGGCCCTTCTGGCCGCCGCGGCCTGTGCCGTGAATCCGGTTACCGGCCGGCGCGAGCTCATGCTCCTCTCGCAGGACCAGGAGATCCAGCTCGGTCGCGACAACGATGAGCTCGTGGTGGCCGAATACGGCTTGTACGATGACCCCGAGCTCGGCGAGTGGATCGCGCAGGTCGGGCAAACGATGGCGGCCGCGAGTGAGCGTCCGGAATTGCCGTGGACGTTTCGCGTTGTCGACGACACCATCGTCAACGCCTTCGCGCTGCCGGGCGGTTACATCTACATGACGCGCGGCATCCTCGCGTACATGAACTCGGAGGCCGAGGCCGTCGGAGTGCTCGGGCACGAGATCGGCCATGTGACCGCTCGTCATGGAGCGCAGCGACATACGAGCGCCTCGCTGGCGCAGATCGGGCTCGGAGCCGGCAGCGTTCTGTCCTCCGAGGTGCGCGCGCTGGGCGGCATATTGCAGACGGGCGTGGGGCTACTGTTTCTCAAGTTCGGGCGTGACGATGAGCTCCAGTCCGATCAGCTAGGCGTTCGCGACGCTGTCGGCGCTGGCTATGACCCGCGCCGCCTGGCAGCATTTTTCCGGACAATCTCGGCGATGTCCGACGCTGGGGGCGGGCGTCTGCCCACCTGGTTGTCAACGCACCCCGCGCCGGACAATCGCGTCGAGCGAGTGCTGGCCGCCGCCGAGCCGCTGGTTGCAGGGCGTGCTGATTTGCGTGTCGCTCGAGAGTCTTACTTGCGCCGCATTGACGGGATCGTCTTCGGTCCGAATCCGCGGCAGGGCGTGGTCGTCGACGGGACCTTCAAGCATCCCGATCTGCTGTTCCAGATCGATTTCCCGGACGGGTGGCAGCTGCACAACGGCAGGCAAGCCGTTGTATCGGCTCCCGAAAGTAGCGACGTGATCGTCGGGCTGACCGTCGGGACGATGCAGGGGGCGAACTTGGAGGCGCACGCCAATGCTGCCATGCAGGAGCGATCCGCCACCTCGATATCAGGTACCCGCACGTCTGTCAGCGGGCTGCCGGCGTATCGAGTTCGCTACAGCGCCACCAGCAATGAGATCGAGGTCCGCGCTAGCGACGTATTCGTTCGCTATGGAGAGTCGGTGTATGACCTGATCGGTTACAGCCGCACGGCGCTCTTTGACCGCCACGCGGGCACGATCGACCGCTGGCAGCGAAGCTTCCGACCGCTGCCGCAGAGCGAGGCAGACCGCTACCATCCCGATCGCTTGGAAGTGTTCGCGGCGCCGCGGGCCGGATTGCTGTCAGCACTCCTCGAGGCAGGACCTGAGGCCAGCCTCGACACGCTGCTGTTGTTGAACGGGGTGGATGCCGACACGCGCATGGAGCGAGGCACGCTGATCAAGCGAGTGCGCGCCGGGTATCGCCGCTAGTCGGAGCCTTGCTCAGTCGAGCGCGTCTTCGAGCTCGCGCTGCTGCTCCTCGAACCAATCCACCAGGCGCTCCTTCTTGAACCGCCACTGGCCGGCAACTTTGTTGCCCGGGAGCTTCCCCTCGCGAGCCATCCGGTAAACCGTCGACTTGTGCAGGCGGAGGTACCGGGCGACCTCATCCAGCGTCATGATCGTCGGACGCGTTTCGCGTTCGGCCATCGTGTCCCTCCTCGAATCCCCGCACGATAGCTCCTCGCAATCGATCCGGAGCAGCGTAGCGGTCAGCGCCGACCAGGTCTCGCCAGAACTGGCAAATCCTGATGCAGCGTAGTCAACGTTGATCACTCTACGCGCTGCGGGACAGACTGTCAAGGCGGTACGCTGTGCAACTCTGCGTGCTGCTGCTTTGGCATCCCCGGCGCAGTCGTTGTCTTGGCGTCTCGGATGCAGCTGCTACCTTCGCGGCTCCGTCGCAGTCGCTATCGTGGCCGGCCCATAGCGGCGTGCCTTCGTATTCGCTCGACCGTGGCGCGAGCCGCGCCGTCGACTCCGCTAGAAGTAGACGCGATCCTCGCCGACGATCTCGTTGCCGCTGGCTGTGCGGAATACCAAACGCACCACGCCCTCGTCACCAATCGGCTCCTGATCGAAGATCGAATAGTGGATCGGGCCGAGTGTCACGGCCGGCGGGGTGTAGTCGGTGTTCTTGAAACCGATTCGACGGTTTGAGTAGTCTCGCCCACCGACGTCGAAGCGTCGGGCATAGAGCGTGTTGAGCGGGCGCTGCATACCGCCGCCTGCAAAGGCGGCGCGTGGGCGCTCACGCTCGACGATGTACAGGTCGAGGACACCGGAGGCGGTCACGGGACGACCTTCCCAGTCCTCGAGTACGAAGAAGACCTCGAGGCGTTGCAGACCGTCGACGAATGCGGCGACGGTGCGAAACCTGTAGGGCTCGTCCGCCCACCAGGCCGTCGGTGCGCCGAGAGCTTCGGCGACCAGGTCTAGATGCGCGTTATCTATGGTGCCGGTTTGCTGCAGCACCGCGTCCGAGGACGGACCGATCTGACCGCTGACCCAGTCCTCATGGACAGTCTGTCCTTGTGAGTCGACGAAATCGAGCTTTACCTTCACCACCACCGGGCGTGAGTTCGGGTTCGACACCCGCGTGCTCCAATCGTACGGAACGCTGCCGTTCGTGGTGTCTCCCCAGTTGATGGCCGGGGTTGTCACGCTGACCTGAGGACCGTTTGCCGCGAACGTACCTTCCTGCGCGATGCCGTTTGGCTGGATGGCACCAACGGCAGTCGGCAGTGGCTGCGACTGTGCCTCGGGCGGTGTGCCGACGATTCCGACGGTCAGCATGATGATCCAACAAACGGACAAGGCAGCGTTCTTTCGCATCATCGTCTCTCGAACGGATCAGAGGAGTCTCGGATAGCGCGATGGTAGTCAGTCCGGGCAGGTCAAGTCAGCCCTAAAATATCTCATCACATGTTTTATAGATGAATTATGGTCAATCGTGGCCTGAGCAGTGCTACAACGACGGTTAGAAGCGTTTTCGCTTTGGTGGTAACTCGCCCGTCGCTAGAATCGAGCCTGTCAGTCGTGTCTTCGCCTTCCCGTTGCCCTGGAGCAGGGAATGCTCGATTTCTGGCCTCGTGCGCTACATGGCGTCGGGCGCCGTACAACCCGCAAGCCGCACCTCCGACTCGCCGTGGCCCTGCCGTTCGTAACGGCGTTGCTGGCGCTGGGTGTCGGGCTCTATTCGTTCGAAGTGGGACGCACTGATGCCACGCACCTGATGTCGCCGCACGATGCCGCTCGGGTATGGGCGGCTCCGCCGGCCTCGTGGCTTTGGCTCCTGGGTCTGACCGCGTTCGGCGCCTGCATCGGTCTGGCCATTGCGCTTGCGTTCACTCGTCAGCTCCGCACGCTCGCCAAACGGACAGAGTTTCTGGCACGCCGAAACTTCAGCTTTCCGGTGGAGCTCGAGGCCGACGGCGAAGTGGCGCCGTTGGTGAGCGCCATCAATGATCTGCTGGAATCGGTTCGTGACTACGCGCGCCGCTCGGTTGTCGAGGGCCTTATCTCCTTCGCACGCGACGGTCGCGTGCTGTCGATCAATCCACGTGCTGCCGTGGCCCTGGGGGTGGACGCCGATCTGATGATTGGCCGTGAGTTCTCCGAGCTCATCCCGGAGGTGCCCGACAACATCGAGCTTACCGAGGCGCTTGTTGGAGCGCTGGAGCGCAGCGAGCCATTCGACCTACGCCGCCTCGCCTGGGTCAACCGGCGCGGTCAGCGACTTACTGTCGATCTCCAGGGCACGGTCCTGGCGGGAGAGGAGTCGATCATCTCGGTGCTGGTCGTGTTCGAGCGCGCCGCCGATACCGAGAAGGTGCAGCGCCAAGTCAGTCGCGCGCATCGCTTGATGGTCATTGGCGGCTTTGCCGCCGAGTTGGCGCATGAGATTCGCAATCCACTGAGCTCTGTGCTTGGTCTCGTTCAGCTGTTGCACGAGCGTCTACCCCCCGGTGATGAGGGTCACAGCCACCTGGACGTGCTGTCGCGAGCTTCCCAGCGCATCGAGCGCCTGGTGGGTCAACTCCTCGATCTGGTGCCCACCGAGATTCACGATCTCGAGCAATGTGATATCAGCGCGCTGGTACGCGACACCGTCGAGTTCGTGAGAATGGGACGGACAGAGGATGACGAGGTCGTGCTCTCGGAGGACCTCGAGCCCGAGCTTCCACCGTGCAAGGTGGACCCCGAACGGCTAGGCCGTGCCGTCGAGAACCTGTTACGCAACGCCTACGCCCATACGCCGGCCGGTGGTTGTATCGAGGTGGCGACGCGGCATCGTGGCGCTCAAGTAGAGGTAACGATTGCGAACACCGGGTCGTTCGTTGCACCCGAGGATCGCGAGCGAATCTTCCAGCCCTTCGTCTCAGGACGCGGCGGCACTGGACTCGGTCTGGCGATCGCGCAGCAGATCGTCTACGCGCATGGTGGATCGATCGATGTCGACAGCACGCCGGAGCACGGCACTGTGTTCATACTGCGATTACCTCTGTATGACGCTGGCTTCGTTGCACCGACCCAGGTCGCCGGCGGACAAGAGTTGGCAGCGGGAGCGGCGTAGATGGTGGCCTCGAAGCGCGTGCTCATCATCGATGATGATCCCGAGGTGCGCTACACGCTGCGTGCGTCGCTGGCTCGCGACGGGCTCAGTATCGATGAGGCCGAGACTGCTGCCGAAGGCCTCGAGCGGCTGGCAGAGCCCGACGCCGGGTACGACTTCGTACTGCTGGACCATCGTCTCCCAGACGGAGCCGGGCTGGACATTCTCGAGGAGATACGGCGCCTTCAGCCGGCCGTGCTCGTAGTGATGATGACCGCCTACGGCAGTCGGCGCACGGCAGCGCTGGCGGTTGATCGCGGAGCGTACGACTTCTTCACCAAGCCGATACAGATCGACGAGCTGCGTGTTGTCATGGCACGCGCTCTCGAACGACGCACCCTGGCGCGTGAGGGCACCAGGCTTCGAGCTCAGGCCGGGGGGACGACAGGCTTCGGCAACTTGATCGGCAAGTCCCGGGCAATGAACAAGGTCTTCGAGACCTTGGCAAGAATTGTGAGTTCGGACACCACCGTGCTGGTGCTCGGCGAGAGCGGCACCGGTAAGGAGCTCGTGGCCGAGGCCATTCACTTCAAGAGCAAGCGGGCCGAGGGTCCGTCCGTGAAGCTGAACTGTGTGGCGATTCCCGAAACGCTCCTGGAAAGCGAGCTCTTCGGACACGAGCGCGGCGCGTTCACCGGCGCCCACCAGCGCAAGATCGGCAAGTTCGAGCTTGCCGATGGCGGCACGATCTTGCTTGACGAGATCGGTGACATGAGCCTCGAGACCCAGGCCAAGATCCTGCGCGTCTTGCAGGAGCGCGAGTTCGAGAGGGTCGGTGGGGTGAAGCCCGTGCGGGTCGACGTTCGAGTGGTGGCGGCCACCAACCGCAACCTGGCGCTCGAAGTTCGCGAGGGACGCTTCCGCGAGGATCTCTACTTCCGCCTCAATGTCGTGACCGTGACGCTACCGCCGCTGCGCGATCGCGTCGAGGACATCCCCTTGCTGACCGAACACTTCATTCATGAGGCTAACGAAGCACACGGCAAGCACCTGGAGCGGATCTCGCCGGCGGCGCTCGATGCTGTAGTGGGCTATGCCTGGCCCGGGAACGTGCGCCAGCTTCGACATGCGATCGAGCGCGCGGTGATCTGGAGCGAGGGCGACGAGCTGCGGCGGCAAGACCTCCCCGCCGAGGTGGTGCGCGGATCGCTGGTCGCCGAGCGTGCCGCACGTACCGGAACCGACGATAGCCTGCCGATCACGATGTACCGCATCGAACGTCAGATTCTTATCGATGCTCTACGGAGCGCCAGTGGCGTCCAGGCGACGGCGGCGCGACGGCTAGGCATCTCGGAGCGCTCGATGTGGCACAGGGTCAAGAAGCACGGCATTGATGTCGAGCGGCTGAAGGGCTAGGTCGGCCCCACCCGGACCACTCTTCCACGGCGTCGCTCACCCGGCCCTCGCCAAGCCATCGCCAAGCCATCGCAGCGAATCCTGGCCGCTCGCGACCCTGCGTGGCCACGCGAGTACGCTCCTGGCTGATGCCGACCCCGCCTGGCATCGATGATCCCCCCGCAGCGTGTAGGAGTTGCTACATCTTTTGTAGAAAGACTCATAAGTCGTTGTAAATCAACGATTTACAGACTGTTTCGCAGTACGGATCGACACACTGCACTGGCGGACGGGGCAGACGCACCGAGCACCCGCGTGGCCGACGCTGGCCGTACATCGGCTTCGTATGGGTTCGCGAATATACCGTAAGCCCTTGTTCCGTAATGACTTACGCAGTTGACACAGGCTTCGCCCATGCGTCTTCCTCGCCGTGCGGCCGAGTTTGGCACGGCGGTTGCTCTCTCCTCGGGTGTCGAGTTCGGCTCGGCGCCTACCGAAACCCCGGTGACCAACGCCAACAGGGGAGTACGCAATCGTGCAGAAGCTGTATACCACCGAGACGCTCGCAGAGCTGCTCCAGGTCTCGCCGCGGACGATCCGCCGCGAGCGCAAAGAGGGTCGCCTGCCGTTCGTCCGCGTTCGCGGACAGATTCGCTATCGCGAAAGCGATGTGCGCTCATACCTCGAGCGCAACGCCAGCATGTCGATGGACACGGATACGTTTGCTTCGCAGGCCAACTGGGGCGCGCGCTAGATCCTCACCGGATCTCTAATCGCTCCTGCAGTTGACCAAGCCCCGCACATCGCGGGGGAACACGGAGGCAAACAATGCTGGGTCTTCACACGACAGACTCGCTGGCCGAGTACTTGCAGGTCTCGCCGCATACCGTGCGGCGCGAACGCGAGGCCGGCCGGCTGCCATTCATCCGCATCCGCGATCTCGTCCGGTACCGCCCGGAGGACGTGGAGACGTACTTGCAGAGCCAGTCGCAGGATCACTACGACGCGCGCCCGCTGTTCGGAGAGCGTGTCGCGGCAATGCGCTGACGATGGTCTGCATTTCACGTCGATGTGCCGGCGGCGGCGATCTGCCGCAGTGCCCGCCATCGAGAAGGGAGAGCTCCTTGCGCCGTAACGATGGCATGACGATGGTCGAGATTGCGGTGATTCTCGCTGTGCTCGGCCTACTGGTAGGGCTGGTGGCTAGCGCTGCCGGTGACCTGCTGGAGGAGTCGCATGTCGTTCGCACGCAAGAGGAAGTTGACCGTATCGGGCGCGCGATCGTGGAGTTCTATGCCGACACCGGCTACTTCCCGCGCACCAACGACACGTTCGACGGACGGCCCGGTGATCAAGAGGTCGGCGCCCTCATCAGCGCCGCTCCGCTGCCGGGAAGCACCACTGCGACACGTCGTCGGGACAAGACTACGAGCCTTCGAACCCCGACCCGTTCTTCACAGTGGGAATGTTGGTCAGCGACGGTGACACTCCCGATGAGGGTAGTGGCGACGATCTCTGGCTCTGGCGCCGCCCCTATGATGGCCACGTGGTCGACACCCTTGCCAACCATCTCGTACAGAACACACCAGGCGATGAGCCGTCGGCCGGATATCGGACCCCCGAGGACATGATCGCCGACGTGCCTTCACGGAACGCTCCGTTCGCTGGGCAGCAGGGTTTTGGTGCCCGCTTCGCCTGGCGCGGCCCTTACGTCTCGGCGCCGGTGCGATCCGACCCCTGGGGGAATCGCTATGCGGTGAACGTTCTGTACCTCGATCCTGTCGCCGACAGTGCCACCGACGACAACGCCGGCTACCGCTTCGATATCTTCGTGATGTCGGCGGGTCCGGACGAGGAAGTCGATACGCCGTACGAGATCGACGGTGTGGTGCCCGGCGACGACGACTTGATTCGCGTGGTGTCGGGAGGCAGCCGATGAACCCTGTGTTGGGTGCATCCGGCGGCCGCGAGCGGTCTCGCGGCGAGCGCGGTTTCACGCTGCTGGAGATCACCATCATTCTGGCGGTGATCGCGATCCTCGGCTTGATCCTGGCGCCGTCGGTGTTCAACTTCTTGAACCAGTCGCGGTTGGCACGAGCTCAGAACGACGTGCGGATCCTGGGCGACTCGGTGTTCGAGTTCTTTCGGGACAATGGTTTCCACGCCCAGTTCGCCGACGGCCAGCGCGAGTGGCACATTGCGCTGCTGGTCTCGGCCGGCGTCGTTGGCGAGGCGCGTCCTGGCGCCGAGCCCTGGCTGAACTCCGACCCTAACCTGATCGACTTCATCTCCAACCAGCTTGTCAACAATCGCCCGTCGTCAGGGAACATCGGGTATCCGTTGAAGACGGCGCTGAGCGGTTCGGGCTGGAATGGTCCCTACCTCAACGCACACATGCCGAGCGATCCGTGGGGCAATCGTTACGTTATCAACGTGGAGCACCTGTCGGTGAACCCCGGTGCCTTCGAGGCGGGTGGCGTGCAGCAAAAGCGGGCCGTGTGGGCTCTGTCGGCGGGACCCGACGGTGTGTTCGACACCCTGTATCCGTCGGCCGACGCACAGCTGCTCGGCGACGCCGCGGCCAGTCCTCTCGATATCAGCGCCCGGATCCAATGAGGCCGGCGGCACCCAGCCCAACGCAGCTCGGCTCGCCTGATAGGCACGCTCACGGCCACCGCTGTCGGCGCTCTTGTCAAGATACGCACCTTCGCTGGACATGGCGGGACACCACACAACCCCGCCGTTTGCACACCCTCGTGACGAACGGTAGGGTCGATCCCTGCTTACAGAGACCAAGCGAATGAGCCAGACGATCGGGTCGAAGCGAATGTCGGACACTACCCTGTTCACCACCTTCTCACTGGCGGAGTATCTGCACGTCAGTGCGAGGACCGTTCAGCGCGAAGTGGCTCGTGGACGTCTGCCGTTCGTCATGGTCGGCGGACGTCGACGCTACCGAAAGACCGATGTCGAGGCCTACCTGCGCTCGCGCCTGCAGCGCTCTCGCTTTCGCCTGATCCAGGGCGGCCGTAGCCTCCGCGCTTCGTCGTCGCTCTGAGGCTCGCCGCAGCCGGCGAATAGGGCCCTCCACGGCGTAGCATCCGGTGTGACTCGTCAGCCTCCCAGCGGTCCGTTGCCATCCTTCTTTCGCCTTCTGCCGAGGTGGGTGGACTAGCACGGCCAACGGCGGACTCGATCTGTTGCGCGTGTGCACCACTCCCTTCATGCTGTGCACCAATCAAGTCGAACCCCTGTACTCCCGGTTGTGAGCAATGAAGCGGCAGCGCCTCGAGACCGTCGATACCTTGGCAGAGCGTTTCGGCCTACCGCGCCGCACCATCGAGCGCGAGGTCATGCGGTGTCGCCTTCCGTATGTGAGCGTCGCCGGCAATTGGCGCTTTCGCGAGCGTGATATCGAGCTCTGGCTGGAACGAGCCGGAGGGTTGCCCAGGTTGCAACTGCTGCGGGGAGGTCGTGAGGATCGTCTTCCGGCCATGGTCCAGGCAACAGAGGCCGAGAGCGGCAGCAGCTGAATCGACCGGACAGGAGCGGCCAACTCCGGCCACACGTCGTTGAGCTCCCGCTGCAGCGCCCATACGCTTCACCCGACCGCTCACCATAGCCTGGACCAGTTGGGGATCTCACGTGGAAAGCAGCATTCGCGTCGAGACGGTTGCAACCCTGGCCTCGCGCCTCGAGATGACTCGTGATGCCGTGGTACGCGAGGTCGTCGAGGGCCGGCTGCCGTATGTCAACGTCGGCGGTCACTGGCGTTTCCGCGAGATGGATATCGAGTATTGGCAGAGGAGTCATGGGCGGGATGCGCGCCTCAAGCTCGTCGGCGAGCGCGATTCCGATTGATTCTCTCGAGCCCGATCGTGCTCGCAAACTCCGCTCGCAGGTAGACGCAGGCGCCTTCATGGCCGCGCATGTCCGGATCTGCGAAGCGTGGACAGCCGGCGCAAACTACCGCCAGGGTGTGGCTAGCTGGCGCGCCCTGAGCCGGTAATCTACGGGCTCTGGCGTTGTCTGGCTGCGGCTGCCAACGTCGCCGTTGGCGGCGCCCGACCGGCCGGCCAGGCGTGGCCGCTGGACGCGATGGGGTTTGGTTGGAGCCTTCGGCTGCGTCTACATTGGACGCTACGTAGAACGACGTGGCTCACGTCTCAGCTCTCGGCACGCCGGTGCACAACGCGGTCGCGGCACGCCGGTGCACAACGCGGTCGCCCGGTAGGTCGCGCCGCGGGCCTGCCGAAGGCAGACGACGTGGCCCCAACGAGGCCCAAGCGAATGGTTTCACGTAAGGTCGCGCAGCCGCGAACGTCACTGGACGTCGCATCCGAGCGAGGGTTCACGCTCGTCGAGGTCACCGTCATCCTTCTTGTTCTGGTGATCCTGAGCACCATCATGCTGCCGCAGATCGGCGGCTACAACCGACTTGCCCGCTTCGTTCGCGTCAAAGAGGATCTCGGGGCCATCTGCTCGGTCATCAAAGCGATGCTCGATGACGTTGGCGAAGGCGCCATCTTCGAGGAGGCCGGCTACGATCATCCCCCGGTTCGCACCTGGGCGACCGGCCTGCTGATCGGCGAGGGCGACAAGCCGAGCGGTCCCGACGACGAGTCGGATGCGCGCGCCAAGTGGCGGCTCGACTTCTTCGACATGTTCAATGTGGAGACGGCCAACGGCCAGAGGTGATCATGGGTTTCATGGATAACTTGCGCGGCGGTGGTAGCGTCGGCATCGAGCTCGGGCGCAGCGTCGCCGCGGCTGAGCTGCGCGGCGACCCGCCGCGGTTGGCCGGCGCTGGTCACGCAGCCCAGGCTGGCTTCAGCGGCCGCGAGCTGGGTCAGTGGATTCGTCGCTGGCTGGAAACCACAGGCATCAGCGGTCGGTCGGCGCGCGCCGTGGTGGTCGAGGGTGATATCTACCACTACCTCGTCAATATGCCCGAGATGTCGGACAGCGAGCGACACTTCGCAGCTGGTGCCGAAGTGCGCAAGCTGGCGCCGGTCCCCGAGAGCCAGCTCGCCTACTCGCACATGGCGGTCGGCTACGCCACCGAAGGTGGAGTTGCCAAACAGAAGGTGCTGATCTCGGCAATCGACAAGTCGACGATGCGCAACGCCGTCGACGCCATCGAGGCCGCCGGCCTCAGGGCAGATTCGGTCACCACGATTCCCGCCTCGCTGGCCCAGGCGATGGAGCTGTTGCCGCCGATCGCTGGCGGTACGGCGATCGCCTACCTGTCCGCCGGGCGTTCCTACCTGCTGGTCTTCCAGGATGGCAACCTCGAGCTGGTACGCGACTTCGCGCTGCGCGGCGAAGGCTCCGATTCGATAGCCGATCTGGCGGCCACCGAGCTGCGACGGTCTTTCCTGTACTTCGGACAACGTGCCCAGGGCGCCACGGTGCAGCGACTGGTGCTCGCCGGTCCGATGGACAACCTCACCGACCTGGCACCGCGGCTCCGTGAGGCACTCGGCGTCAATGTCGAGCTCTTCGATGTTAGCGATCATGTCGATCTGGGTGACGCTATTGATCCCATCGAGCAGCCGGCGCTCGCTGCCGCATTCGGTGCTGCTTCGATGGTCGGTACGGACAGTGCCAACCTCGTGTCACCGGAGCAGGTGAGCGAGGACCGTACGCAGCGCGCCATGTCGATCGGTCGTGTGGCCGCCGCGGCGCTGCTGCTCTTCTTGGTCGGATGGGGGTTGCTGGCGCTGCTCAACTCGGCGGTCAGCAGCAACCGCGTGACGCAGGTGCAAGAGCAGGTCGTGCAGCGGCAGCAGGAGCTGCGACAGGTACGGGCGACGGCGCAGGAGCGCTCGAGCCACGCAGCACGCCGCGCCCTGCTCGAGCAACGCTCGCTCGAGACCACGCTCATCGGTGCCGTTCTGCAGCGCCTGAGCCTGCGGGCCCCCGAGGAGCTCGTCATCGAGCGTGTCTCGTGGCAGCCGCTGGCTGGCCCGCGCGGTGAGCGCTACTGGGACGCGCTTGTCGAGGGCTTGGTGCTCGGCGACTCTCGCTCCAGTTCCCAGGCCGTGTTCAACCGCTACTACAGCATGGTCGTGAGCGATCCGATCGTGCACGACGTGCACTTGATCGAGCCGCTGGTGATCGGCTCCGAGGGCGCGCGCCGGGGCCCGCTGGTGTTGCAGCAAGCGGAGCAGATGCGGCAGCGCAACGCTCCTGCCACGGCTGCCCGGCGTGGCGCAGTCGATCCAGTGCTCGGGTTCGGACCGCCCATCGATCGACGCAACGTGACGCGATATGACCGCGACAACACGCTCTTGCAAGCCTTTGGGCGCCGCTACGGCGAGGGCGGGGTTGTCGGGAGAGGGAGAAGCCTATCGCAACAGGGACAGCCGCAGGGATCCGTGCGCACCACGCTGGACGATCTGCCGCCGTTCGGGCCGACAGCCGACTCGGTCGGCTTCAAGGTCGCGGTTCAACTCAAGTCGATCGCTGGAGGCGGGCAATGAATTGGTCGGATCTGCAACCCGAAGTTCGTGCTGCCATCCTCGGAATGGCGGTCCTGTTCGCAGCGATCGTGCTTTGGATGTGGTTCGTGCAGCCGATGCGTGCCAGAGAGGCATCGGCCTCGAACGAGATCGAGGCGGCCGAATCACAGCTCGATCAGATGGAGCGTGAGATTGAGAGCATTCCTCCCGCGGCACCCGCAGAGCGGGCTGCCTGGCAGGGCTCCAGTGATGAGCTGCTGAGTCGGCTCGGGCCGGAGTCGGAGCTCACTCTGCTGATCGAGTCGCTCGTGCGGCTCGGCGAGGCCGAGGGCGTGGAGCTGTTCATCACCAGTGAGAACGTCGCCCCAGTAGCCGGCGCCGGCGGCGCTGCTGGCGCGCCGGCCGATTCCGCCCGCGTGATCGGCGCGGTTCCGGGCGCCAGCTACGTACCGCTCAATTGCCGTCTGTTTGGCGATTTCGTTGCGACGAGCCGCTTTGTCGCCCAGGTAGGGCGCCTCGGTTGGGTTGCCGAGATCGCCGGCCTGGATATGCAGCGCGCCTTTCCGGAAGTCGTGACCGATCTGCGCTTGCTCGTCTATTTCCGCCCCAGCGCCAACGATGCGTCGTCTGGCAACGGGGCACCGGGTGGCTCCCGCCAGTCCGTAGGTGCTCAGGGAGGCGGTAATGGGTAGCCGAAATGTCTTGATGGTGCTGATCGTGGTCTTCGTTGCCGTGCTGCTCTACAACGCGCTCTACTTCACCGGCGTGGTGGGTGACTTCGGCGGCGACACGGAGCTCGGGCCGCTGCCCCAGGATCCTAGCCTGACGCCGCCGGGATTCGAGCAACAGGGCGCCGCTCCGACCCAGCGACCGGTGCCAAGCGCGCCGCGAGCTCAGGCTCGGCCGGTCGAGCGCCGTGGCGAGATCACCGCTGCCGACCTGACGATGGACACGAGTTGGGGTCGCAATCCGTTCTTCACGCCACGCGAGATCTGGGCGCTCGATAACTTCGCTCCGGTCTACACCGACGCCAGCGTGGCGTTGGACGAGGGCCTTTACCTTTCGGCGATCGTGACCGATAGCACGGGTCGCCGGGTGGCTGTAATCAACAACGACATCGTGACCGTCGGCGACCACGTTGCCGGCTTGCAGGTAGTCGAGGTAACCGAAGAGACCGTGGTCTTCGCCGCCGGAGGCCAACGGCATGTCCTGAGAATGGCTGACGCCGCGATCGGTCTGAGCTCCCGCAGCGGCACCGTCGGGAGGTACTGATGAACCCGCTGAGAGTCGGATCGAGGAGGTCTGGGATGATGAACCGAAGCGTACTAACGCCCCGATGGAAGATGGCAGCCGCCTTGCTGCTCGGTGTCATGGTGATTCCGGGTTGTGCGTCGCGTGGCGACAACAGCACGCAGGCAGGGCCGGCTACATCGGCCGCGGCTGCACCCTCACCGCCGCGCTGGGAGGAGCCTGAGCGCCCCTCGTTCGGCGATCTCGGTCCACAGACGAGCATTGCCGAGGCACCAGCTACCTCGATCGAGGAGTCGCTCGACGACACCGGCTACGATCCCGGTCGCGCCTATAGCCTCCGGGTGCGCGAGACCGACGTGCGCGCCGTGTTGTTGGCGATTGCCCGCGAGTCCGACCTGTCGATCGTCATCGAGCCCGATGTCGCCGGCGCGGTGACCCAGGATATTGTCGGGGTCACGCTTCCGGTGCTGCTGGACAGCCTGTTGACCCCGATTGGCCTGGAGTACCGGGTAGAGAACCGGGTGTTGAAGATCCGGCCTCGGCAGATGGAGACACGCTTCTTCTTCCTCGATATCGTCCAGACCGACCGCAACGGCTCCCGCAGCATGGGCGTCAGCACCGGCGGCCAGGGCAATCGAGGAGGCCAGAACGGCGGCCTCGCCAACGGCGGCGCCAGCGGCACTGGCGGTGCAGGCGCCGGTGGTCTGAATGGCGGCGTTGGAGGCCAGGGCGGCGGCGGCAATGGTGGTGGCTCTGCCTCGGTGCAGTCGAACGACCCGAGCTTCGTCTGGGACGACATCACGCAGGGCGTGGGCTTTCTCATGGGCGCCGGCTACGGCGGTGGCTTCGGTGGAGGCGGCCTCGATCCGCTGAATCCGAACCGCCAGCTGTTGCGCGGTGGGCTCGGCGGCTTCGGTGGTGCGGGCGGCTTCGGCGCCGACGGCCCCGCGCTGCATGTGAATCGCAGCGCCGGCACCATCATGGTGCGCCACTATCCCGACGTGCTTGAAGAAATCGGCGAGTACCTGGCGTCGGTCGAGGAGATCGCCCAGCGGCAGGTGCTGATCGAGGCGAAGATCGTCGAGGTGCTGATGCACCAGGAATTTGCTGCCGGCGTTGATTGGAGCGCCGTGTTCACCGATCTCGGTCTCACGGCCGGTCAGACGGTCGGCTCCAGCGCCCTGAACATCTTCCAAGCCGGCATCCAGCGCCAGAACTTCAATGCCGTGCTCGGCGCGATGTCGAATCAGGGCGATGTCGACGTGCTGTCGTCGCCCTCCGTCGTGACCATGAACAACCAGGTGGCGTTGCTGAGCGTCGGCACGCAGGAGGTGTTCTTCACCTCGCAGACGACCTTCAACAACCAGGGCGGACTGGCTCAGACGACCACGAGTCCGGGCACCGTCACCAACGGCGTCATCCTTTCGGTAACGCCGCAGGTGGCGGCCGATGGGTGGGTGACGATGAGCATCCAGCCGGCGATCACCAACCTGGCCGGCGAGGCGATCTCGCCCAACGGCGACCGCTTCCCGATCATGGACGTGCGGGTGACCGACAATGTCATCCGAGTTCGTGAAGGCGAGACCATCTTCATCGGCGGCCTCCTGGAGGACGTGACGCGCGAGAGCGTGACCAAGACCCCGATACTCGGGGACATTCCGATCCTGGGCTCGCTGTTCAAGCGCAAGGACCGCAGCAGCCGCAAGTCAGACCTCGTCGTGATGATCACCCCGACGGTGCTCAACGGCGACCGTGTACGTGAGCTCATGCGTGACCAGCTGCAGCGCCTCGAGATGCGCCGCCGCTCACGCCCGGGCGTACGCCGCGGCCAGTGATGGATTCCGGAGGCCAGCAATGTACCTAGACTTCCATGGGCTCATCGAGAAGCCCTTCAGCCTGACGCCGGACCCGAAGTACTTCTTCGCCTCGGGGTGTCACGCGGAGGCACGCGATCTGCTGCGCTATGGCGTGCGTGAGCGTGAAGGTTTCATGTGCTTCGCCGGGGCGGCTGGCACCGGCAAGACGACCCTGCTGCGCACGGTGCTCGACGGCTTCGGCGACGACATCGTGACGGCGATTGTCCTCAACCCCTACCTCTCCGAGCAGGACCTGCTGCGCATCATCCTACAGGACTTCGGCGTGGCCACACGGGCAGAGTTCGAGGGCGGGCAGGGGCGGGAGGCGAGCAAGCAGGAGCTCGTCGATCGACTCAACGAGTACCTCATCGGCCTCAGCATGCAGGGTCGTGCCGCGGTCCTCGTGGTGGACGAGGCGCAGAACCTGCCGTTGCCGGTCATGGAGCAGATCCGTCTGCTGTCGAATCTCGAGACCTCGAAGCAGAAGCTGCTGCAGATTGTTCTCGCCGGCCAGCTCGGTCTACGGCGGTTGCTTTCCGCCCCCGAGCTCAGCCAGCTGGCGCAGCGCGTTTCCGTGCGCTACACGCTACAGCCGTTCGGGCGCGACGAGATCGGCCGTTACATCGACCATCGACTGCGTATCGCCGGTAGCGATGGCGACGTGGTGTTCGACGACGCCGCCCTCGACCGGCTGCATCGCTACACCGAAGGTGTGCCACGTCTGGTCAACCTGCTGGCCGACCGTGCCTTGCTGGCCGGATACGCACAGCAGAATCGATCGATCGATGCCGGCGTGATCGACCGAGCCGCCACTACCCTGGATTTGAACGAGACGGATGCTGCACCGATCGAGCCGGCGGCGCCGATGCAGTTGATACAGCAGCCGACATCACCGCAGTCGTCGCGCTTCGCGAAGCCGACACAGGCGCTCGCTGGAGTCGTGTTGGCTGCGGCGATCAGCGCCGCGGGCTACACGGCCTGGAACGCCAACCAGACCGCAGCGCTGGTGGCGCCTCCGCCGGCGCGGGCCGAGGGTAGCCTCAGCGCGGCGCCCAACGAGGTGACATTCGGTGGCGGCAATGATGTCGTCGATCTGGCGATGCCGCAGAAGCCCTTCACCGTCTATCTCAGCTCGTTTCGACAGCCCGACGATGAATACCTACTCGAGTTGCGTGGGCGTCTGCAGGAAGCCGGTTACGGCAGCTTTCTCATCGGCGCCGACGTTCCGGGCATGGGAACGATGTATCGACTTACCGTAGGTGAGTTCGACGATCAGGCATCGGCTCGCGCTACGGCCTCCAAGCTGAAGGAATCGGGACTTGCCCACGCCGAGGCGGTTGCAGTCGCCGACGCCACCGGGAGCTAAAGAATCCAATGAGTGTCATCCTCGATGCCTTGAAACGAGTGCAGGACGAGAACCGGCGGCGCGGTGCAGCACCCGTGGTGCCGGATCCGGGGCCGACGCATGGCTCGAACGCCCTGCTCCGCCGCCTGAGCGCTCCCGAGGCCCCGCGGGTGACCGTACGTCGCCAGCCTGGCCCGACCGTCTGGATCGGGGCGCTGGCCGCCATCGGCATTGCAGTCGTAGCGACCGTGCTGTGGTGGATGCAGCCGAGCTTTTCCGGCCCGCGAGCCAACGACGGGCGCGCGCTGTTGACTGATCTCACCGCCAACCCGCGTGACTCCGTGCGCTTTCCGCCCGCGGGCTCGACGCCGGGTGGGGCTTTGGTGCCCTCCGGCAGTGACTTGGGCTCAGGTGGACCAATGGTGATCCCGGAGCCTGCCTCGCAGGCTGCCATGGGCGAGATGAACGACCTTTCGGCAAATCTACCCGAGGGTTCCAGCGCGCTAGCGATGGCCACCGGGCCGAGCGAGTCGCGGCCCGAGCCCGACTTCAGCCTCGAAGTGGAGAACAAGGGCACCGCCGCTCCGAGCGGCGGCAGCAATATCGACCTGACTTCGAACCGCCCGGCCGCCCCCAGTGTCAAGCGTGAGGCGCAGGCTCGCGCCATGGAGTCGCCGGGCGGAAACCTGGCCGCCGATCGCGGCCGCGGTGTGCCGCCCGCCGGCCGAACGCTACTCGACCCGGGAGTCCGCAGCGCTTTCGAGGCTGGCGTGCGTGCCCAGAAGGAAGGCGACGTAACCCGCGCCGAGGAGGCCTACAAGCGGGCGCTCCGGTACGATCCGCGCAACGCCAAGGTCAATGCCAACCTGGGTGTTCTGTACGAGCAACAGGGGCGCCTGCAAGCTGCCGAGCGCCACCTGCGGCAGGCCGCCGCCATCGAGCCCAACAATGCCTCGGTGCACAACAACCTGGGCGTGGTGCTTTATGGCACGGGCAACTTCGACGGCGCGCTGATCGAGTTCAACCGCACCTTGTCGCTCGATCCGGAGCGTCTCGACGCCTACACCAACAAGGGTCTGATCTTCACTCGGTGGGGCCGCTATCAGGATGCGGAGCGCGCCTTCATGCAGGTGCTGGCCTTGAGTCCTGACGATCCGCTGGCCAACTACAATCTGGGCCTGGTCTACGAGGAAATCGACGACGTCAGCCGCGCCGTCGACCACTACTATCGATTCCTCGTAGCGGGCGGAGCCGATCATCCTGAGATCGCCAAGTACCTCTCTCAGCACCTCGCGTGGCTCGAAGGCCGTCTGAATGGTGGCGCACAGCGTCGGTAGTCGCGTCCGCAGGCTCTTTTGTCTGACGGCGATCGCGGTCTGCCTGCCCCCCGGGTCGGCGCTGGCTCAGGGCATGTCAGAACCCTGTATTCACACCACCGAAGACGGCGCGATGCTGATTACCGACAGCGCCACCGATTCGAGCTGTGCTCCCGCGCGGCGTCCCACGACCTTCCGGCCGCCGGGTCGCCTGCGCTTTACGTTCGCTGTCGCAGAGCTCATCTCGCTGAGTCACGAGGTCGCCGAGCGCGGTGGCGTGGATCATCGACTCGTTGAGTCGCTGGTCGAGATGGAATCGGGCTTCAACCCTCGCGCCGTGTCCCGCAAGGGAGCCATGGGGCTGATGCAGCTCATGCCGGAGGTAGCCCGCGAGTACGGCGTCGAGACTCCCTTCGATCCGTGGCAGAACCTGGATGCCGGGGTGCGGCACCTGCGCGGCTTACTGAAAAAGTACGACGGCGATCTCGAGCGTACGCTGGCCGCATACAACGCCGGCGAGGGCGCAGTGCGCCGATACAACGGCATACCGCCGTATGCCGAGACCCAGAACTACGTACGCCGCGTCCTCTACCGATATCGGCAGCGCGTCGAGGGCGTCCGCCTGCACTGACCGCCGGTTCCGATTGCTTCGCCCGCGTCAGCGTGGGTGCCGCAGGAAAGGCGCGTGAAAGCGTGACGGCTCGTGATGCTCAGCAGCTATGGCGCCGTAGACGCAGCGCGTTGCCAACGACAGTCAGTGACGACAGTGCCATCGCCATCTCGGCGATTACCGGGTGCAGCAACCCGAGCATGGCGATCGGGACGGCAACGAGATTGTAGAAGAACGCCCAGAACAGATTTTGCCGGATGATCGCGAACGTTCGTCGCGCGATCCGTACGGCACGAACGACCGACTCGAGATCGCCGCGCACGACGGTGACATCGGCCGCCTCGATGGCGATGTCGGTACCCGTTCCAATGGCCACGCCGACGTCTGCTTGGGTGAGCGCCGGAGCATCGTTGATGCCGTCACCCACCATGACGATCTTCTTTCCTTCCTCTTGTTGCCGACGAATCCTTTCCAGCTTGGTGTCGGGTAGCAGGCCGGCCTCTACCTGGGTGATGCCGACCCGTGCGGCGATGGCGCGCGCAGTGCCCTCGTTGTCTCCCGTGAGCATCAGAGGCTCGAGCCCGAGCTGACGCAACTGCGCGACCGCGGCAGCGGAATCGTCTTTGAGCGGGTCACTGATCGCCAGCAACCCCGCTGCCTCCCCGTCGATGGCCACTGCGATCGCGGTCTCACCAGCATTCTCTACGCGTGTCGCCTCCGCCCGCAGCGCCTCGAGCGCGACACCGCGCTCGAGCATCATCTTTGGACTTCCGACGACGATCTCACGGTCGAGCACTCGAGCCGTGACGCCGCGCCCGACAATCGCCTCGAACTGGTCGGTGGGCGGGAGGTCGAGCCCGCGCGCCTGCGCCGCATCGACGACTGCCGTGGCCAGCGGGTGCTCCGAGGCATCCTCCACTGCGGCAGCCAGTCGCAGGACCTCGTTCTCATCGCAGCCGGGTGCTGCGCTCATGCTGGTCACCTGGGTGTTGCCCGCAGTCAGCGTGCCGGTCTTGTCGAAGGCAATGACATCGGCATCCACAAGGGTCTGCAGCGCCGCCCCGGAGCGGAAGAGGATGCCGTTCTCCGCAGCGCGACCGGTTCCGACCATCAGCGCTGTAGGGGTGGCCAGGCCGAGGGCACACGGGCAAGCGATGACCAGCACCGCGACGGCGGCGAACACCGCCAGTGAGACGACGCCCAGGTCCGGGTTTACCCAGGGGAGCACGGTTGCCGCAGCGCGCGCCACGGCGCCCAGGGCGTTCGGTGCCAACAGCCAGGCGATGAACGTCAGCGAGGCGATGGCTAGCGACGTCGGAACAAACACGGCTGTAACGCGGTCGGCGAGTAGCTGGATCGGTACGCGTGTTGACTGACATTGCTCAACCAGCTCGATTACCTGTGCCAGAAAAGTCTCGCTGCCGATACGCGTGGCACGGACCCGCAGCTGGCCGCGCTGGTTGAGCGTCGCACCGATGACGTCGTCCCCCGCCTGCTTGACCACCGGCAGGGGCTCTCCCGTTGCCATGGACTCGTCGACGGCGCTGCTTCCGGCGACGACGACACCATCCGTCGGAATGCTCTCGCCGGGCCGGACGACCATGACGTCGCCGGCCTCGACGTCCTCGATGGCCACCTCTCGCTCCTGTCCGTCGACCTCTACCCGCGCGCTCTTGGCGCCGAGCTCGACCAGTCGGCGGATGGCGTCTGAGGCGCGGCCCCTGGCCTTGGTCTCGATGTACCGGCCGGTTAGGTGAAAGGCCATGATCATCGCCGCGATGCCCGAGAAGCTGGCGACTGGCGTGAACAGGGCCAAGAGTCCGGTGGCGTAGGCGGCCAGGGTACCGAGCGCGATGAGCACGTCCATGTTGGGGCTGCCACGACGAGCCGCCCCTAAGGCGCTGGTCAGCGTATCGAGGCCGACGACGAACAGCACCGGGAACGCCAACAGCAGCATCAGCAGTTGGTGCAGCAGAGGACTCGGCCAGGGGCTGCCGAAGGCCCAACTGCCCGCCATGATGAGCATGATCGGCAGCGTGAAGAGCCAGGCAAAGAAGACGCGTCCCTGGGCCTCGCGCAGTGCTGCTGGTGTTCTGGCGGCTGTCGACGGCGCCGCGGTCGGGGGGTCGGTGACGAGCTCGAAGCCGGCCGACGACACTGCGCCAGCCAGAGCGGACAGCTCCACATCGCTGGCGTCGAACTCTACGCGCACCTTCTCGGTTGCCAGGTTCACGGTCGCATCGTTGACGCCTGGAAGAGCTTGCAGGGCGCGGGCGACGTTTCCGGCACAGGAGGCACAGTGCATGCCGCGTACCGGCAAGGTGCGCACGGTGGTGCTAGATGCGGCCACGCTCATCGTCCTCGCTCCAGCACCTGCATTACCTCGCGGACCCGCTCGTCGCGCACCCGTCGGTTGCCGGTTTCGGCCGCCTGCACGACACAGTGCAGCAAGTGGCGCTCGAGGATCGAGTCGTTGACGCGCTGCAGAGCACGCTGCGCGGAGCGCATCTGCGTAAGGATGTCGATGCAGTATCGATTCTCCTCGATCATTCGCTGTAGACCTCGGACTTGCCCCTCGATGCGGCGCAGACGGCTGATCTCATCGTGATGTGGCGCGCCATGGGGCGGTGGATTCATCTCGTGCCTCGCAGTTTCACCAGCTGTGACCTCAATACCCTAGGGGGGTAGGGTACCCGCGGCAGACTGCAGAACACAAGGCAGGTGTTCCCGGGACGGCGGCGAAGCGAAGCTCGTGCTGGTTCTGATCAGGAAACGGCCGCGTCGATCTCGCCGAACCGCTGGAAAATCTCGGCGTCTTGCTCGTCGGTGAGATAGCGGTCGGCCACCAGAAAGAGGATCTCGTCCTCTTTGAGCAGATGCTCGAGCACCAGGTGCACGATGTACAGGCCGTAGCCCCTCAGCATCTGGGCGACGAAATGATCGTCGGTGCTGCGGCATTCCTCGAGCGTCTGCTTGAACTTGCCGCTCATGATCTTGAGATCTTCATGATCAGCGATGCGGCCGTCGAGGTTGAGATCCTCGTCGAGGTAGCGTGTCAGCAGCGGGAACAGACCCTCCTCCTCCTTGCGATGGTGCACTGCCAGATCACAGTCGATGTAGCGCGCCACCTCCTCGATCCGGTCGAGGATCTCGGCGTCCGGCCCCTGATTGCCGAGCGACTTCAGGGCCGACGACAGAACCTGTAGACGTTCCTCGATCTGGCGGTGCTCGTGCTTGAGAACGTCGGTCGGTCGCAATTTGCGCGGGCGCTCGGTAGACGCGGAGGGCATCGTTGGGGTGGGTTGGAGAACTGTCGGAGGGCGAGACAGGCGCCCCAGTATAGGGAGGCGGTCAAAAGGGCGCAAATGGCATCGCGCGCCGGTTGCCAAACGCCGAGTACAACGATAGCGTGGTGGTGTCGGCTGGGGGCAACCGGCACCGGGGTGGGGGCAAAGAATGACTCTCTGGCGCGTCGATCAGGCGGCCGATTTCCTGGGTATCCGACCCAAGACTCTGTACGAGTGGGTGCGGACCGGCAAGGTTCCGCATCGAAAGCTCGGTTTCAACGTGCGCTTCGATCGCGACGAGTTGGAGCGCTGGGTCGAGTCACAGCCGGGAGCCGCCGGTGTCGATGCGCCGGTCAATGGAGATGGACAATCGGGCGAGTTGGCGGCGACCGCCGCCGCCGCCGCGCTGCTGATGCTGCGCATCGAATCCGACCTCGGACAGCATCTGAGCTTCCCGCAGCGGCGCGAGATCAAGCGGCTGGCCCGGCAACTCCAGGCCGCGGCGGACATCGACGGTTGAACCTGTTCGTCTACGGCGAGCTATGTTGCGCGGAGACTATCGTCGGTTTGCTCGGCAGAATGCCGATCTGCGTTCCGGCCGTGATGCGTGGTTACCAGCGCGAGATCAGCCAGGCAACCGGCTACTACGAGGCCCGCCCGGCCGCCGGCCAGCAGATCGTCGGGCTGCTGTTCGGGGAGGTTACGGCCGCCGAGACGGAGCGGCTCGACGAGTTCGAGGACGTTGCCAACGGTCTCTATCGGCGTCGAGAGTGTCAGGTGCAGCTGGTGGGTACGGGTCGCCGTGAAGTTGCGGCACAGGCGTACTTCGCACCAATCCCGCGCGCTAGCTGATCTGGTGAATGTGTTTGGACCGCAGGCTCAGAAGAGGTTGTCTACGGCTCACGATCGAGCTTGGACAGGATCTCTTCCATATGCCACTGGACCACGCGATCGTAGTGCTGTTTGATGAGATCCATACGGATCTGGCGCTGGTCGGGGTCGGTGGCTTGGCGGTATAGCACAATCGCGCCACGAAGCTCAGTGCCGAGATTCTCTACCGAAGCTACGATATCGGGCCGGTTCGTCGCTGACCATTCGCGAAACTCATGCCAGCGAGACAGATAGTTGTCAATCTTCATATGCCTCCCTTTCAGGGGAGATCATAGCATCGGATCCCGAGCCGGCAGAAGTGGGCTGGGCTGGCTTTTACGCCGCCAGGTGCGGCCAAGTTTGTTTGCCCCGGTAGCGCTCGTTGTCGGGGTGTGGGGGTGTGCCGGAGTTGCACCAGACATCAACAACGCGGCGATCGTGGTCCAATCCGAGATCCGCGCGCTGCTGGACGCCGGCGAGATCACCGTCGCGTTGGCCAGGGCAACGTCCTATGAGCGCCGCTCTCCGGGACCCGAGTCGTGGAGCCTGCTCGGGCGGGCTCTGTGGCGCTCAGGCGAGCTGCTCGAGGCGGAGAGTTTCTATCGGCGGGCGGCGAGCGCCGGCTCGACAGAGGGGACCCTTGGGCTGGCCCGCGCCGCTGCTGCCCTCGGACGATTCGATGAGGCGAGATCGCTGGCCGAACAGTTGGCAGCAGACGAACGGACGCACCCCGAAGCGCTGCGAGTGCTAGCCGCCGTCGCGTGGCGTCGGGGAAACTCGGTCTTGGCAGCGGAGCACTTGAGCGCCGCGGCCGAGGCCTCGCGGGACGCCGCCCTACGGGCGCGCCTGTCCACCGCCGCTGCGGCGGCGGCGACGATGCCGCAGAACTCGGACGGGCCAGTGATTCTGTGGCGCGGTTCTGCCGGGACGGTGCCGCTGGAAAGGGATTCGACCGGTGCGCCGATCGTCGTTGTACAGATGGGTGGCGTCGCGGCGCGGCTGAGGCTGTCGCTTCTCTCCCCGCGCTCGACGTTGTCGCCGGAGTTGGTCGGCCGGGTCGGGCTGGTTGTTCACGGCGACTCGGCTGGTGGCGGCCACGCGGTGGCGCCCGTCGAGCTGGGCGGGGTTGAGGCGACAGCGGTGCCGTTCGTGTTGCAACCACTGGATGGCGCCGAGGGTGAGCTCGGTTTCGACGTCATCTCGACACTCGACTGGGAGCTGTGGCTCAGCGACGATCGCATGGTCGTCCGACCGCCACACGCCGGCTTGCCGGCTGGCATCGGGAACCCGGGGCCGGGTGAGTTCCTGGAGCGACCGATGCACTGGGTCGATGTACGGGTACCCGTGGATGGGCTCGACGCGCAGCTTCTGCTGCTCCCTCGTCTGTCCTCCGTAGCGGTGGCGGCCGGTATCGACCTGTGGGGCCCCTCGCGGATCAGCGAAGGTGGATTGGCCCGGGCGACCGTACACCTCGCGGAGTCCGTCGACCAGCAACCGGACGGGGTCGTGTCGCTGGTCACTCGGCTCGGCGGCTTCGGCGCCCGAGTTGCGTACCGGCTCGAGTCGAGTCGCGATGCGCTTGCCGGGTCGACCTCCGTGGTGCCACAGGCCGTGCTCGGTGCGGAATTCGCGCACGCATGGGGCTTGCGATGGTCGTCTGAGCGGCGACAACTTTCGCTCATCGTGCTGGACGCGTCGGCGCGCTGAGACGGCCGGCTAGTCGAGGTAGAATGACCGCATGTCGACAACCGATACGCTTTCGCGCGACATCCTGCAGAAGGTCTGCCTCGAGGCCTACCCCAGCGATGAGCTGCTCGAGCCTGTGCTGGCGGATTTCGTTGACGTTGCCAAGACGCTGACCGAGAGCGACTACGGGTCGATCTTCGTGATGGAGAACGAGGACGGCGATGTCCGGTTGGTCGCCCACCGAGAAGAAGGAGAGCTGCTCGCCGACCTTCCGAACCTCCTCGAGCTCGACACTCAGTCACCGGGGATCATCACCTGGGTCTACCACAACAACCAGACCTATATGTGCAACGACGTCAGGGAGGATCCCTACTACTTTCCGGCTTTCAAGGACGTCCAGGCTGACCTGGTGGTTCCTATTCGGTTGCAGGGTCAGGCGATCGGTGTGCTGTCGGTTGAATCTCGCGAGCTAGACCATTACACCCGCGAGCACCAAGAACGGCTCGAGGAGTTCGCCGAAGCCATCTCGATGGTCATTGGACGCCTGTGGCTGACGCGTTACTCGCGCCGCCGCGGCTACAACGTCGAGATCGTCGGGGTGTCGAAGCAGATTCGCAACATCGAGGCACTCGTCAAACGGGTCGCGCCCACCAAGGAGCCGGTCCTGTTGACCGGTGACAGTGGCGTTGGCAAAGAGCTGCTCGCTCATGGCGTGCACTACTTCTCGCCGCGTCGTGATCGCGAGCTGATGATCGTCAACTGCGGTGCGTTCGCCGAGGAGCTGCTTGCCTCCGAGCTGTTTGGCCACGTCAAGGGCTCCTTTACCGGCGCACACCGCGACAAGGCGGGCAAAATGGAGCTGGCCGACGGGGGTACGCTGTTTCTCGACGAGGTCGAGGCGATGAGCCCGCGCCTCCAGGTCATGCTCTTGCGCGCGTTGGAGTACGGGGAGATTCAGAAAGTAGGTGAGGATCGTGCCGCTCGCCGTGTCGATGTGCGTTTCATCGCGGCCAGCAACCAGAATCTGCCCACTCTGGTCGACGAGGGAGCGTTCCGCGAGGATCTCTACTACCGCTTCAACGTTTTCGGTATCCGCGTACCGGCCCTGCGCGAGCGTCGCGAGGACATCCCACTGCTGGCCGAGCACTTCCGACGTGACTTCGTGGAAGAGAACGGCAGCGGGCCGACCGGATTCAGCGACCAGGCCGCGGCGGCGCTGGGCGGCTACGACTGGCCGGGCAACGTGCGCGAGCTTCGCAATGCAGTGCGTCGCGCCTCGGTGCTGTCAGAGTCGGAACAAATCCAGGTCGACGACTTACCCCCGGCGATCGGTGCTGCAATGAGGGGGGCAGGGCGGCCGCCCACCGCGCCCGGCGTGGCGCTGTCGGAGACCGATCTGGGCAACGCCAAGCTCGACAGCATCGTGGCGGCGCATATCCGTCGCGTGCTCGCAGCGGTCAAAGGCAATAAGACGCGTGCCGCCGAGGTGCTCGGGATTCCGCGCACGTCGCTGTACCACAAGCTGCGACGGCTCGACATCGACGTGCCTGAGGACAAGGCGTCGGCGCATCGACGCTGACCACACTGCGTCGTCGGCCGATCGTCAAAGAGCGCCCGTGTCGAGCCGACTCCAGCGTGAACGGAGTGTTGCCGCGCCGGTCGCCGACTTGTGACGCTCCCGACCAAGCGACTGACAGCAGGGGACTTGCCGATCCTCGACGACCCTGGAGAGAACTGTGTGGTCTGGCCAAGTCCGAGTTTGGCATCGTCCTTGCTTTATATCGCCATGAGGCCGCCGGGCATCAGTCGGGCCGGCTCGCGGAACCGGGATAACGTCGGACGGAAGGGGAAACAGGGGACCCTCGCTCTGAACCCGGTGAGCTGGCCCGGCGGGTGCCCGGCGGCCTGTCGTTCAGCGGCGCCGATGGTCGCAGCAGGCGTGTCGGAATCTTGCCGCCGCCGGTCAGAGCTGGAACGAAAGGAATCCGCCGATGCGGCGCATCGAGAAGAGCCGATCAAGGATGCTGCCGCTGCCGCCGGTGATTGCCCGCAGCTCGCGATAGTCGGCGCGGAAAGAGACCTTTTCCGACAGGAAGATGCGAAAGCCGATCCCGAAGGCGATCAAGGGACCGGTCTCGAGTCCTCCGGTCGTCTCGATACCGAACTCCGGCAGCGTCTCGGCTACCCTATCCCGTAGCCGCTCCTTGGCGTGGTAGATACCGCCGCCCAATGCGAGATACGGAGCAAGCTTGCTGGAGCGGCCGCCGGATTGGAAGATCATGCTGACCAGGCCGTGGTTGACCTGACCGTTCGGTCCGCGCGTCACGCCGCCCTCGATCTCGATGCCGACGTTGCCAGTCGAGCGCTTGAAGTAGCCGACGGCGGCCCCGAGGTGACCGGAGGCCGAGCCTCGCATCTGCACTCCTGCGATGACGCTGATCTGGAATCCGCCAACTGGGTCTGAAGGCGGTCTGTCGCTGCGCCGGGTGGTTTGCTGAAGATCAAAGAGCCCGACCGTCCCCGTGCTGCCCGACTTGGCCTCCTCGTCCGCCGCTACCGGTGAGCCCGGTGCGGTAGGCGTTGCGCTCGCTTCGCCCGGCAGGAGAGCCAGGCCGATCAGCAGTGGAGCAGCGAACAGCGAGCGCAACCTCAAAGGGAGCTCCTAGAAGAGGATGGCCTTGCCGGAGGGGAAGGTGCTGGTCCGATTGACCAGCGGTACCATCGCTCCCGGCGTCACCCCGATGGGAACGGTTCCCTCCAGAACGATTAACTGTGATCGACTGAGGAAATCACTCGCCCCGCCCTCCAGGCTCACGGTGATGCGGGCCCCCGCAAGGCTGGCGGGAAATGCCAGGCCGCCCGACGCGTTGGTCAGCAAGTCCTCCCCAGGGCGCGCCGGGGCCAGACTGCTATCGGCGCAGAAGCGACAGCTGTCGTCGGCCTGGTCGGCGCGGTCGAAGCGGCCCACGGCGACCGAGCTGCCGTTTATGTCGATGAACAACTCATATTCCAACGCGGCGGTGGTGTCGGGGAGGCCGACCGAAGGGTCGCCGTTGCCATCGACCATCCAGATCCCCGAGGTCTCGTTGGTGTTCGGACCATCCGTGGGACTGAAGACTCGCATGCTGCCACCGGCGCTCGTGATGGCGCTCGAGATTGGGACCGCCAGCGTCGCGACACCCTCGATGAAGGTACCCGAGAGTATCTGCATTCCGGACGGCGCCTCGGGCGCGTCGGCGTCGGACTCGACCGTGATCAATATGCCGAGGGTTTCGCGCAAGGCAAACTGATCGGAGCGAAACTCCCGGAGCGGGGCGCCCGAGGTGTCGACTATCTGGCCGCCAGGACCGATATTGAATGTGGCGAGGCTCTCCGACTCGCTACGCTCGAGCAGCGCCCACAAGTAATAGATTCCCTCGGTGGCCGGGTCCAGTGGCTGCAGCGAAGCCACGTCGATCAAGATCGCTTCGACCTCGCCAATCGCTTTGGGCAACGGCGTGATCTCCGTCGGCGTCTGGTTACACGCCGGCAGCAGCACCGCACAGACTACGACCAGGAGGCGAGACGCCCCGATTCGTTTCCAGGACATTATTTGCTTTCCTGCGAGTCCTTCTCGAGGTGCTCGATAATCAGCGTGTACAGCGATTCACGGTCGCTGAGGCCCTCTCCGAGCCCCTTTTCGAGCGCGCCAGCCAATTGCTTGGGGCTGAACCCACGATCGACCAGCCAGGCCCGCGCGTCTTCCCACGTCGGTAGCCACGCAAAACCGCTTGCCAGAACGTCGTGGCCGCCAGCCGCGGCGGCCGTTTGGTTCGGGCTGGTGATCAGGTACACACTGGCCTGGAACGGTGATCCGGCCTTTATGACGCCATCGATATCGAAAATGTAGTGGCCGGGCTGCGGATCCCATTGAAGTCCGACACCGCGCAGACGCGCCGCCATCGCGATCTCTGACTCCGTGAAACGCATAGTCCCTCCTCCACGCTAGATTGTAGCAACCAGGCAAACCTCGTGCCCATCACTGACACGCGTGGGAGTGGGTGGGGCTTCGGTTGCCAGTCTAAGGCGCGCACTCTCGGGCGAGCTGTTGCGAGCCTTTGACGACCGCAAAACACCGCACCGTCGCATACCGCACCGTCGCATGCGGGTGGCCAACGCGGTTCAGGGTGCGATCATCGCGCCTGTTCAACAGCAGCGCGTCAGGGGACCAGAGTGACCCCGACCCCATGTTGGTACACGGCGTTGCCGCCGAGGTAGGCGGTGGTCGCGAGTGCCCCCGCGCCGAGTAGCGCCACGACCCAATACAGGCTGCGGCCGCGCTCTGGAAGCTTGCCCCTGGCAACGAGCCGCCAGGCAGCGAGCGGCGCGAACGTCGCCAGCACGACCCATCCGCCGAGCCGGTGTCGAAGCACCGTAACTTCAGCGGCGCCGGTTGGTAGCGCGGCGTTGTACGCCGCGTAGCCGGAGAGCACCGCGAACGCCGCGGCTAGCGCCCCGAACGTCAGCGTCCACGACGCGACGATGCGAAGGTCCTGTTCGTCCACGGTGCTGGACAGCAGGTCGCACACCACCGAGGTGGCTAGCAGGGCTACCGCGAAATCAACGACGACGGTGTGGGGTACCAATTCGCGATGCTAGTTCTGGTCGAGCGATGCCGCGGCGCCGATCGGGTCGGCCACCTTGAATACACAGAGCGCCCGGGCCATCCCGGAAACGGCAGTGGCGTACGCGTACTCGACGTTGATGCCGGCCTCTGCGAGCCGCACGGCGACCTTGCCGAGCGCTCCTGGCTCATCGGACACCTCCAGGGCCAGCACCTCGATGGTCGAGAATGGCAGGCTGGCTTCGCGCAGCACCTCCTCGGCGCCGTCGACGTCGTCCACGAGCATGCGCACGACTCCATAGTCGCTGCCCTCCGAGGTCGTCATCGCACGCAGGTCGATGCCGTTCGACTCCAGCCTGTTGCAGAGGGTCGCCAGGCGGCCGGGAACGTTCTCCAGGAAGACGCTGATTTGTCGCAGGACGGGCATCTGGGAAGACCTCGCCGCTCGTAGGAGTGCTCGAAAGGACCCGTTTCGCGGAGAGTCTATCCCGAGACCCGTTCCACGAACACGCCGCCGGCCACCGCCAGCCCCAGAAGCGACGTGCGATCGCCCACCCGCACCGTTACCGAATCACCGCGGGCTCCGCGGTCGACTATCTCCAACTCCGCTTCGAGTCGGACACCGATCTCGCCGAGGTAACGGAGGAGCTCCGCGTCACCGTCTATGACACGTCGCACGATAGCGTTCTCTCCGACCTGCAAATCCGACAGTGGCGGATACTGGGGCTCCTCCATCGACCCGTCGCTGGCGGGAATGGGCGCACCGTGCGGATCGGTACCCGGACTCTGAAGTAGGCGATCGAGGGCTCCTACGAAACGCTGGCTCACGGCGTGCTCGAGGCGCTCGGCTTCCGCATGAACCTCGTCCCAAGGGTACTCGAGGTACTCGCTCAGAAAGCGCTCAATTAGCCGATGGCGCCGGAGCATGCGCCGCGCCAGGCGCTCGCCGTCGTCGGTGAGAATGACACCTCGATAGGGCTCGTGCTCAACCAGCCCGAGCTTTGCGAGCCGGCGCATCATGTTGCTGACCGACGCAGGCCGCACCTCCAGCCGATCGGCGATCACCGACGTTTGCACGGGAGCTCCACCGCCCCCGAGCTCGAAGATGGCCTTGATGTAGTCCTCGATCGACTGAGACGACATCGATTTGTCCTCGTCGTTGCAGGTCGTTGGTCTGCCTACCGATTATCTCGTACGGGCTCCTAGTCGCTGGAGTCAGCGAACAGCGGGCGCTGATCCCACCCGCCCACCGCCAGGTCTTCCCCGATCGCCTTTACGGTCACAGTGTTCGTAGTCCCTGGACCACCCACCGGGAAGCCAGCGGTGATTACCACGAGATCGCCCTCATGTAGCAGCTCCCCCTCGCGAGCCGTCGCCTCAGCCTCCGCCAGCATCGCCTCGTGGGTTGGAACCTCGTTGCCCAGCAGCGGGATCACCCCCCAGGTCAGCGTCAGTCTCCCCACCGTGACCGGATGCGTGCTGATCGCGAGGATCGGCTGACGCGGCCGAAACTCCGCCATCTTGATGGCTGTGCTGCCAGTGCGGGTCGGGACCAAGATCGCGGCTACGTCGAGAAGTCGAGCGACCAGCGCTGCCGCCGCGGCGACCACGTGCGGAACCGAGTCACGACGCTCTGTCGGTAGCTTCCTGTCGACCTCGGGGCGCTCCATATCGCGCTCGGTGGCGATGCAAATGCGGCGCATGATGTTCACCGCGCCAACCGGGTTGGAGCCGACGGCAGTCTCCTCCGACAGCATCACGGCGTCGGTTCCGTCGTACAGCGCGTTTGCCACATCGGTGGTCTCGGCACGTGTTGGCCGGGTGGCCGATACCATTGATCTCAGCATCTGGGTCGCCGTGATCACCGGCTTTCCAGCCGCGTTGGCGCTCCGAATGATGCGCTTCTGAGCGCGCGGCACCTCCTCCAGGGGTATTTCTACAGCCAGGTCACCCCGCGCCACGAGCAAGCCGTCCGACTGCTCGATGATCTCGTCCAGGTTCTGCATCGCTTCGTGCTTCTCGATCTTGGCGATCACCGGCAGGTTGCCGCCGTGCTCGAGGATCACGCTGTGCGCCAGCTCGACGTCGGCACCGCTTCGCACGAACGACAACGCTACGAAATCGACCCCGGCCGTCACGCCGAGTGCGATTGCCTCCCGATCTGCGGGCGTAATGGTCGGTAGCGATAGCGTCCTGGTGGGAAAGTTCATGCCCTTGTGACTGGACACGGGTCCACCGGAGATCACCCGACAGTGCACCGCATTGTTGTGGATAGATTCGACCTCGAGCTCGACATCGCCGTCCCCCACGAAGATCCGATCGGCGGGCTCGAGCTCGTCTGCCAGCGATGCATAGTTGACCGAGATCTCGTCGGCGTCTCCCGGCGAATCGCCAGCCACCAGTCGCACCGCGGAGCCGCTGTCCAGGAAGATGGGTCCATCGGGGATTTCGCCGAGCCGCAGCTTGGGACCGGGAATGTCGAGCATGACTCCGATGGGGTGGTTCCTCGCCGCCGAGATCGCACGGATTAGCGCAACGGTGCGACGATGCCATTCCGGCTCGCCGTGCGAGAAGTTCAAGCGCGCCACATCCATGCCGGCGTCAATCAGAGCTTCGAGCTGACCACGCTCCTGCGTCGCCGGGCCGATCGTGCAGACGATCTTGGTCCGGCGACCCTGACCGAAGCTTCGCTTCACCATGTTTGCTCCAGTACCGATTCACCGGGTGGCTGAAGTGACAGCGTTGATCCCTACGGTAGGTCCCAAGGCTCGATCGTGTCGACCAGCTGTACCTTGAACCGGCGTGGGTAGTCGGTCGGTACGCGTAGCCAAACGGCCACCATCTGCGGCCGACCTTCCTGCACCTCGACGAGACGTACCTCGCCGGCAAAGAACCGCTGTCCGTCCGGGTGCGATTGCAGCTCATCCCATACGGCGGCTCCGAGAGTGTCGATCCACAGCCGCTGGATCTCCAGGATCACGCCCTTCAGATTGAGCACGGTCTCTGGCAGAACGCGGCACGGACAGTAGCGGATCGCGTGGCCGCACACCAAATCTTCGCTCACCAACTCCTTGATGCGCGCGTATGTGCGCTTACTGACTGGCTCGAGCATCTCTCTCCCCGGCGGTTTTCTGTCCTACTCCGAGCAGCGCCGCGAGCTCATCGAGGCTCACGATCGTGTGACTCGGTTGGTCGTTGTCTGTTTGCGGTCCCAGGTGGCGAAACTCGCCGCGCCGCATCCACACCGTGGTCATCCCGAGCTCATTGCAGTCACGAATCTCGCCGACCAGCCGGTCGCCCACGCACACGCAATGCTGCGGTGCCAGAGCGTGGTCTGCAACCAGCTCTTTGAACGCGTCGCGTTTGTGCTCTCCGATGACCGACGAAACCGTCCGCACGGCGCGGAAGAACCGACCGATTGCGAGCCGCTCGACCTTCCGCTGTTGGGTATCGGGGTCGCCGGCCGTCACCAGGAAGAGAGCGTGGTCCGGAGCGAGCGCCTCGAGCAAACGCCGGGCACCGGGCAGCAGACGAATCGCCGCGACGTCGGTGGTGAAGTACGTACGGCGGCCGATCTCAGCGATCGCCGGAGCCTCGTTGCTGGTCGGCCCAAAGCGTTGCACCGCTGCCGTAAAGTAATCTGCCCCCCGGCCGTGCGCGGCCAGCTGCCGCATGAACGCTGCGGCCGCCGTCTCATCCGTATCGAGCCCCGCGGCCACCATATCGGCGGCAGCCTGCCGCAAGGCCGGGCCCACCAGCGTTCCCAGCGTATCGGCCAAGGTGTCGTCGAGATCGAAGAAAACGGCATCGGTGTGCTGGAGTTCGATTGCCATACCGATAGGATGGACGAGGCGGTACGAGCACGGCAAATTCCCGCCTCCCCGATGACTAAAGCTGATGGAGGCTTTATGCGCAGCTGGCGCGCGTCCTGTGCCACCAAGCCGCTCTTGCTAGCGGCGCTGCTTCTCGTCGGGCAACCCGGCGCGGCAGCTCAGCAAGAGCCCTCCTTGCTGCGGCTGCTCGAGCTCGCCGACTACTACGACCTGATCCGCACCGGAGACATCGACCCAGGGCGCGACGGCCGCCGTGTCGTTTTCTCGCGCACCACTATGGATCGTGTCACCGACGCCAGCGTGACGTCGCTGTGGGAGATGGGACCCAACGGTGGTGGCCTGCGACGTCTCGTCGAGCGCGGGTCACACCCGCGTCTTTCGCCCGATAGCTCGTGGCTGGCGTACCTGCGAGACTCCCAGATCTGGCTGTTGCCGTTGGTCGGCGGCGCGCCCTGGCAGTTGACCGACTTGCCGGAAGGAGTGACCGATTTTTCCTGGGGCCCGGGCGGTGAGCACATCGTGCTGGTAAGCCTGGAGTCCCCGGCGATCGCTCATCTGGGCCTGCTGACAACCGCGGCCGAGGCGGAGCGAGTCGAGGCGCCCTTGGTAGTAACGCGCCTGCAATCCAGAGCCGACGGCGTTGGCTATCTCGGTACCCGCCGGTACCATCTTTTCATCGCCGACGTTCCGCTACAGGCGTCGGCGCCGGTGCTGGCTCGTCGTCTCACCGAGGGTCCCCAGGACGATGCTTCGCCGGTCTGGTCGGCCGACGGGCGTTGGATCGCGTTCGTCTCGAACCGGATCGCCGATCCTGCGGACGCCAGCAACAGCTCAGACATCTGGCTGGTGAGCCCGCAAGGGGGGGAGCCGATCCAGGTTACCCGTAGCGGGGGAGCCGAGGCGATGCCCGCATGGTCGCCCGACAGCCGGTTTCTCGCCTACCGACATACGCCCGCCGATCCGCCGGTCTACGCCAATAGCCGATTGCGCATGGTCGGTCTGTACCCGCCGCAGGCCGACGACGACGATTCGCCGCCCCCGGCGGAGCTGCAGATCGGGGAGCCGCAGGAACTGACCGCACAGATTGATCGCCCGATCGCGTCTGCGCCGGTGTGGTCCCCGGACCGGGCAACGATCTACGTGACGATCCAGGACCGTGGAACGGTACCGCTGTTGCAGGTGTCGACCGGCTTGGTTCGACTCGGTCAGCGTCGTCGCGGCTTCTTGGGCATCGGACGTCGTCGACCGTCGCCCGCCGTGCCGGCCGGTACCGCTGGCGCAATCATTGCCGGTCCGCGCGTGGTCGGTGCGTTCGCCCTCACCGCGGACGGATCGCAAGTGTTGGCCGAGCTGTCCTGGGGAACCGAACCGCCGGAGATCTACGCGGTGGCGACCGACGCCCAACCGATGGCCGTTCCGCTCCGCGACCCGAACGCGCACATGCAACCCACCGCCTTGCCGCCGCCGATCGATTTGGTGCGACTCACGCAGCTCAACCAGCAATGGCGGCAAACGATGCGGCTGGCGGAGCCGGAGCCACTGCGCTTCTCCAGCGGTCAAGAGACAGTCATCGAAGGCTGGCTCATGCGGCCGCTGGACGCCGTCGACGGGGCTCGGCATCCGCTCATCGTTCGCCTGCACGGTGGGGCGATGGATCAGTTCACTTGGGCGTTCTCGTGGGAGCGGCAGTGGCTCGTGGCGCAGGGCTATGCGGTGCTTTTTCTGAACCCGCGAGGCTCATCCGGGTATGGCCAGGACTTCGCTCGAGGCCTGTGGGCCGCGTGGGGTGGCCTGGATGCCGACGATGTCCTTGCTGGGGTGGATCATCTGCAGCAGCGAAATACGATTGATCCCGATCGAGTTGGCATCAGCGGGTGGTCCTATGGCGCGATACTGACGAACCATCTGCTCATCATGAGCAACCGCTTTGCGGCAGCGATCTCGGGCACCTCAGAAACCGATCACTTTGCTGGCTATGGCACCGACGAGCTGAGGCGGTGGTGGGAACGAGAGCTCGGACTCCCCTACGAGCCAGCCGTGCGCGAAGTCTACGGGCAGATGGCACCGCTTCTCGCAGTCGGTGACGTTGTCACACCGACGATGTTCATGCTGGGGGAGAAGGACTGGCGCGTGCCTGCGTCGCTCAGCGAGGGCATGTACGCGCGGCTGCGTCGACGAATGCTCGACGGTGGGCCCCAGACGGGGTTGATTGTCTACCCAGGCCAGGACGACCCCATCGGCCGGCCATCGCTGGCAATCGATCGATGGCGTCGGTCCAAGGCATGGTTCGATCGCCACCTGCTGGGCGACGAGACGGCCGATCCGTTCTTCGGTAGCGGCGCCTGGTGACAGTCGCTCAACTACGGTGAGCCTCCCGATCCGTCAGGCGTGCGCCGGCAGGGCTCGGATTTGAGCCTCCGGCGCATTGCTCTCAAACGTCCTCACCAAGTGACGATGGCAGGTGAAGGCCAGAATCTGGTGCCCTTCGCTGGCGTACAGATCCAGCAGTGCCGCGGTGGCTCGGGCGCGATCGTCATCGAAGTTCACCAGGATGTCATCCGCCACCAGGGGCAGGGGAACGGCCTGGTTACCGTAGGCCTTGGCGAGCGCAAGGCGCATGGCGAGATACAGTTGCTCGCCCGTGCCGCGTGAAAGGGCACTCGGGGGGAGACGATCGCCGCGTTCTTGCTCGACCTCCAGCCGGCTCTCTCCAAGGGGAGCGATGACCCGCGAGTATCGGCCGTCGGTCATCATCTCGAAATACTGGCTGGCGAGGCGAACCACCTCCGGCTGTCGCTCGGCTTCGTACTTGCGCTTGGCCTCGTCGTAGAGAGCAGCGCAAACGGCATGTCCGGCCCACTCCTGCAACCTCTCGACAAGGTCGGTACGCTGGGTCTCGCGAGCTTGTAGCAGGTTCGGCAGCTCGACGTCATTCTCCAGATCGTCGCGCTGCTGGCGCAGGGCACCGAGACTCTCGTTGATCGCGTCGCTATCGGCGCGCGCCGAGGCCAAATGGCCCTGAGCTTCACCGAGCGCCCGAGCGAGGCTCTCCGGATTCGTCGCCTCGAGTCGTCGTTGAAACTCCGCGGCGCCTTCCTCACCGGCAAGCGCCCGGAGCCCGGCACGCACTCGAGCGTATTCGTCGAGGACCTGCCGGATGCGCTCGCGATTCTCCTCTACTGCCTCGACTTCGGCCTGCAGCTCGCCGATGGTGCTCAGCAGCGGGTCGACCATCTTGAGCGTGTCGTAGCGAAGGTCCTCCATTGCCTGCCGATCGAGTTGTTCCAGAACCGACAGCACCGTCATACAGGCTCGTTGTAGCTCCGCCATGGCGGTATCAACGGTGGTTTCAGCGGCTTGCGCACGGCGATCCTTATCCTGGCTCTGGCGCAGTCGATCCAACAGATCCAGCACTCCCTGGGTGCTCATCTCGGGTGGCAGCCCCTGCTCCCGCAGCCAGCCGTTCCATTGGTCAGAGACCGCTCCGAGCTCGTTGTTGGCGTCGTTGTGCTGCTGCCAGAGCTCGGCCTCACGCTGCGCCGCGATCGCCTGATCGGAGCGGCGGTGGCTCAGACCGCGCTGGTAAAGCCAGGTCATCAGAACACCTAGCAACAGGCCTACCGACAGGATGCCGAGGCTGCTCGCAAAACGTGCCGGAGCCGGCACCAAGAGGGCGGTTGCCGTGACCGCCGCGGCGATCAACCCCCAGGTCGACAGAAGGGTTCCTCGCCCGATTTGCTCGCGGTTCTCGAGCATCGCTTGATAGACGACGTTGGCGTCGGCAGCGCGTGCATCCGTAGTGCGGACTTGAGCCTCCGCCTCCTGGATACGATCGCTCCATTGCCGGATCTCATCGCGCACCGTCACGTCAGTTCGCACTGCCCTGACACGATCGAGAGACCATTGGCCGCCCATCTCCTCCAGATCGTTGAATAGCGCGTGGCGAAGGTGGCGGGCCTCGCGCTGGCGTGCGTGGACGGTGGCATGAAGCTCGCGCAGCCGCTCCGCGTTGCTCATCAGGCCGCGAATGCGGCTGGATTGCGTGAGCAGCTTCCGCTGTGCCGCCGACATCAGGTCGAGCACTTCGACCTGCTCGCCGGTTTCCGCGCTGAGGGACGATGCTTCCTCGACGACCACTTGCGCCCCGCCGCCCCCGTCCGATGGTTCTGAGGCGTACACGCTGGCCTTCGCCGAGGCCAGGTCTCCGGTCCGCACGCTCATCGGTGCAACCCCCACCGCCTCGAACGTCGCCTCGGCTTCGAGCAGCTTCTGGTATTGCGGCCAGGCAGTGTCGAGGCGCTTGAGGTCTTCGTACTCTTCTTGGCGCCGTTCTAGCGTCGAGCGGTGCTGTTCCCGCCGTTCCTGCAGCCGCTTACGCCGCCTGGCGAGCTCGGCATGCGCGTCGGCCTTCTGGCGGCGATTCTCCAGCCGATCCTGCGTTGTTTCGATGTCGCCCAGTAGACGCGAGATTGCCGGCTTCTTGCCGCGTGGTCGATAGAATCGTTCCAGTGCCTCCTGAGTTTGCTGACGGAAGGCGACCGGATTGAGGGTGCCTGCCCCCATCCCGGCGCTGTAAATATGCCCGGCGACGTCCTCGGCTTGCAGTGTGTCGAGACGTTGAAGCTCATCGAGACCGAAGGCGAAGACGTTCTCATACAGCGTCTCGGTGGTATTGCTCAGTAGCGACCCGAGCTTGCCAGGCTCGAACTCTCTCCCATCCTCGCCGGTTACCATCGCCGCGCCACGCGAAGTGCCGTCGTCGGTGCGCGAAACGCGGTAGCCAGCGCCACTTGTCTCGAAGTCGATGAACCCACCGTGCTGTCCGCCTCGCAGCGGCTCGTACCGGTGTGGGTCACCCCGTCGTTTGAAGCCGAACAGGGCGGCGCGGATGAAGGCCATCAGCGTTGATTTGCCGCCTTCATTGGGTGCGAGGAACACGTTGAGGCCAGGACCCAGGTCCGACACTTCGAGATCGTGCCAGACGCCGAACCCGTCGATGCGTATCCCGCGGAAGATCACGGTCGGTCGGCCTCGGTTGGCGCGAGGTGCTCGATGGCGAGGGCCTCGGCCCGGTCGATGATCTCCCTCCAGCGGAGCGCCCGCCACGGGTCCGACCCCAAGGCTCGCGTGAGCCTGGGATTGTCGAGAAGCTCGGAGAGCTGCACGCGCACGGCGGCACCGACGCCGCCAGGGTCGCCGACGGGTGGGCGCTCGTCGCCAACCGTCGCTGCGCTCGGCGTTGGCGGAGCATCTCGGACCTCCATCGCCAGCCGCAGCATGTCGCCCAGGTAATCCTGCTGGTTCCGGAGCCTGTCCATATCGTGGGTGGCGGCCGTCGCGATATCGAGACGCTCGAGCCACACTGGATCACCCTCGGCGCGTATACCCTGTGCGGCGCGCAGCACATGGCAAAGGTCCAACTCGGTCGCCGGCCGATTGAGCTCGGCATGCAGCGGGCCGCTGCCCGTGAGGGTCCAGCGAACCAGATGAATCCGATTCGGGGCCGATCCGCGGATCGCCCCTGCCATCTCGGCGAACGCGCCGATGAGCTCGTCGATCGCCTCGAGATCATCGATTGAGGTGCGGACACGATGCCAGCGCGCTACATCGCTCCATATCGGTTCCAGCTCTACGTGGCCGCTTTCGTCGACGGCGACGAGCGTCGCACCCCTGGCGCCAGGCTCGCGCGTATGGAGGCCCTGTGGATTACCCGGATAGTGAACAATCGGTGTTCGCGAGTGCAACGTCTCACGAGTGTGAACGTGTCCGAGCGCCCAATAATCGAATCCCGTCTGGGTGAGGTCGCTGAGCTGGCACGGCGCATAGGGGTCGTGGCCGGCCCGATCGCCGACGTTGGTGTGGAGGACGCCAATCGTGAAGTCGCCATCGGGGTTGCGCGGGAAGGCTGCCGCGAGATTCTCGTAGGTGGCCGATTTGGCGTAAGACACGCCGTAGATCCGCGCCAGTTCGACGCCTTCTCGAAGCAGCGGCACCGACTCCACGTCCGGCCCGAAAACGTAAGTGGATTCCGGTAGGCGTACGCCGGTCGACAAGGCCCCCAGCGGGTCGTGGTTGCCGGTGACGACGAAGCTCGGTATGCCCACGTCATCGAGGTGTTGTAGCTGTTCGCGCAGCTCGGCGTGAGCGCGTAGGTTCCGGTCATCGGCGTCGAACAGGTCTCCGGCGACTATGACGGCATCGACCTCGCGGTTGATCGCGGTAGTCACAAGGCGAGCCAGCGCCTCGGCCGGCGCATCGCGGAGTTTCTCGCGCAGTCTGCCCGGCAGCTTGCCGAGGCCGCGCACCGGTGCGCCGAGATGAACGTCTGCGCAATGCAGAAACGAAAAAGCCTGCACGCGGGCCACCCCACTGGGTTCCGGACCCGACATGCCCCCAATACGAGCCCGAACGCCGTTCGTTAGAATGTCGGCTAGTCACATCAGAGCAACACCCCGTAAACTAGCTCAGATCAGATCATAGTCCGCGCGCGCGCCAGGAGGTACCCGTGGAGAGGCTGTCTCACTGTCCGCTCGATTGTCCCGACGCTTGTAGCCTGACCGTCGAGGTTGAAGGCGACCGGGTTGTCTCGGTGGATGGCGACCGTCGCAACCCGCTTACCGACGGGTACATCTGCACCAAGGTGCGCTCGTTCCCCAAGCACTTGTATGGAAGCGAGCGTGTACTGGAGCCGCGTATCCGCGTCGGACCGAAGGGTACGGGGGGCTTCCGGCCGGCGACCTGGGACGAGGCACTGGACCTGATCGCAGAGCGTATGCGCGATGTGGTGGCCGAGTTCGGTGGCGAGGCTATTCTGCCGTTGAGCTACGGTGGCTCCAATGGCGCGCTGACCCAGGACACGACCGACGCCAGGCTGTTTCGTCGTCTTGGTGCCTCGAACATTGCCCGCAACGTCTGCGCCGTTCCGACTGGCCTGGCGTCCATGGGGATGTACGGCAAGATGCCCGGCGTTGCCTTCTCCGACTTTGCCCACGCCGAGCTCATCGTCGTCTGGGGTTGCAACCCCGCCGTCACGGGGATCCACTTGCTGCCGCACGTTCAGGAGGCGCGCCGCCGCGGTGCCAAGATGGTGGTACTCGATCCACGCCGGAATCGGCTGGCCCGCCAGGCCGACCTGCATCTACCCCTGCGCCCCGGAACCGACGTCGCGGTCGCTCTGGCGGTGGCCAACTGGTTGTTTGAGAACGATCGAGCGGATCTCGAGTTCCTGGCCGACAACGCGCTCCAGGTTGATGAGTTTCGGCGGCGCGCGTCGGAGTGGACGCCGCAGCGTGCTGCCTCGGTCGCCGGCGTAGCCGCCGCAGATATCGAGACCCTGGCGAGATGGTACGCGGACTCCAGCCCGGCGGTGATCCGTGCCGGTTGGGGTATGGAACGCAACCGCAACGGCTGCTCTGCGGTGGCTGCGGTGCTGGCGCTTCCGGCGGTAGCCGGCAAGTTCGGCGTCCTGGGCGGCGGGTATCTGCTCAGCAACGGCGGCGCGTTGCCGCTCGATGCGACGCGTGCCGCCAACGAGCCGCCGAGCGGCACCCGCACCATCAACGTGAATCGCCTGGCGCGCGCGTTGCTCGACACCGATGACCCGCCCGTTAAGTTGCTGTTCGTGTACAACTGCAATCCGGCGTCGATTCTCCCGGATCAGGAGCGTGTGCTCGAAGGTTTGCGGCGCACCGATCTGTTCACGGTGGTCTTCGAGCAGGCAATGACCGACAGCGCGCTATACGCCGACGTGGTGTTGCCTGCCACCACCTTCCTCGAACACACGGAGCTCCGTAGCGGCTACGGCGCGCTGGTCGTACAGCAAGCCGACGCGGTGGTCGCTGCAGCTGGCGAGGCGCGCCCGAACTACGAGGTCTTCGATCAGCTGTGTAAGCGGCTCGGAATGGATCGCGACGGCGATCCGCATGGTGCCGACGAGTTATCCGCGGCGATTCTCAGCGGCAGCGAGTACCGAGAGTCGATCGCCCGCGAGGGTATCGGGATTGCCGACTTCAACACCGGGGCCGTGCAATTCGTCGACATGATGCCGCGCACGCCGGACGCCAAAGTTCATCTGGTGCCGGAAGAGCTGGATCAGGCCGCTGCCGGCGGACTCTACTCATTCCGACCCGACCCTGCCACCGATGTGCATCCGTTGGCGCTGGTCTCGCCAGCAACCGGCCGCCGCATGAGCTCGACGTTCGGGCAGCTGCACCGCGGGCAGGTCGGGTTGAGCATCCACCCCGACGACGCGTCGGCGCGCGGCGTTGTCGACGGTGCCCGCCTACGCGTGTACAACGACAGTGGCGAGATGCACTGCCTGGCGACGGTCACCGACCGGGTGCGAGCCGGCGTTGTATTCATGCCGAAGGGACTATGGAAGCACAACACGCTGAACGGTCGCACCACCAACGCTCTGGTGCCTGACGATTACACCGATGTCGGCGACGGCGCTTGCTTCAACGACGCCAGGGTCGAGGTGGCGCCACTCAGCTGATCGATAGCTCGTCGAAGATCGGCTCGAGCATGGCGTTACTGCGGCCGTTCTCGTCAGCGATCGTCTTCACTGCCGGTGCAGCCACCGAGTAGCTTGGGATGCGGCCGCCAATTCGGTCCGCGAAGCTGCTCACGGCGCGGTTCTCGAAGAACAGGCCGGTCGGAATATGGTCGCCCCATCGTTGGGACATCTCCATGAAGTCGCGTGTGTGCTCCCAGCTCTCGTCCTCCGACATCTCGGGCTCGATCACCGGATCGTAGTCGTCAGGCAGCGGTTGCACGCGCGGGCGCGCCTCTTCGAGATCCTTGCCGGCGAACCAGTCCTTGGTGTGCAGGTTGTTGTAGGTCGGACAGGGCTGTAGGACGTCCAGAAACGACAGCCCGGGGTGGGAGATCGCCTGTACGAGCAGTTCAACGAGCTGCTTTACGTTGTACGAGTAACCGCGTCCGATCCACGTGAATCCGCTCGCGTAGGCCATCATCAACGGGTTGAGCTTCATCTGAATATGGGGCTCGGGAAGGCTCTTGGTCTGCATACCCATCGCCATCGTCGGCGCTGCCTGTCCCTTGGTCAGGCCGTAGACCTCGTTGTTGAACATCACGTAGGTCAGGTCGACGTTGCGACGCCCGACGTTGACGAAGTGGCCCGCGCCGATGCCGAGCCCGTCGCCGTCGCCGCCGGCGATCAACACCGTCAGCTCCGGGTTCGCCAGCTTGATCCCCGTGGCGTACGGGATCGGCCGGCCATGCAGCGTGTGTACACTGTACGTGCCCATGTAGTAGGGAGCCTTGCCGGAGCATCCGATGCCTCCGACGGCCACAACGTTGGAAGGATCCAAGCTGAGCTTGGCACAGGCCTGATGCATGGCGTTCAGGATGCCGAAGTCGCCGCAACCCGGACACCAATCATTGGCGCTCGGCTGTTGAAAATCCTTGGCCTTGTATGCCGTCTTGGTCGGTGCGGTGGTCATGCGAGCCTGCCTATTGGAGCGGGTTGCGGAGCACGATGCGGGCCGGTGCTTCGCCGGTGCGAATCTCGTTGATGGCCACCACGATCTCGTCGGCCGAGATCGGCCGGCCGTTGTACTTCAGGATCATGTGGTCCGGCTTGATGCCGGTGTGCTGGCGGAGCAGCTGCGCGAACTGACCGGAGAAGTTTGACTCGACGATCACCAGCGGCGCCGCGTCCGCCAGCAACTCGCTGAACTCGTCGGCCGGGAACGGCAGCATTAGACGTGCCTGGATAAGGCGCGCTGCGACGTCCGCCTCCTCGAGAAGATCGAGTGCCTCGATGATGGCTCCTTTGTTGGAACCCCAACTGAGGATCGTCAGATCAGCCTGACGGTCACCGTATACCTGGAGCTTTTCATCGAACGAGATCTCGGTTGCCGCCAGCTCCATCTTCCGGGCTCGCTTCTCGATCTGCTGCTCGCGTATGACCGGGTCCTCGGTGACCCGGCCCTGCGGCGTATGCTCGCCGCCGGTCATCCAGTGCGCGTTGCCAGGCTGACCGAGGAGCGTACGCGGGGAGACGCCCGATTCCGTTACTTCGAAACGCGGGAACGCAGTGCCGTCGCTCTCGCCGCGGGGCTCTGCAATGCTGCCCCGGTCGATGGTGACCCGATCGAGGTCGAAGTAGGGCAGCGTGCGGGACGAGCTCGATAACGCCTTATCAACGATATGGACGACCACCGTCTGATAACGGTCGGCGTAGTTGAAGCACTCGGCAGCGTCGTAGAACGCTTCTATGATGTCGCCCGAGGCCACGACGATGAGCGGGAAATCCCCGTGCGCGCCGGCGGTGGCGATCCGCAGGTCGCCTTGCTCGCTGCGCGTAGGCATGCCGGTCGAAGGCCCGCCCCGCTGCCACAGCGTGATCACCAAGGGCACCTCGTTGATGGAAGCCCATCCTAGACCCTCGCACATGAGCGCGAACCCGGGCCCGGACGTCGCCGTCGACGAGCGCGCGCCGGTCAGGGCCGCGCCCGCTGCCATGGTGATCGCCGAGATCTCGTCTTCGGTCTGCACCACCAGTACGTTCGTCTCGCCGCCGTCGCGTGCGCCGAACTCCTCGTGCGCCTCCAGGAACGTGCTCTCGTCGGTCGCCGGTGAGATCGGGTAGTAGCTCTGCACCGCCACTCCGCCGGCGAGCTTGCCGAGCGCAACCGCCTGGTTGCCGTTGATGAGCATGCGCTTCTCGGTAGTCTCGGCGGGATTCAGATCGATCGAGAAGTCGGTGCGGTCGAATTGCTCATCGACATAGTTGTAGGTCAGCTCGACCGCCTCCACGTTCAGGTCGATGATCTTCTGCCGGCCCGGCCAGGTGCGCTCGAGAGCCTTCTTGACGAAGTCGCGGCGGAAGTCCAGCAGCGCTGTCGAGACCGCCACGGCCAGGGTGTTTCTGGTGCGTGCCGCAACGGACTCCGGGATCTCCAGCCGCTCGGCCAACCGGCTCACGATGTCGTCGAAGTCGACCTCGAAGCACTGCACGCCACGATTGCGCGCGTCGTCGAGCAGACCGGCGCTGGTCGGGGGAAGGTCGCGTTCCTCGAGATAAGCGGTCAGGTCGTCGGTGAGTCGCCCGTCCAGGAACGTGATGCTGGTGAGCGGGACGTTGGCGTCAGCAGCGGTGTAGACAAGGCCACCGCCCGTTCTGACGGCCAGAGCGTGTCGAACCAGCGTTTCGGCTTCGAATGTGGTCAGAAGGTCGACCGAATCGCGATGCGCCGTGCGTGGAATCTCCGAAGCGCGGACATCGTAGTAGCTGTGCCGGCCCATGATGTTGGAGTAGTACTCTCGTCGGCCGTACAGATGCAGGCCGGCGATGCCGCAGGCGCGTTGAAAGATGAGGGCTGCAGTGTCAACGCCGCTGCCTTGTGCGCCTCCGACACGCCAGGCCAGATCCTGGCTCGTCCGAGGTTCGTTTCCGTTATGGCTGTTGGAGGCCACGGGATGTCCTTCTCCGAGGTTCCTGGACGACTCCCCGGCTCAGACGCAACACGAGCGCCGACGGATCTGCGGAGTTCCAGGCGATCGCCCGCTCGCTGATTGGCGGGCTTGGCGAGAATTGGTCTGTGCCGCTACTCCTGCGCGGATGCGCGCCCCGACCGAGCAGTGGAAGTAGCGTAAGCATAACCTGAGATACGAGCGCGAGTGTTCGCCTACACCGTCGTACGCGGGTGGCACCCGTGACGCTGGTCATGGGGCGCGCGGATCTTTCTTCCGGGCCTGGTGCCGACGCTATTGACCGGTACTCTCGGGCCTTGCTAACGTCCGTTCTCTGAGCGACACGAGAGGTGAAGAGTTGACGGGCTACCGAAGCGATCTTGGCGTTCCACAGCCGTTCTCAGGGCTGTGCGGAGAGCGTGATGTGTCGGCGTGTTCGTCGCTCATTCGCCTTTCGAGGCCGCTATGCAGCCTCGTTCTTATTGGCCCCAATGGCAACCTCGGCATTGTCGCGATTCCGGGGGATGCGGGGGCCGCCGACTAGACGCCGAGGACACCGAGGCGAATCGCGGCTCCCGCAGGGCGCGGGGGCCTTTTTTGTAGTCAGGACATGAATTCGAGTCCGCAGTGTTGTTGGCGGACCTGGAGATCGGAACCGGATGAGATCCGACCGCATCAAGCAAGGTTTCGAGAGGGCTCCGCACCGAGCTCTCCTGAAGGCGACCGGTGTGACCGATGCCGATATGCGCAAGCCGTTCATCGCGGTGTGCAACAGCTATATCGACATCATCCCCGGACACCGGCACTTGCAGGAGTTCGCGGCGTTGGTCAAGGATGCGATCCGCGAGGCTGGCGGGGTTCCGTTCGAATTCAACACCATAGGCGTAGACGACGGCATCGCCATGGGCCATGCGGGCATGAACTACTCGTTACCCAGTCGCGAACTCATAGCCGACTCCGTAGAGACCGTGGTTGCGGCACACGCCTTCGACGGTATGGTGTGCATTCCCAACTGCGACAAGATCGTTCCCGGGATGCTCATGGGGGCGGTACGGGTGGACATACCGACCGTGTTCGTCAGCGGCGGGCCGATGGCCACAGGGGTCACCCCGGACGGCCGCAACATCGACTTGATCAGCGTCTTTGAAGGGGTAGGCGCGTATCAGGCCGGAAAGATCGACGAGGCCGAGCTCAAGATACTCGAGGATTTAGGATGCCCCACCTGCGGCTCGTGCTCGGGGATGTTCACCGCCAACAGCATGAATTGCCTGTGCGAGGCCCTCGGAATCGCCTTGCCGTTCAACGGTAGCGCCCTCGCCGGCAGCGACGAGCGCGAGGAGCTTGCCAGGCGCGCCGGGCAGCAGGTACTGGAGCTGGTCGAGCTCGATCTCACCGCCCGCCAGATCATCACCCGCGATGCCATCGATGATGCGTTTGCGCTCGACATGGCGATGGGCGGCAGCACCAACACCGTGCTTCACACCATGGCCATAGCGCGCGAGGCTGAAATCGATTATCCGCTCGAACGTATCGATCGTGTGGCGCAGCGGGTCCCCAACATCTGCAAGGTAAGCCCGGCGAGCGAGTGGCACATGGAGGACGTGCACCGGGCGGGAGGCGTGCCAGCCATTCTCCACGAGCTGTCGCAGCTTGATGGGCTGTTGCATCTCGATCGCCCCACGGTGACCGGTGGCTCGTTGGGCGAGGGCCTCGCGGACGCCGCGGTCCACGATCGCCAGGTGATTCTGTCGTGCGACGAGCCCCACGCCGCCACCGGAGGTCTTTGCATATTGTTCGGAACGCTGGCTCCGGACGGAGCCATCATCAAGGCCGCCGGCGTTGCCGGTGAGGGGCGACATCGCGGCCCTGCGAAGGTGTTCGAGAGCGAGGAGGACGCCAGCCGCGCCATCCTCAGCGGCCTGGTTGTCGAGGGTGATGTGGTGGTGATCCGTTACGAGGGTCCGCGTGGCGGGCCCGGCATGCAGGAGATGCTCGGACCGACGGCCCAAATCCAGGGCATGGGGTTGGGCTCCACGGTAGCGCTGGTGACCGACGGACGCTTCTCCGGTGGTAGCCGTGGTCTCAGTGTCGGCCACGTGAGTCCGGAGGCTGCGGCGGGAGGGCCCCTGGCCGCAGTTCGCGACGGGGATACCATCAGCATTGACCTGGTCGAGCGACGCATCGACCTCGAGGTTCCGAGTGGCGAGCTCGAGCAACGCCTCGCCGAACTCGCGGAGTTCCGCTGCGACTTTCCCAGCAAGTGGCTGCGCCGTTACTCCAGCATGGTCAGCAGCGCCAGCGATGGCGCCGTGCTGCTGGAATAGGAGGGTCGTCTGATGAAGCTCACCGGTGCCGAGATCGTATGGGAGTGTCTCGCACGCGAGGGCGCCGACCTCGTGTTCGGATATCCGGGCGGCGCGATCCTGCCAACCTACGATGCGCACGTCAAGTATCCGCAGGTGCACCACGTGCTGACCCGTCATGAGCAGGGTGCCGCGCACATGGCCGACGGCTATGCTCGCGCCAGCGGTAAGGTGGGGGTAGCGATCGCCACCAGTGGCCCGGGTGCCACCAACCTGGTGACGGGCATCGCTACCGCAATGATGGACTCCTCGCCGGTGGTGTTCATCACCGGCCAGGTACCACAGCCCTTGATGGGCACGGATGGTTTCCAGGAGACCGACATCATTGGCATCACGCTGCCGATTACCAAGCACAGTGTCCTCGTGCGCAACGCGGCCGAGCTCGGGCCGGCAATTCACGAGGCGTTTCACATCGCGCGCAGCGGCCGGCCTGGACCGGTATTGGTCGATATTCCTAAGGATGTCCAGCTGGAGACCGCCGAACTAGGGTCCCAGCCCGTCTACGCCGACGCACCGACGACGATCCCGAGCGAGGAAATTGAGCGCGCCCACGAGCTTCTGCGTGCCAGCGAGCGCCCGGTCATCCTGGCAGGGCACGGGGTTCTGATATCGCGAGCGCACAATGAGCTCGTGGCGTTCGCCGAGACACTGCACGTTCCGGTAACACAAACGCTTCTCGGGAAGGGCGGTTTCCCTCAGGCGCATGCCTTGTCGCTCGGTATGATGGGGATGCACGGAGAGGCTGCGGCGAACAATGCCATTCAGGAGGCCGATCTCCTGGTAGCGCTCGGCATGCGGTTCGACGATCGCGTCACCGGAAAGCTGGCGGATTATTCGCCCCACTCCAAGAAGATCCATGTCGACATCGATGCGGCCGAGATCAACAAGCTGATCCATGTAGAGGTGGGAACCGTCGCCGATGTGGGTGATTGGATCCGGGCGATGGCAGAGGGACTCGAGCCCGCTGACCATCAGCGCTGGATCGAAAAGATCCGTACCTGGCAGGGCGAAGACTCCGATCGCGACATCCTGACGCACCCGCCCGACCCGGATAGCTTCCTGGCCGCGCACGCTATCCACGAGCTGTGGCGTAGCACCGGCGGTGATGTCATCTCAGTGACCGATGTCGGTCAGCATCAGATGTGGGAGGCGCAGTACTACCCGCACAATCGTCCCGGGACGCTGATCACCAGCGGCGGCATGGGAACGATGGGCTTTGCGTTGCCGGCGGCGATCGGTGCGAAGCTAGCGCACCCCGAGGAAGAGGTATGGGTGATTGTCGGCGACGGTGGCTTTCAAATGACCATGCCGGAGTTGGCAACCGCCGTTCAGGAGGGCGTGGAGGTCAAGATCGCCATCATCAACAATGGCTACCTGGGTATGGTTCGTCAGTGGCAGGAGCTGTTCCATGAGCAGCGTTACAACGCCACACCGATGTTCCATCCGGACTTCCGCCGCTTGGCCGGTGCCTTCGGCATTCCGGCGTGTCGTGTTACCGAGCGAAGCGAAGTCGATGTGGCAGTGCGCCGGGCGCAGGAGCATCGGGGGTCGCCGTTCTTGATCGAGTTTGTCGTACAGCAGCACGACGTGGTGTATCCGATGGTGGCGGCAGGAGCCGCACTCAACAGCATGATCCGGCGAGAACGGAAGAGCGTGCAGAAGGTCGAGTCGTAGGTGGTCAGCAACGCGTCGCAACAGCAGACTCTCGTTCTCCTGGTGCGTCCCGGAGCGGACGTGGTCGGGCGCGTTACGGGGTTGCTGCGTAGCCGCCAGGTATCGCTGCAGGCCATCAGCGTGTCGCGCACTGCCGACGCCTGCAGCGTACAGTTGACGTTGGTGATCGGTGGCGATGCCGATGACGCGTTACGGGTCACCAAGCAGCTTGCCCGGTTGATCCAGGTACAGCATGTCGAGAACATGGGGAGCCGCCCCCATGTCGCCCGAGACCTGGCGCTCATCAAAGTAGCCGGGGTAGGCGATAATCGCCTGCGCGTCACCGAGATCTGCGACCAATATCGGGCCCGAATCATTGACGAGTCACCGGGCGCGATGATCGTCGAGGCGAGCGGAGAGGCCGGCGAGCTCGACAGGCTGACCGAACAACTCGAGCCACTCGGAGTTCTGGAGGTTGCCCGCCATGGTCCTCTTGCCATGGGCGGGGGCGAACGAACGTTACAGGAAGCGATACAGGTCAAGCCCGCTTAGAAGGGCGCGAGGAGCAACCATGGCACGCATTTACTACGACAAAGACGCCGACAGCGCCGATATCATCAACCGGACCGTGGCGATCATCGGCTACGGTAGCCAAGGGCATGCGCACGCCCTAAACCTCCACGATTCAGGGGTGCGGGTCATCGTCGGTTCGAGAGATGGCAGCTCCAGCCATGCGGAGGCGACCGCTGCCGGTCTTTCGGTAGCTAGCATCGAAGAGGCGGCGGAGCAGGCCGATGTGGTGATGATCCTGGCGCCGGACACCTGCCAGGCAGACATTTACAACAACCAGATCGCGCCATTCATGAAGACCGGCGACACCCTCATGTTCGCGCACGGCTTCAACATTCGTTACGGGCTCATCGACCCGGCCGAGGGAATCGACGTATCGATGGTGGCACCGAAGTCGCCGGGACACCGGGTGCGCGAGCTGTTTCAGGAGGGAGCCGGCACGCCGGGGCTGGTGGCCGTCGAGCGCGATTCCAGTGGCCGTGCTCTGCAGAACGCGCTTGCCTATGCTGCCGGAATCGGCTGCGCGCGGGCAGGGGTGGTCGAGACCACGTTCGCCGAGGAGACCGAGACCGATCTCTTCGGAGAGCAGGCGGTGCTGTGCGGCGGCACGTCAGCGCTCGTTCGGGCCGGGTTCGAGACCCTTGTAGAGGCCGGGTATCAGCCGGAGATCGCATACTTCGAGTGCCTGCACGAGCTCAAGCTCATCGTCGACCTGATGTATCAGGGCGGCCTGAGCTACATGTGGTACAGCGTCTCGGATACCGCCGAGCACGGCGGCTACCAAGGTGGCTCGCGCCTGGTGACCGACGAGACGCGTGCCGAGATGCGCCGGATTCTCGCGGATGTGCGTGACGGCACGTACGCTCGCGGCTGGGTCGAGGAGAACCGCACCGGGCTGGCGGAATTCAAGGCCCGTCGCGCCCGCGAGCACGATCATCCGATCGAGAAGGTGGGGGCCCAATTGCGGCGTGAGATCCCCTTCCTGGACGCGAAGGAGATCGCCGCCGACGAATCGAGCGATGCCGTCGAGAGTACCGAACCGGTGGCCGCCGCCAAGGAGTGACGTATGTTTGGCTTCCTCGGTCTTCTGGGACTCCTGGCCGCCGTCGGCGCCTGGCTGGTCAGTGTCTACAACCGGCTGGTGCGGCTGAAAGTGCGCTGCGAGGATGCATGGGCGTCGATCGATGTGCAGCTCAAACGGCGCTATGACCTGATTCCCAACCTGGTGGAGACCGTCAAGGCCTATGCCAGCCACGAGCGCGAGACGTTCGAAGCGGTGGTTGAGGCTCGGCAGGCGGGAATCGATGCGGGCACCGTCGAAGAGCAGGCTCAAGCCGAGAACATGATCAGCGGCGCGCTGCGGCAGTTGTTCGCTTTGTCGGAGGCCTATCCGGATCTCAAGGCGAACCAGAATTTTGGCCAGCTGCAGGAGGAGCTGTCGTCTACCGAGAACAAGATCGCGTTCGCGCGCCAGCATTACAACGACAACGTCCGTGGATACAACACGCGCACTCAGAGCTTCCCCGACGCGATCTTCGCGGGGATGTTCGGCTTCCAGCGCCGCGATTTCTTCGAGCTCGAGGAAGCGGAGCAGCGGGAGGCTCCGCAAGTCAAGTTCTGAGCGCGGCTGAGCCAGGGAGCAGGCGCGGGTGACCTACCACGATCTGATCGCCCGAAACCGACGCAACAGCGCCTTGCTGGTGATCGCGTTCGTACTCTTCATCGGCCTGCTGGTGGGTGTCCTGGGCGCAGGTTTGTTGGACTCGGGAGTGAGGCTGGCGCTGCCGCTCGCCTTGGCGGGAAGCGGCGGTGCGGCGCTGGTGGCGACCTGGAGTTACTACGGCGGCAGCGCTGCGATTCTCGGAATGAGCGGCGCACGCAAGGTCAGCCGCGATCAGGATTTGCAGCTGCACAACGTCGTCGACGAGTTGGCGATCGGCGCCGGAGTGCCGGCGCCGGCAGTCTACTTGATTGACGACACGGCGCTGAACGCCTTCGCAACCGGGCGTGATCCGGAGCATGCCTCGGTGGCCATCACCACCGGGCTGCGGCAGCATCTTTCGCGTGACGAGCTACAGGCCGTGCTGGCTCACGAGCTGTCCCATGTTCGCCACTTCGACATCCGGTTGGCGATGCTGTTGGCGACACTCGTCGGAACGGTCGTTCTGATCACCGATTTCTCCTGGCGAAGTGTGCGCTATCGGGGCATGTCTAGGGGCTCTCGCAGCGGCTCCCGCGACGGCGGTGGCGGGGCGGTGCTGCTCATCTTGGCGGTTCTACTGTCGCTGGCCGCGCCGGTGCTCGCCAGGCTCATCCAGCTCGCTGCGTCGCGCGAGCGCGAGTACCTCGCCGACGTTGGCGCGGTTGAGCTGACGCGCAATCCTGACGCTATGATTGCCGCGCTGCGCAAGCTTGGGGAAGATCGAGAGGTGCTGGAGGTGGCCAATCGAGCTACTGCGCACCTGTATATTGTGCAGCCGATCAAGCGCTGGGAGAAACGGGTCAAGGGGCTCTTCTCGACCCATCCACCGATCAAGGATCGAATACGTCGAATCGAGCAGCTCGTAATCTGAGTTGGCGACGGTCCCGACTCCGGTTGCGGGTTCCACAGTGGGGCGTCCGGAAACCATGAGCAGCGAGGCGCAGAAACGGCAGGTCGCCGAAGCGGCCCTGGAGTTTGTTCGCTCCGGCGACGTGTTGGGCGTGGGCAGCGGCTCGACGGTCAACTGTTTCATCGCCGCGCTGGCGTCCGTCGCCGATCAGGTTCCGGCAGCGGTTTCGGCATCGGAGGCCAGCAGCGCGCGGTTGCGGGCGATCGACATCCAGGTTGTCGAGCTGAACCAGGTAGAGTGCCTCCCGGTCTACATCGACGGCGCCGATGAGTTCGAACCCGGTCTGTCGCTAGTCAAGGGCGGTGGCGCGGCGCTGACTGGTGAGAAGATTCTCGCATCGGTCGCGGAGACTTTCGTGTGCATAGTCGACGAATCCAAGCGCGTCGATGTGCTCGGCGAGTATCCCGTTCCGCTCGAGGTGATACCCATGGCGGTCGAGGCGGTTTGTCGCCGGGTCCGCGAGCTCGGCGGTGATCCGCGGCTGCGGCCCGAGACGACTACCGACCACGGCAATCCGATCGTCGACGTCGGCGGGCTGTGCGTCACGGATCCGTTGGCCGTGGAGCTTGAGCTGGAGACCATTCCCGGGGTTGTCACCTGTGGCGTCTTTGCGCGACGCGGCGCCGACATCGTGCTGATGGCCTCCGATCGCGGAGTACAGCGGTTCGGATAGCGGAACCTCTGCGGGGCGGCCAGCGAACTGCTCACCCCGAGCGGTTAAGATTGCGCGGCTGCCGCTTTTTTCTACGTTCGGTTCTTCGGAGTTGCCTTGGATTCTGGCCCGATCATCCGCGCCCGCCGAGCGCTGCGGCACCGCGCCGCTGGCGTCGTGCGTATCGCTGCAGCGCTGGCATTCGGCGTCGCCATGTCCGGGGCGGACCTCGGCGCCGCAGCTGCGAGTGCTGCGCCTCTGCCAACGGCTCAGTCTGCGCCCCGCGCCCATGTTCGCGTCGTCGCTACCGGCGGAACGATCGCCGGCCGCGGCGATCCCGCGAACGTCGAGGGGTACAGGTCAGGTGCGATTCCGATCGAGGAGCTGCTGGCCGCTGTTCCCGGATTGGACGCCGTTGCTGATGTCACCGCCGAGCAGTTCAGCAACGTCGCGTCCACGGCGCTGGCACCGGCGGATTGGCTGGCGTTGGCGCAGCGAATCAACGCTATCCTGATCGGCGGCGCCGACAATCGCGAGGTTGATGGCGTTGTGGTGACGCACGGGACGGACGCTCTGGAGGAGACCGCTTACTTTCTCAACCTCACCGCGCGCACCCCGAAGCCGATCGTGGTCGTCGGGGCCATGCGCCCGGCGACCGCCACATCGGCCGACGGACCTCTGAACTTACTGAACGCCGTACAAGTAGCGTCGCATGCCGACTCTCGCGGGCGTGGCGTACTCGTGGTGCTCAATCAGGAGATCAACGGCGCTCGCGACGCTACCAAGACTCACGCCAATCGCGTGCAGACGTTTCGCTCGCGTAGCTGGGGTGCGCTCGGCAGCGTCGAGTCCGATGGGCCAGTCTTCCATCGGCGTGTCGAGCGCCGGCATACGTTCCGTGGTGAGTTCGATGTGTCCGAGAAGTCGATCGACGATCTGCCCCGTGTCGACATCTCCTACACCTACAACGGGGCCGATGGCACGGACATCCGGGCCTTCGCGGCGGCCGGCTCTCGCGGCATCGTGCTGGCGGGCTCTGGCGCCGGGAGCCTGACGCGCGGCCAACAACAAGCAGCCTGCGACGCGGCGGCGGCGGATACGTTCATTGTGCGCTCGAGCCACACCGGGGCCGGCCAGGTTGGATCCGGTAGCTGCGGGATGCTCGCCGGCGGTGATCTGCTGCCTCAGAAGGCGCGTGTGTTGTTGCTGGTGGCGTTGATGCACAGCGACGACCCGGACGAGCTACGGCGGATCTTCAGAGAGTATTAGCCGCGATCAGCTCGACGGCACGACACCGAGGACTCGTGCCGGGCCGCCGGTCCCATCGGTGATCTTGATGGGTAGCGCCAACAGGATCGCACCGCTCTCCGGCAATGCATCGAGGCCGGTGAGATTCTCGAGGTTGAAGATGTTCGCGGCCGCCAGGACACGGTGGGCGCTGAAGGCGACGTCGTTGCCGGGGTCGATGCTGGCGGTGTCGATGCCTACGCCTACCACGCCTCGATCGACGATCGCCTGTGCCGCCTCGGCCGAGACGCCGGGAAAATGAAGCGAAGCCGTGTCGAACGCGTCGTCGCTGCCATAGTAGGCATTCCAGTTGGGCCAACGTTCTGACCAGCGCGTGCGCACCAGCAGGATCGAGCTCTCCGGGATGTCTCCGTGGCGCGCCTCCCAAGCCTCCAGGTCGCTCGGTTGTAGTGTGGAGTCGATGTCCGCTGCGGCGCGATCGCTGATATCCACCACGACGGCCGGACCGAGAAAGCGCTCATGCGGAATCTGGGCGCTAGTCCACCCTGCTGCGGAGAAGTGGATGGGCGCGTCCAGATGCGTGCCGAGATGCTCAGGAGTGGAGAAACGGGCCATCGCGTACCAATTGCCGTCGGCGTCGAATTCCCACCCCTGTCGCTCGTGCTCGAAGGGCTCGCCGTTGGGCCAGTAGAGGCTATCGGGGCTCAACGAATGTGTCAGATCGACGAGGCGCCAGCCGTCGTCATCGCGCAGGTCCAGCACCACTGCGGCATCCGCCTCACCAGCCGGCGGATCCGCGCCATCGGAGATCGCCATGGTAGCGAGAGCGCCGACGGCCAGTCCGGTCAACGCTGCTATGGCCACATATGAGGTCGGGGCTGTTGGCATCGGACCCTCCGGGATCGAGAATTCGCGTGAGCTCAGGCTACAGCCAACGGCGGGACAATCAACACCTACCGTAGACCCTGGACCGCCCGCGGTTGACCGACGTGGAACCTGTTGCCGGACATCCGCAGTGTTCCTTCGCTACTCGGCCGGCAGGATCTCGATTGCGTCGGGCAGGTTGGGGACCACGCACAGGAACTCGAACGGCTCGTCGAGTACCTCGTATGAGTGTGGTACGCCCGCCGGGATGTAGACGGCGTCGTCGGTTTCGACCTCATGGATGCTGTCGCCTATCGTGATTCGGGCACGACCCTTCAGTACGTACTGCTCGTGTTCCACCGCATTGGTGTGTCGCGGCATGCCGCCGCCGGCGCCCATCACGAAGCGGCGCATGGCGAAGTTGGGGGCGCCTTGTTCTTCGCCGATCAGTACCTGGGTTTGCGTGGCGGTACCGGCGGGCACCTCGTTGAGCATTACCTCGGTGCTGCGCCGCACCCTGCCAGCGTTTGCTTCAGTCATTGCTGTCTCCCGCGACCACGCCTTGCGGTGCGTGCCGGATATACAGGTCGCGCTTGGGGTAGGGGATCTCGATGCCCGCGGCATCGAATCGTAGCTTGACCCGTTCGGTGATCGTGTCCTCCACGGCGCGGCGCCGGCGTGCGTCGTTGAGCCAGACGCGCAGCTCGAGATCAACCGACGAGGCGCCGAAGGCCCGCAGGATGCAAACTGGCGCCGGTGATTCCGCGACCTCCTCGGAGGCGGCAGCGACCTCGAGGCACATCTTCTTCGCCTCTTCCACGTCGGCGTCGTAGCCGATGCCAATGGGGATGCGCAGGCGAATCGTCGGACCGGACGCCGTGTAGTTGATGATGTCGCGCTGCATGATCTGGTTGTTGGGAATAATGATCAAGATGTTGTCCGGCGTGCGGATCTTGGTGGCGCGGATTCCGATCTCGGTCACGTCGCCCCAGGTCGACTGACGGGCCGGGGCGCTCCACAGCTCGATACGATCGCCGACCTCGAAGGGGCGGTCGAGAATCAATAGCACTCCGGCGATGAGGTTCGACAGAGTGTCCTTGGCGGCGAACGAGATCGCCACCCCGGCGACGCTTGCCCCGGCCAGCAGCGGCGTGATGTTGATGTTCATGTTGAACAGCGCCAGCAGCACCGCCGTGCCAACGATCAAGCCGGTGATGACTCGGTTGATCCACGGTAGCGCCGTATCGTCGAGCTTGGTTTCGGTCTTCGCTACCAGGTTGTTTTCGAGGATCTTCATCAATGCCGTAACGGCGCGACTCACAGGCAGGCTGAGTCCGACGATCCACACGCCGCCCACCAACGCCGCCATGGTCGGCAGGTCCCAGATGAACGCCAGCCGCCACAGGGCCCAGAAACCGACCGAAGTAAGGACCAGTCGGCGTATGAGCTCGACGACGATGTCGTCCAGGTTGGTCTCGGTGCGCGATACGAAGCGCGCCTCGAGTCGTCGCAGGATCCAGCGAGCCAGGTAGTACACGATTCCCGCCGCGAGCAGCTGTAGGCCGCTCTGGATAAGCCGCGGTAGCAGGAACTCGACAGCCGAGTTGATCCACGCCTGATAGTCGATGTTCGACAGATCGAACCCCAGGAAGTCGCTCATTTGGTCCCCGTTCGTCTGGTTGGCTGGTTTGGTGCGCAACGTTGCAGCATTGGCCCCAGGCACACAAGCGACTGCGACTTTGCCGTTCCTCATTTACCCTGCCCCGATGAGCACGCCTGCGCGACTCCGCGATGCGGAACGTCACCTCCGTCGAGTAGACCCGGTGATGGATTCGGTAATTGCCGAGATCGGGCCGTGCCGCCTCGACCGCTACTGGCGCCGGCAGGCGCTAGGGGCGTTGTTCCAGACGATCATCGGTCAGCAGATCTCGGTGCAGGCGGCGCGGAGCATCCACCGCCGCTTTCGTGCTCTGTATGGTGGCCGCGATCCGTCGGCACGGCGGCTGCTGTCGACCTCCGACGATGACTTGCGAGCAGTTGGCTTGTCGCGTTCCAAGGTTGCGTACCTACGCGATCTGGCGCGTCTAGTGTCCAGGCGGCGTCTCAGCTTGCCCGCGCTGGAGCGGCTCCCGGACGAGGAGGTAATCGATGCCCTCGTGCAGGTGAAGGGAATCGGTCGCTGGACGGCCGAGGTGTTCATGATCTTCCGGCTGGGTCGCCTGGACATGCTCCCCGTCGAGGACATCGGGCTGCTCGACGGCGCTCAGGTACTCTACGGGTTGTCGCAGCGCCCCCATGAGTATGAGCTGCGCGAGATTTCCTCGCCCTGGCGCCCGTACCGTTCGGTCGGATGTTGGTTCTTGTGGCAGGGTCGTCGCCGGGCCAGAGGGATGGAGCTTCGATGACACGCAACGGTGCGACCGAGCGGCGTGGCGCTGCGGTCTCGTCAGTGGAGCCCTCGCCCTGGAGGCGAACCGCGCCGCCGCGGTCCTCGGTTGCTGGGCTGGCGCTGGTCAGCCTGGCAATTGTCCTGCTTCCCGGCGACCGGATGGCGGGCGAAGAGGTGCCGAGTCCTTCTTCGCGTGTATCACAGAGGGTTCCGCTCTCGGTCGAGAGCTGGGGATATCAGTTGCAGGAATTCGACCTTTCGGCGCTCGAGAAATCTGCTTTCGACCTCCTGGTCATCGACTACTCCACTACCGGCGACGCGTCCGGCGAGCTCAGCGCCGCACAGGTCGAAGCTCTGCGGGCCGGACCCTGTGGCCAACGGGCGGTACTCGCCTACCTCAGCATCGGTGAGGCCGAGAGCTACCGGTACTACTTCGACGCTGCCTGGCTCGACGATGGCGGCGATCCGGGGCCCGGCGCGCCGGCGTTTCTAGGCCCCACGAACCCCGACTGGGAGGGCAACTACAAGGTGCGCTACTGGCTGCGCGCCTGGCAACGGATCCTGTTCGGTTCCGCCGCCGGGCGTGACGTCAGCTACTTGGACCGGATCATCGACGCTGGCTTTGACGGCGTGTACCTGGATATCGTCGATGCCTACGAGTTTTGGGGCCCTTCCGAGATCGGTGGCAACAACGAGCGTCGCCGGGCGCCGGCCGATATGGTCAAGCTGATTCGCCGGCTCGCCAGCCATGCGCGCAAGACCCGCGGAGTATCGGAGTTCTTGGTGGTGCCGCAGAACGGAGCAGGCATTATCCACGCAGAAACCTATCCCGATGCCGGCAACCCCGAAAACCAGGCTGCTCGCCAGCGGCGTGCCTACTTCAGGGTGATCGACGGAATCGGCGCCGAAGACACGTTCTACTTCGGCGGCCGTGATCAGAACAACCCGCTGCGGCCGCAGCGGTTCACGATCGCGTTGCTCGACCTGTTCGCGGTGGCCGGCAATACGGTGCTGGCGATCGACTACCTGACGCAACGCGGCAAGATCGATCGCTTCTGGAGGCTGGCGTCGGAGCGCGGTTACATCCCCTATGTCTCGCGGCGTGACCTCGACCGCCTGACGATGCCGCCTGGCCATGCTCCGGTGTGTGGTTGATGGGTCCCTGTGCCGCTCTTTCAGGGATCGCGCTGGCGTGCCCGAGCGCATCATGAGCGCCGAGTGGGCAACGCTCGAGGAGGAGATCGTTGGCTGTCGCCTCTGTCCGCGCCTTGTCGAGCACCGAGAGCGCATGGCTCGCGACAAACGCGCCGCATACCGCGACCAGGAATACTGGGGACGCCCGGTATGCGGATTCGGCGATCGGCGCGCCCGGCTGGTGCTCGTCGGGCTAGCCCCCGGCGCCCACGGATCGAACCGAACGGGGCGGATGTTCACTGGCGACCGTTCGGGCGACTGGCTATACCGGGCGCTGTTCGAGACCGGCTTCTCGAGTCAGCCTGACGCCCGCCACCAGAACGATGGGCTGACCCTCCACGATGCCTTCATCACCGCCGCCAACCGGTGCGCGCCGCCAGGGAACAAACCGACGCCGACCGAGCGCGAGGAATGTCGCCCGTTTCTGGAGCGTGAGTTCGATCTCATAGATTCGGAAGGGCCCGGGATCCGTGCGATCGTCGCTCTGGGGCAGTTTGCCTACGACCATTCGATGCGTCTGCTGCGCGATCGTGGCGCCGCTGTGCCGCGGCCCAAGCCACAATTCGGTCACGGCCGTCGGTTCACCGCGGGGGCAGGCGGCGTTGCGGGCGTGTTTCCGCGATGTGATGTCGAGTTGATCGCCTCGTACCATCCGAGCCAGCAGAACACCTTCACCGGCAAGCTGACGCTCGAGATGCTCGTCGCTGTATTCCAGGCGGCGCGGCGAGCCCTCGAGGGATGACCGTAGGTTGGTCTCGCCGATGAGTTGCACCTGTAGGGTATCTCGCCGCGTCGCAGATGCGACCCACAGGATGCAGTCGCTTCGTCGCTAACCCTCGTCGGTGCGCAGGACCGACAGGAAAGCCTCTTGCGGGATCTCCACCTGGCCGAACATTCGCGCCCGCTTCTTGCCGGCCTTCTGGCGCTCGAGCAGCTTTCGCTTGCGAGTGATGTCACCTCCGTAGCACTTGGCGGTGACGTCCTTGCGGAATGCGTTGATGTTCTTGCGCGCGATGATGTCCCGCCCGATGGTGCCCTGAATGGGTATCTTGAAGTTGTGTCGCGGGATCGTCTTCGACAGCTGGTCGCAAGCGTGCAGGGCTCGCCCCCGCGCTTTCTCGCGGTGCACCAGCATGGCGAGCGCATCGACGCGTTCAGCGTTCACCAGGATGTCGACCTTTACCAAGTCTGTCTCCCGATAGTCGGTGACCTCGTAGTCGAACGAGCCGTAGCCCTGGGTCATGGACTTGAGTCGATCGTAGAAGTCGAACAACACCTCGGCGAGCGGCAGGTCGGCGGTCACGTCGACACGCCCGACCGCGAGGTAGTCGAACTTGATGTTCTCGCCTCGCTTGTCTCGCAGTAGATCCATCACCGGCCCGAGGTAGCGATCGGGCATCAGGATGGAGGCTTTGATGAACGGCTCCTCGACACGCTCGATGACCGACGGGTCGGGATAATCAGCGGGGTTTTCGACCGACAGTTGCTCACCGGCCGCCGTGGTCACGTGATATTCCACCGACGGTGCAGTCAACAAGAGCGACAGGCCATACTCGCGGGTTAGCCGTTCCTGCACGATCTCCAGGTGCAGCATGCCGAGAAATCCGCATCGATAGCCGAAGCCGAGCGCGTTCGAAGAATCCTTCTGGAAGGTGAGCGCGGCGTCGTTGAGCTTGAGCTTGTCGATTGCCTTGCTGAGATCCTCGTACTCATCCGCCTGCATCGGATACATCGATGAGAACACCACCGGCTTGGCAGGAACGTAGCCCGGCAACGACTCGTCGGCCGGGCTGTCGGCATGGGTCAAGGTGTCACCGAACTCGATGTCGCTGACCGACTTCACTCCCGCCATGACGTAGCCGACCTCCCCCGCCGCGAGCTGCTCTCCCTTCGCGCGGCCCAACTTCAGGAGGCCGACCTCCTCGATTTCGTACTCGGTCTTGCTGTGCATCAGGCGGACTCGATCGCCGGTACGCAGCGTTCCGTCGACTATGCGGGCGAGCATGATCACCCCCCGGTAGGGGTCATAGGTGGCGTCGAAGATGAGCGCCTTCAACGGTGCCTCCGTATCCCCGGTCGGAGGCGGCAGCTTCTGCACGATCGCCTCGAGCACGTCGTGGATGCCGCGTCCTTCCTTGGCCGATGTGAGCACCGCCTCGAACGGGTCCAGGCCGAGATCCTCGTCGATCTGTTCGCGGACGCGCTCCGGATCGGCCGCCGGTAAATCGATCTTGTTGATCACCGGCACGATCTCCAGATCGTGCTCGAGCGCCAGGTAGAGGTTGGCGACGGTCTGTGCCTCGACCCCCTGAGCGGCGTCGATCAGTAGCAGCGCTCCTTCGCAAGACATCAGCGAGCGCCGCACTTCGTGTGAGAAATCGACGTGCCCGGGCGTGTCGATCAAGTTGAGCTGGTACGTCGCGCCGTCGTCGGCGTCGTACGACAACGTGATCGTGTTGCTCTTGATCGTGATCCCACGCTCTTGCTCGAGGTCCATGGTGTCGAGCATCTGGTCGTGGAACTCACGGTCCGACACCGCGCCGCAGGCCTGTAGCAGTCGATCTGCGAGGGTCGACTTGCCATGATCGATGTGGGCGATGATGCAGAAATCGCGAATGTGTGAGAGGTCGGTCATCGGTCGTGCGATTGTACCGGGCTTGAACTGTCCCGGTCGCCGGGCACATATTGAAGGTGCTGTATTATCCGCCCCAGCGAGGAGAGGTCATGGCGAACGTTGGACGCAACGATCCCTGTCCGTGCGGCAGCGGAGAGAAGTACAAGCGATGCTGCGAAGGCAAGGTGACCCAGAGTCAGAAGCTCTGGCGCGGCCTCGCAGCGCTCATCGCCCTACTCGTTATCTTGGTGACCATCGGCATCCTCCGCGGCGGGTCCCAAGCTGAAGACGCGCCGCCCGGGCGAGTTTGGTCACCGGAACATGGCCATTGGCACGACGCCACGGGCACTGCACCCCAGTAGTAGGGGCCGCGGCGTCTCTCGGCTGCGATGGCTAGCCGAGGTCTGGTCGGTGGTAGATTGCCGGCATGAGCAAGATAGCGACAGGTTTCGATGGGCAGGTGATCTTGCTCGGATTCCGCCCGCAGTGGCGGGGTCAGTCGTTCGGAACGTTTCGGATCCTGTTCAACGCTCTTCTGGTCGGCAACATCGAGGCCGATGCGCAGGGGACGGGCGTGGTAGCCGCTAGATGAGCGACGGGGCGGACACGATTCCCTTCGGCCGCTTGGTGGAGTGGGGCTGGACCGCTGAGCTCGGGGAGAGTCTCGAGCCGGACGCCAGCCATCCGCCGGCGCGCGTGATCGCCCAACACCGTGGCGAGTACCGGCTCGTTACGCCGTGGGGCGAGGCGACCGGCGTGGCGCCTGGGCGCATGCTCTACTGGGCTTCCGGGGGGCGTGAATTGCCCGCCGTCGGCGACTTCGTGTTGATTGAGCCTCAAGCCAACGGTCCTGCCACGATTGTCGAGATCCTGCCGCGCAGCACCCAGTTCGTGCGACGTAAGTCGGGGACCGAAAGCCAGGAGCAGGTTGTCGCGGCGAATGTCGACGTCGCCTTCCTCGTGACCTCGCTGAACCAGGAGCTCAACCCGCGCCGCATCGAGCGCTATCTCGTCGCCGCCTGGGAGAGCGGCGCGCAACCGGTCGTTGTGCTGACCAAGCTGGATCAGTGCGATGACGTCGAGGCGGCGTTGGCTCGGGTCGATCCGGCGGCAGCGGGAGCCCCGGTGGTGGCGGTGAGCGCGGTGACCGGGGAAGGCATTGACCGGTTGCGGAGCCATCTGCGCCCGGGTGGCACGGTTGTGTTGCTGGGCTCGTCAGGAGTGGGTAAGTCTACCCTGGTGAACACTCTTGCCGGCGAGGAGCTGCTACGCACCCAGGAGATTCGCGAAGCCGACGACAAAGGACGCCATACCACGACTCACCGCGAGATCTTCCGCATGCCCGATGGTGTGCTGGTGCTCGATACACCCGGCATGCGCGAGCTCGGCCTGGTAGAGGCCGACGATGGCCTCGAGGAGACCTTCGACGATGTCGCGGCGATCATTGATGATTGCCGTTTTCGAGATTGCGCCCATGCCGAGGAGCCCGGGTGCGCCGTACGTCAGGCGATCCAATCAGGTGCCCTCTCTGCCGAGCGCTGGGATAGCTACCGGAAGCTGCAGAAGGAGCTCGCTTATGAGGAGCGTCGGCGGGATCTCGGTGCGACGTTGGCCGAGAAGCAGCAGTGGAAGCAGATCCACCGCGACTATCGTAAGTACTACAAGAAGAACCGCTGAACGCTGCGCCAGGCGCGCCGGCTCAGTGGATGCGACTCGCTAGCCACTCGTTGCGGAATCGCCGCTGCGCATCGGTCAGCGAGCCGCCGGCTTGCTCGATCGGAACGACCCGGATTTCCGGGTTCTCCGACAGCGTCAGCTCTGCCGTCTCGTCCGTTCCGTCGCGACGTCGGAAGCGCACGTCTACCACGTCGCCCGGGGAGTGGTCGGCGAGCACGCGCCGCAGGGCGTCGCCGCTGTGCACTCGCGTCCCGGCGATCTCGAGCACCACGTCGTCCTGGTCGAGGCCGCCGCGATGCGCCGGCGAGCCGACGTTGGTAGGAGCCGAGATCCGAAGCTCGCCGCCACCGTCGTCGAAGGAGGCGCCCAAATACGCTTGGCTCGGCCTCGAGAGCCGTACCAACAGCCCGGCTCGATCGAGTAGCGGCGCGTAGTCGATCACGTCGTTCCCCATGATGTGCCGCTCAAAGAACGAATCGGCGAAGGCGTTGTCGCCGCTGACCTCGCCCAGCACCTGCTGGGCGTCTGCCACGGTGTACGGTCGCGCCACAGACGGCGGCGTTCCGCCGCCCTCTCCGAAGCGCTTCCACATGGCGCGCATGAAAGTGTCGAGCGTGATGGCTCCATCGCTGCGATCGCGCAGCGTCAGGTCGAGCCCGAGACCCAGGGCCGCACCGAACGTGTAGTAGGACAGAAACGTGTTGTTCCAATAGGTGCGATCGACAGGACGCGCGGCGTCGACGAACGGCGCCAGGCGGCTCATCTCCGTGGCCGAGCGGAGCCGCACGCCAGGGCTCTGCCTTACAGCGTTCACAAAGGCGCCCAGGCTGCCAAGGAGTCGTTCGGTGTCGATGACCCCGGCGCGCGCCATTACGAGGTTGCCGTAGTAGCTCGTGAAACCCTCGGCGAGCCAGAGCTCGCTGGACATGTTGGCGCCGTCGAAATTGAAGGGCTCCAGCGATGCGGGACGGATCCGCTCGACGTTCCAGGCGTGAAAAAACTCGTGCGACACGGTTCCGAGTAGACCTACGCGCGCCTGGGCGAGGCTTGCCCGCGACGACAGGATCGTACTGTTGCGATGCTCCATACCGTCGCCGTCGGCCCAGGGCAGGTAGTCGGCAATGAACGTGTACGTGCCGCCGTCGAACCGTGGGTACTCGCCGTACACGTGCCTCGTCTCTCGCACGATCGCTTCGACGCCAGCCAGGTACTCGATGGCTTCGTCGTCGCCGCCGGTGTGATGCAGCGCCACGCGGATCGTCTGGCCGTCCTCGATATCGAATTCCCAGAGACGCGTCTCACCGAACTCGATCGGGCTATCGAGCAGGTAGCGTAGGTTGGGGGCAGTGAATGTGTTCGGCTCGTTGGTGGGGAAGAGCTGGGTCGCGACCACCCAGTCCTCGCCGTCGGGCGCATCGAGGTGCACTCGGATCGGGCGCCTGCCGAGCTCGCCCCGTGGCCACATGAAGGTTGCGGGCGCGTTCATGTGCGCGTGTGATGTATCGACCTGCATGTAGGTGCCGTCGGCGCGGTCACCGTACAAACGGTAGCGAACGCGCACCGTACCGTCGTGGTCGCCGACGTTCCATTGATGCGGGTTGGGCCGCAAGATCGACAGTGTCTTGCCGGCGCCATCGAATGCCTGTACGTCAAACACGTTCTTGGCGAACTCATGGAGCGCGTAGCGGCCAGGGGAGGAGCGGCTCATGCGCAGCTCAACCGGGCCTGGTGGAACATCCAACAGCTTGAGCTCGACCTGTAGCCAGTGGTGTTGCGGCTCGATGACGCTAACCACGTACTCGTTGGCGGGCTCCTGCATCGCCCTCGCGAGGCCTCCTGACGCCAACACCGACACACAGATCAGGGTCAAAGCTGGGGCACGGCCGTTCATCAGCAGGTCTCGCTCGTTCGGGGGTTCGCCACAGATCGGGATTTCCAGGAAATGGCACACCACGGCATCTTCGCCAATCGCCTGGATATTGCATTCAACAACTTCGGCGCGCCGCATGCATCCGCAAGGCGGGTGACTTGACACAACTAGATAAGGATTTATATAAATACTTATATAAATTGTTGGTTTCCTCCGAAGGGTCACAATGAGCCTTGAACACATCCTGCTCGGGATGCTTCGCGCCCCGTCGACGGGGTACGACCTGGGCAAGCAGTTCGCTGAGGCGCCGGCCCATTTCTGGTTTGCCGAACGTAGCCAGATCTACCCGATGCTCAAGCGCATGGAGTCGCAGGGTCTGCTCAGGCGTAGCGATGCACCGTCGGAGCGCGGCCCGCGGCGCCAAGTGTATGAGACCACGGAAGTCGGACGAGAGGCCTTGCGGGACTGGCTGCGCGGAGGTCCGAAGATTGGTCGCGAACGACTGGGCTACGTAGCGCAGACGTTCTTCTTGGGAGAGCTCGGTGACCTCCGGGAGTCACGAAGGATCATCAAGCAAATGCGCAGCGAGTGGGCGCAGAAGGTCGCCAGGCTCGAGCTAGCAGAGCTCCAAACGAGCGAAGAGCACGGCGATCTCGCGCAGCTCGACGCCAACGACTTCCACCACTATGCGGCATTGCGGATGGGGCTCAGCACCCACCGAGCCCGGATCGCCTGGTGTGACGAGACCATCAAACAACTGGACGAACGTATCGCCGCGATCCATCCGGAGCCGGTCGGCGAGGAGCAACGATGATGGACGGACTGATTCAGACTCTCAGATGGACGCACATGGCGCTCGGGTTCGTCGGCCTCACCGCGTGGTGGGTGCCGATCCTTGCCAAGAAGGGTGGCAAGCGACACGTTGCCTTCGGCAAGGTGTTCGCGGTCTGCGCCTACGCGGTAGGCGGTACGGCAATGCTCACCCCCCCCAGCTTCGCATCGGCGCTGAGCTGGCTGCAGGAGCCTCTCTTGCCGACAATTCCGCCAGCTTCGGGTTCCTGATCTTCTTGTTCTACCTGGGCTGCGCGACGATCGCCCTGACTCACCACGCGATCCAGGCCGTACGCACGCGCCGCGACCCCGACTCCATCGGTACACCCTTGTATCTTGCCTTGATGGCCTTGCCGACGCTGGGCAGCGCGGTGGTTGTGGCATGGGCGCTGTCATTTTGGTCGAACCTGTCGATCATCATGTTGGCGCTGTCACCGGTCGGCTTGCTCACCAGCCTCGGCATGTACCGGTACGTCTACCGACGGCCGACGCAAGAGATGGCATGGTTCTATGAGCACATGGGCGCCCTGCTCGGCGCTGGAATCGCCTTCCATACGGCGTTTCTGGTGTTTGGCTCGCGGATCTTCTTCGATCTCACGATCCTGGGCCAATACAACTGGGTGCCCTGGGTTGCGCCGGGAGTCATCGGGACGATCGCCAGTCGCTACTGGGAGGCCTACTACCGACGCAAGTTCGGCGACCTCCCAGCTGCTGCCGGCGGGGCCGAGCTGAACGCCTGAGAGAGGCGTGTTCTTGACGCTGCAAGTAACATTGCAGCGATGGAAAAGCGCATCGAGCCCTACAACCCAGCGCACCACGTGCGGGTGGTGACCGCGGCCTCGCTGTTCGATGGCCACGACGTCGCCATCAACATCATGCGGCGCATCCTGCAGGCGTCCGGCGCCGAGGTGATTCATCTCGGCCACAACCGGTCGGTGGCGGCGATCGTCGACTGCGCCATCCAGGAAGATGCCCAGGCCATTGCCGTGACCTCATACCAGGGCGGCCACCTCGAGTACTTCAAGTACATGGTCGACCTGCTCCGCGAGCGTGGGGCCGGCCACATCAAGGTGTTCTGCGGTGGCGGGGGCACCATTCATCCCGCCGAGATCGAGGAGCTGCACGAGTACGGCGTAGCCCGTGTCTACTCTCCCGATGACGGGCGTGAGCTCGGCTTGCAAGGAATGGTCAACGACGTGCTGCGGCAAAGCGACTTCCCGACGGTAGAGCCAACCCCGAACGGGCACCTCGCCGGATTGACGGAGCGCAGCCCGAGGCTCATCGGCCAGCTCATCACCATGGTGGAGAACTACCCCGAGGCGACCGCCCAGCTGCAGTCGGCGCTGCAAGCGATGGTTACGGACCGTGTGGCTCCGGTGTTGGGGATTACCGGCCCGGGTGGTGCCGGCAAGTCCTCGCTGGTCGATGAGCTCGTCCGGCGCTTCCTCATCGACTCCGAGGATACAACCGTGGCAGTGATCTCGGTCGATCCATCCAAGCGGCGAGGCGGCGGCGCGCTGCTGGGTGATCGTATCCGCATGAACTCGATCGACAGCGATCGCGCCTACATGCGCTCGTTGGCGACGCGGCAGTCGAACCTGGCGCTCTCCAAGCATGTGCGGCAGGCGCTGGAGATATGTCGCGCTGCGAGGTTCGACCTCATCATCCTGGAAACCTCGGGCATCGGTCAGTCGGATACCGAGATCACCGAACATGCCGATGTATCGGTGTACGTCATGACTGCCGAGTACGGCGCTGCCACGCAGCTCGAGAAGATCGACATGCTCGATTTCGCCGACGTCATCGCCATCAACAAGTTCGACAAGCGTGGCTCGCTCGATGCGCTGCGCGATGTGCGCAAGCAGTACAGGCGCAACCACGAGATCTTCGATACTCCCGACGAGGAGCTTCCGGTGTACGGCACCGTCGCCTCGCAGTTCAACGATCCCGGCATGAACCACCTGTATCGGGTGTTGATGAGCAGTCTGGTGGATCGGAGTGGCGGCGTTTCACCAGAGCCCGGTAGGCCGGCGGCAACAGGCGACAGAGCGCTCATCATTCCGCCCGACCGGGTTCGCTACCTCGCCGAGATCGCCGAAGACAGCGATGCCTACGGGACGTTCGTCGACGGACAGGCGGCAATCGCCAGCAGCTTGTATCAGCTGCAGGGGGCGATCGAACAGTTGCGCCAGGCCGGGGACGACGAGCAGGATACCGAGCGGCAGCTCGTCGAGCGTTATGAGGCTCTCGAGGAACGGCTCGATCCGGATTGCCGACGCCTGCTGCGTGAGTGGCCTGCGACACAGGAGCGGTATCGCGCCGACGCATACCAATACAGGGTTCGCGACCAGGTCATCGAGCGTCCGTTGTTCAGCGAGTCGCTGTCTCATCTGCGGGTGCCCAAGGTCGTTCTACCGCGCTATCGAGATTGGGGCGACGTCCTACGCTGGCTGCTCACCGAGAACGTGCCGGGCGAGTTTCCCTACGCCGCCGGCGTGTTCCCACTGAAGCGCACCGAGACCGAGGATCCGGCGCGGATGTTCGCCGGCGAAGGGGGGCCAGAGCGCACCAACCACCGTTTCCACTACCTGTCGCAGGGCATGCCGGCGAGGCGACTATCGACGGCGTTCGATTCCGTCACGCTGTACGGCGAGGATCCCGATCCGCGCCCGGACATCTACGGCAAGATCGGCAACTCCGGTGTGAGCATCTGTACCGTCGACGATGCCAAGAAGCTCTATTCCGGGTTCGACTTGCTCGATCCCGCGACCTCCGTGTCGATGACTATCAACGGCCCGGCGCCGATGTTGTTGGCGTTCTTCCTCAACGCCGCCATCGATCAACAGTGCGAGCTGCACATCAAGCGTCAGGGGCTCGACGCTGAGACCGAAGCGAAGATCAGTGAGATCCACGCTGCCAAGGGGGCCGCGCGCCCGGCCTATCAAGGGGAGCTGGCCGAGCACAGCGACGGTCTGGGTCTGGCGCTGCTCGGTGTCAGCGGTGACGAAGTGCTGGAACGAGAAACGTACGAGCGCATCAAGGCCGACACCCTGCGCGGCGTCCGCGGCACCGTTCAGGCCGACATCCTCAAGGAGGACCAGGCCCAGAACACCTGCATCTTCTCCACCGAGTTCGCCCTGCGAATGATGGGCGATATCCAGCAGTACTTCATTGACCAGAAGGTGAGGAACTTCTATTCGGTCTCGATCTCCGGCTACCACATGGCCGAGGCCGGGGCGAACCCGATCAGCCAGCTGGCGTTCACGCTTTCCAACGGGTTCACCTTCGTCGAGTACTACCTGTCGCGCGGCATGGCGATCGACGAGTTTGCCCCCAACCTATCGTTCTTCTTCTCCAACGGCATGGACCCGGAGTACTCGGTCATGGGGCGGGTGGCGCGGCGCATCTGGGCCAAGGCGATCAGGCGCAAGTACGGTGGCAACGCTCGCTCCCAGAAGCTCAAGTACCACATCCAGACATCGGGCCGGTCGTTGCACGCGCAGGAGATCGCCTTCAATGACATTCGAACCACGTTGCAGGCGCTCTATGCGATCTACGACAACTGCAACTCGCTGCATACCAACGCCTACGATGAGGCACTGACGACGCCGACCGAGGAGAGTGTGCGGCGGGCGCTGGCCATCCAACTGGTGATCAACCAAGAGCTCGGGCTGGCCCGCAACGAGAACCCACTGCAGGGCTCGTTCATCATCGACGAGCTAACCGATCTGGTCGAGCAGGCGGTGCTGCAGGAGTTCCGCAACATCTCGGAGCGCGGCGGAGTCCTCGGCGCCATGGAGCGTATGTACCAGCGATCCAAGATCCAGGAGGAGTCGCTGTATTACGAGAGCCTCAAGCACAGCGGCGAGCTACCGATCGTCGGGGTCAATACTTTCTTGGACGAAGAGGGTTCTCCGACGGTGATTCCGGATGTTGTCTTCCGCTCCACCGGCGAGGAGAAGGAGTACGCGATTGCCTCACGCGAGGCCTTCCAGAAGCGTAATCGCACCGCGTCCGGCCCTGCGCTCGAGCGCATGCAGCGGACAGCGGTGGACAACGGCAACACCTTCGAAGCCTTGATGGAGGCCGCCAAGGTCTGCAGCCTGCGCCAGCTCACCGGAGCGATGTACGAGGTTGGCGGCCAGTACCGCCGGAACATGTAGCGCGTGCGCAGCGCCACCTAGCAAGTTGCGGATCGTCTGCTTCAACATGCGGGCCGGGGGATCGGCAAACCACTGGCAGGAGATGATCGACCGGCTCGCCCCGGACCTCGCGCTGGTGCAGGAGACGCGCAATCCACTTGCGTTTGCGGGATCGTTGGCGATTCCTCGATGCCGGCTGCTGTGGGCCCCCGTCGAGCATGGCAAGTGGGGGACAGCGCTGTTGCTGCCGCGTCGGCCACGCCGGCTGTTGCCAATCCCGGGGTTCGAAGGCTGGGTCGTCGGCGCGGAGGTGACGGGTTGGCCGCGCCGGCAGCCGCTCCACGTGTATAGCGTGCACATGCCGGCGCGGAGGATCAGCTACCTGCGCGAGGCGAACGCGATGCTCGACGGGATCGCGACTTTGTCAGCTGGGGCCGACTCGGTGATCGGGGGCGATTTCAACCTGACGGTGGCGCATCGCGCACCGGGAGATTGGCGGACGAACAGTCGCGGTGAGCAGCGCTTCCTGGAGCGAACAGAGGATGAGCTCGGGCTGGTCAATGCCTGGCGCGCAACGCACCCCGAGGCACCGTTGCCGCAGACGCTGCGCTGGACCCGCGACCCGGTTACGCCGTACCACTGTGACGAGATCCTGGTACCAGGGCGATGGACTTCCTCCATAGCGAGTGCCGAGGTGCACGCTGGCGAGGAATGGGAGCGCCTAAGCGACCACAATCCGGTAAGCGCCGAGATCGCACGCCCCCCGGTTCGGCAAGCGCTGCGCGACACCTAACTCTCGGGTCACCGTTGACAGCGCCTCGAGTTCGAGGAAGCATCCGGAACGGCAGCGAGGACCAACCGGTTCCACTTTTCAGACGGAGACGAGGAGGGCGCGATGGAGGTCGATCGCAGAGCGTTCCTGGCCACGCTGGGCGTCGGCACGCTGGAGCTCATGTCGCCGGAAGACAGGGCTGAGGAGCTCGAGCACTACATGATGGGCAGCTCGGCCACGCGGTTGCCGAGCGCGATCCGGAAGCGCATTCGGCGAGCCGGAAGACCATAGAGGCGGCATGGGAACGAACAAGCAATTCTCCGGCTACCGCTCATTCGACTACCTGAAGGCGACGCGCGACTTCCGCGAGTTCGAGCTCGTCGAGGGCCACTGCAAGGACGAGCCGTACCTGTTGCCGCTGAACGCCGATCAGGAGGCTCGCGTCGAGGATCTGGCCGAGCGGCTGGTGATGATCTCGCTCCATGAGCACCCGCATTACTTCCCGGTCGCTCACGACGAGATGATGGCGTACGACCGTGAGGCACGCGTCTTCACGGCCTACGAGGCGCTGGGCGATTCGTACTGGGATTGTGTGTTCGACAATTTCCTCGACGGGAGCGCCATCATCACCTCCAAGAGCGGCTGGAAATGGGACGACGTGCTCTACGACATGGGCATGCGGCTGTGCGATCTGGCCCATCAGGACTTCATCATTCGCTGCGAGGTCGTCGACGATATCCACCGGGCGCATCGCGAGGGACGTATCGCGCTGGTGCCGGCCCAGGAGGGTGCGGCGATGATCGAGAACGAGCTCGACCGTATCGAGATCCTCTACGGCTTCGGGCTACGCATGCTCGGCATTTGCTACAGCGAGTCGAATGCCCTCGGTACCGGGCTCAAGGAAGTCCGGGACGGCGGCCTCACCGCCTTCGGCAAGCGTGCCGTGGCGCGCATGAACGAGGTCGGAATGGCGATCGATTGCGCCCATGCCAGCGACCAGACGACGCTCGACACCGTCGCGGCGAGCAACAAGCCGATCTTCCTGACCCACACCGGAGCGCGGGCGCTGTGGGACATCAAGAGGCTGGCGCCCGACGAGGTCATCAAGGCGGTCGCCGGCAAGGGCGGCGTGATCGGCATCGAGGCGGCACCGCACACGACGATCACCGAGCGGCATCCGCTGCACGACATCGAGTCGTTCATGGAGCACTTCGAGTACGTCAGCGACCTGGTTGGCATCGACCATGTCGCCTTCGGGCCCGACACGCTCTGGGGCGATCACGTCAGCGTGCACAAGGTATACGCGGGATTCTTGTCGATCGATGCTTCCCACGAGGGCGGCGGCAAGTTGTCCGGCCCTAGCCACGAGATGGTGGAGTACGTGCGCGGCATCGAGAACCCCACCGAGGGTTCCAAGAACATCCTGCGCTGGCTGGTGCAGCACGACTATTCCGAGGACGATATCGCCAAGGTCATGGCGGGGAACATCCTGCGCGTCCTCGACGAGGCATGGCAGTGACCGTGCAAGGTCCGCGACTGCCGCGTGTATCGATCGCGCTGATGGTGATCTTCCTCGTCGGCGGTAGCATCGGCCTGCTCGTCGACTGGCCTGCGGGTCCGGCGAACCTCGACTGGGGCGTGTGGCTCTTGGTCTACGGGGGCTACGTCTACGTGATCGCGGCGGCGTTGTTTTACATGAAGACGGGGCGCTAGCAGGCCGTGGTGCGAGTGTGGTGGGTCTGGCGACAGGGTCTTGCGAGGCGCAGGCAAGGAGAGAGGAGAAGGCGATGCTTACCCCATCGTCGACGACGAACGACGCAGGATACGCGCGCAGCCCCCTGTCACCCGCAGGGTTACGGCGATTTGGGGCCATCTGCAGCGTTGGCCTTCCTCAACGATGGCCAGGGCGCCGCTTGCGTTAGGCCGCCTCGCATCTGGCCCCCAACTCGCCGTAACCAGACCCACCACACTCGCACCACGGTCTGCTAGGTAGCCGACATGACCATCACTGCCCAATACACGCTGATCCTGATCGTGTACTTCGCCGGGTTGATGGGCCTCGGTATCTGGTCGAATCGTCGCACGCGCTCGCGTAGCGACTACTTCCTGGCTCGCGGCAAGCTCGGCCCGGGCACGGTCGGTTTCTCCTACTCGGCCACCCAGATGAGCGGTAGCTCCTATATGGGAGGTATCGGATCGGAGCGCCTTCTCGGGTACAACTTTTCTCCCGCTGGCGTTACCTCGGCCGCCGCTCCCTGGTTCACCTACGTTCTGGTCGGCGATCGGCTGCAACGGATCGCCAGCCGTATCAAGTGCACGACGATCATCGACGTGTTCGAGGCGCGCTACTACAGCAAGGCGGTCGGACTGACGGCGACAGGCATCATGCTGGTAGCGTTCGTGCCGATCGTCGCCGCCCAGCTGAAGGCGGCGGGCAACGTCTTCGAGGTGTTCCTCGGCATGCCCTATCTCGCCGGCCTTTTGGTCTTCGGAGGCATCGTGGTTCTGTACACGGTGGTTGGTGGCATGCAGGCGGTCGCGTGGACCGACCTGATCCAGGGATTGATCATGGTCGTTGGCTTTGCGGTGCTGTCGCCGATCGCGGTGACCGCCTCGGGCGGATTCTCCGAGATGCATCGGCAGTACGGCGAGATCAACCCCGAGGCGATCTCGTTCCTGGGTGCCATGCCGGCGTTGTGGGTGGTGTCGTCGTTTCTGGTCTGGGGCTTCTTCCAGATCGGCGGGGCCCCCTCTGCGGTGACGCGGTTCCTGATTCTCGAGGACAGCCGTGCTCTCAGGCGTGCGATGCTGTACTCGGTGACCTTCTCCTGCTTCATCTACGTCAACGCCACGATCATCGCCATCGCCTCGGGGGTGTTGCTGCCGACGCTGGAACAGTCCGATCTGGCACTGCCGCTGTTGGTATCGAATCTCCTACCACCGATCGTCGGTGGGGTGATCGTCGCCGCAGTGCTTGGCGCGACCATGTCGACCATCGACTCGGTGTTGCTGATGGCAGGCTCACTGGTCGTGGAGAACGTCTACATTCCGCTTTCGCGCCGTCACGTCGACGCGGCGCAGGGCCTGAAGATCGCGCGCCTCGCCACGCTTGCCCTCGGCGTTGTCGCTCTGTTGATGGCGATCGAGCCGCCAGCGGCGATTCTCTGGATCGTTACCATGGGCTTCAGCCTCATGGCCTCGGCGTTTACCTTTCCGCTTCTGCTCGGGCTCTGGTGGCCAGGCGCCACTCGCGAAGGTGCGCTCGCCGGCATGATCGGCGGTTCGGTTGTCTGCGTAGTCTGGTATCTGGCCGGCTATGCGGTTCACGGATCGTTCGACAACTGGATCGGTGGCCTGTGGCCGGCGTTCATCGGTCCGCTGGCCTCACTGCTGTTGCTCGTGGTCGTCAGCCGGTTGACGCCGCCGCCACCCGACGAGGTCGCGGCGCTGTTTTTCGCAGACGAGGCGTAGCAGCCAGGGCCAGCCCCGCGAGCCGCACGGCCGACGGACAACGGCATACTAGAGCCGTAGCTGCGACTGGTTCCGTCGGCGGCGCATCAAGAGACCAGGCTCCGCAGAGCGTTCGATAGCGTATGGGCGCCGATTATCCCGACGATGTTCCCGGACCTGCGAGCCCGAGCCCTTCGGCCAGGATGGGGCCTCGAGGACGTCCACCTCTGCCCGAAAGTGTCAGAATCGTGCACGATAGCGGTGGATAGTTGATCCACAGGCGGACTGCAGTACCCAGGAGCCGTATGTCCGAGCGCCAGCCGAAGTCGATCTACACTGCCGAGGATCTGGAAAGCGTCGATCACCTCGCCGGCAGGCCTGGCGAGTCGCCCTATGTGCGCGGGCCCTACGCGTCGATGTACACCGAGCGTCCGTGGACGATCCGTCAGTACGCCGGCTTCTCGACGGCAGAGGAGTCGAACGCGTTTTATCGGCGCAACCTCGCGGCCGGGCAGAAGGGACTGTCGATCGCCTTCGACCTGGCGACGCATCGGGGTTACGACTCCGACCATCCTCGGGTGGCTGGTGACGTGGGCATGGCCGGCGTCGCGATCGACTCGATCCTCGACATGCGCGTCCTCTTCGCGGATATCCCACTCGACGAGATGAGCGTGTCGATGACGATGAACGGCGCCGTATTGCCGGTGCTGGCGCTATATATCGTTGCGGGAGAGGAACAAGGGGTAGCGGCGGACAAGCTCACGGGAACGATCCAGAACGACGTGCTCAAGGAGTTTATGGTCCGCAATACCTACATCTACCCGCCCGCCGAGTCGATGCGCATCGTAGCCGACATCTTTCACTATACCTCGGAGCATATGCCGCGCTTCAACAGCATCTCGGTGTCCGGTTACCACATGCAGGAGGCTGGGGCGACGGCCGATATCGAGCTTGCCTACACGTTGGCCGACGGTATCGAGTACGTCCGCGCCGGGCTCGACGCCGGGCTCGAGGTCGACGCGTTCGCGCCGCGCATCTCGTTCTTCTTCGGCATGGGCATGAGCTATCACACCGAGGTGGCCAAGTTGCGAGCGGCGCGACTGTTGTGGAGCCGACTCATGGAGCAGTTCGATCCGCAGGACCCGCGCTCGTCGCGGCTGCGCACCCATTGCCAGACATCTGGTTGGTCGCTCACCGCTCAGGATCCCTACAACAACATCGTGCGCACCACCATCGAGGCGATGGCCGCGGTGCACGGTGGCACCCAATCGTTGCACACGAATGCCTTCGATGAGGCGCTCGGGCTGCCGACGGATCTGTCCGCCCGCGTTGCCCGCAATACCCAGCTGATCCTGCAGCTCGAGACCGGAATCTCCGATGTCGTCGACCCGTGGGGCGGCAGCTATTTCATGGAGAGCTTGACCAGCGAGCTGGTCGAACAGGCGATGCGCCACATCGAGGAGGTCGAGGAGCTCGGCGGAATGACCCGGGCGATCGAAGCAGGGTTGCCGAAGCTGCGGATCGAGCAGTCGGCAGCGCGAATGCAGGCAAGCATCGACTCACGCCAGCAGCAGATCGTTGGTGTCAACGCGCATGTGACCGACGCGGAAAGCCCCATCGAGGTGCGATCGATCGACAACACCGAGGTGTTGCAGGCGCAGCTCATGCGGCTCGGAACGCTACGGAGACAGCGCGACGACGTCGCCTGTGAGCAGGCGCTCGCAGCGCTGACACGGGTTGCGGACACCGGCGAGGGGAACTTGCTGGACGCGACGATCGGGGCGGCCAGGGGACGCGCCACCGTTGGGGAGATGACCGCCGCTCTGGAGACGGTCTTCGGACGCCACGAGGCCACCATACGGTCGTTCTCGGGCGTGTACAGTGGCGCCATGGGCGAGACCTCCGAGGATGTGCGGGCGGTGCGCGACCGAGTCGAGGAGTTCTCCGAGCGTCGGGGCCGTCGGCCGCGTGTTCTGGTCGCCAAGCTCGGACAGGACGGCCACGATCGTGGTCAGAAGGTCATAGCGACCGCGCTATCTGACCTGGGGTTCGATGTCGATATCGGACCGTTGTTCCAGACCCCTGCCGAGGTGGCTCGTCAGGCGGTGGAGAACGATGTGCACGTGGTTGGCGTTAGCACGTTGGCAGCCGCGCACTTGACCCTGGTGCCGGAGCTTCGCGGCGAGCTCGAGCGTCATGGTCGATCGGACATCGTGGTGGTCGTTGGCGGTGTGGTGCCGCCCCAGGATCACGCCGCTGTCTTGGATGCCGGAGCGGCGGCGATCTTCGGTCCGGGGACGGTCGTCACGGACGCCGCCGCGCGGCTGCTGGACCAGCTCCAGGCCGAGGACAACGGCGACGGAGGTGGCTGAGTGGCGGAGTCCGCGGCGAAGCTGGCCGCCCGCGTTCGTGCCGGCGATCGTGCGGCGCTGGCACGCGCTATCACGCTGATCGAGAGTGCTCGTCCCGATGACCAGGCCGGTGCCGAGCACTTGCTGGATGTGCTGGCCCCCGGTATCGGCAACGCCTGGCGCATCGGTGTTAGCGGCGTACCCGGAGTCGGCAAGAGCACGTTCATCGATGCTCTCGGATGCTGGCTGGTGGAGCAGGGCCACCGCGTCGCGGTGCTGGCGGTGGATCCTTCCTCGACGCTTTCCGGGGGCAGCATCATGGGTGACAAGACGCAGATGGCACGATTGGCCAGGCTGGATGAGGCGTTCATCAGGCCCACACCGTCGGCCCGGACGCTCGGTGGTGTGGCAGCGCGCACGCGGGAAGGGATGATGCTGTGCGAAGCGGCCGGCTACGACGTAGTGCTCGTCGAGACGGTGGGCGTCGGTCAGTCGGAGACCGTTGTCGCCGACATGGTCGATTGCTTTCTGGTTCTGATGCTTCCCGGCGCCGGCGACGAGCTGCAGGGAATCAAGAAGGGCATTCTCGAGATCGCCGACATCGTAGCGGTCAACAAGGCTGACGGCGATAACATCGGGCGCGCCCGAGAGGCGGTCACCGAGTACGGCGCTGCGCTGCGATACGGACGCGCGGAGCCGTCTGCCTGGCGTCGGCAGGCCACCATGACGAGCGCCGTCACGGGCGAGGGCATCGCCGAGATCTGGGCGCTGATCGAGGAGCATCGCGCCACCCTGGACGGTAGTGGCGAGCTAGAAGAGCGGCGCCGCCGGCAGCGGCTGGGTTGGATGTGGGGATTCGTCGAGGATTCGCTGATTCACGATTTTCGCGCCCGCGCCACTGCGTCGGGCGAGGCCGCGGCTACCGAGCAAGCGCTGCTCGCCGGGGAGGTCACCCCACGTCGCGCCGCGCGACAGCTCATGGCGCGGCTGGCCGGTGAACCGGATTCCCACTGAACGTGTGGAAATCCCTGTGGAAGAGCGGCGTGGCTTCGCGCGCCCGTGCCCCACGGCTGGCCGCTTGTCCGTTTTGCACCACTCACGGTGCAGGGCTGCGCCATTTGCCGCGATGGTCTGCAGCTTGTCAGCTGTGACGGGCGAGGCCCGGGCTTTGCCGCGAGTCCGAGTCGCCACAGGAGCTACTCAGCCAGCGATTCCGCTCGCCGTCTTGGTGGCGCGCCGCCGCTCGTTTTCCTTCAGGTGCCGTTTGCGGAGCCGCAGGCTCTGCGGAGTGACCTCCACCAGCTCATCGTCCTCGATGAACTCCAACGCCTGCTCCAACGTCATGCGCCGCGGCGGCGTCAGCACGATATTGTCGTCGCGGCCAGCGGCGCGCATGTTGGTGAGCTTCTTACCCTTGAGCGGGTTCACCGGAAGGTCGGCGCTACGTGAGTTGAGGCCGACGATCTGCCCCTCGTAGATCGGCTCGCCGGGACCGACGAAGAGCTGGCCCCGCTCCTGCAAGTTGCAGAGCGAGAACGCCAGCGAAGTGCCCTCGGCCATCGACACCAGCACGCCGTTGGGGCGGCGCTGGCGGGCGATCTTCCGCTCGACGCCGTAGTGGTCGAAGCTGTGCACCATGATGCCACTACCCGAGGTCGTGGTGCGGAACTCGGTCTGGAAGCCGATGAGCCCGCGCGACGGGATGATGTAGTCGAGTCGGATGCGTCCCTGGCCGTCGGGGCGCATGTCCTGGAGGTTGCCGCCGCGGCCGCCAAGCGCCTCCATGATTACGCCCTGGTGGCGGTCTTCCACATCGACGCTCAGCTGCTCGAAGGGCTCCTGACGTTGGCCGTCGACCTCTCGCAAGATGACACGCGGTCGCGATACCGCCAGCTCGTATCCTTCGCGCCGCATGTTCTCCAACAGAATCGACAGGTGCAGCTCACCGCGGCCACAAACCCGAAACTTGTCCGGGTTCTCGGTCTCGTCCACCTCCAGAGCGACGTTGTGCAGGGTCTCGCGGCGCAGGCGCTCGCGGAGCTGTCGGCTGGTGACGAACTTGCCCTCTTTGCCGGCGAACGGGGAGGTGTTGATCTCGAAGGTCATCGCAATGGTCGGCTGGTCGACGACCAACACCGGCAGTGGCTCGACGTGCTCCGGGTCGCACAGAGTGTCGGAGATGCGAGGATGCTCTACGCCGCTGAACGCCACGATATCGCCGGCCCCCGCCTCCTCTACCTCACTGCGCTCGAGTCCATGGAACCCGAGCACCTGCAACACTCGCTCCTGACGCTCGCTTCCGGCAGCGTCGACTACGGTTACTCGAGCGTTGCGTCGCAAAGTACCGCGAGCGATGCGTCCGATGCCGATGGCGCCGACGTAGCTAGAGTAGTCGAGTGAGCTGACCTGTATCTGCAGCGGTCCGTTCGGGTCGACGTCGGGCGCCGGGACATGCTCGACGACCGTGTCGAACAACGGCGCCATGTCGGCTCCTGGTTGCGCCAGGTCATGGGTTGCGGTGCCGTGGATCGCCGAGGTGTAGATCACCGGGAAGTCGAGCTGCTCATCGGTTGCACCCAGCCTGATGAACAACTCGAAGGTCTGATCCAGTGCCCAGTCTGGCCTGGCGGCCTCGCGATCGGTCTTGTTGATGACCACGATGGGGCGTAGGCCGTGCGAGAAGGCTTTCTGGGTAACGAACCGTGTCTGCGGCATCGGTCCCTCGACCGCGTCGACCAACAAGAGCACGGAGTCGACCATCGACAGCACCCGCTCCACTTCGCCGCCGAAGTCGGCGTGACCTGGGGTGTCGACGATATTGATGCGGTAATCCTGCCAACGGATCGCTGTGTTCTTCGACAGGATCGTTATTCCCCGCTCGCGCTCCAGATCGTTGGAGTCGAGGACCCGCTCGCGATGCTCGGTGCGCGCGTCGAGGGTCCCCGACTGCTTGAGCAGCTCGTCGACCAGCGTCGTCTTCCCGTGGTCGACGTGCGCGATGATGGCGATATTTCGCAGGTTCTGGATCATTGTCGGGCGCAGACGAAGCCCCTCGAGGGCGCAACGGGATTGGCCGTGCCGGAACAGCATAGCCTCACCACTATTGTAGTCGGGTGTCGACCGCCCTGTTCGCCTGGTCGATCCTCACACGTGTGGAAACCAAGTGCCGGCTTGGCACCAACTATCTCGTGACTGCTACAGTGAGCGACGAGTGACCAATGGGCCCACCGAGAGTGTGGGCGAGGAGCAGCCATGTTGATCAGGAGACGGCGCGGCTGGGAGATCCCGGAGCGCGAGGTTACCCCGGAGAGCGTCTATATCGACCGCCGCAAAATCCTGCAAGGAATGGGGTTAGCTGCGATCGGTGCGGGGGGTGTGTACGGCGCGTCGAAGGCACTGGCCAACGGCGCTCCCCTGATGCAACAGGCCGTTCCGATGCCCGATTCGGTGGTCTACCCGAGCGGTCCGGCCGCCGACCTGTATCCCGCGACTCCCCATCCACGTTTGACGCTCGAGGATGCCGGCCGTCCGTTGACCGAGCCGGCGCTGACCCACGCCTACAACAACTTCTACGAGTTCGAGACACCCAAGCAGGGCGTATGGCGCAACGTCGAGGACTTCAAGACCGAGCCATGGACGTTCGAGGTAAGCGGCCTGGTCGGCAAGCCGGGCACCTATGATCTCGAGGAAGTGATGCGCAAGATGCCGCTCGAGGAGCGCGTCTGTCGCTTCCGCTGCGTCGAGCGTTGGGCCGCGGTGATCCCATGGTCGGGGTTCCCGTTCCGCTCGTTCCTCGAGCTTGTCGAGCCGCAGCCACGCGCCAAGTTCGTCGCCATGACCACGGCCAATCGGCCCGGCGAGATGCCCGGTATTCCGTCGCAGTCGTGGTATCCGTGGCCGTACTTCGACGGTTTGTCGATCGAGGAGGCCAACAACGAGCTGGCATTCCTGGTGACGGGCTCCTACGGCAAGCCGAACCCGAAACAGAACGGCGCCCCGATTCGGTTCATCACGCCATGGAAGTTCGGCTTCAAGCAGGTGAAGTCGATCGTCAAGTTCGACTTCGTCGAGCGCCAGCCGCGTACCTTCTGGAACGATCTGCAGCCGAGCGAGTACGGGTTCTGGGCCAACATCAATCCGAAGATCCCGCACCCGCGCTGGTCCCAAGCGCAGGAATGGTTGATCAACAACGGCGACGTCTACGATACCCAGATCTACAACGGCTACGGCGAGTGGGTAGCGGACATGTACACGTCGATGGAGAAAGAGCTCGGCCTTTGGCTGTATCGCTGATCAGTTGCTGCCGATGACCTCGTCGAGGTCGGCCGTCGGGGCCGCGCAGGCGTAGTCGCGGCACGCGAAGTACAGCGGTCTGGCGGTCGCGGCGACGCTCGCCTTGCCTGCCAGCAACGGCACTTCCTTCTCCAGTGTGGTGAGGTCCGGTGCGTCGGGGTCGAGCCTCACGACGATCTCGTGCGGCGCGAATTGACGCCACAGCTCGGCCAACGCGTCCTTGGTGGCAGGCTCCTCGGCGCACCCCAGGACCACGACCTCGCGTTGTTCGGCGAGTTGGGCGTCGAGTGCCAGGCTCATCTGAGCGAATGCCGACGGCATGCGTTCCATGAGCGCGACAAAGGCGTCCAACGTCTGACGGGCCGCCTCCGCGTAGCGTTTATCGCCGGTGAGCCGGGCGAGTCGATGTAGCCAGATCGCGGCGACAGCATTGCCGGCGGGCGTGGCGCCGTCGTGGCCTGCCTTCGAGGTGGTCAGTAGCTCTTCGTGGTCCTTTCCGGTGAAGGAGAATCCCCCACCGTCGTCGCCAAACAGCTCGATGAGCCCATCGGCCAGCTCACGCGCGTACCGCAGCCAGCGGAGCTCGAACGTCGACTCGAACAGCTCGACGCATGCCCAGAGCATGTTGGCGTAGCCGTCGAGGTAGGCGAGTAGCTTGGTGGTGCCGGCACGGTGGGTGTGCAGCAGGCGTCCATCGCGCCGCATGCTGCCCATCACGAAATCCGCCGCCCCGGTCGCCGAAGCGAGGTATCTCTGATCGCCGAGCACCCGATAGCCGCGCGCCATCGCGGCGATCATCAGGCCGTTCCAGTCGCTCAGGATCTTGTCGTCGAGGCCAGGACGGATGCGGCCGTCGCGCGCTTCTCGCAGTCGACTACGGAATCCCGCCAAACGCTCGCGTAGCGACTCCGGAGCTTCGTCCAGCTCGCTGGCAAGCAACTCCAGAGGGCGTGGGAGATGAAGGATGTTGGTTCCCTCCCAGTTGCCGTTGGCGCTGACGCCGTAGGCGCGTCCCAGAATCTCGGCGTCGTCCCCGAGCAGCGTCTGTAGCTCCGACTGATCCCAGACGTAGTACTTCCCCTCGACACCCTCGCTGTCGGCATCGAGGGTCGAGTAGTAGCCGCCGTCGCTCGATTGCATCTCACGAATCACCCAATCAAGCGTTTCCGAGACGGTGTCGGCCAGCGTTCGCTTGCCGGCAATCTGATATGCCTCCATGTAGGTCGTGGCCAACAGCGCGTTGTCGTAGAGCATCTTCTCGAAGTGCGGAACTAGCCAGCGTGCGTCAGTCGCATACCGATGGAAGCCGCCGCCTACCTGATCATAGATACCGCCGCCTGCCATCTGATCGAGCGTAAAAAGGGCCTCGTACAACAGGTCTGTATCGTTGTGGGCAGCGGCGTGGCGCAGAAGCAGCGAGATGGACATGCTGTTGGGGAACTTCGGTGCTGCTCCGAAGCCTCCGTAGTTCGGATCGAAGCGCTCGTGCAACTCTCTCGCAGCGCGCTGAATCAGAGTGTGGTCTAGGGAGACCTGTGTCCTGCTGGCGCGGGGCGTCTGGAGGTGTTCCAGGAGCTGAGCCCCGGTAGCTTCGATCTCGTCGCGGCGGTTGGCGTAGGCGTCGACAATGCCACGCAGCACCTGAGTGAAGCTCGGCATCCCGTGTCGTGGCTCCGGTGGATAGTAGGTACCTCCGAAGAAAGGGCGTAGATCGGCTGCCAAGAACGCCGTCAGCGGCCAGCCTCCCTGTCCCGTCATCATCTGCACGGCGCGCATGTAGATGTCATCGATGTCGGGCCGTTCCTCTCGATCGACCTTGATGCACACGAAGTGCTCGTTCATCAGCTCGGCGGTCGCCGGGTCTTCGAACGACTCGCGTTCCATCACGTGGCACCAGTGGCATGCGGCGTAGCCGACGCTCAACAGGATCGGCTTGTCGTCGGCACTGGCCCGCTGGAGTGCCTCTGTCCCCCACGGGTACCAGTCGACCGGGTTCGAGGCGTGCTGTAGCAGGTAGGGACTCGTCTCCTCACCCAGGCGGTTGCGGCTGCGGGACATCACGAAGCTCCGGTTCAGATTCGGTGAAAGCGTTGGTCGCCGCGGGTTCGTGAAGGTCGCCAGGGTTTGCGGGCGCCACCCGGGGTTCGCTACCTTGTCAGTATGTACCCTCGACAGCAATCATCACTGTTCCGCTCACTGCTCGTTGTGGCGGTGCTGGCGCTGGCCTCGGCCGACAGCAGTGCCAGCGCCCAGCAAACGCCAGGCTTCCGCACTGCTGTCGATGTTGTGAGGCACAGCGTTGCTGTTCTCAACTCACGCGGGGAGCCGGTTCCCGGATTGCAGGCGACCGACTTCAGGATAGAAGAAGACGGGGTGCCGCAAGAGATCAGCGTGTTTCTGGCTCCGGGGTCGGCACCGCTCGACGTTGCCCTGGTGCTCGACTCGAGTACCAGCCTTCTGCACTGGTCGCGCGTTGTGCGCAACGCAGCGAAGACCTTCTTGCGACGGCTCGACGTGCGTGACTGTGTCTATCTGCTGCCCTTCAACGAAGTCGTTGGTCCGGGACGATGGGCGCGGTCGCTCGAGCCGGCTCTGGCAGCGCGAATCGACGGCATCTTCATGGATGGAGGCACGGCACTGCACGACGCGCTGATCGACGGTATGAGCACCGTGTATTCGATGAGTACCGGACGCCCTCGCATCGAGCTCGACTCCCGCGCCGGCGAGGTTGCTGATCGCGGCTCATGCAGCGCGCGCCCCGAGGCCGATACGGAGACCATCCCGCTCCGCCGGGCGGCCTTGGTGCTGCTGACCGATGGCGACGACCACGACAGCGAGCGTCGCTTTGACGAGGTTCTCGACGCCGCGCGCCAGACGGCGATCCCGGTATTCCCGATGGTTCTCGGTGCGGCGCGAATCGACGAGCTCCTGGACGAGAAGCTCAGACGCCTAGCCGGCGAAACCGGGGGCATGATTATCGATGCCGTTCGCCCCGACGAGCTCGAAAGCGCCTACGACGACGTGGTCGTCATGCTACGGGCATCGTACCTACTCGGCTACGGTCCGGAGAGTCCCGCGGCGCAGCCGGTCCGGCAGCGGCGCGTCTCGGTGCGTTCACGCCGACCCAGCTATCGCCTGGTGTTTCGTCAGTATTACTACCGCTAGCGCCGTGCGCTCATACGGCGGACTTCCGGATAACGGAAACAGTCCACCGTATGGTCATTCACCAATCCGGCGGCCTGCATGAAGGCGTAGCAGATGGTCGGCCCGACGAAGCGAAAACCGCGCTGCCGTAGGTCCTTGCTCATGCTCTCGGAGGTCGAGGTCTGTGCCGGGATTGCGCTCAACGAGCGCCAAGCGTTCTGTACGGGGGCTCCGTCGACGAAGTTCCAGATGTAACGGGCGAACGAGTCCTCCTCGGCCTGGAGTCGCAAGAGGGCGCGCGCGTTGTCGATGGCCGCCGTCACCTTGAGGCGGTTGCGTACGATCCCCGCGTCCCGCATCAGACGCTCGACAGAGCGCCGGTTGAAGCGCGCGATACGCGCCGCGTCGAACCCGGCGAACGCCCTTCGATAGCCCTCCCGCTTCTTCAAAATGGTCGACCAGCTGAGGCCGGCCTGCGCGCCCTCGAGGAGCAGGAACTCGAACAGCCGGCGATCGTCGTGAACGGGGACCCCCCACTCGAGGTCGTGGTACTCGATATCCAAGGGTCCGCCGGATCGAACCCACTGGCAACGGGTCGCGCTCATGCGCCGATCGTAGCAGCCAAGGTGCTCGGTAGTGGCTGTTACTCGCTTCGCAGAGCCTCCACCGGATCCAACGCCGCGGCACGCCGTGCCGGGAGCACACCGGAAGTGAGACCGGCTACGAAGCTCACCACCAGAGCCGCGATGACGAACTCGCTAGGAACGTGCACCGGAAGTCCTGGTATCGTCGCGCGCGCCAGTATTGCCAGCCCGAAGCCCAGACCTACGCCGATCGCTCCACCGACCAGCGACAGCGCTCCTGCCTCGGCCAGGAACAGCAGTTGCACCTGTGTCGAGGTAGCCCCGAGTGCCTTGAGCAGGCCGATCTCGGAGGTCCGCTCGCCGACCGCGATCCACATGATGGTAAGGATGCCGATCGCGCCGACCAGCAGGGAGATGCCGCCGATCGCGGCCACCCCGGCGGTGATCATGCTCATCACGTCGCCGAATACCTCCAGCATTTGAGATTGTGTGGTGACGGTGAAATCCTCGCGCCCGTGGCGCTCGGTCAGCAATGCGCGAGCCGACTCCTCTACCTGCCGTTCGAGGCCGGCGTGCGAGAAGATCATATCGATCTCGAACAGCTCGTCCTGATTGAACAGCTTCATCCCCTGTGCCACGGGGATATACACCACGTCGTCGATGTCCATTCCGAGGATCTGGCCCTTGGGCTCCATCACGCCGATCACTCGAAAGCGCTGCCCCCCGACGCGGACGAACTTGCCGAGGGCGTTGGCCTCGCCGAAAATCTCGCGCTTCAACTTGGCGCCCAGCACTGCCACCGAGGCACCGCGCCGCGGGTCTCCGGGCGGTAGGAAGCTACCCTGCCGGGCACTGAACTTGAGTATGTCGGGCAGCGCGTCCGTGGCGCCGTATACATATACCGAGCGGCCTCGTCCCTCCGCCTCGACGCGCCCCGAGCCGATGGAGAACATCGCTACCCTCTCCACCCCCGGCAGGCGGGCGAGGGCTTCGGCGTCGTCGATGGTCAGCTTCTTGGTCGTGCCACCGAGAACCCCAGGGATCCCGATGGTTTCCTGCTTGCCGGGGTTGATGGCGATGATGTTGGTGCCGAACTGAGTGAACTGATCGAGCACGTAGAGACGTGTTCCCTCTCCGATGGAGGTCAGCAGGATCACGGCGCAGATTCCGATGGCGATGCCCAGCATCGAGAGGAAAGTGCGCAGCCGATGGCCGCGTAGCGCTCCGGCGGCCAGCCGTACCAGATCGGTCGTCGCCATGACGTCAGCCTCTCAGCGCGGTGATCGGATCGAGCCGGGTGGCGGTGCGCGCTGGCAGCACGCCAAAGATCGCTCCCACCCCGATCGACACCACAAGGGCGGCGGCGACCGCCCATATCGGGGGCGTGGCATCGAGGCCAGGTAGAGCCGCAACCATGATCTCGAGCGACGCCGATGCAAGGCCCAGGCCGACCAGACCGCCGGCGGTGCTCAGTAGTACCGCTTCGGTCAGGAAGGCCCACAGAATCTGGCGCGGGTGTGCGCCCACGGCCTTCAGCAACCCGATTTCGTGCGTACGCTCCGATACCGAGACCAGCATGACGTTCATGATACCGATGCCGGCGACGCTCAGCGAGATCGCCGCGATCCCCGCCAGTGCTGCGGTCAGCGCTGCGAAGATCTGCGAGAACGCCGACATGACGGCGTCCTGGGTGATGAGAGTGAAGTCCTCTTCGTCGTGGCGATCGACGAGAATCCGCGTAACGCCGGCCTTGATTCGCTCGACATCGGCCTGTGGATCGTGCTGCAGCATGATGCGGAACAGTGAGTTGCGGTTGAATAGGCGCATGCCGGTGGCCAGCGGGACCAGCACGACCTGATCGAAGTCCACCCCCAGGGTTACCCCGCGTGACGCCATGACGCCGATCACACGCATGCGGAAGTCGCCGATCCTCACGACCTTGCCGACCGCGCCGGTACCGGGAAAGAGCTCACTGGCGATACCGCTACCGAGCACTGCGACCGAGCTGCCGCGCTCCCAGTCGTCGTCGGGCAAAAAGCGTCCGGTACGAATCTCGATGTTGCGCACGTCCCGCATCTCGGAGGTGCAGCCGAGGATCATCACCTGCTTGCTGCGTCCGCCGGCGGACACGGTCTCGTTGCCGTTGGATATCGGTGCGGCCCTGGTCACTGCGCGAACGTCGCGCGCCAACGCTTGCGCGTCGGCGATGGTCAGGTCGTTCGGCACACCGCCGATTCCTGGCAGCCCACCGGTGGTCTCGTTCTTCCCTGGCACAACGATGAGCACGTTGGTCCCGAGCGAGGCGAACTGGTTGATGACGTAGGAGCGAGCGCCCTCGCCCAGCGAGGTCAGAATGATCACCGAGGCGACGCCGATAGCTACACCCGTCATGCTCAGGGCGGTACGCAATCCGTGGCCGCGCAACGCGCGGATCGCAAAGCGCAGCGTGTCACGTATGGTCATGGTGCAGGCTCGCCGTCCGGGGTGCGTGCAATCGTCGGAGACGCGCGCGCGGTAGGCAGTTGCTGTGTTTCCTCGGCGTCCTCGACGGCGGCGATATAGGGATTCACGTCGCCGAGCTCGTCGCCTCGCATTCTCGAAACGATGCGCCCGTCTACCAAAGTGATCACCCGATCGGCCCGGCGCGCCACCGCTGGGTCGTGAGTGACCAGCACCAGGGTAAGCCCCCGGCTCGTCAGCTCCTCGAGCAGGTCGAGCACCAGACGGCCCGAGCGCGTGTCGAGGTTGCCGGTGGGCTCGTCGGCGAGCAGCACGCTGGGCTTCATCGTGATCGCCCGGGCGATGGCCACCCGCTGGCGCTCGCCGCCGGAGAGCTGATCCGGACGGTGATCGGCACGATCCCCCATCTCAACTGATTCCAGTGCTGTGCGCGCAAGATCACGGCGCTCGCGACGTCCGATACCGGCGAACATCATGGGCAGCTCGACGTTACCCAGCGACGTGAGGCGAGGGACCAGATGGAACGACTGGAACACGAAACCGATCATGTCGCGGCGGATGCCGGTGAGCTGCGTTTCGCTGAGCTCGGCTACCTCTTGTCCGGCGATCTCGTACGAGCCTCGAGTCGGCCGGTCTAGGCAGCCGATGATGTTCAGCAGCGTCGACTTCCCCGAGCCGGAGGGGCCCATGATGGCAACGTGCTCGGCCTTCTCGATGAGCTCGTTGATCTCGCGCAGCGCGTGCAGGGGACGGCCACCGACATCGTACGTGCGCCAGAGGTCACGCAGCCGAATCATGTCAGCCTACGCTGCTCTCCGCGGCGATCAGTACCTCGGCACCGGGCTGCACCTCGGCGCGGTCGAGTGAGCTAACGACCCGAACCGTGGTGCCGAGGCCGGAGAGGATCTCGGTGAAATCCCAGTTGCGCAGCCCGACCTGTACTTCGCGTCGGACCAGTTTGCCCTCCTCAACGACAAGTACCGCGTTGCCTTCGAGCAGAGTGGCAGTGGGAAGCCGCAAAGCGGCGTCATGGGTCTCGAGAATTACCTCGACGTCTGCCGAGGTGCCAGGCAGCAGCGAGGATGCGAGCTCCTGATCGTCGAGCTCGACCTCGATCTCCACGGTGCGGTTCTGGGCCTCGATGTCGAGTACGTAGGGGGCGACCCGCACGACTTTTCCGGGGAAGCTCTTGCCGGGGTGTGAGTCGACAGTGGTGCGCACCCGCTGGCCTGCAACGACGCGTGCGGAGTCGACCTCGTCCATCGGTGCGCTAATGAAGATCGAAGTAGTATCGATAATCTCCATTACCGGCGGTATCGGTAGTCCCGGTGGCGACGGGGTAGTGTACTCGCCAAGCTCGATCGACAGCTCTGACACGACCCCGCCGAACGGCGCTCGCAGCACCGTCTTGCGTAGCTCGCTTTCGAGCAGAGCGATTGCTGCTTGGGCGCTGGCGACGGCGGCCGCCGCCGCGTCGCAGCCTGCTGCCGAGGTCTGGGCCCGGCTCTCGAGCTGCTCGAGCATGTTTTGCGAGACGATCTGACGTTCTGCGAGCTCCTGGTGGCGGGCATGCTCGCGCCGCGCGTGGTCGGCCGCCAGGCATGCCTCGCGGTGACGTGCCTCGGCAGTGGCGATATCGCGCCGGGCCTTCTCGAGCTGTGCCCGATGCGTCGAGTCGTCCAGCCGCATGAGAATCTGGCCACGCTGGACTTCGGAGCCGGCGCGCAGCGGCAGGTCGACGACGCGGCCGCCGATCTCCGGCGAGAGACTGGCCCGCCGCTGTGCTTTCACGGTGCCGGCCTTCGAATTGGTGATCGTCGACTCGACTCGACCGCGGGTCGGCTGCAACACGCTTACTTCGATTGGCTGCGGCGCGAAGACCGTGGATCGCAGATAGTAGGCCCCCGCAACGAGTGCTCCGACGACGACGATGCGAACGATCCATTTGAGCATGAGGAAACTCTAGCACCCACGCCTTTCGCCCAACGGCCGCGCCGACCGTCCGAGGACCCCGGTGGACTCAGCAGGCCACCCCTTGATCAGGCGCACCTAGCCGGGCGTGGTCGCCAGGCGTTCGAGCACGGCGCTGCCCGCGGTCGGGGTGTCGACTGCAGTGTTGGGGTTCAGATCATGGGTCAACACACCATCGCGAACGGCCGCCTCGACCGCCGCTTCTACCATGGCTGCCTCCGCCGGCAGGGCGAGCGAGTGCCGCAGCAGCATTGCGGCGCTGAGGATGGCCGCATACGGATTGGCGATTCCCTGCCCGCCGATATCGGGGGCCGAGCCATGCACGGGCTCGTAGAGGCCGCGCTGGCCGATTCCCAGTGACGCCGACGGCAGCATCCCTAGCGAGCCCGCCAATACGGCCGCCTCGTCCGACAGAATATCGCCGAACATATTCTCGGTGACGACCACGTCGAAGTCTGCCGGACGGGTCACCAGGTGCATCGCCATCGAATCGACCAGCCCATGCTCGAGGGTGATTCCGGGGAACTCGTCACCGGCGATCGTGGTGGCCGTGTCACGCCATAGCCGCGAGGTGTCGAGCACGTTCGCCTTGTCGACCGATGTCACCAGTTGCCGGCGCTCGGTCGCCATCTCGCAGGCGACGCGAACCACCCTGGCGATCTCGGCGCGTGTGTACACACAGGTATCGAAGGCACGATCGGCGTCGCGGCCCCGCTCACCGTAGTAAAGGCCGCCGGTGAGCTCCCGCACGATCATCAGATCGACGCCGCGCAGGTACTCCGGGCGTATCGGGGAAGCGTCTGCCAACGACTCGTACGTACGAACGGGTCGGAGGTTGACAAACAGCTCGAGCTCGCTGCGCAGCCTGAGCAGCCCGGCCTCGGGCCGTAGGGCCTGGCCGTCGAAGCGCGGGTGGCCGACGGCACCCAACAGCACGGCGTCGGCCTCGCGGCAAAGCTCGACTGTGGCCGTAGGAAGAGGGTCGGCAGCAGAATCGATCGCTTCGCCGCCGATTGCGGCGCGTTGTACCTCAAACGTGTGGTCGCACAGCTCGCCGACCCTCTCGAGCACGCGAAGCGCCTGTTCGCATACCTCGGGTCCGACTCCGTCGCCGCCCAGCAGGGCGATCAGCGATCGCATGGTTGCTGCTCGACACGGCTCTCGAACGCCGCTATCGAGTCCTCGTTAGAGCAAAGAAATCCGAGCTCGTCAGTCCCCTCCAGCAGGCAGTGTCGGGCGAACGGATCGATCTCGAAGATCACTGACCCACCGCCGGGCAGATCAACACGGCGCTCTACCAGGTCGACGGTGATGGTACCGATCCCGGCATCGAGCAGCTGTTGTAGATCCTCGGAGGGAATGTCGATTGCCAGCAGTCCGTTCTTGAGCGCGTTGGCACGGAAGATGTCAGCGATGCTCGTGCTGATGACCGCTCGGAACCCGTTGTCGACGAGTGCCCACGGTGCGTGCTCACGCGATGAGCCGCAGCCGAAGTTCTCGCCTGCCACGAGCACCTGAGCGCCGCGAGCGTCGTCGCGATTGAGTGGAAAGTCAGCGCGTGGGTTGCCGTGCTCGTCGAGCCGCCAGTCGACGAACAGCTCCTCGGCCAGGCCGGTACGATCCGTTACCGTCAAATAACGTGCCGGGATGATCCGGTCAGTGTCGATGTCCTGCATCGGTAGCGCCACGAAGGTCGCTGTCAAGGTGGTGAATGGCGCGAAGCTCATGACATCAGCTCACGCGGATCCGCCACGCTGCCAGCGACGGCGCTGGCGGCGGCGGTCAAGGGGCTTGCCAGAAAGGTGCGTCCGCCGCGGCCCTGCCGACCCTCGAAGTTGCGGTTGCTGGTGCTCACACAATACTGGCCTGCCTCGAGCGCGTCGCCGTTCATGGCGATGCACATGGAGCAGCCGGAGTCTCTCCACTCAGCGCCGGCCTCTCGAAACACGCGATCGAGACCCTCGGACTCGGCCTGCTGTTTCACGGCCGCCGAACCCGGTACGACCACCATGCGCACACGGTCGGCGACCCGTCTGCCGTTCAAGATACCCGCTGCTGATCGCAGATCCGAGATGCGTGAGTTCGTGCAGCTGCCGACGAACACCACGTCGATGGGACAATCGAGCAGTGGCGCGCCAGGGGCTAGTTCCATGTAGCGCAGGGCGCGCTCCGCGGCCGGGTCGCCGTTGGGTTCCGGTATGACACCGCGTAGCGGGATGCTCATGCCGGGATTCGTACCGTAGGTGACCATCGGTTCGATGTTGCTTGCCGACATTGACACCTGGCGGTCAAACTGCGCGTCGGCGTCGCTATGGAGCGCGCGCCATCGTTCGACAGCTGCCTCCCAATCGTCGCCGACCGGCGCATGAGGGCGGCCAGCAAGGTAGTCGAACGTGGTCTCGTCGGGGGCGATCAGGCCAGCGCGTCCGCCAGCTTCGATCGACATGTTGCAGACGGTCATACGACCTTCCATCGAAAGCGCTCGCACCGCCTCGCCGGCGTACTCGATCACATGCCCGGTGGCTCCACCGACGCCGATCTGTCGAATCAGGGCCAAGACGAGATCCTTGGCGGTAACCCCTTCTTGCAAGCGTCCCTCTACAAGCACGCGCATCGTCTTTGATTTGCGCTGCAGCAGGCATTGCGTAGCCAGTACGTGGCCCACTTGGCTGGTGCCGATGCCGAACGCCAAAGCGCCGAAGGCACCGTGGGTGCTTGTATGGCTATCGCCGCAAACGATGGTCATCCCCGGTTGTGTGAACCCTAGCTCCGGGCCTATGACGTGGACGATTCCCTGCTCCGGGGTGCCGAGCTCATACAATCGGATCTGGTGCTCCCTGCAGTTTTTCGCCAGGCACTCAACCTGGTTTCGTGCCTGGTCGGTGGCATAGAGAAAGTCGCCGTCGTTGTTTCGCAGCGTCGGTGTGGAGTGGTCCATCGTGGCGACGGTCAGATCCGGCCGACGCACCACAAGGCCGTCGGCGCGCAGGCGGTCGAACGCCTGCGGCGAGGTGACCTCGTGGATCAAATGGAGGTCGACGTAAAGGATCGCCGGTGTATCGGGCGTGTCGGGTCGAACGAGATGTGCGTCCCAGAGCTTGTCGTACAGCGTCGACGGCATGGCGTCAGCGCGCGTCGGCATGCTTGGCTTCCGGCTGCATCGATGTCGCCAAGGTAGGCACCTCGTCGGCGAGGACCTGGTTGATGAGGCTCATGTACGCGTCGGCGCTGGCCTCGATTACATCGGTGCTCACGGCGCGGCCACGATACAGGCGACCGTTGCGCATTGTCTCGATCGTGACCTCACCCTGGGCGTCCTTCCCCTGTGTGACGCTGCGGACGTTGTAGTCGTGCAGCTCGACCCGTACCCCGGCGGCGCAGTCCATGGCCTTGAAGAGCGAATCCACCGGCCCGTCGCCGCAGGCGGCTTCCTGCCGCTCGTCGCCGTCGCGGTGCTCGAGTCTGACTTCGGCAACGTGCTGAATGCCCTTACCGGCGATGGTCTGAAAGCCGATGATGCTCCACAGCTGCGGGATGTCCTGCAGGCTGCCGTCGATCAGCGCCCGGATGTCGGCGTCGTAAACGGTTCGCTTCAGGTCGGCGAGCTTCTTGAACTCCGCAAACACCTCGGTGAGGTGTTCGTCGTCGAGCTCGAAGCCCAATTCCTCGACGTGACTGCGGAATGCATGACGACCGCTGTGCTTGCCTAGCACCAGATTGCTGGCGCCGACGCCAACGTCCTCGGGACGCATGATCTCGTAAGTAGAGTGGTGCATCAGCATGCCGTGCTGGTGGATTCCGGCCTCATGCGCAAACGCGTTGTCGCCGACGATCGCCTTGTTTCGCTGGACCGCCAGGCCGGTGATGTTCGAGAGCAGCTGGCTCGTCGGGTAGAGCTTGGTGGCGTCGATGCCGGTGTCGAGCCCGAAGAAGTCGTTGCGTGTGCGGAGCGCCATGACCACCTCCTCGAGCGAGCAGTTGCCAGCGCGCTCCCCGATCCCGTTGATGGTGCACTCGACCTGTCGGGCGCCGGCGCGGAGCGCCGCAACCGTGTTGGCTACGGCGAGCCCGAGATCGTCATGGCAATGGACGCTCAGCACGGCGTCGCCAAGCTCCTCGACACGCTCTCGCAATCCCGCAATACGCTCACCGAACTCGTTCGGCACCGCATAGCCGACGGTATCGGGGATATTGATCGTCGTGGCTCCGGCCTGAACCGCGCAGCGCACAACCTCATCGAGGAAGTCGGGCTCGGTGCGGGAAGCGTCCTCCGGAGAGAACTCCACGTCGTCGCAAAGGCTTCGGGCGAGCTCAACCGATTCGACCGTGCGCCGCAGGATCTCCTCCTTGGCCATCTTGAGCTTGTGCTCACGATGGATCGCACTGGTGGCCAAGAACACATGCAATCGTGGGCGGTCCGACTCTTGCACCGCCTCCCAGGCGCGCTCGATGTCCTTGCGGTTACACCGCGCCAGTCCGGCGATGATCGGTCCGTTGATGTTGCGGGCCACTGCGCGCACTGCTTCGAAGTCGCCCGGCGACGCGATCGGGAACCCCGCCTCGATGATGTCGACGCCGAGGTCGGCCAGGGCCTCCGCCATGCGCAGCTTTTCGGGGATATTCATGCTGGCGCCGGGAGATTGCTCTCCGTCGCGCAGTGTTGTGTCGAAGATCAGAACGCGTCCGCTCATGGTGCTCCCTCGCATCGGAGGTCGGCTATTTAGGGTATGAGATCTACTCTATTCGGGCACAAGAAAAGCCCCGCCCTCACTCAGGGACGGGGCGTCGATCGTAGGCGAGCTAGGTGGATCGAGCGCCCCTCCCCAGAAGGAGGAGCAGCCTAAGAGCGAGAGCATCCCGGCTGTTGCCGTGGCTCGGAGTTATGTCGTGCATGGCTTCGATCCGCCAATTGTCATGCCGGTGAGCATTGCCCCGGAATCGGCAACTCACACGGCAGCCCGTCAGGCTGCGAAGTATGGTGTGCAGCGGGTGGTCGAGTCAATAGATCGTATCCTATCTGCGTTCGCTGGCCGACGAATCACGACGCTTGCCGTGCCGACCACCTCATTACTCTCCGACGGCTCTGTCGACATCGGTGGCGCCCTTGTTGGGGGCTTCCAGGAGTCCATCCGCCAGCCTCTGGAAACCTTCGGGGGTCAGCGATTGGGGACCGTCGCTGAGAGCCTCGTCTGGCTTCGGATGCATCTCCACCATGACGCCCTGAGCCCCGGCTGCCAGAGAGGCGCGCGCCAACGGCGCCACCCAGCGCCGGAGGCCGGCCGCGTGGGAGGGGTCGACGATCACTGGCAGATGAGTGCGTTCGCGCACCACAGGGATCGCGGTGAGATCGAGCGTGCCCCGGGTCGCCGTCTCGAAAGTCCGGATCCCTCGCTCGCACAGGATCACGTCCTGATTGCCCTGCGCAAGGATGTACTCGGCGGCGGCGATCCACTCGTCGATCGACGACATCATGCCGCGCTTTAGCAGTACGGGACGCTGCGTCATCCCGACCTCACGCAGCAGCGCGAAATTCTGCATGTTGCGCGCTCCGACCTGCAGCATGTCGGCGTGCTCTGCCACGCGCTGAACGTCGGATGTGTGGAGCACCTCGGTGACGATCGGTAGGCCATGCTCCCGTCCGGCCTCGAGAAGCAGGTCGAGGCCATCGTAGCCGAGGCCCTGGAAGGAATACGGAGATGTGCGCGGCTTGAAGCAACCGCCGCGCAGCATCACTCCCCCGGCATCGCGTACGGCGGCCGCGCAAGCACGGATTTGCTCGCGGGACTCGACGGAGCAGGGCCCACCGATCAGCACGGGCTCCGGTCCGCCGACCGCGACATCGCCTACCCGCACGACGGTGTCCTCGACGCGGGTTGCCCTCGAGGCCAGCTTGTATGGCTTCTTGTCCAGACGCGCGATGAGAACCGCTTGCTCGTCGTCTGTTGCCGGCGCGGCGGCTGGCTCGGCGACTCGCTTGGCTCGTCTCGGCTCTTTGAGCTGCGTGCCCTCCTTGAGGGCCGCGTATGCCGGGTACGACCCGAGAACCTTCAGGAATCGCGTTCGTGCTGCCACCGCAGTGAGGGCGCTCTGCACGTTCTCGGCAGCGACGTTGCCCTCGAAGTCCAGGTAGAACAGGTACTCCCAGGGGGCCCGTCGTCGCGGTCGCGATTCCAGCTTCGTGAGGTTGAGGTCGTGATCGGCGAGCTCCTGCAGGCACGCCGCAAGCGCGCCGTGCTCGTGCCGTGTGGCCAGCATCAACGAGGTCTTGCAGGGGATCCGCGGATCGCACGGCACCGGATCGCTCGCTATCACCAGGAACCGCGTGTAGTTCTCGGCCACGTTGGCGAGGTCGCGACGGATCACCGTCAGCCCGTGCAATCGCGCAGCCTCCTCGCTGGCGATCGCCGCCTGTGACAGGTCGCGTTCCCGCACGAGTCTCTCGACAGCCATCGCGGTGTCCGTGTAGGACTCCGCCTGACACCGCGGGAGCGAGTCGATGAACTCACTGCACTGAGCCAGCGCCTGCGGATGGGAAACGATGCGGCGAATGCTCTCGAGGGGTACCGACTCGATGGCGACGAGGCAGTGCTCTATGCGCAGCACCTCTTCTCCCACTGCGGAGAGCGACGAGCGTCCGAGTAGGTCATAGGCTTCGTTGACCGACCCCGCGGTGCTGTTCTCGACCGGCAACATGGCGTAGCGGGCACGCCCGTCTTGCACGGCTTGGAGAGTCTCTTGGAAGGAAGGGAAGCCGATGAACTGCAGCTCGCCGGGTCGTTCCGCGAAGTGTCGTTGGCCGGCGATCTGACTATAGGCGCCGGCGCTGCCTTGGTAGCTGACACTGAGCGTCTCACCACGTGACTCGGGGTCCGACAGCTCGACCAGATGGGATGTCTGATGGCGTACGGATTGCTCGAGAATGCGATGAAAGACGGCGGTGACGTACCCGGGGTCGAGTCCCTGACGGGCGCCCTCTTCGGTGAGCGCACCCAGCAAGCGCCGTTCCCGCTCAGGGTCGCGCGGTGATGCACCGCTGGCCGCCTTGGAGGCGGCCGCCTCGGCGATCATCTTCTGGCGTTCGGCGAGGGCGCTCACCAGTCGCCGGTCAATCTTGTCGAGCTCGCTCCGGATTCGTTCCAGTTCGGTTCCCACTCGCTTGCTCCTCGTTGCGGCGCTCAGACCACAAAAAAACCCGCCGGGCTGCCCCGGCGGGTCGCGGCCGATGAATGCGTTCGGCTACACGACCCGCAGGCTCCCGCGGGTAAACGAAAAGAACGCGCAATCCTGGGTCGATACGACTCCTCTGACCGCTGTGCAGGCGGCGCAAGCGTCGTGCCATTGGTTGAATGCGTTCTTGACCATGGCCTGACGATCCGCCATGTCCCTATCGCTGTCAAGGGGCTTGCAGGTCGCCGTCGGGACCGAGATCGACAACGCCGGCCAACGAGGCCGGCTTGCGCGGCTCCTTCGAGTTCTCCAACATCTGAACATGAGCGATGCGGACGCCGGCGGGACACTGGCTGCAATCTGGATCAAGCGTGCCAGGGGAGGCCCCATGGACGTTGCCGAGACGGCGCGATTGGTGGCGGGAGAAGGGGTTGTCAGGAACGCTGACCAGGGTGGGAGGCGCCAGGTGACTTTGATGGCGTCCGAGGCGTGGGACGCGACGCGCGAGGACCTCGGGTGCAAGGCGGGCGAAGGGCCGGCCCCGATCGCCCGCCGCGCCAACCTGTTGACCACCGGCGTCGATTTGGTCAACAGCCGCGGCCGCGTCTTGCGAGTCGGTGGAGTACGCGTGCGCCTCTACGGCGAGACGCTTCCGTGCCGTTTGATGGAGGAGACTTTCGGTGGCCTGCAGGAGGCGCTGCGACCCGACTGGCGCGGCGGCGCGTTCGGTGAGGTGCTCGATGACGGTGAGATCACCGTGGGCGATCGCTTGGAGTGGGTCGACGCACCGTGATCCGGGCCGCCATCTTCGACATGGATGGCCTGTTGATCGACTCCGAGCCGTTCTGGCAACAAGCTGGAGCCGAGAGCTTCGCCGCCGTGGGATTGAGCTTATCGCAGCATGACCTGTGCCAAACGGTCGGCTTGCGGATCGACGAGGTCGTGGCCTATTGGCTCGAGCGCCGCCCGTGGGACGTCGAGCGCCATCCCCCGCGATGGCTGAATGGTCGCATCACCGAGCGCCTGATCGAGCTCGTCGAGGAGCGTGGCGAGCCGATGCCTGGTGTGTTTTCGACTTTGGCTCTGTGCCAGGATCTCGGACTGCGGACGGCGCTCGCATCGTCGTCGTCGTTGCGCGTCATCGAGGCAGTGCTGCGGCGGCTCGGCCTCAACGAGCGGTTCGAGGGCGTGCACTCAGCGGAGTTCGAGTCGCGCGGCAAGCCTGATCCGGCCGTCTTCCTCACGGCGGCGAGGCAGCTGAATGTGCCGCCGATAGAGTGCGTCGTTCTGGAAGATTCGATTGTCGGACTGCGGGCGGCCCGGGCGGCTGGTATGCGCTGCGTCATGGTGCCCGACCGGCGCCAGCGGGATGATCCGGAGCTCGGCACAGCCGATCTCGTGGTGGGCTCGTTGGTCGACCTCGACACCGAGATGCTCCGCGAATCGGTTGGCGTCGTCGACGAGCTAAACGGGTCTTTCCTGCAGTGATCGGCAAGGGGTTGGGCGACAAGAACGCAGGCCGCGGCGCGATGATCTTCCTACTGCTGTTCGCGCTGCCCTTCGCAGGCGTGGGGACGTTCGTCGGCTATACCGCAGGTTCCATGATCGCGAGCTGGACGCGGGCCCAGTCGTGGGAGCAGGTGCCGGCGCGCATCCTGAGCACCAACCTCGAAGCGAATAGCGACGGTGACACGACGACCTACCGCGTCGAGGCGGTCTATGAGTACGCCTATCGGGGCGAGCGCCATACCTCCGACGTCGTCAGCTTCGGCTTCGGATCTGACAACATCGGTTCGTTTCATCAGGACAAGCACGCGGAGCTGCAGCCCTACGTGGATTCGGAGCGCCGCTTCCGCTGCTTTGTCGACCCGGATGACCCCTCTGCGGCAGTCCTCTATCGCGACATGCGTTGGGGGTTGCTCGGGCTGATGACGGTCTTCGCGCTGGTTTTCGGTCTGGTTGGCTACGGGCTCATGTTCGCGGCCGTCTACGGCAGCCGGCTTGCTGCGGCAGCCAATCAGCTCAAGGCAAGCAATCTCTCGGAGCCGTGGCGTTGGGATCAGGAGTGGGCTGATGGTCGCGTATCGGCCGGTGCCAAGGGGTCCATGATCGGCACGGCGATCTTCGCGGTTCTCTGGAACTTGATATCGGCACCGGTGCTGTTCTTTGTTCCGACCGAGGTGGTCGAAGGCAACCACGCAGCGCTACTCGCGCTGGTATTTCCTGCAGTCGGCCTCTTACTCATGGCGTGGGCGGTGCGGGCGTTTCTCCGTTGGCGCAAGTTCGGCAGCGCCGTCTTCGAGCTGTCTACGAATCCCGGCGTCCTTGGCGGCCACCTGGAGGGACAGATCCACACCAACATTCGCGGCGCCTTGGACGAGGGGTTCGAGGTCAGCTTGACCTGTACCCGCACGGTCACCACCGGCAGCGGCGACAACCGCAGCAGCCATGACGACGTTCTCTGGCAGGACGCCGTCGTGGTGCCGCGAGGTGCCCTCGGCCTCGCGGCCGGGGGACTCACGGTACCCGTCCGCTTCACGATTCCCATGGACGCGGCCCCTGCCAGCGATCCCGACGCCGACCAGCCAATCCACTGGAAGCTGTCTGCCGAGGCAGAGATGACCGGAGTGGATTTCGCCGCCGAGTTCAAGGTGCCCGTGTTCAAGACCGATGCCAGTGATCCCGACCTGGTTCTCGAGCCGGCCCACGTCGCTCCGGTGAGTGCGCACGACTGGGCCGCCGAGCTCGCCGCCCAGGGGATCGCCGCCGAGCTCACCGGTGCTGGGGGGCGTCGCTACGTCTTCCGCCGTGCCAGGCACAAGGGGGTCGCCGCTGGGCTGACCGCCTTCACTGTCGTCTGGTGTGGATTCATTTGGATGATGGTGTCGCTCGGTGCGCCGATCCTGTTCCCGATCCTGTTTGGCCTCCTGGCGGCGGTCATGGTCTGGTTCGTGCTGGACCTGTGGCTTACCGAGTTGCGGGTCGAGGTGAGCAACGGAACGCTGGCGATCACCAAGCGCATGCTGGGGCGAGGCCGATCCAGGACCTTCGAGTGCGATCAGATCACCGCCATGCGGCCGACACCGGGGATGCAGGCCAACAACAAGCTCTATTACCGGATCGAGCTCCAGGCGGGGGCCGCCGACGCGCACGTCATCGCCACTCAGCTCGATAGCCAACGTCTTGCCCGGCGGCTGATCAGCGAGATGCGGGAGGCGCTGGGAACCTGAGCCCTGCGGTGACCGCACACCGCTCTTGGCCCGCGGCGTGGCCGGTCGCTACCTTGCCGCGGCCTGGTACGCGCTGGCGACCGCCACTAGCGCCAGGATGTAGAACAAAAACATGAGCCCGAGATAGGTCCTGGCTGTGCGGTCGGCGCCCTCGAACTCCTTCCAGACGAAGATTCCCCAGGCCGCCGCTACCATCGGCGCCGCCTGCCCGATGGCGTAGGCGATGGCCACGCCCACGAGGCTCGCGGAGACGAAGTTGAAGACCGCACCCGTACCCCAGACGATGCCGCCCAGGAGCCCGAACATGTGGTTCGTCGACGGCGCGGAGAAGTAGCCCGAGAAACCGACCGGCTCGCCGGCGATCGGATTCTTCATGAAATAGACGTTGAATGCGAAGCTGCTCAGTAGCGCCGCCAGTGTGAAGAACACCGCGATGCTGTAGGGAGTCAGCGGATGTCCGGTAGTCAGCGCGCGGGTCACGAACGGCGCGAACGTGCCCATTAGCAGTCCCGAGACCACGCACACCATCAGGCTCTTCTTCGACACTGCTTCACCCGCCGACGACAGGCGCGCATAGGCCTTGCCGTCGAAGATCACCGCACCGAGCGCCAGCGCCACGCCCAGACCGAGGATCACCGGGCTCCCCACCGGCTGCAGCGCGTAACTGAGCACGACCCCGACCACGAGTGCGATGCCGATGGCCACAGGTAGCGCGACGGCTAGGCCGGCCATCTCGATGCCGGCAACGAGCAGAAGGTTGGCGAGGTTGAAGATCGTCCCGCCGAGCATCGCGTACGCGATGTTGGCGCTGTCTGCGGACGCGACGTTGTCCAGAAAGCTCTCTCCGCTGCCGCCGGTAGAGCCCATTGTGAAGGCATAGAGGATCGCCGCGACGAAGATCCCGAGGGCGAAGTCCCAGTAATAGTGCTCGAACCGATAGTCCCTGGTGAGCTTGGTCGTATTGGCCCACGATCCCCAACATACGGTGCTTACGATCATCATCACCATCGCCACACCGAACGTTTCTGGAACGAACATTTGACCTCTCTTCGGTGATGACGCCGCAGCGCTGAGCCGACCGTAAACGGAGGACGCTGGGCGGAGTGTAGCCAACGGTAGCGGCACGCACCATCTTCGCGGCCGCATCCGTTCGCGTGCTCGGGTTTCGCGGGATAGGCTAGGGCTGCGCTCCCGCCGGCCCCTTGAACAGGCAGACCTGGTGCTCGACACATTTCGCTACGGGACGTCGCCGCCTGCCGCGCACTCTTTTTCGGGGTCGCTCCAGTTCCAAGAAGATCGCGGTGTTTCCGCGACATGCTGACTCGAACACCGAGGAAAGCCATGCGTAGGATCAGCCTGTCAGTAGCCGTGATCACCCTGCTTGCCTTGGCGATGCCCGCTACCGGATCTGCTGGGCAGGCGTGGCCCGCCGATGCGCAGCAATCCTCGACGTTGCTCGAGCAGGAGAGTCGGGGCCGCGTCGTGCTACCGCCCTGGATGCACGGTGTCCCGGTGGATCCGATTACCGGCTACCCCTACGGCTATGTGGTGATCGGGCAGGACGACGAGGGCGACGAGGACGACGAGGGCGAAGAAGAATCGCCAGACGACTGGGACAAGAAGGATCTGCCGCTGAAGCCCGAGCGCACGGTCGAGTTCACGGCCACCGAGGGCTCCTGGTTGTCGCTCGACGTCAGCCCCGACGGCTCGACGGTGGTGTTCGATCTGCTCGGCGATCTCTACACGGTACCGATGCACGGCGGAGACGCGAGCCGCATCACTGATGGGATCAGCTTCGACAGCATGCCGAGCTATAGCCCCGACGGTGCTGAGGTGCTGTTCGTCTCCGATCGCAGCGGTTCGGAGAACCTGTGGGTGCTGAAGCTCGATGAGGATGAGGACGACGAGCGCTTTCGCCAGGTGACCGAGGGCAAGAGCAGCAACTATGCCTCGTCGGAGTGGACCCCGGACGGGGAGTACATCGTTGCCGCCAAGGCGGGGGCTGGCTTCCGATCCCAGAACCTCTTCTTGATCCACGCGGAGAAGGGCGGCGACGGGATCCGGATCGGAGAGGCGAGCAATTCCATACGCCAGATGGGGCCAGCGTTCGGGTCCGACGATCGTTGGATCTGGTTTGCGACGCGCACTGGGCCCTGGCAGTACAACGCAATCTTTCCGCAGTACCAACTCGCGGTCTACGACCGCAAGACCGGCGAGGTGAGCCGACGCAGCTCTCGCTTCGGCTCAGCCTTCCGGCCGACGCTATCGCCAGACGGGCATTGGCTGGCCTACGGGACACGCCATGAGGACAAGACCGGGCTGCGTCTCCGCGACCTTGCCACTGGCGATGAGCGATGGCTGGCGTATCCGGTGCAACGCGACGACCAAGAGTCGATCGCGTCTCGTGACGTGCTTCCCGGGATGTCGTTCACACCCGACTCCACAGCGCTGGTGGCTTCCTACGGTGGCCAGATATGGCGGATCCCGGTCGACGGCTCCGCCGCGGTGGAGATTCCTTTCACCGCCGAGGTAGAGCTCGAGGTCGGACCCAAGCTCGACTTCGACTATGCGGTCGACGACCGTCCCGAGTTCGAGGTGCGCCAGATCCGAGACGCGGTGCCCTCTCCTGATGGGCAGCGTCTGGCATTCACTGCTCTCGACCGCCTCTACGTGATGGACTGGCCCGGGGGTAGTCCCCGACGGTTGACCGACTCCGACGATGTAGAGGCGATGCCTGCCTGGTCGCCCGATGGCGCGACACTGGCCTTCGTGACCTGGGACCAGACGGAGGGAGGCCACATCTCAGCCGTTCCCGCGGCCGGCGGCGCGGTGCGCCGACTGACAAGAATGAACGGTACCTACACGCAGGTGGCGTGGGCGCCCGATGGCGATCGTATCATTGCGATCCGGGGACCGGCGCGTGACTACCAAGAGGCGATCGGCCCGTCCTTCGGCGGGGGCGCGACGGCTGATCTGGTGTGGATTCCGGCCGGCGGTGGTGACTGGACGCGCATTGCGGCGATGAGCGGTCGCACAGCGCCGCACTTCGGTGCCGATGGGGATCGGATCTATCTGTATGCGGGTCGCGCCGGCCTGGTGTCGCTACGCTGGGATGGCAGCGATCTACGGGAGCATCTCAAGGTCACTGGCGCACCGATCCCGGGCGCGGAGGGGCCGCCACCGCCTGCCAGCTGGGTGAAGATCGCTCCTACCGGTGACAAGGCGCTGGCGCGCGTTGGCATGGACCTGTACGCCATCGGTGCCATTCCAGTGGTCGGCGCCGAGGCGCCGTCGATCTCGATGGCGAGCGTTGCCGGGGCCCCGGTGCCGGTTCGCAAGCTCACCGATATCGGAGGTGAGTTCCCGGCGTGGAGCGCCGATGGCAAGACGGTGCACTGGTCGATCGGCAACGCGCACGTGACCTATGACCTCGAGCAGGCGGAGCGCGTCGATGAGGAGCTCGAGGCCGAGAAGAAGCGCAAGGCGAAGGAGGAAAAGGAAAAGGCCGAGGCCGAGAAGGAGGCCGGAGAGGAGGACGCGGACGACGCTGATGGCGACGAAGACGAAGCCTTGGAGCATGAGGCCGAGGATGAGGACGACGCCGAGGACGAGGAGGGTTACAAGCCGTTCGAGAGCCGCGTAGTGGTGACGGTGGCGCGGGATCTTTCGACCGGCACCGTGGTGTTGCGGCGAGCGCGCGTCATCACCATGAACGGCAACGAGGTGATCGACAACGCCGATGTCGTGGTCGAGGGCAATCGCATCAAGGCGGTAGGTCGGCGGGGCAGCGTGCAGATTCCGGACGGCGCCGAGCGTATCGACCTGCGCAACAAGACCATCGTTCCGGGCTTCGTCGACACGCATGCCCACATGTGGCCGAACTGGGGGCTCCACAAGCAACAGGTCTGGATGTATCTCGCGAACCTGGCCTACGGCGTGACCACGACGCGGGACCCGCAGACGGCAACGACCGATGTGCTGACCTATTCCGACAAGGTAGAGACCGGGGAGCTCATCGGACCCCGCGTCTACTCGACGGGTCCCGGGGTATTCTCCGGCGAGCGCTGGCGCGACGCCGACCACGCTCGAGATGTGCTCAAACGGTACTCCGAGTACTACCAGACCAACACGATCAAGATGTACATGTCGGGGACTCGTCAGACGCGGCAGTGGATCATCAACGCGGCGCGCGAGCAGGAGCTCATGCCGACGACAGAGGGTGGGCTCGACCTCGAATACAACCTGACGATGGCAATCGACGGCTACCCGGGTCAGGAGCACTCGCTACCGATCTATCCACTGTACGAAGACGTCGTCCAGCTGTTCGCGCAAACCGGCATCACATACTCGCCGACGCTGATCGTCAGTTACGGGGGACCGTTCGGTGAGAACTACTTCTACACCAACGAGAACCCCTACAACGACCCCAAGATCCAGCGCTTCTTTCCCTACTCGGCCTTGGCTCCGAAGGCGCGCCGGCGAGGGACCGGGGGTGGCGGGAGCCCGGGACCGGGCGGTTGGTTCATGGACGAGGAGTACGCCTTCGAAGGCCACGCCGAGGTGCTCAAGCGCATCGTCGAGGCCGGTGGTCGAGGCGGAGTTGGCAGCCACGGCCAGTTCGACGGTCTCGGATACCACTGGGAGCTGTGGATGATCGCGTCCGGCGGTCTGTCGAACCACGACGCGCTCCGCGTGGCGACGATCCACGGCGCGGAGGGCATTGGCGTGGAGAACGATCTCGGCTCGATCGAGGCGGGCAAGATCGCCGACCTGATCGTGCTCGACGGCGATCCGTTGGAGAACATACGCAACACTGCCCGAGTGCATCGCGTCATGAAGGACGGCCGCTTGTACGACGGTGCCACCCTCGCTGAGATCTATCCGCGTCAGCGAGAGGTGCAAGGCATGTACTGGTCGGATAGCTACAGTCCGTCTACGGAGCCCGGGATTCGTTAGACCCGGGAGCTCCGCGGTAGGGGACGCCGCCGGCCTGTTCGATACTTCCGACCGGCCGCCACTCCCGACACAGGCCACCGATTCGGGGTCGCCGGTCAACGCCGGCGGCCCCTCTTTGTTGTCGGTGCACAGCTCGCACAGGGGGGAGCGCCGAGCGCGGACCGGGCGCTGGCCGATGGGTGCCGGTGCGTGCCTTTGGCAATAGGGCGACCGCAACTGATCGGGGTCAAGGATATCTCTTGAAGGGCTATTCAAATTAAAAACCCCTCCACCACAGTTTAGAGAGGTGATAACAGCAAATAATGATTATTTATTTCTTTTTAAGTTCAATTCTTAACTTATATATGGTTTATTAACTATTCCTAACTAATACCATCTATTAATGTCATCGACTGCGACACCAAGATGATCACTGAGCCGAGAGCCGATCCACTTCGATCCGTACCCCGGGCTGTTCCCCAGCACGCCCAGGTCGGCGACCTGCGCCTGACTCAGGCGTTCGTCAACGCACTATCGGGCGCCTACACGGGCATGTGGGTGTTCGAGCGTTCCCTGTGCCGGCTCGAGCCCGACGTCGACCGTGCTGATGAGCTCGGTCAGGCGGAGCATTCGCTCCGCTACATTCAAGCGTGGGAACGAAAGGCGCTCCGAGGCGAGACGCTGTTCGAGCTCTCCGAGCGGCCACTACTGAGCGATGATGCGTCGCGTGCCTGGCGATTGCTCCACGTTGCCGAGGGACGCGTACGCTCGCTCATCGGTGAGCTCATCCAATCCAGCGACCTGAAGGTGCTCGCCGACGATCGGTTCGCGCGCAGCGTACGTGTTGCCTCCCACTGCGAGGCGGCCTACGCCAGCGAGGTATGCGTTCTCGGCATGCTTCGCTGGACGGAGGTTCACGCACCGCTCGAGGCTGGTCGCTGGCGTCACCGCCTGCTGACCTGTCGCCGACATGTCGAGGAGGCCGATGCCCTGCTGGACCGTTTCGCCGACCGGGAGATCGAGCCTGATGATCGCGACCTGGCACGCCTTCTCGATTCCTCGTTGTTGCTGCCCGCTGATCTGGCAGAGCGCGTGGTCGAGATCTGTCACGTATTCAGCCTCTACACCGGCGTGTTCGAGTATGCGGACGTCGGGATCCCCGAGGCGCAGAACTCGGTCTGGGAGACCGCAGGGTTTGGGCCCTACGCCGCCGGACGCTGGTTCGCTGCTGGGCTCAGCGCCCGTCACGCAATCGACTGGATGGACGTCGGGGCGGAGGACCCGTTGGTAGCGGCCGGCTTCATGTGGCGCGGGTTCACACCGCAAGAGGCTCAGCCCTGGCTGTCGGCATACATTGGCGGCCGCATCGCCGCCTCTTGGGCGTCCGCTGGCTCGGACCCGCAGGAGGCACGCGAGTGGATCGCCCTCGGTGTTCGCGATCCTGCCGCGGTAGCTCAGTGGAACGACACCAGCCGCCTCATGTAGATCTGCTATAGGATCTGTCAAGGATTCCGCAGCGATCAGCATGCCGAGTCGGCGCCTGTCGCCCGGCTCGCAGGGAGGCTTCAGCATGGCGGACGGCGGCGCGTTCGAGGGTGGTTGTTTCTGTGGCGCGGTTCGCTATCGAGCTCAGCGGGTGGTCGATTCGGCCGTCTGTCATTGTCGTGACTGTCAGCATGTGAGCGGCGCGCCATTGTTGGCCTGGGTAGAGCTCGACAAGGCAGATCTTGACTGGACCAAGGGCACGCCGAGCTACTACCACCACACCTCGGATTGGCAGACCCCGATACGGCGCGCTTTCTGCAACCAGTGCGGCACCTCGTTGACCTACGAGCGCGAGGGGTCTCCCGAGCTCGATGTGACGGTGGCAAGCATGGATGCGCCAGAATCCGTCCGGCCAACCCGCCATGTCTACGCCAGCAATCAGGTGCCGTGGCTGCGTCTCGACGACGACATCGTCCGTTACGAGCGCCTGCGTACTGATCTGAACGACTAGCTCGCGACACGCGCGGCAGGGCATCGGAGGAGCATCGTGGTCCGCGTGAAGCTCTGCTGCATCTCGTCGGTCGACGAGGCGCGCGTCGCCATCCGCGCCGGCGCTTCCGCAGTTGGCCTGGTCTCGGCAATGCCCACCGGTCCGGGCGTGATCGAGGAGGTCGAGATCGCGACGATCGCAGGGACGGTGCCGCCTGCCCTCGGCTCGTTTCTGCTCACCTCGCTTCAATCGGCGCAGTCGATCATCGCCCAGCAACGGCGTTGCCGGACAAACACCATCCAGATCGTTGATCGGCTGCTACATGGGACCTACGCGGAGCTGCGCGCCGCGCTGCCCGGGGTCTCGGTCGTTCAGGTGATCCACGTGACCGGCGAGGAGTCGATTGCCGAAGCGGTGGACGTTGCCCCGCATGTCGACGCCGTGTTGCTGGATTCGGGTAACCCGACGCTTGCCGCCAAGGAACTCGGTGGAACCGGCCGGATACACGATTGGCGGATCAGCCGGCTGATCCGGGAGCGCCTCGATGTGCCAGTGTTTCTAGCGGGCGGTCTGCGGCCTGACAACGTAGGCGCGGCGATTGAGGCGGTGCGACCCTACGGGATTGACGTCTGCAGCGGGGTGCGGACGAACGACCGGCTCGATCCAAGCAAGCTGCAGCGGTTTCTGAGGGCCGCTCTCGCGGCGTAGTCGGTGGAGCTCACTCAGGGCTTTGCGTGCCCGATGCGGGCTTGGCTCGCGTGGCCGGATTGAAGCTAGCGTGCAGCACCACCTCGAACCCCTTCCACTGCAGATGGCGCTCGTAGCTCATTCCGAGCTTTCGCATGACGTTGATCGAAGCGTGGTTGTCCGGTACGGCGATTGCCACCAGCCGCTCCACGCCGATCTGTTCGAAGCCGTGGTTCATCGCACAAGCGGCAGCTTCGGTCGCTAGCCCCCGGCCCCAGTAAGGCTCGTCGAGGAGCCAGCCGATCTCGACCTCCCCGGAGTCACCTAGGGGTTGAAGGCCAACGTAACCGGCAGGCTCGATCTCACCGATCAGCTCGGCCGCCCAGAGGCAGTAACCGAGCTCGCGCCGGGTTCTCTGTTGCCGTTCGATGAACTCGTCGACTCGGGCCTCGGTCCAAAACTCTCCGCCTCCGACGTGGCGGACTACGCATGGGTTGTTGGTGATGGCACGGAGTCGCGTAGCATCGCGAATCTGCCAGGAGCGCAGACGAAGACGTTCGGTGGTCAGCACAGGGTTCTCCGTATGGTCGCCGCCGCCGACATCACCGGTGGCCTACATGCGGCCCGGCTGCCGCGCGCCCCCGGACTATTGCACGATAGGCGATACTGAGGGCCGAGCACCTTCGCAGAATAGCCAGTCTCGGTGCCGGAGATCAGTCATTGCCTGCTTCTCGCCCGCGCGTTGCTCCGTTTATCTGGGGCTTCTGGTTCGTCGCAATCGCAGCAATTGTTGTGGTGCGTTACGTCGTCGACATCGGCGATCGTGGGATGACGAACGGCATTACGTTCGGGATTTTGCTCCTCCTGGTCATTCCGACGACGCTGATCTGGTTCATCTTTTTTACGGCATGGCCACGTAGGGTTCGCTTCGGCACTCTCGTCGCATTGATGGCACTTGGTCTGGGGTTCTCGTGGTTGTTCGAGTTTCAGGGCTTTAGCAGTGAGATCGTGCCAATGTTCACCTCGCGGTTTGCGCCGCGTGCCGCGTCGGCGCCTGAGCCCGTTGATCCCGGTACGGTGCGGATCGACCTGACGAGCACGACACCCTATGACTTTCCGGGGTTCCTCGGTGCCAACCGGGATCTGCGAGTCGATAACGTGATGCTGTCCAGCGACTGGGAAGCGCAGTCGCCGGAACCGTTGTGGCGGCAGCAGATCGGCGCCGGCTGGGCTGGCTTCGCCGTGGTAAACGGCTTTGCGGCGACACTCGAGGAACGAGGCGGGTACGAGCTCGTCACGCTCTACGACGTGCGCAACGGCAGATTGCTCTGGGAACGTCAGCTCGGCGGTGAGTACGACCACGTGCTTGCGGGCCGGGGTCCGCGTAGCACTCCGACGATCGACGAGGGAAACGTCTACGCGCTCGGGGTGTGGGGGAACCTGGTCGCTATCGATGGCTCCAGCGGCGACGTGCTGTGGGAGCATGATTTGCTTGCCGAGTACGGCGTGTCGCTCGAGGAAGAGATGGAGGCGATCCAGTACGGTCGCTCGAACTCACCGTTGATCGTGCGCGACGTGCTGATCATCGGCGTCGGCGGGTCCCGCGCCCGGCGCGTATCCGTGGCGGCGTACGACAAGCGAACCGGCGAGCTGCGTTGGGAGGCGGGCCAGCGTCAGGTGAGCATGGCGTCGCCGCGGCTCGCTCAGCTAGGCGGTCGCGAACAGGTTCTGGTCGTTAACCAGGACGCGGTGAGCGGCCACGATCCCGACAGTGGTGCGGTGCTCTGGGAATTCGATTGGCCGGGCATCACATCGGCGAACTCCAACGTGTCGCAGGCCGTACCGGTCGGTTCGAACCGCGTCTTCATCTCCAAGGGTTACGGCGCTGGCGCGGCGCTCTACGAGCTCGATGCTCAGCCCGGAGGGACATTCACCGCACGACAGCTTTGGCACCGGCCGCGCGTGCTGCGCACCAAGATCACCAACGTCGTCATGCACGACGGGTACGCCTACGGACTGTCGGAAGGCATCCTCGAGTGCGTCGAGGTGGCCACCGGAGAACGGGTCTGGAAGGCGGGTCGCTACCACCACGGCCAGCTCCTCATGGTTGGCAAGGTGCTGCTGGTGCTCACCGAGGACGGTGAGCTGGTCATGGTCGAGGTCTCTCCCGAGAACACCAACAACGTCCTCGGCCGCTTTCAGGCGATCAATGGGCACACGTGGAACAACTTCGCCCTCTACGGCGACATCGTGCTGGTGCGCAACGGGCAGGAGGCGGCAGCATATCGGCTGCCTCTGGTTGGCGGCCTAGAGATCATTGCAGCCCGCCGGTAGTTGCTCGACGGAGTATCGCGAGCTCGCGAAAGATCTGTAGCCGGACCGCCGCTGAACGGGAAGGATGCCGATCCGACGCTGCCTGGCTACCCTAGGGGAACAGCTCGCGGACCCTGATCTCTCGGCTCCACCGGTCGTTGCCGTCCTGATCGACCAGGGTGATGGTGAGGACGCGGTCGGTGCGGGGTCCCTCGACGCGCAGAAGGGCGAAGTTGTGATCCTGCAGCAGCGTTCCCTCTACGCGCAGCGAGTTGGGCTCGCTCTCGCCGCGGTAGACGCCCGCGGTGAGCGGCGACACGGTCAAGTCGTACAGCGGATACAGACCCGGCCGGTCGAGCCTGCTGAGCTCGGTGCGGTGGCGATCGCCGGTAAGGAAGAACACCCCCGGGATACGCTCGGCCTCGAGCAGCCGGAGGATACGCTCGCGCTCCTCGGGGAAAGTCGCGAAAGTCTCGAAGCCATCGTACGGGTTGAGGAACTGGCCGCCGACAGCGACGAACTTCAAGGTCGCGGTGCTGGAGACCAACGTGTCGATGAGCCACTCAACCTGGGCGTTGCCGAGTATCGTGCGCTTCCCGGTGAGCCGATCGTTGGGGCTGCGGTTCGTACGATCGTCGAGTAGAACGAAAAGAGTGTCGGCCCACTCGAACACGGTGGTGATGCCCGGAACCCCCGTCACCCCGTGCGACGGGTTGGGCCAGAACAGCTCGAAGGCCTCGCGCGTGAAACCCTTGCCCCAGTAGCTACGGTCGGAGTCATTGGGGCCATAGTCGTGATCGTCCCAGGTGGCGTAGTGGTGCGTCGATGCGAGAAGCGGCTGCAGCCCGGGGTAGGCGCGAGTATGCGTGTAACGGTGCAGGATGCCCGAGCGCGAGTGCCAATCGGCTTCCCGAAGATAGGTATTGTCGCCCAGCCACACCATGGCGTCGGGCCGACGCGCCTGCAGATGTTCGAGGATCTGAAAGTCGCTACCGTAGGGCGGGGATGGTCGGTCGAACGCTGCCTCGTTGACATAGAAGCAGCTTGCCACCGCGATGGTGAAGGCGGGGGGATCGTGTCGCCAGTGCCACAGCTCCTGCGTGGCGAAGCTCGTCGGGTAGGGGAGGTTGATGGCCGTGCCGTTGACCAGAACCGTGTAGTCGTAGCGTGTGCCCGGCGTCAGGCCTTCAGCGCGCAGCGTTGCCGTGTTGGCGGTAACGGCAGCGGTGGCGATGGTGCTGGTCAGCGCTCGTGCTGCCGGGTTGTCACGCGGCGCGTAGGCGATCTGGACGTTGGCCGGCTCCATCGTCTGCACCCAGATCGCGACCTCGGTCATCTGCGAGTAGCCGAGCATCGGCCCGGCCCGTAGTGCCACACCTTGGGTGCTTGGCCGGGGTGCGGGGCCGGGCGCCAGCACCACCAGCATCGCGAGCGCAGCCGCTACATTGTGGCTCCGCCCGGCCTGAGCCAGCCATCGCGAGTGGCGTCGCTGCGGCGTTGCGTGGGATCTGTCAACAACGGTCGAGCTCATGTTGCTCCCACCTCCACTGGCGACTCGCCGCGGTTGCTCGGCGGAGGCTTAATCACGTACGCCCAGCGCTTCCGTCAACTCGTCGACTCGGCGCGACAACTCGCCGACGGCGTCGACGTATACGGTCTCCCAGAAAGCCAGCTGGCCGGGGTTCTGGGTCTCGATCTCGTAACGAAGACCGGGGAGCATCCACGAAGCGTAGCCGCTGAACGGGTCGGGCGAAGCGTACAGCGACCGGTACCACGGGCGCTCTTGGAGTCCTTCCTCGTGTAGCAGAGCTCGCTCGAGCGACAGCAGCAATCGGTTGATCGCGCGCAGCTCGGCGTCGGGGAAACGTCGTTCAACGACCGCCACGTCGCGTGCTGCGACGTAACGATGAGAGGCCTCCGCCAATCGTCCCGCTGCCGCCGCCAAATCGTCGAACCGTACCTCGATGTCGTGCTCGGCAGCGAGCTCGCGTAGCGTGCGAGCGTGTGTCTCGAGGTCGGCAGCGTAACGCTCGACGTCGTACGGGAGCACGTCGGCGTTCGCCAGGCGCAGCGCCAGCACGCCGTCGACCCGCGCCAGCGTGGGCCCGTATACGAACTCGTGGTCGCCAAAGCGCTCGTACCAGGCGAAATTGTCGTAGTTCGAGTGGTAGACGCCGCCTCCTCCACTAAACCCCAGCGACCCTGAAGGCACTCCGATATGGGTATAGAAGCCGACGTGATCGGAGCCGCCGCCGAGGTTGCCCATGCGCGGCCCGCCCTCCTCGGAGGCCCGAAGCCACTCGCCGTATACCGTCGTGCTGGTCTTCGGATAGTCGACCGCTTTGGTGGCCTCGATGATCAGCCCTTTGAGTGACGGCGAGGCCGACGAGCCGAACCGGGGCCCCGACACCGCTGAGTCGGCGTTGATGTAGGCGACTGCGCTGGCGTCGAGCTCGCCGCGGAACTGCTCGACCCATTCGGCAGATCCGATGATGCCGTACTCCTCGGCGTCCCAGTGCGCGACCAGGATCGAGCGACGCGGCCGACAGCCGTTCGCAGCCAGCTCGCCGAGTGCCTCGGCCATGGTCAGCAGCATCGCCGTGCCACCGTTAGGATCGATGGCGCCGAATCCCCACGGGTCGTAGTGCGATCCGAAGATGACCCATTCGTTCGGTAGCTCTGCGCCGACCACCGTTCCGACCACATTCACCGCGCGGGTCAACGCCTTCGGCTGGTCCACTCTCACGCGGACCGTCAATTGACTCCCGCCGGTGTACCGATACGGCACGTCGATGCCGCCGCGCCACTCTTCTGGAGCTACGCCGCCGGTCATGCGCCGGAGGATTTCCGATGCCGCGCCATAGCCGAGCGGTAGTACCGGGATCTCATGAAGGTCCACGTCGGAGGGATCGAGTCGGTTGACGTCGATTCCGGAGTCGACCGGATAGGCGGGCTCGAACGGTGTGAGCGGGTCGCCCTTGTAGTTGAGCGTCAGCACTGACCCACGCTGGATCGTACCAGGGCTCATGTTCGGCCCGCGGGGATACTCGTCGATGCCCACCACCTCGCCGGGATCGTTGAACATGATCACGCCGGCGGCGCCGTGCTCTTGTGCGAACTTCACCTTGTAGCCACGGAAGTTGCCGCCGTATCGCGCAATCACTACCTTCCCGGCGATCGACACGCCCATCTCGGTGAGGTGGTCGAAGTCCTCCTTGCGGCCGAAGTTCGCGTATACGACCTGTGCGGTAACGTCGCCCGAGCCCGAGTAGGCGTTCCATCCATTGAGCAGATCAGGATGGCCCGAAAAGCGATCCTCGGGCAGCGCCGGTTCTTGGTTCGACAGCGTCATCGGCTCCGGAGTGACGATCGCGGCGGTCACGTCGTCGGTCAGCTGCGGCAGGTACACGTCGTAGGGGTAGCGCTCCACATCGAGCCCGGCGTTTGCCATCACCTGCGCCAAGTAGTCCTCGACGTCGCGCTGGGCCGCTGATCCCGCTGGGTGCGGTACTCGGGTAATGGTCTCCAGGTGCCGGCGGAACTGCGCCGGACGAGGCAGGTGCATCAGTTGGGCTTCGCAGGCCAGTTGCGCCTCGACGCGATGCGGCGCAAACCCGGTCGGCGGCGCCGTCAAGGCCACCTGTCCAGCGGCAGGTTGAGGCACGAGCGCCGAGGCCCCGCAGGCGACGGCGACGAGAGCGCACGCGGAGGTACGGAGTGTTCCCCGGTGGGGCGTTAGTTTCATCTTAGACTCGGTGCTTCGGAATTGGACGGCTACCTTGGGGCGATCAGCCCGGTGCGTAACTGTACCGGATCAGGAGGATCACCCAATCGTGCAGCGGGTACCCTGTTCGTAGGGCGCGTGGCGGGCACGAGCGCGTGGCATGCAGAAACGGCCGGCTCGCCGATGCGTGGTGGTCGTGTGGGCTACTCGCGATGGGATGCCGATGACCGAACAGCTGTTCCAGCTCGACGCTGCCGTGCGAGAGTTCGATGCCGTGGTGGAGGGCGTCGATGCGAAGCGGCGCACCGTCGTACTGAATCGCACGGCGTTCTATCCGGGGGGCGGCGGGCAGCCGTGTGACCACGGCCTGCTGGGGCTCGGCGATCACGAAGTCGAGGTCGTGAAGGTATTTCGTGCCGGCGCGGAGATCGTGCACACTCTGGACGGTCCGGTGCCGCCTGTGCGGGCAACGGTGCATGGTGCGCTCGACTGGAGCCGGCGGCACGCGCTGATGCGTACCCACACCGCATTGCACATCCTGTGTGGCGTGGTGTGGCGCGACTATGGCGCCCAGGTCACGGGTGGCAGCGTGCGGCCCTTGACCGGACGTCTGGACTTCGAGCTCGAGGCCTTGAGCGCCGAGCTAGCTTGCGAGATCGAAGAGAAGCTCAACGTGGAGGTCGATGCGGCACGCCAGGTCAGAGTGGCACTCTTGCCCCGCGCCGAGGCCTTGCGGATTCCCGACTTGATTCGCACCAAGGTGAACCTACTGCCGGAAGGCATTACCCAGATCCGTACCGTGGAGATTGTCGGGTTGGACCTACAGGCCGACGGCGGCACGCACGTTGCCAACACACGCGAGGTGGGGCGCATCCGGATCGCCGGTCACAAGAACAAGGGGCGCATCAACAAGCGCATCGAGATCGAGTTAGCATCTCCTACGACATGAGCAAGATCGTCGAGTTCGATCTACAGAAGCAGCAGTCGCGTGAGCTGTCCTTGGAGGAGTTCCTGCGCGATGGTCCGCGCGGCAGCCTTGCCTACTGGGCAGACCTCAACGGCTCCACGGTCGAGGAGCTGTCGGCGATCGCCGAGCCTTTCAAGATCCCCGATCGAGTGCTTCGGCGGTGGCAGACCGCTGACTCGGCGCGCCAGATAACCGAAGACGCCAGCTCGATCGCGCTGATGCTCGATTACTGGAGCCCGGGGCGCACGATCCAGGGCTCCGAGTCGGATGCGCCGCTCGAGGGGAGCATCCGGACGACGCCGTCGGGGGACGAGGTTTCCGCTTCCGGATCAACGATCAAGGTGAGCCTTTTCTTGAGCGAGCGTTTCTTCGTGAGCTACTCGCCCGAGCAGGCCGCGTGCCTCACCAAGGTGGATCGAACCTACGAACGCAACGTGCGCTTTGCTCAGTCGATCGGATTCCTGTTGTTTCTCGTGCTCGACCAAGTGGTGCAGGACTATGTCGGCATGCTGCCGCCGCTCGAAATCGAGTCGGAGTCGATCGATGACCGCATCTTCGATGAATCGACCGAGGCGATCAACGAGGACATCCTGCGGCTCAAGCGCCGCACGCTCCGTTACAAACGCGTTGCTAGCGCCGTGCGCGACCTCTTGATGCACGTCTCCGGACGCAAGATCCCGGTGATCACCGAGGCCGGCCGCGGTTCATTGGCGCAGGTCTACCACCACGCGCAGGTTCTGGTGACCTCCATCGAGGGGCTCCGGGAGATGATCAACAGCTCGCTCGACTCCTATCGTTCGCTGCAGGGGCAGAAGCTCAACGAGACCATGAAGGTCCTGACGCTCTTCGCGTCGATCATGATGCCGATGACGCTGATTGCCGGCATCTACGGCATGAACTTCCAGAACATGCCCGAGCTCGCCTGGCCCCTGGGCTACTTCATGGCGCTCGGCGTCATGGGCTTGACCGGCATCGGCCTGCTGCTGTTGTTCCGCGTCAAGGGATGGTTCTGACCGCGACGTCCGGCAACCGGCCAACCGGCGTACGTGTCGAACCTCACATGCTTTGGTGCTCGGTACGTCATGGGCGGGGCTTTGTTCGCTATTCGGCGAGCGGCGGGGTTGCCCACGGTGGCCGCCGGTGCATCGTGCCCTGCTCGTACGAGTAGGCAAGCTCGATGAGCCGCGCCTCGTTCCAGGCGGTCGACAGGAAGGTGATGCCGGCCGGCAAGCCGGGGCCCCCGTAGGGTCGTGACGCCGAACCGTCGGGCTGGCGGCGTGTGAAGCCCATGGGGACGGTGATGGCCGGGAAGCCAGTGTGGGGCGAAAGATCCTGGCTGTTGTCGCCGGCCGGGCTCTGCATGTCGCCGATGAGCCGTGGTGGGTTGCTCCAGGTCGGGTAGACGAGAGCGTCGAGCCTCCCCGTCTCCATTACCCGCCCAACACCGTCGGCGAGCCGGCGCCCATTGGCGCGGGCGGTCTGACACGCATCGTCTTCCTCGGGGTCGCCCTCGGAGTCCAGCGACTCCCGCAGGCCGCCTCCAACCGAATCGTGGAACTGTCCCGACTCGATGATCTCTGCCAGCGTTGTATACGGCGCCGCCTCGCCGAGCGACGCGAGGTAGGCCTCGAGGTCGTAGCGGAACCGGTCGCACCAGCGCTCGTTGCGCGGAATCGTGTCGAGCTCGACGATTTCCACATCGATCGTCTCGGCACCGAGGCGGCGCATATCCTCGAGGGCGCGCTCGAATACCTCCTGGATCTCGGCGTCGGTGGTCTCGGTCTCCGAAAGCTGCCGCACTACCCCGATGCGCGCCCCGGCCAGGGCACCGTCACGTAGGTAGTCGAGGTAGCTGTCGGGCCGCCGAGGAGTTCCGTCTTGGCGATCTTCGCGGCTTCTGGCGGTCACTCCGTCAGCCGGGTCGTACCCGGCAATGACGTCGAAGACCGCAACGGCGTCGGCCATGCTGCGGGCCATCGGCCCACCGATATCGTGATCGAGATCGAGTGGCACGATGCCGTCTCGGCTCGTCAGGCCCATCGTCGAGCGGATCCCCGCCAACAGGTTGTGTGACGAGGGGCCACGAATCGAGTTCCCTGTATCGGTTCCGAGCCCGACCACGCCAAAGCTGGCCGCCACAGCAGCGCCGGTGCCGCCGCTGCTGCCGGCGGGGACACGATTCAGAGCGTAGGGGTTGCGCGTGTAGCCAGGGATGATGCTGCCTACAGTCTGGTATGGCGAGAACGCCCACTCCGCCATGTGCGACTTCACCAGAACGATCGCGCCAGCCTCGCGGATCCGCCGTACCTGGAAGGCGTCGTCGGGCGGCATGGATCCGGCGAGCGCCGCCGATCCGGCGCTGGTTTGCATATCGGCGGTGTCGTAGTTGTCCTTGACGATCATCGGGATGCCGTGAAGCGGTCCAACAAGTTGTCCAGCGGCGAGAGCAGCATCGAGCTCGTCGGCCCGCTCGAGCGCTCTGGGATTCACTGTCACGATGGCGTTGAGCGCCGGTCCCCGCTTGTCGTAGGCGTCGATCCGGTCCAGGCTGGCTTCTACCAGCTGCCGTGAGGTCAGCTCCCCGGCCCGCATGGCGGCGTGGATCTGCGCGATTGTCGTTTCCACGACCTGGCCCGATCCGGAACCCGGGCCCTCGGCCCTCGGCGCGCACGCCCCGCTGGCCCCCAGGCCGCCACACAGCAGGGTAATGATCGCGATGAGTGGTGTTCCCTGACGTGTCCGCATCCTTTCCCCTCCGTTCGGTTTAGCGTACGGGCGAAGTGCGAGAGAATCGACCCGGCGGACGTTGTTGCCAAGTAGACGCTCGACCGGGATGGTTGACCATGAGACCAGAAGTCGCTGCCGCCTCAAGACGATTCCACAATCTCGTGAACGCGGCCCTCGCGTTATCGATCCTCGCGCTGGCCCATGGGTGCACCGAGCCCGCCGCCCATTTCGACGTTCTCATCCGCGGTGGTGCCGTATTCGACGGTAGCGGTGCCGCGTCACAGCGGGTAGATATCGGAATTCGGGGTGACTCGGTGGCCCTCCTCGGGGACCTTGCCGACGCCTCTGGTGAAAAGGAGATCGACGCAACCGGTCTGGCCGTGGCGCCCGGCTTCATTGACATGCACTCGCACTCCGATCGAACGCTGCTGGTGGATGGACGTGCCCTATCGAAGGTGAAGCAAGGGGTCACGACCGAGCTGCTCGGCGAGTCGGGATCGGCGGCGCCGGTGTTCGGTCAGGCGACCGCGTCGTCGGGTCCGGCTTGGACCACGTTCGCCGAGTACTTCGCCCTGCTGGAGGACGAAGGAATCAGCGTCAACGTGCTTTCCACCGTGGGCTCCGGCGCGCTTCGAGCCGGCGTGGTGGGACACGACAACATACCCGCCACGACGGAGCAGCTCGAGGAGATGAAGCGCCACGTCGAGCAGGCCATGCGCGATGGCGCGTTCGGGCTGTCGAGCGGCCTCATCTACATACCCAACCGATACGCATCGACGGAGGAGCTGATCGAGCTCGCCAAGGTCGCTGCGGCACACGGAGGGTTTTATACGAGCCACTTGCGCGACGAGGCGGATGAGCTGGTAGCTGGCGTCGAAGAAGCGGTGCGCATTGGCCGAGAAGCCGGCCTGCCGGTTCACATCCTGCACTTCAAGTTCTCGGGCACGCGTAGCAAAGTGCACCACGAGCGCTCGCCGTTCGTGTCGGCCGTGCAAGTGGTGGAGGCAGCGCGCGAAGAGGGGCTGGACGTCTATGCCGACGTCTATCCGTACGTCGCAAGCTCCTCGACGCTCAATCTCCGGATCCCTGACTGGGCACGCGAGGGCGGTTCCGCGGCGCTGACAGAACGGCTTGGCGACCCGACTCTTCGGGCGCGCATCCGGCAGGAGGTCGCCGAACACCTGGCGAAGGGGATCGCCGGGGGGACGCCCGATACGGTGCTGCTTTCCCGTACCCCGTCCGACGGATACCGCGCCTACCAGGGAATGACGATCGCCGAGATCGCCGACCAGATGGGAGTCGATCCGGTGGACGCGATTCTGGAGCTCGTAGAGCAGTCGGGCGCCCGCGCTGGCGCCATCTACTTCAGCATCCGAGAGGAAGACCTGGAGCACGCTCTCACCCTGCCGTGGACCAGCATCGGCAGCGACGGATCGGCGCTTTCCCCGACCGGAGAGCTAGCGAGATCCCATCCGCACCCACGCTCGTACGGCACCTTCCCACGCGTGCTGGCCCGCTATGTGCGCGAGCGCGGCTTACTTTCGCTGGCCGAGGCGATCCACAAGATGACCGGGTTGTCTGCCAGTCAGTTGGGACTGGCCGACCGCGGCATGCTGCTGCCCGGCTACAAGGCCGACATCGTCGTATTCGATCCGCAGACGATCGCTGATCTAGCGACGTTCGAGGACCCGCATCAGCTGGCCGAGGGAGTCGCCCACCTGCTGGTGAACGGCGAGCTCGTTGTCGAACACGGTGAGCACACGGGAGCCTTACCTGGCCGTGTGATTCGACGAAGGTAGTCCCCGTGCGATGAAACCGGATCGATCCCCTCGAATCATGAGGCCCATGCGCAAGCCCACTGTCGTTGTTGCCGTGTTGCTGGTTGTCTTCCTCCTGGCGCCCGTTCTCGGCACCGCATCCGTGGCCGTCGACGATGCGATGCGGGCGCGCATCCTGGCCGAAGGAATGGATCGGTCGGAGATCATGCGCACTCTGCACTTTCTGACCGATCGGTACGGTCCACGGCTGACGGGATCACCGAATCTACGTCTGGCCGGGGAGTGGGCCGTACGGCAGATGGTTTCGTGGGGGTTGACCAATGGTCATTTGGAGCCATTCGACTTCGGCCGGCCGGGATGGGCCACCGAACGGCACTCGGTCTACCTGGTCTCGCCGGTTCAGGACACCCTCGTCGCCGAGGTGCGCGCATGGACGCCGAGTACCAAGGGCACTGTGCGAACCAGCGTGGTTCACTTGAGGCCAGCCGCCGCTGAAGAGCCGACCGGCGAGGAGCTCGATGAGCACTTGGCCGGATACGCCCAGCGCGTGCGGGGTCGGATCGTCCTGGTGGGCGCAGCAGCTGAGCTCGAGGTGGAGTTCGATCCGGCGCTCAAGCGGCGACCCGACGACGAGGTCGAGCGCCGGGTGGACCCCAGCATCCCACCCGAGGAGCGGCGGTCCTTTCCACGTCGCCAGCCGCCTGAGCCTACCGAGGGCACCTTGTCGGCACGCGAGGTCAGCGCTCGGATCGACGAGTTCTTGGTCGCCAACGGAGCCGCCGTGCGCGTCAATGATGCCGGTCGGCGGCACGGCCAGATCCGCGCCTTCAGCAATCGCACCTACGATGCCGACAAGGCAGTGCCGACGTTGGTGATGCGCAACGAGGACTACGGGCGCATCGCCCGCCTGGTTGCCGACGGTGACGAGGTGCAGCTCGAGGTGCAGATCATCAACCGCTGGTATCCCGAGGGTGCGACGTCCCACAACGCGATCGCCGAGATCCGTGGAACCGAGATGCCGGATGAGGTGGTGATGCTCGGCGGTCACCTCGATTCGTGGCACTCGGCCACCGGCGCCACCGACAACGCCACCGGCTGTTCCATCATGCTGGAGGCGGCGCGGATCCTGGCGGCGCTCGATGTGGAGCCACGGCGCACCATCCGAGTGGCTCTATGGGGAGGCGAGGAGCAGGGGCTGCTGGGCTCGCAGGCGTACGTCGCGCAGCACTTCGGCACTTTCGAGGAACCAAAGCCCGACTATGACAAGTTCGGTGGCTACCTGAACATTGATTCTGGTACGGGTCGGCCACGTGGCGCTTCGGTGTTCGGTCCTCCCCAGACGGGAGACATCCTGCGGGAGATCCTGGCTCCGCTTGCCGAGCTGGGGGTGGTAGGGGGAATCGATACGGCCAGCCGCCGGCGCGGCGGCACCGATTCCACCTCGTTCAATGCTGCTGGTTTGCCCGGCATCGGATTCTTCCAGGACCCCATCGAATACGGTAGCCACACCTGGCACACCAACCTCGACACCTACGAGCGAGTCGTCGAGGACGACGTCAAGGCGGCGGCGGTGGTGGTGGCCTCGACGGTCTATGAGCTGGCCATGCGCGACGAGCTGCTGCCGCGCTTCAGTGCGGAGGAGATGCCGGCGCCGGCAGCGTCCCGCTAAGACACCTCGGTCTCTGGCCCGATATACGGAACCGGCGTCCGGCCACGGCACGATCGACTTCGCGCCGTGGCCCGAGGCTCAGTGGAAGTCGCGCGGAATCGTCTCGTCCCAGGTCTTCTCTCGCACCAACTCGCCGTTCTCGAAGAGCCTGCGCGTATAGACGTAGTAGAAGTTCTCGAGGTCGGTGTTGAAGTCGAGGACCGCCTCGAAAAGTAGCTCGCGGTCGTCGACGAGGATCGTTCTCGAGTACTCGGTGCGCACGGAGGTATCCGCTGGATCGTGTTTGTTGGTCGCATGCGTGATCTTCTGCGAGGATCGGTTCTCAGCCCAGGGATTGAAACTGCCGCCGCCGTTGGTGGCTACCAGCGTTGCGGTTCCAGTTTCCTCGTCGTACACGAGGCCTTCCACCTCGGCGTAACCGGAGGTGGTGCGTTCGTCGTCGTCGGCTTCCACAGCCACGCGCCCGTATCCCGGTAGCCCGGGTCTCCGCTCGGCCGGAGGAAGGAACTCGGGCGTCGGACGATCCTCGTACGGGATCACCGGTAGAACCACGCGCGTCGCGTTCTCGCCACCCAATCGCAGCGAGGTTGTCATCGAGTAGGGCGTGGGCCAGAACATCGGCCATTGGGCGTTGGTGATGGCGACGCGAATCCGATGGCCGGGTTGGAAGACCCACGAGGTGAAGTGCAGCTCGATCTCGAGGGGGTACTCGCGGCCCGGCTCGAGCGCCTCAGGGTCCTGTGACGAGTTCCGATGCGCGCCGTTGTAGCCGGCGCCGGCGACCTGTGTCACCGATCCGTCCGGGGCAACGTCGGACAAGCGCACCACCCAGCTTGCCAGCGGGGCGTCCGCCGAGGCGTTCAGGAGAGCCTGCGGAAACCCCAGGATCTCGACTTCCTCGTCGAGCGGCGCGCTGTCGTACACCAGGCTGGCGTCGTCCATCGGTTGCTGGTCGGGCGTCAGGTCACCCCACCACATCACCGGTCCGCCACCTTCCATGCCGACCGTCGGATCGTATTCGAGAGAATGCGTGCCTGAGCGCGCGGCTCGTTCTCCGAGCGCGTGATCAGCTCCCAGGAACATCTCGCGGTACTGGGTGCGCTCGAGCGGAAATCCCTCCTCGAAGCGCCACTGTCCGGGGATCTCCTCCAGCGACATGTCGGGCGGGTACCAGTCGCGCACGTACACGGCGAAGGCTGGCTCGTCCATGATCCCGGTGTCCTCGCCCTTGAGCCACTGGTCGAACCAGCGCACCGCCTCGTGACGCCATTCCATCTGTGGCTTCGGGTAGCCGCTGTGCGGCAGCGAGTGGGCCCAGGGCCCCACCATCGCCTTCACCGGCGTATCCATGTGCTCGAGCATTCGCGGCACGCTGTCGCGATAGCCGTCGTACCAGCCGCCGATGACGAACGTGGGAATCTTGATGGAGTCGTAGCGCGTGTTGAGCGAGGCACGGTCCCAGAACGGCCCGTCGCGCTGCTGCGACTTGTAAATCAACATCCAGGGCTTGGTGTCGAAGCGGTTCTCGAAGTACTCCTCGTCGATCACGTAGTCGGGCGGACCCGGCACCGCGTTGGACAGATCCTGGCCGGCCTCGTAAGCGTCGATGTGAGCGTTGCCGTCCATGTAGTGGACGTCGTCCTCGTACAGGTCGTCGGTGGCCTCGATGGCGATGATCGCCTTGAGCGCCGGTGGGTTGCGCATCGCCATGTGGATGGAGTTGAAGCCGCCCCAGGAGATACCGAACATGCCGACGTTGCCGTTGGAGAATGGTTGCTTGGACAGCCAGTCGATCACGACCTCACCATCCTCCTGTTCCTGGTCGGTGTACTCGTACTCGATCAGCCTGCCCTCGCTGTTGCCCGAGCCGCGGATGTCGACCCTTGCCATGACATAGCCGCGGTCGACAAAGTAGGCGTACGTCGAGTAGCGGCCGCTACGCGACTCGTTCTTGCGGTAGGGGAGGTACTCCAGCAACACCGGATACACCTGATCGGGGTCGCCGCCCTCGGGTACGTAGAGGTCGGCCGACAGGCGTATCCCGTCGGGCATCGTGATCCACGTTTCACGGAACTCGATACCGTCGTCAGCGAAGGAGCCGTCCAGGTCGGAGCCCCCCGACGCTGGTTCGCAGGCCACGGTGAGGCCCACGAGCAGCACCAGCCCCAGCCCTACACCGAACTGTGGAAGTTGCCGTCTGCGCCCATTGAGTCGCCTACTCATCGTTGCTCTCCCGTGCGGCGGGGCCTGCCGCTGTAGCGCTCGTATAGCCGGTCGTGTTTGTTGTCCTTGGGATCAATCGCCAGGCCGGCGATGATGACATGTTCGATCTGTGTGGTGGTCTCGAGTGGGTCGCCGTCGCTGACCAGCAAGTTCGCTAGCTTGCCGACCTCGAGGGTCCCCAGTTGGTCGTCGACGCCCAGAATCTCCGCCGGGCTGGTGGTGATCGCTCGGAGAGCGTCGTGGTGCGAGAGTCCGAATGGAACCGCCTGCGCGGCCTCATAGGGGAGGGTTCGCGCCGCCGAGGCGTTGAAGGTCGAGATAGCGAACCGCACCCCGGCATCGCGCAACTTTCCCGGCGCGGCGAATGGAGCATCGTAGGGATCGTCGCCCCCAGGCACGGCCTGGGTCGGGCCGAGAATGACCGGTATGTCCTTGTCTGCCAGCATCCCGGCGACCTTCCAGGCGTCACGCCCTCCGGCGATGATGATCGATACGTCGCTGCGCTCGGCGAAATCTACCGCGTCGCCGATGCCGCGCTCCGTATTGACGGTGATCAGCATCGGCAACTCGCCGCCGGCCACTCGCGCGAGCGCCTCCAGCTTCAGGTTGCGGCGCGTCGGATCGTCGCCGACATCGGCTGCGGCGTATCGTCGGGCATCGGCGAGCAGCGACTCCAGATCGGCGACCGACTCGTCGTAGAGATCCTTCGCCTCTCTGTAGGTTCGGTTGATGGGTCTGCGAGTGGCGCGGTCGCGGCCTCGTGTCTGCACGGTGGGCCACTGTACGGCCATATACACGCCGTCGGTGATCAACATCTCTTCCACCGTCCAACCGTCGAGATGAATCAACGAGCCTTGCCCGGCGATGCCGGGCCCGTCTGGTGCCGCCACCGCATGGGTCAGCCCGTTCGAGCGGCTGACCGGCAGAATCTCGCTGGCGGGATGCACGGCCGTTGCTCCGCGTAGCTGGGGGTTGTTCTTGCCCAACTCGCGGAAGTCGGAGGTGACTGCCACGGCGCCTATCTCGGTGAGCCCCAGGCGCGTCACCGCGTCGAAAAAGCCGGGAAATACGTGCAGTCCGCTGGCATCTATTACCTGAGCGCCCGCAGGGATCCCGGTCTCGGGTCCACCGACGGCGACGATGTGGCCGTTGCGAATCACCACGGTGCCGTCATCGATGGCGCGCTCGTCCACCATCGTGTGGACGCGGCCGCCGCGGATCACCAGGGCCTGCTCCTGGGCGGCGCCTGCCGCTCTCACCAGCACCAGGGCTGTCACGAGCACTAGGGCTACCACGGTCACTGTGAGGACGAATCTCATCGCGCTTGTCTTCATCGCCGGGAATCCTCCGGGAGACTTGCTTTGCTACTGGATCTTGGCCGTGGCGCGCGGGCCGGCCGCCCGCGCGGCTCCTCCTCACCACGGGTGACCATCTGGCGCTGCAGTAGCATGTCCCTTTCCTCGGCCAGTGCGGCCCGCTGCTCGATGTCGTGCTGACGATCGAAATACACCTGACCGTCGACGATGGTCTGCTCCACGACCGCATAGTTGCTCAGCGGGTCGTCGCTGTAGATCACCAGGTCGGCATCCTTGCCGACCTCGAGCGAGCCGACCCGGTCATCGATGCCGAGCTGGATCGCCGGATTGAGGGTTATTAATCGAATTGCCTCGTCACGGGTGTTGCCACCCCACTTGATCGTCTTGGCAGCCTCCAGGTTGAGATGCCGCATCTCTTCATCGGAATCGGAATTGATCGACACCACCACGCCACGGTCGGTCATCAGGGCGGCGTTGTGCGGGATCGCCTCGTAGGCCTCGACCTTGTATGCCCACCAGTCGGAGAACGTCGAGGCGCCGGCACCGTGCTCGGCAATCTCGTCGGCTACCCGGTAGCCTTCCAGCACGTGCTGCAGGGTCGCGATGCGAAACCCGAAGTCCTCAGCCGTCCGTAGCAGCTGCAGGATCTCGTCGGCGCGGTATGAATGGGCGTGTACCAGCCGCGTGCCCTCCAGGATCTCGACCAGCGGCTCCAGTTTGAGGTCACGACGGGGAGGAATCAGGCCCTCGTCGCCGGCCGCCAGCGCCTGCTCGTAGAGGCGGCCTTCGGCCTGGTACGCCTGAGCATCGAGAAACGCCTGGCGAATGACGTCCTGCACGCCCATGCGCGAGTTGGGATATCGATCCGGCTCGCGATCGCGCTTGGTGTTCTCTCCGAGAGCGAACTTGATGCCTTCCGGTGCGCCTTCGAGCATCAGCCCTTGTGCGTTGGCTCCCCAGCGCAGCTTGACGACGGCATTCTGGCCGCCGATCGGGTTGGCCGAGCCGTGCAGGATGTTGGCGGTGGTAACGCCGCCGCCCAGCGCTCGGTATATCGACATTTGGTCAGGGTTGAGCACGTCGCGGATTCCGACCATCGCCGAGACCGACACGCTACCTTCGTTGATCGATTCGGCGGCGACGTGCGAGTGGACGTCGATGATGCCGGGGGTCACCCACTTGCCGGTGGCGTCGATCATGTGGGCGCCGTCGGGAACGTCGATGCTCCTGCCGATCGCCGCGATGCGTCCGTTGCGGATGAGCACAGAAGCGTTCTCGAGGGTGCCGGCCGTGCTTACCGTCATCACGGTGGCGTTGCGCACCACGGTAGCGGCGTGCTCGCTCACTGGCCCTGTGTTGCGCACCATCGGTACGGGCTCGTAGGCCTCGTTAGCAGCTGTGGCCTCCCCGGCATCGGCGACTGAGTCGCTATTCGGGCTGCTGTCGAACCGCCGACCATCGACGATGACTGTGCGGATGTGGGTGCCGGCGTCGAACAGATCGCCATCTGCGAGAGCGATGTTGGCGATCTTGCCGACCTCGATGCTGCCCAGCCGGTCGTCGACAGAGAAGATCTCGGCTGCGCCCAAGGTCAGGGCCCGCAAGGCCGCGGCCTTTGACAATCCGGCGCGTACCGCGAGCCGAGCATTGTCGAGTAACTCGTCGGGACGGCTGATGTCGCCGGAGTAGAAAGCGAAACGCACACCCGCCGCCTCGAGCGCTGCCGGCACGGTCGGGGCACGGTCCCGATAGCGCAGCACCTGGAGAGACTCCTCGGTCTGAGGATCGCCGTCGGGGTCGAACGTCGGCCAATCGAGGTTCACCAGCACCGCCACGTCGGCGGCTGCCAGAGTTTCTGCCACCGCCCAGGCCTGGTGGCCACCGTAGAGGATCGGCCGCACCCCGACGGTGCGTGCGATTCGCAGCGTGCGTTCAATCTCACGTGCCCAATCGGCAGGTAGCAACACCGGCCAGTCATCGTGCACCGCGGCGCGCAACGGCTCGAGCGTGCGGTCGTACGAGGGCCGTTCCGTACCTGCTGGCGAGGACTCGTAAATCGACCAGGCCTGCTCATAGTGCTGGGCGTCGAGCAGTACCTGCTTCACGTAGGCGATGATGCCCATGATCGAGCCCGGATAGCCCTCGAAGGTGCGACCTTTATTGAAGCTCACCGGTAGCGCCACCGGAGTGGCCACGACCATGTCGTTGGGGCGCTCTCCGGCCAGGTTGATGATCGACGCTTGCCCCGGAAACAGGCCACGCTCCGGTGCCGACACGACGGTGGTGAAACCGGCGGCTCGCCAGGCGGCGATGCGCTCGCTGGCGGGCTCCAGATGGTCAGCGGCGCTGACCCAGGTGAACGTTGCAGGGCGATCTTCAGGACCCCGGGCATAGTCGTCGTCTTGGTCTCCCCGGCCACCGTCACCACGGCGGCCCTCCGACTGATCACGCAGCTCTGCAGGCAGCCCGACGGTGGATAGTGTGTCGATGAGGCCCGGGTAGGCGGTCAAGCCGGTACCGTCGATGCGCCAGGTCCCGACCGGTGCCGTGACCTCGGCGCCGGAGTCCGCGATCAAGCCGCTTTGAACGACGATGGTGCCCCGTTCGATGACCGAGCCATCACCCACCACGATGCGCACGTCGGTTATCGCGTAGTGGGGTGGCGGAGCCTGGGCGCCCGCACTGTGGGCGAGAACGACAGTGCTGACGGCGAGCGTCACGGCCAGGCGCCGAATGGGCCTGTTGAGCATGGAGAGACTCCCGAAAGATCGAGGTGAGGAAAGGGCCCATAGATTATGTTGTGGTCTGGCTCCGATCCACGGAATGCCGCATGTGTGCAAGATCTCCTCTTTGGCGCGTCTGAGGTTTGAAGGGGCTGGGGACACCAGGGCGGCGGGACAATGGGAGACTAGTTGTCGCGGTCGTGCCCCTGATGAACCGTCGCGCCGCAGGCCTCGTGCCCATGGGGCAGTCGACCGAACCAGAGAGGACACCGTGAAGACACCGGAAGACTCGAGCCACGCCAACAGGCGGTGCGTCGCCGCGATCGGACTGATTCTCACTATCGCTACTGCAGCGCCGAGTGCGGCTCAGCAGCACGAAGCCACCAGCCTGACGGTCTACCCGCAGGGCCTGGCGCTGGTGCGCGCCGAGCTCGACCGATCACTAGCCGCGGGGACCCACGCCGTGCGCATTGACGGTCTGCCTACCAGCGTCGAACAAGCGAGCCTCATCGTGCTCAACCCCGGAACTGTCTTGCAGGGTGTGCGCGGGTACCGAACATACGAGGGCGGGGGCAACGTCGGTGCTTCGTTGGTGGTCGATATCGAGATCGCGGAGCGCGTCGAGACCCTGCGTATCGCCTACCTGGCCGGGGGTGTCGACTGGTCGGCCTCGTACACCATGCAGGTTGCGCCCGACGACGAGTCAGCTCGCATCGATGGCTACGCCAGCGTCAGCAATGGCTCGGGAGCGCGTTTCGCCGATGCCGAGCTGCAGCTGCTGGCTGGCGATGTCAACATCAGCTCGCCGCGCCGAGCGGTCTTTCGGGCAATGGATGCCGTCGCTGCCGAGGCGGTCTCCGCCCCGCAGGAGATGCTGGAGGAGGCCTTCAGCGGGTACCACGTCTATACGGCCTCCGAGGCGTTGACGCTCGAGCCCGGAGAGTTACGCCGCATCCGTCTGCTGGGCGGCGATGGTATCTCGGTGCAGAAAGAGTACGTGTCGACCGGCGGCGTCGGCTCACGCCAGCGGCAGGCGGAGCCGCAGCCGGTGCCCGTGACGGTTCGCTACCGTGTCGCGCGACCGATGGAGGCCGAGCTCGGCGCCGTTCCGCTGCCCGCCGGCACCGTGCGCATCTACAAGCCCGATGACGGTGGCCGCTTGCAACTGCTCGGTATGTCTCGGGTCGCCAATACCCCGGCCGGCCAAACGCTCCTGTTGCCAGTGGGTCGGGCGTTCGATATCACCGCGGTTCGATCGCAGACCGGATTCCGCCGGATAGACAACAACGAGCGCGAGTCCGACTGGAGCTTGAAGCTGAGCAACGCCTCCGATGAGGAAGTCACCGTGCAGGTCGTCGAGCGGATCGGTGGTGACTGGCGAATTCTCAGCTCCAGCCACGATCCGCAGATCACATCGACGGCGTCGGTGCGCTTCGACGTGACCGTGCCAGCCGCCGGCGAGGCGGAGCTGCTGTACAGCGTGTCCGTCCGCAACTAGTGTCCTGACTCAAGGCACTTCCACCACGGCCTGCTAGCCGGCGTGATCACCCGCGTGACGCGAGCCGGGGCCACATCGGCCAGCACGGCTGTCGCTTGACAGCAGCGGCGTGCGCACGAGAATGAGCGGGCGACGGTTCGCTACTGCACAGCGGATCGCTACCGCCGGCTTGTCTGCCCACGCCACCAGGGGGTCTCGTGGATTCCGCTTTCCGCCACCGTTTGACGCCAACCCGGCTCGTGCTGTTGCTGGTCGGCGCCGCTGTCCTCAGCGGCTCGACTGCGGGTGCGCAGCGCCCGTCGCCCGAGTTGCTCAAGGAGCAGGTGCGCGAGATCGTCGGATCGATGCGCAAGCAGTCACAGGTAATCGTCGACTCGATCTTCTCGTTCGCGGAGCTCGGGTTTCAGGAGCACGAGACAGCCAAGTTGGTTACCGGCCTGCTGCGCGACGAGGGCTTCGAGATAGAAACGGGCTGTGCCGGCATGCCGACCTGCTATGTCGCCAGCTGGGGGCACGGGAAGCCGGTGATCGGTCTCATGGGCGACATCGACGGGTTGCCGGAGACCTCGCAGCGGCCCGGAGTCTCCTACCATGACCCGTTGATCGAGGGCGGCCCGGGTCACGGCGAGGGACACAACAGCGCTGCCGCCGTGGACGTGGTGGCGGCAGTGGCCATCAAGCGGGTGATGGATGCGCACGGGCTCGAAGGCACCATCAAGGTGATTCCCGGTGTGGCCGAAGAGCTGGTAGCGTCGCGTACGTACATGGTGAACGACGGGCTGTTCGAGGGGATGGACGTGATGATCTCCCCACACATTGCCAGCACGCTCGCCGTCGGCTACGGCGCCTGGGGCTCCGGCATGGTGTCGACACAGTTCACCTTCCACGGTACTTCGGCGCACGGTGCGGGCTCTCCATGGGCGGGGCGTAGCGCTCTCGACGCGGTGGAGCTGATGAACGTCGGCTGGAACTTCCGCCGCGAGCATCTGCGTCTGCACCAGCGGTCGCATTACATGATTCCGCATGGCGGGAACCAACCGAACGTGGTGCCGTCGGAGGCCAGCGTTTGGTACTACTTTCGCGAGCTCGACTACGACCGCATCAAGGCGCTGCACGAGCTCGGCCAAACGATGGCGGAAGCTGCCGCCATGATGACCGGCACGACGGTAACCGAGCGCGTGCTGGGTGCTGCGTGGCCGCCAAACGACAGTAAGCCGCTCGCCGAGCTGATGCACGGCAACATCCTGGAGGTCGGACTGCCGGAGTGGTCTGAGGCCGACCAGACTCTGGCCCGTGCCGTGCAGCGCGAGCTGGGGGTATTCGGTGAGAGTGATTTCTTTGGCCAGGTCGCCGATGGACTGCCGCTGGAGATCCTCGGCGATGAGCCGATTGCCTTCGAGCAGGGGATGGGTGGAGGCTCGGACGATATCGCCGAGGTCTCCTGGAACGTCCCGACCGTGCGCTTGTGGTACCCGGGAAACATCCCGGGAGCGATCGCGCACCACTGGTCATCCTCCATCTCCATGGCGACACCGATCGCCCACGCCGGTGCCAACTATGCGGCGCGGGTTGTCGCCATGACGGCCATCGACTTGCTTGCCGATCCCGTCAAGGTACAAGAGGCGTGGACCTACTTTCGCGAGGTCACCACCAAGGACTACCAGTGGCGGTCCCTCATACCCGAAGGCACGCCACCGCCCATCGACATGAACGCCGACAAGATGGATCGGTATCGTTCGCAGCTCCAAGCGTTGCGCTACGATCCGACCCGGTTCGACACCTATCTCGAGCAGCTGGGGATCGAATACCCGACGGTTCGAGACCCCCAGCCTGACCACTAGACGTTGCTGATACGGAGGAAATCCATGCGCGGTATCCACTCTCCTCGTTTACCTCGGTGCCTCGCTGCCGCCGTCGGCGTGCTGTTGATCGGCTTCTCGGGTGCTGATGTCTGGTCGGCGCAGCAGCCGTCCGCCGGTGCCATGAAGGAACAGGCGCGGGAGATCGTCGGTTCCATGCGCAAGCAATCGCAGGTCATGGTCGACTCGATCTTCTCGTTCAGCGAGCTCGGCTTCCAGGAGCACCAGACCGCCGCATACATCACAGGCACGCTGCGTGAAGAGGGGTTCGATATCCAGATGGGCTGCGCCGGCATGCCGACCTGCTATGTCGCCAGCTGGGGTGAGGGCAAGCCGGTGATCGGCATCATGGGCGATATCGACGGGCTGCCCGAGACCTCACAGAAGCCCGGCGTCGCGTACCACGATCCGCTGATCGAGGGTGGCCCGGGACATGGAGAGGGCCACAACAGTGCCGGTGCGGTGGACACGATCGCCGCGATCGCCATCAAACGGGTGATGGAGGCTCAGGGGCTTCGAGGCACCATCAAGGTTATCCCCGGGGTGGCCGAGGAGCTGGTGGCGTCGCGTACCTACATGGTCAACGACGGGCTGTTCGCCGACATGGACATCATGTTGTCGACCCATATCAGCGACAACATGAGCACCGCGTGGGGCATCTCCGGCTCCGGGTTGGTGTCGACGCAGTTCACCTTCCACGGTACCTCGGCGCACGGTGCGGGCTCACCATGGGCGGGTCGCAGCGCGCTCGACGCGGTCGAGCTGATGAACGTCGGCTGGAACTTCCGGCGCGAGCACCTACGCCTGCACCAGCGGTCGCACTACATGATTCCGCACGGTGGCAACCAGCCCAACGTGGTGCCGTCGGAGGCGAGCGTTTGGTACTACTTCCGCGAGCTCGACTACGACCGCATCAGGGAGCTGCACGAGCTCGGCGAGACGATGGCCGAGGCCGCCAGCATGATGACCGGAACGGAGGTCAGCGAGCGCGTCTTCGGAGCGGCGTGGCCCATGAACATGAGCAAGCCGCTTGCCGAGCTCATGCACGCCAACATCCTCGAGGTCGGACTCCCCGAATGGAGTGAGGCCGACCAGCGGCTCGCCCACGCGTTGCAGCGCGAGCTCGAACGCGAAGAGATCGAGGGGCTGCCGACCGAGCTGAGCGACACCGAGCTGCAGGAATCGGATCAGGGAATGGGCGGTGGCTCGGACGACATCGCCGAGGTGTCGTGGAATCTGCCGACCATTCGGTTGCGCTACCCGGGTAACATTCCCGGGAGAACCGGGCACCATTGGTCGTCGGGCATCGCCATGGCGACACCGATCGCCCACAAGGGCGCCAACTACGCTTCGCGGGTGATCGCGATGACGGCGATCGATCTGCTGGCCAATCCTGAGAAGGTCGAAGAAGCGTGGGAGTACCATCGCGAGGTCACCACCAAGGATCGCCAGTGGGCGTCGCTCATTCCGGAGGGAACCGACCCGCCGATCTTCCTCAACGCCGAGAAGATGGAGCGCTATCGTTCGCGACTCGACGAGCTACGCTACGACCCGACGCGCTTTGACACTTACCTCGAGCAGCTCGGCATCGACTACCCGACAGTGCGTGAAGCCGAGGAGCGCGAATGAGCGTCGACCTGCGGAACCGGAGCTTCGTCAAGCTGCTCGACTTCAGCCCCGAGGAGATCGGCTATCTGCTCGAGCTGTCGGCCGAGCTCAAGGCGGCGAAGCAGGCCGGTGCCGAGCGACCTGCACTGGTTGGCAAGAACATCGCGCTGATCTTCGAGAAATCCTCGACGCGCACCCGATGTGCCTTCGAGGTGGCGGCGTACGACCAGGGCGCCCACACTACCTACCTCGGACCGAGCGGCTCGCAGATCGGCCACAAGGAGACGATGAAGGACACCGCCCGGGTGCTCGGCCGAATGTACGACGGCATCGAGTATCGGGGCTTTGCGCAGACGACCTGCGAGCAGCTCGCTGAGCACGCTGGCGTGCCGGTGTGGAACGGGCTGACCGACGAGTTCCACCCCACCCAGATGCTCGGTGACGTGCTCACCATGACCGAGCACAGCGACAAGCCCCGCAACGAGATCGCCTACTGCTACCTGGGCGATGCGCGCAACAACATGGGCAACTCGCTGCTCGTGGTCGGCGCCAAGCTGGGCATGGACGTGCGCATCGTGGCGCCGGAGAGCCTGTGGCCCGAGCTGGGGCTGCGGTCCACCTGCGAGACGATCGCCTCGGAGACCGGCGCGCGGATCACCCTTACCGACAGCGTTGCCGACGGCGTAGCGGGGGTCGACTTCGTCCACACCGACGTCTGGGTGTCGATGGGAGAGCCGGACGAAGTTTGGCAGCAGCGCATCGAGCTGCTGCGACCCTACCAGGTGAACAACGAGGCGATGCAGCTAACGGGCAACCCGGGCGCTCGCTTCATGCACTGCTTGCCGGCGTTCCATAATCGCGACACTACGGCGGGCGAGGAGGTCTTTCAGAAGTTCGGTCTCGACGGCATCGAGGTTACCGACGAGGTCTTCGAGTCGCCGGCCGCGATCGTCTTCGAGCAGGCCGAGAACCGCATGCACACCATCAAGGCGGTGATGGTGGCGACGTTGGCTGGCTAGTCGTCCCGCCGGCTACACGCATGCCGGTGGTTGACGGGTAGACAGTCAAACGAACACACCCTGCTACACGTCGAGAGTCCGCAGCGGTCGAACCCTACACAGCGATCGTGGGCGCGGTGGAATCCGCTAGGCTACTTTCATGAGTGAGATGGCCGCGCCGACGCCGAATCGTCGGCCGGGGGTCGACGATGTTCTCGAGACCGAGAGGCTGCTGCTACGGCACCTGTGAGGCCATCACCTAAGGGTTTGCTGGCGGTTGCCTGTCAGGCGACACGGCTGATCTCGACGGTTACGGTCAGGCCATCGATGCTGTGCTCCTTGGTGATCTCCGGAGTGGCGATTCCATCGGTGGAGATCTTGCTGAGCGTCTCGCCTTCGACGATGTCGAGATTCGCTTCCACGGCGGCGACGATTTCCGGCGCTGCATCCTGAAACCCCACATTGATCCGCGCTTCGACGGGAAGATCGAGCTCCTTGCGCATGCGCTGGATGCGGTTTACCAGATCGCGTGCCATGCCCTCCGCCCGCAGGTCGTCGTCGATGTGCGGATCGAGCGCCACCACGAGGTGGCCCTGGGCGGCGACCAGTGAGCCCTCCTCGGTGGGCTGCATGCGGACCTGCACGTCATCGGAGCAAAGCTCCACCCCTGCCACCTGAACTGTCTCCCCGAAGGCCAACGCTCGGGCGGTGTCCGGGTCGAGGTCGCGCAGCGCTGCAGCCACCTCTTTGGCCTGCGCGCCGAGTCTTGGCCCCAGCGCGCGCATGTTGGGTACAACCTCGGGGCTCGCCACCTGGGTCGGGTCTTCGATGACCTCGAGCTGCTTGATGTTGAGCTCGTCGAGGATCACTTCGCGGCTCGTCTGCAGCCACTCTGCCTCGTGGTGGCTGGTGGTGCCGACGCGGATGGTGCGCAGCGGCTGGCGGTTGCGTATCTTTGACTGGGCACGCAGGCTGCGGCCCATCTCGCAGACGATGCGGGTCAGATCGATACGCCCCTCGATCTCCTTTTCCGCGCCCGTCAGCTCCCGGCGCGCCGGGACATCGCGCAGGTGCACGCTGTCTACTGCCTGCGTATCGGGCGTCACGCGTAGCATCTCGTACACGTAGTCGGCCATGAACGGGGTGAAGGGGGCCATCAGCTCGCAGAACTCGACCAGCACGCCGTACAGCGTCGTGTAGGCGCTGCGCTTGTCGTCGTCCGACTCCGACTTCCAGAAGCGGCGCCGCGATCGGCGGATATACCAGTTGGTGAGATCGTCGAGGAACGCCAGCAACGGGTCCACTACCCGGTACAGCCGGTAGGCTGCCATCTCGACCTCGACCCGCTGTTTGAGATCTTCGAGCTTGGCGTTGATCCACACATCCAGCTCGTGTGTGGGAGCTTCGTCCCAGGCGTCGGTCTCGGGATCCCAGCCGTCGACAGCTGCATAGGTCTGCAGAAAGCTGACGCTGTTCCACCAGGGAAGCAACACGCGTCGAACCATCTCGCGGACGCCGTTCTGCGAGAACCGCGACTCCTCACCGCGCAGCACCGGCGAGTCGAGCAGGTAGATGCGGATGGCATCAGCGCCGAACTCGTTGACCAGCTCGGTGGGCTCGGGGTAGTTCTTCAGGCTCTTCGACATCTTGCGGCCGTCCTCGGCCAGCACCAGCCCGCTGACGACGACGTTCTTGAAGGCCGGCTTGTCGAACAGCGCCGTCGACAGCACGAGCAAGGTGTAGAACCAGCCGCGTGTCTGGTCGAGGGCTTCGCAGATGAAGTCGGCGGGGTAGCCGTCCTCGAACGCCTCCTTGTCGTCGAAGGGGTAGTGCGCCTGTCCGTATGGCATCGAGCCCGATTCGAACCAGCAGTCGAGCACTTCTGGGATGCGCCGCAGTTCGCCCTGACCGGTCGGTGAGGGGATCGTCACCTGGTCGACGATGTGCTTGTGGAGGTCGTCGACGGCAACGCCCGACAGTTCCTGAAGCTCGTCGCGCGAGCCGACGCAGACGGCCTCGCCAGTGTCCTCGTTGCGCCAGATCGGTAGTGGGTTTCCCCAGTAGCGGTTGCGAGAGATGTTCCAGTCGCGGGCTCCCTCCAGCCACTTGCCGAAGCGACCGTCTTTGAGGTGATCGGGCACCCAGTGGATCTGCTGATTGGCGGCGATCAGCTGCTCCTTGAATGCCTCCACACGCACATACCAGGCGCTGATCGTCTTGTAGATCAGCGGCGTATCCGAGCGGTAGCAGAACGGATAGCTGTGAACGTAGGTGTCGTGGCGCAGGATCTTCCCGGCCGCCTTGAGATCGCTGATGATCTGCTTGTCGGCGTCCTTCACCATCTGGCCCGCGTAGGGAGAGACCTCCTCCTTGAAGCAACCCTCGCTGTCGACCGGGTCGGCCGGCTCGATGCCGAACTCGCGGCCGAGGGCGAAATCGTCCTCACCGAATGCCGGCGCGGTGTGCACGATGCCGGTGCCGCTCTCGGCGGTGACGAAGGCCGCCGGCAGCACGCGGAACGCGCCCTCGGCCTTGCGGTCGGCGAAGAACGGAAACAGTGGTTCGTAGCTCTTTCCGACCAGCTCGGAGCCCCGCACCGTCCCGACCCGCCGGATGTCCTTGTCGTCCGGCCAGTAGGCGGACACGCGGTCGGCGTGCAGAGCCATCTGCTCGCCGCTCGGCGTACCGCTGGCGTCGAGCTCTTCGACGATGGCGTAATCGGCGTCGGGGTCTACGGCGAGCCCCAGATTCGAGGGCAACGTCCAGGGGGTCGTCGTCCAAGCCAGCAAGTCCAGCCCGTTGTCGGCGTGGAACTTCACCGTGATCGATGGGTCCTGGATCTCCTTGTAGTTGAGGTTGGCCTCGAAGTTCGACAGCGGTGCGCCGATTCGCCAGGAGTACGGAACGACCCGGTAGCCCTCGTAGATCAGGTCGCGGTCCCAAAGCGTCTTGAAGACGCTCCAGACGCTCTCCATGAATGACAGATCCATGGTCTTGTAATCGTCGTCGAAGTCGACCCAGCGTCCGAACCGGGTAACCGTCTGCCGCCACTCGTCGGTGTAGCGCAGCACGATCGAGCGACAGGCTTCGTTGAACCTGTCGATGCCGTACTTCTCGATGTCGGCGCGGCCGTTGAGCCCGAGCTGCTTTTCGACCTCGAATTCCACCGGCAAGCCATGGCAATCCCATCCGAAGCGACGCTCGACTCGATGGCCGCACATCGTCTGGTAGCGGGCCACGACGTCCTTGATGGTGCCGACCAGCAGGTGGCCATAATGCGGCAGCCCGGTGGCGAACGGCGGGCCATCGTAGAAAGAATAGGCGCGTGCCGGGTCGCGCTGCTCGATCGAGCGCTCGAAGGCCCGCCGGCAATCCCAGCGGGCGAGGACCTTTTCCTCGATGCTCGGGAACGAGATCTCGGAGGGCGGCGGCTTGAATCTCATCGGTTGCGCCTGCCGTCCGGACGCCGGCTCTGAGGCGTGATCCCTACTTCTCTTCCTTGTAGTTCACGTGCCGGCGCACGACGGGGTCGTACTTCTTGAGCTCGAGACGCTCGGTCGTGTTTCGCTTGTTCTTGGTGGTGTAGTACTTGTGTGGGCTCTCGGTGCTCTTGAGCTTCACCTGCACGCGGTTACCGGCCTTGGCCATGAGTTTGCCTCGAGTGGTGGGTCTTCAGCTGCGCGAAGCCGGGCAGCGGGCAATTGTTCGTAAATGGGCGGCCGCGGGCGGCGAGCGCAACTCGCAGCGAGCCACGATTTTACACTGAACCGCTCCGCCGCTTCTGTACGACCCGCGGCCTGCGGCGCTCTCCTACGCTGGCGCCTCGGCGGGTTCCGGATCCTCCGTCTCCGCGACGGCGGGCTCGTCGGCTGCCTCCGGCTCCTCGGCCTCCGCCACTTCAGGCTCTTCTGCCGGCTCCGGTGGTCGGCTCAAGTCGCAGTCACGGCAGCGCCAGCCCTTCTCCTCCGAGTCCTCCGGATGAGCGTGGGGGCAGGCTTCCTGAAGATCGACCACCTGTTGCTCGAGGGCGCCCGGGTCAGCGCCCTCGTCAAGGTTGGCAATCTGTTGCCGCAGCCTGAAACAAAGCTCGCGAATCTCCAGCGGGTGGAGCTCTTGCAAGGGCGTCTGGTCCATCAAGCTATCCCTCTTCGGCGGGCGACAGTGGGATTGCCTCGTCGATGAGCATGATCGGAATGTCATCACGGATCGCGTACAGGTAGCGTCCGTCTTCGCGTACCAAGCCGGCGTCGACCGGCTCTTCCACGAGATCCCCGCCACGGTTGGTCAGTGTGCCCGCAGCGATGGCTTCGTTGAGCTCCGCCAGCGTCTTGTCGTCGGCGAGCCGCAACGGTGTCTTGTCCTCTGGGCAGGCCAGGATTTCCAGCAGCTCCTGGTCGATCATGGTGTTCTCCGAAGCGTCGGTTGCCTAAGCTAACATGCGTTAGGAAGTGGTGCTGGGTCCCCGCGATCGGAGGCCCGAGCAGATGTCGCTACGCGTGCCACAATACAACTATCGCCCGCTGAGCTTACCGGAGGATCCGAGGCTATGGAGCGCACGCAGTCGTCAGACTACGCTTTGTTCCTGCTGCGTACCGCTGGGTTGTTGTTGGCGTTTGCTCACGGTTGGACCAAGTTCTATGCACTGGTCACCGGGCAGGCCGATTGGCTCGTCAGCACGGTGAGCGGGCTGGGCTTTCCGTTGCCCGTGATGTTCGCATGGGCTATCGGGTTGACGGAGTTCGTTGGCGGCATCTGCGTTGCAGTGGGGCTGTACACTCGATTGAGCGCGTCGCTCGCCGCAGTCGCCATGTTTACCGCCGCTTTCATACGCCATCGCGCGCTGATGCACTTCGGTGCTTGGCTCGGCGTTGCCTCGCCCACCGCTGCAGAGATCGAGTCGTCAGGCAATCCCGAACGGGCATTGCTGTTCCTGACCATCATGGCCACTCTGGTGATTTTGGGGCCGGGGCGCCTGTCCGTTGACGGGCGGCTCTCGAGGCGCCGTCGGTAATCGTGCTGAACGTGAACGATCCTGCCGCGACCTTGCGCGACGGAGCCTTCGTACAGCGCTGCTATGAGCTTGCCGAGGCGGCGGTCGAGGCCGGGAACCACCCTTTTGGAGCCTTGCTCGTTCACGATGACGAGGTGGTGTTCGAGGCGGGCAATACGGTCAACACGGGCAACGACGGCACGCGGCATGCCGAGCTGCAGCTGGTTCGCGGCGCATGGGGAGCACTCGGTCCCGAATTGCTCGGCAAGGCAACGCTCTATACCAGTACCGAGCCCTGTCTCATGTGCGCCGGTGCGATCTTCTGGGCGGGCATTCCGCGAGTGGTCTATGGGGTGGGGGCACGCGCCATGACCGCGATCGTCGGGAAGCCGTATCGAGGTTTGCCGTTGCGTGAAGTGGAATTGGCTGCCGGATTCGCCTTCGAGGTGGTCGGTCCGGTCATGCAGGACGATGGTCTGCGGATTCACGCCGATTTCTGGCCGGCCGCTGGCGGCTAGGCTCTGTCGGAGTAGCGTCGGCGAAGCTGAATCGGGGCCGGTGCCCGAGCGATCTGGCGGAGGTTCAGCAACTCGACGAATACCGAGAAACCCATTGCGAAGTAGATGTAGCCTTTGGGTACATGCTGTCCGAAGCCCTCGGCGACCAATGACATTCCGATCAACAAGAGGAAGGCGAGGGCCAGCATCTTGACTGTAGGGTGATGCTCGACGAATTTGGCGATTCGACCCGAGGCCACCAGCATGACGCAGACAGCGATGATTACCGCCGCCACCATGATCCAGACCTCGTCCGCCATGCCGACCGCGGTGATCACGGAGTCGAGCGAGAACACGATGTCCAACACCATGATCTGGGCGATGATCGCCGTGAAACCGACCCCCGCACCCGGCTCAGCGTGCCCCTCTTTGCCCTCCAGCTTGTCGTGAATCTCGAAGGTGGCTTTGGCGAGCAGAAAAAGGCCACCGATGATCAGGATCAGGTCCCGACCACTCACTGCGTGCCCCATTGCGTGGAACAGCGGCGATGTCAGTTGCATGACCGCGGTAATGGCAAACAGCAACGCAACGCGCATGACCATGGCAGCGCCAAGCCCCATCATGCGGGCCCTGGGTCGCTCCGACTCCGGCAGCTTGTCGGTCAGGATGGCGATGAAGATGACGTTGTCGACACCCAGCACGACCTCGAGAACGGTGAGCGTCAACAGTGAGATGGGGACGCTCGGGTCGGCTAACCAGTCCATGACTACTCCTTGATTGTCTCGAGCCGATGATCAAGTAGCGCATCGCCGGAGAATACGAAGCGCCCAGTGAAGCGCTTGCCCTGCAGCAGCAAGGGGAGCCAGAGAATGTCATCCGCCCACATCTCGGTGTAGGGGATTGCGTCGAGCGGAAACCAGAGTGGTGTCGCCTCGTCGGTCTCCCGCGGTTCTCCGGCGTAGTGCTCGCCGCGGAATACGCGAACGTGAATCGAGTAGCCGTCGACGAACTGAAATCGCAGCTCGCCAGCTTCGCTGACCGCGCCCGGCACGACGCACACTTCTTCTTCAACCTCGCGGATGGCCGCCTGTTGCCAGGATTCGCCGGCCTCCAAGCGACCACCGGGAGCGTTGATCTTGCCGGCACCCAGTCCGCGTTTCTTGCGGATGAGCAGGATGCGGCCGCCGTTCACGACGAACAGAAGCGTTGCTCGATCGACGGCCTCCCAATCGGTCCAGCCGATGTCGGTGACACAGCGTGCGCCCGCGGCTGCGTTCACGGCTGGTCCTCTGGATTGGGTGTCGTGCTCGGCTCGATGAGCGTCGCAGCAGTCGGCCAGACGCCGTCGAGGAACTGGCGTACCGCCGGGCCGACCACGTCCGGCCGCTCCAGGAAGGGGAAGTGCGCCGCTTCCTCGATGGTCAGCAGGCGAGCGTCGCTGAGCCGAGCGGCCCAATCTCGACCCGCCCCGTAGGGCGCGTTGCGGTCACGTCGGCCATGTATCGTCAGCACCGGCACCTCCACCTGGTCAATGTCCTCCTGGCGCAGGGCGAGGCGCGCGATGCTGGGCAGGATATTCTGCGAAAGGTGAGCCTCCATGTTTAGCGGCCACTCGTTCTCGAACTCACAGTAGTGGTCGCCAAGGGCGACTTCGGCGCCGGGAATGGCGACATATACGCGGCGCATGAATTCCCACCAGTGCCGGCAGAACTCCTTGGGGTCGCTGGCCACCATGCCGTCGTTGCGCAGCCGCTGCAGCTGCCGCGCCGATTCCGAGCTGGCGATCGCCTCCAGGTCCGGAGCGGTCAGCTCCGGTGGGTAAACAGCTCCGTGATCGGGACTCGGCGGACCGATCTGGACGATGCGTCCGCAGTTCTTCGGGTTGGTGATGGCGTACAGGATGACCGCCAGGCCGAGGTAGGAGTGGCCTACGAGATGCGGTCGCTCGAGCTCGAAGAACTGGCGCACCGTCTCGAGGTCATCGACGTCATGATGGATGCCCCGGTGCAACAACGCCCGATCATGTACGGGCGTCGAGCGACCCCGGTTGCGCAGATCGTAGGACACAACCGTAAGGTCGCGACCAAGATAGGCGAAGTGTTCGAGCAGGTAGATCGCATTGGGAATGATGACCGCTTGAGGGCCGGTTCCGATCCGATAGGCACAGAGCTGCGTCCCATCTGGTGTGGGTACCATCCCCTGCTTGAGCTCGGTGCTCATGGCTTCTGATACTGCTTTCTCGCGGCGACCGAGACAAACCGATCTTCCTCGGCGATCCAAGCGGTGAGGCGTCCGCCCCAAACGCAGGCCGTGTCGAGACCGCGCATGTGTTCAGTGTTCACCAATCGACGCTCCGCCCAGTGTCCGAAAACGACGGTGCGATTGCCCCGGTAGAGCTCGTACCAGGGCCTCGAGGTTGCCATCGTGCTCGCCGAGTCGAGCGAACTGCCGGTACCGCCAGATGACGGCTCTCCCGGCCCCGGGATCCGGCGGACCATCTTCCCACTGGAGTCGCAGTAGCGGACCGAGACCAGGAAGTCGATGTCTGGGAGCTCATGCACGCTCGTCGTCGCGGCGCGGATCGAGTCGATGCGGTCAACCTCAGCCGCGAGGTCGGTCCATGCTGCCGGCAAGCCGGCGTGCACGAGCACCAGATCGGGCCACAGCCGCACGGCGGGCCGCTTGCGCACCCAATCGAGCAGTGGCCCACAGTCGGGCGCTGTGAGCAGCTCGTCCAAGGTGTCCATGGGAGCCTGCGTGCGGCGCCCGTCGGCGCGTGCGAGCAAGTGCAGCTCGTGATTCCCCAGCACGCTCTCGGCCCCGAGTCGGATGACTTCACGAAGCGTTTGCAGCGATTTTGGTCCGCGGTTGACCAGGTCGCCGACGAAGTGCAGCGCTTGTGTCGCCGGGTCGTAGCGTATGGCCTCGAGCAGATCGTGCAGCTCGTCGGCACAGCCATGAACGTCGCCGATGAATATGCGGGTACGGGGCGAGCCTGACACGCGTTCGTCTCCCGGGGCTGGCATTCTCGGCTCGGAGGCCGTCGAAGGTCGTTCGGCACACTAGCCTGCAGCCCGTGGCCTCGCTAGCAAATCCAGCGACATGGAGTTGTTGTTTGGAGACTGCCTGGCGTCGAGTTGCTATGCTGCCGGCAACCGTCACACGGAGCTCGATCCGGAGCGAGCCATGAGCGATCAGCGCGACACCAACCAGGTTCCTCCTCGGGAGGGTAGTCTCAGCCGGCGCGACGTGGTTCGTCTCGGGTTCGCTGGAATGGGTGCTGCGCTCGTCGGCGGTAGGCCGCTCGCCAACGCCGCGCACGACCAGATCAGTACCAACACCTATCAGATTCCGAGGTGGACTGGGCCGCAGGCCTTGGATCGTGGTGCCGAGATCGGTCCGGCGCCGGCCGAGTTGCGTGCCGCACAGCCGATCGAGGAGGTGCGCATTGGATTCGTAGGCACCGGCGGCATGGGCACCGCACACGTGCGCAATCTGGCGCGGATCAAGGGCTGTCTGGTCGCCGCTGTTTGCGACATCGACGTCTCGAATGCCGAACGAGCCGCCGAGATCGTGCGGTCGGCCGGCCACCCACCGCCGGCGCTCTTCACCAGGGGCGATGAAGACTTCCGCCGACTTTGTGAAGCGGACGATCTCGATCTCGTCTACACGGCTACGCCGTGGCGGTGGCACGTTCCGGTCTGCCTGGCAGCGATGGAAGCCGGCAAACACGCCGTATCGGAGGTGCCGATAGCGGTCACCGTGGAGGATTGCTGGCGGCTCGTGGAATCAGCCGAGCGCAATGAGCGTCACTGCATCATGATGGAGAACGTATGTTACGGCCGCGTCGAGATGATGGTGCTGAACCTGGTGCGGCAAGGCTTGCTCGGCGAGATCCTGCACGCCGAGTGTGGCTACTTGCACGATCTGCGCGAGATCAAGTTTGCCGACGAAGGCGAGGGTATGTGGAGGCGGGCCCACGCGATGATCCGCGATGGGAACCTGTATCCCACTCATGGCCTGGGGCCGGTCTCCCAGTGCATGAACATCAACCGCGGCGACAGATTCGGCTATCTGGTGTCGATGAGCAGCCCGTCACGCGGATTGCAGGATTGGGCCCGGGATCACTACGAGCCAGGCCATCCCAAGCGCGAGGAAGCCTTCACCCTGGGTGATGTCAATACCAGCCTCATCAAGACCGCCAAGGGCAGGACGATCAAGGTGGTTCACGACACCAACCTGCCGCGCCCCTATAGTCGCATCAACATGCTGCAGGGCACGCGAGGGATCTTCCAAGGCTATCCCGACCGGGTTCACATCGAAGGGCGCTCCGAGGGCCACGCCTGGGACAGTGCCGAGACGTACTATGAGGAGTTCGAGCACCCTTTGTGGCGTCGACTGCGCGAGGACTCAGCGAATGCTGGTCACGGCGGCATGGACTTCGTGGAGGACTGGCGACTTGTCCAATGCTTGCGCGAGGGGATCCCGTACGACATCGACGTCTATGACTCGGTCGCGTGGAGCGCCGTCTCGGAGATCAGTGAGCGGTCGGTGGCCGCCGGTAGTGCACCCGTACGGTTTCCAGACTTCACTCGCGGGCAATGGAAACAATACCCCCCGCTGGGGGTCGTAGGCGGCTGAGCGCTCGGGTGTGCGCCCCCGATGTCGATGAACTGGCTCGGATATAGGATCGGCACGTGCCAGCCAAGTCACTCCAACCGGTCGATCTCGTTGCCGCCGAGGAAGCGCGGTGGCGCATCCAGCCTATCGCGCTGCGGACACCGCTCCTGAGGCTCGACGTCGACGCTGACTCGACCGAGATCTGGCTCAAGCTCGAGAATCTGCAGCCAATCCGCTCGTTCAAGCTTCGTGGCGCCGCCAACTCGATGCTGTCGGTCGACGGCTCCAGGCTGCGGCCCGGCGTCTGGACGGCGAGCGCCGGAAACATGGCCCAGGGAGTGGCTTGGTGCGCCCGGTATCTCGGCGTGGATTGTACGGTGGCTGTTCCCGAAGGGGCTCCAGAGGCCAAGCTGGCGGCTATCCGAGCCTTGGGCGCGGACATCGTGATGGTGCCGTATGCGGATTGGTTCGGGATCTACGCCACGTGCGAGTACGAAGGAATGCGAGGGACTTTCGTGCATGCTTTCGACGATCCCGCGGTGATGGCGGGAAACTCCACCATTGCGCTGGAGATCCTCGAAGACCTCCCCGACGTCGATGCGGTGGTCATTCCGTATGGAGGTGGCGGGCTCTTCTGCGGTATCGGCGCCGTGCTCCGTCAACTTCGACCACAGGCGCGGCTCTACGCGGCAGAGGTAAGCACCGCGGCGCCACTCGCGGCTGCTGTCGAAGCCGGCAGGCCGGTCGACATCGATCACCAGCGCAGCTTCGTTGACGGTATCGGCGGCCCGGTGCTGTTCGAACGGATGTGGGAGCGCACGCGGCCTATGCTCGAAGGCTCCCTGTTGTCGAGTCCAGACGAGATCGCCGCTGCCATCCGGCTGCTGGTGCACCAATGTGCCGTTGTGGCTGAAGGTGCGGGCGCCGCATCGGTTTCGGCGGCGATTCCTCTGCACCGCCGGCGCCGCCCTAGGAGCCGCCCTGACGGGATGTCAGCGCACCGACGTGCCGGGCATCGGCGCCGCCTCGCCACTATTGGATGCCCACCTGCACGCCACCAGCGCGGCACTGGCGAGTTGGTTGCCCGTCGAGGCCGACATCACGACGATCGGTGGTAGTGGATTGCTTGCCCGCCTCGACGCGCTCGGCGCCGAGCGCGCCTTCGCGCTTTCAAGCGCCTATTTGTATGCCTCCGACTTTCAACCATCGTTCGACCCGTGGCGCGGCGCCGAGGGGGAGCTCGACCGCGTGCGAGCCGAAAATGACTTCACCGCCGACGAGTGCTCGGGCGAGCCGCGGCTAGTGCCCTTCTGCAGCCTCAATCCGAAGCGCGACTATGCCGTCGATGAGTTGGCACGGTGCGTTGAAGACCGTGGCATGCGGGGGCTCAAGTTGCATTTCTGGAACTCGAATTTGAGCCTCCGAGACCCGACGCAGCGTCGCCGGTTGAGCACCGTTCTCACGTATGCCGGAGAGCGCCAGCTGCCGGTGTTGGTTCACGTGCTCAACGGTGAGGACGAGGGGTTCGGACGCAGCGACGCGCAGCGCTTCGTCGAGGTGCTGAGTGATGCCGGTGCACCGCCGTTGTGCCTCGCTCACCTGTGCGGGGCGGGGGGCTACAAGCCGCAGGTTGCCGAGCTCTTCGACGCGTTCAGTGAGCTGCGCGACCAGGGGTGGCTGTCGTCCCGTACGCACGTCGAGCTCTCCGCGACACTGACTAGAGACGGCGATGGCGACGGGGCAACATCGTTGCTCGACACCGATGCCGGGCGTGCACGGCTCGCCGAGCAGCTGCAACGTTGGGGTCTCGATACGGTCCTGTGGGGCAGCGACAACGGCGAGGACTACCTGATCGCCACACGCCGGCGGTGGCCACTGTCGAGCGCTGAGCTCGATCAGGTGCTGGCGAACACCGGCACAGAGTTCGTCGCCTGAGCGGTCACGATCGTTGCAAGGTTGCGGTGCAGTGCCCTCATCGCCGGCGGTGGTTGCGCTGGCCTCGTCGCACCGACGGGTCCGTGCGAGCTCGTGGGTATGATTGCAGCTGATTGACACCGCTGGACACGGAGAGGTTTCGCGCGTGATCAAAGCTCTGCGCACGCCAGAAGAGAGATTTATCGCGGTTCCCGACTTCGACTACCCGCCCAACTACGTTGACGACCTACCGGGGTTCGAGGGTCTACGGATGCACCTGGTGGACGAGGGGCCGCCGCGTGCCGACCACGTCTATCTCTGCCTCCACGGCGAGCCTACGTGGAGCTTCCTCTACCGCAAGATGGCGGTGCCGTTGTTGGCATCGGGCGGACGCCTGGTGGCGCCCGACTTCTTCGGTTTTGGACGATCCGACAAGCCGGTCGACGACGCCGTCTACACGTTCGAGTTCCATCGCCGATCCCTGCTGGAGCTGATTGCCCAGCGCGACCTGACCAACATCACACTCGTGTGTCAGAACTGGGGCGGGGTGCTCGGCCTCACGCTACCGATGGAGATGCCGCATCGATTCGCCCGCATGATCGTCATGAACACTGCGCTGGCCACGGGCGACGTAGCGCTCTCGGAGGGTTTCGTCGCCTGGCGACAGTTCGTGCGCGACAACCCCGGATTCTCGATCACCTCGTTGATGCGACGTGCCTGCCCTACGCTGACGGACGAGGAACTGGCTGGCTACGAGGCCCCGTTTCCGGATGATCGGTTTCGTGCCGGTGTTCGGACGTTTCCCGCGATCGTTCCCACGCGTCCGGACGATCCGGGAGCGGCGACCTCACGCCGAGCCCGAACCTGGCTGTCTACCGAGTGGTCCGGGCAGTCCTTCATCGTCGCCGGCGCACAGGATCCGGTCATGGGGACGCCGGCGATGCGTAGTTTGGCGGCGACGATTCGCGGTGCTCCCGAGCCGCTGGTGCTCGACAGCGCCGGCCATTTCACGCAGGAGGCAGGCGACGTGGTGGTGGCGTCGGCATTGGCGGCGTTCCAAGTCGGCTAGGTACGGCCGCCGGCCTCCGAGCGTGCCTTCCAGGGGACCGCCCTAGCATTCGATGAAGCTGACGGGCACGGCGAGGTTCATCGCCAGCCCACCGCGGGCCGTTTCCTTGTACTTCGTCTTCATGTCGGCGCCGGTGTCGCGCATGGTCTTGATCACCTTGTCGAGCGAAACGAAGTGTTCGCCATCGCCGCGCAGGCTCATGCGCGCCGCGTTGATCGCCTTCACCGCGCCCATGGCGTTGCGCTCGATGCACGGAATCTGGACCAGGCCGCCGACCGGATCGCACGTCAGCCCGAGGTTGTGCTCCATGCCGATCTCGGCGGCATTTTCGACGTGTGCCGGAGAGCCACCGAGCACCTCCGCGAGGGCGCCGGCCGCCATCGAGCACGCTGCGCCAATCTCCCCCTGGCAGCCGACCTCTGCACCGGAGATCGAAGCGTTTTCCTTGTAGAGGATGCCGATTGCCCCGGCGGTGAGCAGAAAGCTGACAATGCCGTCGTCGTTTGCGCCGGGAACGAACTGCTCGTAGTAGCGCAGCACCGCGGGAATGATGCCGGCGGCGCCGTTCGTCGGGGCAGTGACAACTCGCCCGCCGGCCGCGTTCTCCTCGTTCACCGCGACGGCCCACATGCTGACCCAATCGATTGCTTGCAGTGGGTCGTTGCTGGTGGCCTCCTTCGAGCTGAGATCCTGATGCCATTGCGGTGCACGGCGCGGTATCTCGAGGCCGCCCGGAAGAACGCCCGAGGCGTGACAGCCGCGTTCGATACAGGCCTTCATCACCTCCCATAGCTCGAGCAGTCCAGCGCGGATCTCGTCGTCGGAGCGCCAGACGCGCTCGTTCTCCAGCATCAACTGGCTCACCGACATATCGTGCTTGGCACAGCTGTCGAGGAGGTCTGCGGCGCTCCGGAAACGGTGCGGAAGCGAGGTTGGTTCCGCCGCGACTTGATCGCCGACAGATGCGTCTGCGCTCACCACGAAGCCGCCGCCAACGGAGTAGAAGACGCCCGTTCGAAGCACCGCACCGGCGCCGTCGAATGCGGTGAAGCGCATGCCGTTGGGGTGGCCCGGCAGGTTCTCGCGGCGGCGGAAGAGCAAGTGCTCCTTCGTCCGGAACGGTAGCGGGTGCGTTCCCAGCAGCCAGAGTCGTCCGGTGTCACGGATTGCGCTGATCCGCGCATCCAGCGTTCCAGTGTCGACGGCCTCCGGGGTGTCGCCCTCGAGCCCCAGCAGGATCGCGTGATCGGTGCCATGCCCCTTGCCGGTGGCGGCGAGTGATCCGTAGAGCTCCACTCCGATTGCCGCTGTGCTGTCGATCAATCCGGCATCGCGCAGCTCCAGAGTGAATTCTCGGGCGGCGCGCATGGGTCCGCCCGTATGCGAGCTCGACGGCCCGACGCCGATCTTCAGCAGATCGAAGACACTGAGTGCCATGGTGTGAAGGGGGAGCGACGCTCAGGCGTTGACGATGCGGCGCAGATAGCGCCCCAGGGTCTTGAGCCGGTAGCTGCCGCGCCGCGCGTTGTGGTAGCCGGACGGGAGCTCTGAGCTGGTGAGACGAGCGTAGTTCTTGGCGGGCTCGAAGGCGTGGCCCTCGTGCCACTCGTTGAACGAGTTGAGAAAGACGAGGAAAAAGCCCCGCCGAGAGTTCGTGTGGAGGGGGTTGCTCTGAACGTCTATCGAGGTACTGAGCGTGCGTCGGATCTGCCTCCGCGAAAGGCTCCGGGCATGTTCGCGTGCGTCCGACGTGTTCCAGTCCATCTCGGCCGGTGGATGGAACGGCTCCGGCACGTAGCACGAATCCGGGGGGACTGTTCTGCGGGCGATGCTGTCGAAGCCGGGGTTGGTGTTGAACGAGTAGACCAGTCCGTCGCTGTTGGCACGCTCGGAGTGACCTTGCCAGGTCGATGGGTCAAGGAAGTTGTTGTAGACGGCGATGCCATCGAAGCCGGATTTGCGCGTGCGGTTCATGTTCAAGGAATCAGCCAACATCGTCACCTGATCGAAGTCGTTGGCGAAGCGTTCGCGGACGCTGTCGGTCTGCCGTTTCCAGTCCTCGTCAGGAGTGTAATCCGGCACATCATGCACGACGCCGTGGCAGTCGGTGACCTGCTTCGCAACGATCGTACGGAAGGACTTGAACACCGGCCCGATCCTACCGCGGGCGTCACGTAACAGCAGGAACGCGTCCCAGCTGCGCTTGTCGCCATACTCCTGGATCAGATAGGTGATGTCGTCACGGTAGCGGGAGGCTCGATCGTTCCGGTAGGGCTCGATGTGGAACATCACCTTGATGTCGTGATCGGCCATCACGTCCATCACCGAGTGGGCCGCTTTCGCCGGGAAGCTGTCGGCTCCCCACCAACTCAGGTTCACCGCGCCTGCTCCGACCTCTTTGATCCATCGTGCGTGCTGCTCGATCACCGCCGTATCGCGCGAGCTGTAAGCGCCTAGCTTGGGCACGCTGGTGGCGGCGAGATCGTCGGGCGGAACTCGATCCCACTGTTGCCAGTGTCGGAATGGATCGTTGTGGTACCAGGGGTAGTACTCGAAGATGAAGTGACGCGGCAGATCGCTGAACTGTTGTCGTAGCTTGCGCCCGAATTCAGCCCATGGAAAGGCGGAGCTGAGACGCTCTAACGGATTGGCGGCGAGGATTCGCCGTTGAACGTCGCCGCCGCCGTAGCGCAACTCCATCTCCAACGACGAGAAGCCGCGCTGCTCGCGCGTCGCGTCGGGAAGCCCGGTCAAGCCTGCGGGCGTGTACTCTCCGGGCGCTACTGGCCGGAGGCTCTTCGCCATCGCCGCTGCTCGAGACCGTGCTGGCAGGCTGGCGCCGAAGCCCAGCGCAGCCGGCGCGGCTACGGCACCCAGGCTGCCGAGCACTCGTCGTCGTGACCATTCAGTCATGGGACAATTGAACCCTCTGGCTCGAACAAGCAGCAAGTCTGTCCGGGGGTCGCGATCGTCTTTCGTGCCGCGTGCGACCGCGCGCCAGGCCCGTCACTCGCGGAGGGGTTCTGGTTCGAGGGCAGTCGCTGCGCCCCTGAACCGTAGCCGGGCAGTAGTAGACTCCGGGCTTGCCTTTCGGTTCGCTGCCTACGAGGTGAGCTCGTTTGCCTTCGGTCCGACACGATTTCATCATCGCGCGCCGACCTAACCAGATCGGAGCGTCCCGACGGGGCCTTGGCTGCGCAGTGAGGATGGGAAAGGTCGTAGAGAATGTCTGAGTCAGGATTCGATCAACGCGAGTTCCGCAGTGCGCTCGGTCGTTTCGCCACCGGTGTGACGGTCGTCACTGCCAAGGCTGACGACGGAGCGTACGTTGGCGTGACCGTGAGCAGCTTCAATTCGGTCTCTCTCGATCCACCACTGGTGCTATGGAGCCTCGATCGCAGATCGGGCACGTTACCTGCCTTCGAGGCCGCGACCCACTTCGCAGTAAGTGTGCTCGGTGCCGATCAGATCGAGCTGTCGAACACCTTCGCCAGCCGTGATGCTGGCAAGTTCGATGGTGTGGAGTGCGTCGAGGGTGCCGGCGGAGCGCCGCTGATCCCGGGTAGGCTGGCGACCTTCGTGTGTCGCAACAGCCATCGGTATGACGGAGGTGACCACGTGATCTTCGTCGGCGAGGTCGAGGCGTTCGATCGGCGGGAGGGTGCTGCATTGCTCTTTCACGACGGCGCGTATTGTGTGGCGGCTCCACACGGCAGCGGCGCTGACTGACGCACCGTGCCGATGGAACAGAATCCGGCTCCGGTCCGGCAGGATCTGGTCCTGGTGGGCGGTGGGCACAGCCACGTAACGGTCCTCAAGCGATTCGGCATGCGTCCCGAACCGGGCGTGCGGGTGACGCTGATCTGTCGCGATACCCACGCACCGTATTCCGGAATGTTGCCCGGGATGATCGCCGGACACTACGGATTCGACGATGCCCACATCGACCTCGGCCCGCTCTCGCGGTTCGCCTCGGCACGTTTCCTCCATGACGAGGTGATCGGCATAGACCGCGCCAACCGGCGGCTGATATGCGGTGGCCGACCTCCCGTCGCTTACGACGTGGCGGCCATCGACATCGGATCGTCGCCGCGGATGCGCGATGTCGACGGTGCCGAAGGCGTGGTCGTTCCGGTGAAGCCGATCGATGGTTTCGCCGACAAGTGGACGGGGCTCAAGGAGCGGATTCTGACGCAAGCCAGGTCCTCGGTGATCGCTGTCGTCGGCGGCGGTGCCGGGGGGGTGGAGATCCTGCTCGCCGTTCAGCACCGGTTGCGATGTGAGCTGCAACGTGTCGGCCGTACCGACGAGCACCTCGAGTACAGGTTGTACACGCGCGACGACGAGATCCTGTCGTCGCACAACAGGCGCGTACGGCGCAAGTTTCAGCGCGTACTGGCGGAGCGCGGCATCATCGTGCGGCCGAACCGCGGCGTGGCTCGTGTCGAGAAGCACGAGCGAACGTGTCTGATCTTCGAACACGGCGATTCCGCCGAGGTCGACGACGTGCTCTGGGTTACCACGGCCGGGGCGCAGCAGTGGCCCCGGGAGGGGGGCCTGGAAGTCGACGACCACGGCTTCATCCGGGTTACCGACACGCTCCAATCAACGAACGACCCGGATGTGTTCGCAAGCGGCGATGTTGCCTCGGTGGTCGGCCACCCACGTCCCAAGGCCGGGGTCTTTGCGGTTCGGCAGGGGCCGCCTCTGGAGCAGAACCTGCGGCGGCGGCTGCGTGGCGAGTCGCTGAAGCCCTTTCACCCACAGCGACAGTTCCTCAGCTTGGTCAGCACCGGCGACCGGTATGCGGTCGCCTCGCGCTCATTCTGGAGCGTCGAGGGTCGTTGGGTCTGGCGCTGGAAGGATTGGATTGATCGGCGCTTCATGCGCAAGTACAACCAGCTCCCCGAGATGGCTGTGAATGGCGAGTCGGTAGCCGACAGCGGCGAACACCTGCCGGAGATATTGTCGGCCTCGACAATGCGCTGTGCCGGATGCGGATCGAAGGTCGGCAGCCACGTGCTCGAGCGCGCCCTGGGCAGGCTGTCGAGGAAGTCCCACCCTGATGTGGTCGTGGGCCTCGAGGCGCCCGACGATGCTGCCGTCGTGCGTGTGCCTGCCGGTAAGGTGCTGGTGCAGACCGTCGATCAGTTCAGCGCCTTCATCGACGACCCGTTCATCTTCGGCCGCATCGCCGCCGTGCACGCCCTGAGCGATCTGCACGCCATGGGAGCCGAGCCGCATTCTGCTCTGGCACTTGCAACGGTTCCCTACGCCGACGAGACGAAGATGGAGGAGGACATCGTGCACCTGATGGCTGGTGCCCTGGAAGGGCTCGACGAGTCCGACGCCGTCCTGGTCGGTGGGCACACGAGCGAGGGACCCGCCCTGGCGATGGGTTTTTCGGTGAGCGGATTCGCCGATCCCGGCGCGCTTTCCACCAAGAGCGGCGCACACGCGGGCGAGGCGCTCGTGCTGACCAAGCCCATTGGCACCGGCGCGTTGCTGGCGGCGCACATGCGGCAGCGCGCCAAGGGACGGTGGATCGAGGCAACGCTCGCATCGATGTCGATGTCGAATCGCACCGGCGCCGAGATCCTGCGCCGCCACGGCGCCTCGGCGATGACCGACATCACCGGATTCGGAGTCCTGGGTCACCTGCTGGAGATTCTGCGCGCCTCCGGCGTCGGCGCGGCGATCGATGTCGATGCGATGCCGGTGCTCGACGGCGCGCTGGCGGTCACCGAACGGGGGATCTTCTCGTCGTTGCAGCCGCAGAACCTGCGGCTGCGACGGGAGCTACGTGATCCCGGGGCCGGTACCGACCATCCGATGTTCGCGCTGCTCTTCGACCCACAGACCGCCGGGGGACTCCTGGCATGCGTTGCCGAGGCTAGGGTCGACACCGCGATCCGAGAGCTGGTGGCAGCCGGCTACCCGGCAGCCTGCCGATTAGGCACGACGATCGAGGGCGAGCCCCGCGTCACGCTGGGCTCGCCCTCCTAGATCGCGCTGTCCGCGGCGCGCGCCTACTTTGCGATGATCTTCACGAAATTGCTGCGCTCTTTCACGAATATCCCCACCTGGCCCGGCCAGGCCGGGGCGCTGACGCCTATATGGAGCTCGGCACCAATCGGCGGTACGTACCCCCTCAGCGGCGGGAAGAACCAGTGGGTTGCCATCGCCTGCAGGAGGGTCGCCTTGCCCGGGCCGGATCCCAGTGGCTTGCAGACTCCCCCGGGAACTATCCACTCGATGATGCCGGCATACCAGATACCGCCGAGCTTCGCGATGGCCCACAAGTTGGCGTTGACGAAGATGCCCTTGCCGGGCGTTTTCGCCCCCGGCCAGGAGTTCTTCTTGGTGGAGTCCACGCAGATCAGGTATTTCGACTGAGTGATGCTGGTCACCTTCGCGGTGGCTGCCCAGGAAGCTATGCTCACCGGCGCGGCGGACCAGTTGACGGACCCGAGGTTGATCGAATCGGCGCCGCCACCGCCGGTGCCGCCACCGCCGCCCGGAATGAGCACTACGCCGGCCTTGCCGAATGTAATGAAGAAGTAGTCTTCCGCCCTGGCCCCCTCGAGCGCTCGGGCGCACATTGGCACGGCGACGTACTCGTCCTTCATGCGGAAGCCCTTCAACCCGACAATCTCTACCCAGTAGTAGCGACGCTCACCGGATCCCATGGGCACGACGATGCCATTACCGGTGAAATCTCCGGTGACGTCCGCCCCACGCTGGATCTTCTTTGCTCCTGAACGCGTTGCTTCGTAGATCGTCACCACGAACGTCGCGCCGGCGTCACGCGCGTCGACGACAACCACGTCCTCGGGGATGTCAATCCTGATTCGGAGGTCGCCGGTCTCGTCGCCATCGTTCTCGAACAGCACCAAGTAGCGCTCGGTGACCTTCTTGCCGCCGTCGAGGATGATGTTCTGCCCTGGGACTTCGGACCCGCTCTCGTAGAAGTTGTTGCCCTTGAATTCGTCGAACCGTGCCAGATCGTCTCTGACGAGCTTCTTTACCTCGGAGACGGAGATATCGGGCCTGAAGGCGACGCGCTTGGCTGCCGGGCGAGCTTCTACGGTTGCCGAGGCCGCGACGGCGACACACAGGCAGAACAGTAGCGGGCGGAGAGGACGCAACATGGGAGAAACTCCTTAGCGGGAGGCCGAAGAGAGCACATTGACGAGGCTCACGCGCCCCGGCGCGGGCTCAGCCAATGGCGTCAAATTGTGAGTTTCCGCCACGATCGTATCAAATCGTGGTAGCCGGCGGTCGCCGCAGCGGTTAACGAAGTGCAGTTTGCATGCGTCAAGGGGATTTGGCTAGCAAGTAGTCGAGCTGGGCCCCCGCGCCGAGTTCCTCGGGCTCGCTCCCGGGGCGGAAGAGCCGCCCGCCGGTGGTTCCCTGCAGCCGCATGGAGTTGCCGTTGATTTCCAGGAGCGCGCCCTCGCGCAGGCCGATGACCGGCTGTGGGTTGAAAACGTGAAACTCTTTGATGCGCGTCTGCCTGGTCTCTCCCATGTGGGTCGAGGCTGGATCGGGGTCGATGTAGTGCGGGTTGATGTTGAACGGCACCAGACCCAGTGCGTCGAAGGACGGTGGAAACACGATCGGCATGTCGTTGGTCGTGCCCAGGCTCAGCCCGGCGATGTTCGATCCAGCGCTGCTGCCCATGTACGGCAGCCCATCCTCGACGCGCTTGCGCATGGGCGCGATCAGACGCTGCTCGTGCAAAGCGCGCAGCAGCACGAACGTATTGCCACCTCCGACGAACAGCGCCGCCGCGGTGTGCAGCGCATCGATCGGGTCTGCCGTCTCGTGGATGCCGGCAACGGTGTATCCATGCCCTTGCATATGGTCGCGGAACAGCTCTGTGTAGCGCTCGTGGCTGATACCACTCGGCCGAGCGTACGGAACGAAGAGGATGGAATCGATCTTGCCGAGGAACTGCCGCATGTATGGTGCGGCATAGTTCATGTACGGCGTTCCGTGTACGGTCGAGGTGCTGAGTAGCAGGATCTTACGCATCAGCCAAGTGCTCACGACTTCGGTTAGGATGAGCCGTCGCCAACGGAGGTTCGGTGACGTAAAACCGTGGACTGGGCACAGTACCAGGCCGTGATTGCGCGGCGCGTCGCGATTACACTCCCGATATAGCCTTACAGCGTCCCGACGCTGCGGTGAGCAGAGGTTTCGTGCACTCACGTTTCGTAAGGAATTCCGACAGCAGTATCACGGCGGACGTGGTCAAGCGCGGCCGCGACGTGCTGCGCGACCCGCTCATCAACAAAGGCTCGGCGTTCACGCCACGCGAACGTGCTGAGTTGCGCCTCGAAGGTCTACTACCGCCGGGGCTGGTGAGCATTGATCAACAGCTGGCGCGCGAGATCGAATCGCTCAAGCACACTGAGCACCCGCTCGGCAAATACGTTGAGCTCGCCGATCTTCAGGATCGCAACGAGACCTTGTTCTTCAGGCTTCTGGTCGATCGGCTCGACGAGCTGATGCCGATCGTCTACACGCCGACGGTCGGTTCGGCCAGCCGCAACTTCAGCCACATCTTCCGGCGTGGCCGCGGTCGGTGGATCACGCCGGAATACCGCGGGCGAATTGTCGAGGTGCTGGGCCAGATCAAGGCGGGTATCCGGCTGATCGTGGTTACCGACAACGAGCGAATTCTCGGACTCGGCGACCTGGGCGCCGGCGGCATGGCCATACCGACCGGTAAGCTGGCTCTCTACACGGCGGCCGCAGGGCTACACCCCACGCTGACCTTGCCCGTGAGCCTCGACGTCGGCACCGACAATGCGGCACTGCTCGACGATCCGAAGTACCTCGGCTGGCGCCATTCCAGGCTTCGCGGTCAGCTCTATGACGAGCTTGTCGACGAGTTCGTGCGCGCCGTGCGCGAGTGCTACCCGAACGCCGTCCTGCAGTGGGAAGATTTCAAGAAGGCCAATGCGTTCGGGCTGTTGCATCGTTACCGTGACGTGTTGCCGTCGTTCAACGACGACATCCAGGGAACCGCGGCGATCGCGCTTGCCGGCATTCTGGCGGCATGTCGTGCTACGGGTACGCCGCTACGGGAACAGCGGGTGGCCATCCTGGGCGCCGGCGCCGCCGGCGCCGGGATCGCCGGCCTGCTCCGCGACGCGTTCTCGGACGAAGGCCTTGAGGGCGACGATCTCATCAGTCGGGTCGCGATGCTCGACAGCGGTGGTCTGCTGGTCGACTCGCGCCAGGGGCTCGACGAGCACAAACGGGCGTTCGCCTGGCCAGCGCATATCACCGCCAGCGTCGGATTGGACGATCAGCTGCCCCCAGGCCTGGAGCGGGTTGTTGAGTTGTACAAGCCGTCGATATTGATCGGCACGACGGGTCAGCCCGGCGCGTTCACCAAGCCGATCGTTCGTAGGATGGCTGCCAACGTCGAGCGGCCGGCGATCTTCCCCTTTTCGAACCCCACGACGAAGAGCGAGGCGACGCCCGAGGATATCTTCAGCTGGACGGAGGGCAACGCCTTGGTGGCGACGGGCAGCCCGTTCCCGTCCGTTCAGCTCGAGGACCGCCTTGCCAAGGTCTCGCAGGGGAACAACGTGTACATCTTTCCCGGTGTCGGCCTCGGGGCATTGGCCATCGATGCGCGCAAGATCACCGATGCCATGTTCACTGCGGCGGCTACCTCGCTGGCCGCGCAGGTGACCGCTGCCGACCTCGCTGCCGGCGCGCTCTACCCGCCGGTAAGTCAGCTACGGCAGGTCACGCGGACGATTGCAGAGGCGGTCGCGCAAGCGGCGGTCGATGACGGAGTTGCCGTCGAACCGGATGACGGGATCGCAGCGGCAGTGGCATCGTGGATTTGGGATCCTGCCTATCCGACGATCAACGCGACGTAGAGACGGCGATACCCACTCCGTCGATTGCTTCGTCCTAACGCATGCCGGGGGCCGGGTCGAGTCCGTTGACTTGCCCATCGAGGTTCCAGTCCGGGTCGACCTGGATACCCAGATGTGCCAGCGCGGTGGGCGCGACATCGACGATGTTCGGCGTTGCGGTCAACGCCGTCGGGTCAGCGGATGGGCCGCTGGCCAGGTAGTAGATCGTCCGCTCCTCGAGAGAGTCCTCGCCGTGCCCGCCTTCGTCGGTGCGCCCGTGATCGGTGCTAGAGAGGATCAGCCAATCCTCCTGAGCGTAAGTAGGGCGCGACTGCACCGCGGCCACCAGCTCGCCCACTCGACGGTCCGCTAGCTCGATGGCGGCCCGGTATTCCACAGAGAACGAGCTGGTCTCATGCGCCACGCTGTCCGTATTGGTCATGTAGACGAAGGTCGCATCCGGATCGCCGACGCTCAGGTAGTGGGCCGCGATCGAGATCACCTCAGCGTCGGCGGTTGCATAGCCGATCGCATCTCCGTTGATGTTCACCAAGACGTCGACAACGCGGCTGATCATCGGACCCCCGTCGGCCGTCGTTCCCATCGCCGGCCAGTGGATCACCGCATAGGTGCTGAGGTCGGGGCGAACCTGTTCGATGCGAGTCAGGAAGTCGGGGTATTCGGCGTAGTGATTGCCAGTGAAGTCGTTGCTCTCGACCCCGTGTTTCTCCATCCACACGCCGGTCAACATGCTCGACCAGCCTGGGCCGCTGACGGTGATCGGCCTGGTACGCGCATCGGCAGAGAAAGCCCCCCCGGCCGCCAACGCATCGAGGTTGGGTGTGGCTGCCTGTTCGAGGATATCGACCCGGATTCCATCGATGCCGATCAGCAGGACCTTCTTCCGTCCCTCGGTGGAGGCGCCAGATGGCGCTGCCGCGGAAGTGTCCGCGGCGCTGTGGCCGGCGGCGTCCCGCGAGTTACAGGAAGTCAGGCTGGTTACGGAGACAACGGCGAGAAGCGACGCGAGAACGGGGCGAGTGAGCATCGGATACTCCTGTACTGTGCGATCCCGGGGTGCCCATCCTAGCGGAAACGCCGTGCGATATGATCGCGCCCACCGGCGCCCGCCGCCGGCTCGGCCGAACCCGATCGAGGAGGGACGTGAGCGAACGCATTGCCGCTCTTCAGCAGGCTATCCGCGATGCCGGGGCCGATTTGACGGTGCTCAATCCTGGGCCCAGCATGACCTACTTCACCGGCCACTCATTCGGTTCGTACGAGCGGCTCTTCTTACTCTTCGTGCCCGCAGAAGGCGAGCCTGGAGCCATCGTGCCGCTTCTCGAGGAGAACAACTGGGCAAGAGCCGTCCCAGGCGTGCAGCAGGTGTGGCTCTGGGATGACAAGGATGGCCCGCAGGAGGCCGCTGCTGCAGCCTGCGCGCGCTTCGCGAATGCCAGGACGATGGCTGTCGAGCCTCTCGGCCTGCGCTATATGGAACTCGAGGTGCTGCAGCGGCACTTGCCGAACGTAGATCTGGTCTCAGCCGACGCGGCCATCGGCTCTCTACGCCAGTTCAAGGATGCGCATGAGGCCGGGAGCATCCGACGGGCGTCCGAGATTTGCGAGGCGGCCCTCGAGGAAACGATCAATCAAGTACGCGTTGGCATGACCGAGAAGCAGGTGGCGGCCGAGCTCATCGGGCGGATGCTCGGGAAGGGAGGCGAGGGTATCTCGTTCGGGCCCATCGTCTTGGGGGGCCCGAAGAGCGCTCTGCCGCACGGCGTGCCCGATGAGCGTCCCCTGAACGCAGGGGACTTCTTGTTGATCGACTTCGGTACGAGCCACGATGGGTACCACAGTGACATCACGCGCACCTTTGTCGTTGGTGCTCAGCCCGACGATCGGCAGCGCGCCGTCTACGATGCCGTGTGTGCCGGTAACGCCGCGGGTTGCGCACGCGCCGTTGCTGGAGCTACCGCGCACGAGGTGCACATGGCGGCGGCCGCTCCGCTGGGAGCGCCCGAGTTCGACGGCTACTTCAAGCACCGTACCGGGCACGGGCTAGGCGTTGATATTCACGAGCCTCCGTCGGTGATAGAAGGCAACCACGAGCCGCTCGGAGCAGGAACCGTGATCACTATCGAACCGGGTCTGTACATGGAGGGTTGGGGAGGCGTTCGCATCGAAGACGACATCTGGGTTACCGATGACGGGCCCGTCAGCCTGACCTCCTTCTCGCGTGAGCTTCGGGTCATCGGCACATGACGTTGGCCCTGAACGTTGTCGTGCAGCTAATCGGCATCACCATCGCCATGATCGGTGTTCTGGCGATGCGCTCGCCGCGGCAGGTGACCGGAGCGATCCAACAGATCGAGGAGGCAAGTTGGCTGCGTGCCGTGGCGATCGCCAAGCTCGTCGCGGGCATCGTCTTGCTTATTGGTGCCGGTGGCACCCGTTTACCGACGCTGGCGCGAGTGCTCGGTGCCGCCATGACGATTGGTACCGGCTGGGCGCTGCTCGATGCCACGAGGCTGACCGCCCTGGCGCAGTTCGCCCAACGGCAGGGAAACCTCGTAACGCGCCTCTGCGGCTCGTTGGCGATGCTGGCGGGCTCGTTTCTGGTCTATGCCTCGAGATAGCTACGGCTAGTGGCCCTTACGGTCGCAGGCCCGCGCTGAGCGACCTCCCTCGAGCTCGGCGCAGAAAGCCGCATGCGCGTCGCCAGTTTCCTTGTTCACTACCACTACGCGTAACTGGGCACTGTGTCCTGCTCCGAATCCGTCAAGCACCATGAAGCCGTGGCCAGGGCTCTTGAAGAGCGTGTTGTCGCGCTGCGTGGTGGAGGTTGATTTGGCGGCGCTGCCGCTGACCACATACGTGGTCGGCAGATCGCCCTGATCACGGAACACCTGGAGGTCGTGCTCGTGCCCGGCCGCGTAGAGCAATGGCGGATGGTCCGCGAACGTCGCCATCAGGTTGCCCACCAGCTCCTTGTTGGCGGTGGCCCAGAGGTCCTGGCCCCTGGCTTTGCCGCCAATCTTGCGCAGCAGCGGGCCAACCACCGGGATAGGAATCCAGGCCCATTTCTTCAACATGCGCGGCGAAAAGATCCACTCGTCGGCCGGGAAGAAGCCGCCGTGTGATCCGGCCGTGTAGATTGGGTGGTGACCGGCGACCACCGCCAGCAGACCTTGCTCGGTTGCTTCTCGGAGTCCCGTGGACAGGCGCTCGTAAACCAGTCGCGGGTCGGCCGTGCTGCCTTCGTACGGGGTGCCCGCATCGAGGGGACCCCACGCGCAGCCTTCCCAGCCGCGGGCGTGCTCGGTGGTGAGGAGCCACTCGGTGTCGAGGAACACGAGCCGCACCGGAGGAGCAGGGGAGCTGCCCGGCGTCAGGTCGACCCAGATGGGGCCTGGACATCCGCGGCCCGGAATCTGGCGCGAAGACCTGCCGGTCGCGATGAAGCGGCCGGCAGCGCGTATTCGAGCCAGACCCCACTTCCCGGAGTGATCCCAATCGTGGTTGCCCGGCACGAAGTAGGCGCGTGCCCCCGCCCGCGCCAGCTCCATTTGTGCCGTCAAGATGAGCTCTCCCCGTCGGCGCTCGGCATTCGCCTTGGCATCGGTCTCGCCCTCGGCGGGAAGGCCGCGGTTGTACAGGTTGTCGCCCAGCCACACGATCGTCGTGCGTTCGGGCGCGGCCGCAACGTAGGAGCGTGCCGCGGTGAGCACCGCGGTGCGGGCGGGGTTGTCGGCACCGCCGTCACCCAAGAGCAGGAGCCGCCAGCCGGGCCTCACTGGCTCGGCCTGGGCGTCGAAATCATGGCGGATGTACAACGAGTTGCCGCAGCTAGTGATCGACAGCGCGGCCAACAACATGACCGACTGGCGCCACCATCGCCGTGGTCGCCGTCTTTGGAGCTCGGCTAGCATCAACAGGTCCGTACTCGGCGACACACGTCTCATGTTCCGTCGAGGCGAAACCCGGTGGCCGCCGGCCGAACCGCCAGCGGGCTGCCGGGTAGGTCGTCGAACGTATCGCTTGTGTTGTACTCGGCCGGCGCGACGTCGTTGGGCGCCTCAGGATGGAATAGCGCGGCCAGGTACTGGACTTGCTGGCGGCCGACGCCGAGCTCGAACTGTCCTCCGCCGTAGATATCGATACCGGTGTCGCGGCAGAAATCGTAGGCGTCGAACAGGCACTTCAGAGTTCCGAAGCGCGAGGGCTTGAAGTTGATTACCCGGGGCCGATGGCGCAGGGCGCGGATGTTGTCGAGCGAGTGGATCGGAGCATCCCAAGTTACCCGGTCGCGGTGTGGCTCCAGCAGGGCGTCGATCTCGGGCTCGGCGTGCGGATCTTCGATCAGCACGTCGGGGGGTAGTCGCTCCAGCACGCGACGATAGAGCGCCACATCCGCCGCTTGGTCAACCGGCGTGCCGTGGTACGCGCCCTTGAAGTCGACCACGCGCACCGCGCCTGTGCTCGCTAGCTCATCGACGAGCGCGTCAGTCCAGGCAGGGGTCGCGTCGAGTTTCAGCTGCAGGCCGGGTTGAGCGTCCAGTAGACGGCGAACGCGTGGCATCTTGTCCGACCGGTCCAGGTGCAGTGAGGATACGAACGTCAGCGGTCGTGGGCTGAGCTCGAGATGCTGCGCCAAGCTGAGGTCGGCTTGACGTAGCGCCAGGTCGAGCGCCGCGCTTTCGAACGCCCAGCGCCTGTAGTTCTCAGCGCCTGGATATGCCGGCGTCGCGGGGAAGACGGGTAACGTCTCGAGCAGATCGGACAGCTCGCCCAGGGTGCGTCGTCCGCTCAGCGCAAGGATTGGTCCGGCATCCTGGAACGCCTGCTGCTCGCCGGGCTCGTAGGTCGGATCCTCGCCGAGGCCGCTCTGTCCGGCTCCATGCAGACGTACAACGCTCGTCAGGCGTCAGTCGCTGGCGTGACCGGAAAGCTCGTATCCCTCGATCTCGACGCGCAGGTCGCAGAGCCGTTCCCAGGTGCCCATCCTGGCATCCTAGTCGATGTTCAGCTGGCCGGGGCACGATAGGATTCAGTCGCTGCCGGTATTCACCAACGTCTCGGTATACGCGGTTGGCTGCGAACAGGACCAGCCGGTCCGTCCCAGGAGCTCGATGATGACCGACGTGCGTACGCTCTTCCGTGAGCAGCGGAGCTTCATCGGTCTGGTCGGAGCGGTGGCCGTATTGCGATTCCTCCTGCCACCGGGGCGGTGGCCGGGTGCGGCCGAGACCTGGCTGACGATCTTCGGGTTGTGGCTAGTGGGCTGGATGCAGGTGGCGACACGCGCTGCGCCGGTTCGCCCCGGCGAGCTCAGTGGGCCGATCGGCGTTCAGAACCTGGCGATTCAGGCGCTGATCGCGGTGCCCGGGATTCTGGTAGGCACAGCTCGGATGTTGTCGGCGATGGACGGCGCTCCTCCGTCGTCCTATCCGGCCAACGTGCTGACGACGCTGATCGTATTGCCTCTCGCAAGCTTGGTCGTTCTCACCTTGGCTGCCCTGCCGCTGGCGATCGCCGTACGCGCTCTCGCACAGCGATTGCGTGGCCAGGCATCGTGAGCCGCCTTCTGACATCATTGGCGAGATGATGAACGCGGGACGCGCGATTAGGACCTGGGGTCTGGCGGTAGCCATTTTCGCGGCCGGATGCGGCGAGTCGGTCGAGTCGCCGGGCACTGATCCGGACGTCCTGCTGGCCGCCGATGTCGATGCGGGCCGACGCATCTACGACGACAACGGCTGCGCGAACTGCCACGGGTCGGATGGCAGCGGTCGGGGCCCCAACGCTGCCTACATGAGCCCGCCGCCCCGTGACTACCGGGATCCGGCGGCATACAAGGTCGGCATCACCGTGGATGCGGTGGCTGAATCGATCGCGGCGGGCTTTTCGGAAGGTGGCGCTGCGATGCCCGCCTTTGCACACCTGACCGCAGAGCAGCTCCGCCAACTGGCAACCCTCGTCGTCTCCCTGCAGCGCCCCGAGTCCGAGACTGTCAGGGTCGAGGATGCGTGGGTGGCGGAGACTCCTCCGGCTACCGATGTGACCGCCGCATACATGACGTTGGGACACGATGCATCGGAGCCCGATGCTCTTGTCGGGGTCGAGGCCAAGGGGGCTCGTGTGCGAGTGCATGAAACGGGCGGGCAGAATGGCTCGACCAGCATGCAGCCGCTCGATCGCGTGGTCCTCGATCCGGGTGAGCTCGTTGAGTTCGCCCCCGGCGGCCTGCACCTCATGTTGACTGGTCTGAGATCGGCGGTGACCGCCGGCGATACGATCGAGCTGACGCTCTTCTTCGAGAGCCGTACGGCGCGTCGATTAAACGTGCCGGTGCGTCGGCGCAACGCGGACAACTGAGTTGCGGAGCCTCGGACGCCTGCTGGCGGTCGCGTCGATCGGGCTCATCGGCGTCCTGTTCTGGACCTCGACGCGTCGACACGAGCTGCCGGCTGGTTCCGGTGGCGAGCCAGTCGCCCCCGCAGGGGACGTGCCCTATACGCCGCCCGCCCTGCAGAGCTTCGGTATTGGCGGCGACTTCGTTCTCGATGCGCATGACGGTTCTGTATTCGATCTTGCGGCCCACCGCGGTGAGGTGTTTCTGCTGTTCTTCGGCTATACGCGTTGCCCGGATTTCTGTCCGACGACGTTATCATTGTTGGCGCAGGCAACCGATCGGTTGGGCGAGCGTGCCGCCGAGGTGACGACGCTGTTTGTGACCGTCGACCCACAGCATGATGTGCCCGAGCGCGTCGGCGAGTATCTGGGGTACTTCGGTGTTCGTGCCACCGGGCTGACGGGTTCGGTGGAGCAGATCGATGCGGTGGTGGCCGCCTACGCCGGGATATATGAGACTGCCTCGGAGACCGAGGAGGGGTCGATTCTCGGCCACTCGACGTATACATACCTGATCGATCGCAGAGGTCACGTTCGCTATACATTCCGGCCGGACGATGCGCCGCAGTTCATTGCCGACGGTGTCGCACAGGTGCTCGATGAAGTCGTCGGATAGGCGATCGAGGCCGGGGCCTGAGAGCTAGCCGCCGACCCGGCATCTGGCGTTCGGATCCCTCGGCGCCAGACCGCAGGGCAGAGTAGGCTTGGCGACACTGGGCCGGATGAGGCTGCGGGCTCGGCCCATCGTCGACCGCCGGTCTGTTCCGAGGAGAGCGCATTGAGCGTGCAGCTGGGCCTGTTGATCGGCTACTCGGCCGCGCTGATTGCTGTCGGGCTATGGATCGGGCGCCGCGTTGGAAGTGCCCATCAGTTCTTTGTTGCCGGCCGCCAGCTCGGGCCGCTCCTTCTGTTCGCGACGATCCTAGCTGCCAACATTGGCGCCGGTACCACCATGGGCGCCGCCAGCCTCGGATACCGCGACGGGCTCAGCGCCTGGTGGTGGGTCGGCTCGGCCGGTCTAGGAACGCTTCTGATGGGCTGCTCCATCGGGCCCAAAATATGGCGCCAGGCCCGCGAGCACGACTTGAGGACGGTAGGCGACTATCTGGAGTGGCGCTATGGGCCCACCGTACGCGGCGTCACCGCTGCCTTGCTTTGGGTGGCCACCCTCACGGCTTTGTCGGCTCAGCTGGTGGCGGTAGCCTTCGTGCTCAACGTCGTTGCCGGTGTTCCCGCCACCGTCGGCTGTGTGCTCGGGGGGGTGGTGGTGACGGCGTACTTCGCTGCCGGCGGCCTGGTTACCTCGGCGTGGGTAAACCTGGTGCAGCTGGTCGTATTGCTCGTGGGCTTTGCGCTGGCGTTGCCGGTCGCGCTCGGCAACGCCGGCGGATGGCAATCGATCGTAGATGCCGCCCCGGTCGACAACCCGGATTTCTTCAGCTGGACGCAGGGGGGAGCCTCCGGCTGGCACTACATGGCGTTGCTGATTCCGCCCTTCATGGTCTCGCCGGGACTGTTGCAGAAGGTATACGGAGCACGCAGCGAGCGAACCGTTCGAATCGGTGTAGGGGCCAGCGCCGTCGGGTTGTTGCTGTTCGCGGCGATTCCTCCGATGCTCGGGATGATGGCGCGCGTCTATGACCCGACGCTGACCGGCAATGCCATCAACATGGCTCTGCCGGTGATCTTGACGGTGGGGTTGCCGCTGGCCATTGGCACCCTCGGGCTGGCGGCGGTATTTTCCGCCGAGGTGAGTTCGGCCGACGCTGTCCTCTTCATGCTCTCCACCTCGTTGTCCGAGGATCTCTACCGCAGGTTCTTGGCCCCGAATGCCGGTGAGCGACAGGTCTTGAAGATGGCACGTCTCGGCGCCATTGCCGGCGGTGCCCTCGCCACGTTGCTGGCGATCGCACTGGGCTCGGTGATCGAGTCCATCACTATTTTCTACTCGCTGCTGTCCATGAGCCTGTTCGTTCCCGTTGTCGGGGGGGTGTATTGGGCACGTGCCGGCAGCCGCGATGCGATTGCTGCGATCGTGGCGGGTGTCGGAGTCTTCGTCGTGACGCGGTATCTCGTCTACATTCCGACCACCGGGCTATGGAACCCTAACCTCGTCGGGCTGCTAGCATCCGCCGTGGCGTTCGCGGTCTCCGGATGGCTAACATCCGACCGCCGGCCGATAGTGGCCATCTGAAGTAGTGGCCATCTGAAGAGGGGAAAACCGGATGTTCGATCGCAGGCACTTCGTGGGCTTGTTCGCAGGCACCGCGTTCTCCGGCACGCGGCTGCCCGAGGCGCTATGGGAGGCGGTGCAGGACGAGCCCGAGTCGCCGATCACTGCCACGATGATCGAGGGAGCCGAGCAGGTGGCGGGCTTGGAGATGACGCCGGATGAGCGCGAGATGATGCGCTCTGGCTTGGGTCGCTACCTGGAGTCGTATCGGGCGTTGCGTGGCATCGAGATACCCAACCAGGTGCCGCCGGCTCTCGGCTTCGAGCCGGACATGCCGGGTGTGGACGCAACACCGCCCGTGGGGCCGGATCACGTCCGCCCGACCCGCTGGCGAAGGTTGGCGCGGCCCGTCGACAACGATGATCTGGCGTTCATGCCTGTGACCCGGCTGGCGCGCTTGCTGCGCAGCCGGAAAGTGAGCTCGTCCGAGCTGACCGACGTCTACTTGCAGCGCTTGCAGCGTTATGACCCGGCGTTGTTGTTTGCAGTCAGCCTGACCGTCGAGCGTGCTCAGCGCCAGGCTCGGGTGGCCGATCGAGAGATCGCCGCGGGCAACCACCGAGGGCCGTTGCACGGCATCCCGTGGGGCGCCAAAGACCTGCTGGCGGTGCAGGGGTATCCGACGACGTGGGGAGCGGCGCCGTACCGCGAGCAGATGATCTCGGATGATGCCACCGTCGTTCGTCGGCTAGATGAGGCAGGCGCCGTGCTGGTCGCCAAGCTGACCATGGGGGCGCTGGCGATGGGTGACTATTGGTTTGGCGGTCGCACTCGAAACCCGTGGAACTCGGAGGAGGGCTCCAGTGGATCCTCGGCAGGCTCGGGCTCGGCCACGGCCGCCGGCTGCGTGGGATTCGGAATCGGCACCGAGACGCGCGGCAGCATCGTGTCGCCGAGCACCCGAAATGGCGTGTCGGGCTTCCGGCCTACGTTTGGTCGCGTGAGCCGCGCCGGGGCCATGGCGTTGTCGTGGAGCATGGACAAGATCGGACCGATGTGCCGCAGCGCCGAGGACTGTGCCCTGGTGTTCGCGGCGATCCACGGGGCAGACGGTATTGACCCCAGCGCCCGCAGTATTCCGTTTTCCTGGGATGCCTACAGCGACGTGCGCGGCGTCAGGGTGGGGTACCTGGAGGCTGCCTTCGAGGAGGACGAGGAGTACACCAACCGCGAGTTCGACTTGCAGACGTTGCGAGTCCTTCGAGAGGATCTCGGGATGCACTTGGAGCCCGTACAGATGCCTGACTTCCCGGTGGAAGCGATGGGGTTCGTACTCATGGCCGAGGCGGCGGCGGCATTCGATTCCCTCACACGCAGCGGGCGGGACGACGAGCTCACCAGGCAAACGCGTCGCTCGTGGCCGAATTCGTTCCGTACTGCGCGGCTGATCCCGGCGGTCGAGTACATCCAAGCGAACCGCGCACGGACGCTGTACATGTCGCAGCTCGCCGAAGCGTGGCGCGGCTTCGATGTCGTGGTCGCGCCGTCGTTCCGCAATGGCGTGGTCGGGGCCACGAATCTGACCGGGCATCCGTGTGTCGTGGTGCCGAATGGCTTCGAGGAGGATGGCACGCCGGTGAGCATCTCGTTCATCGGGAATCTGTACCGCGACGCCGAGGCGTTGACGGTGGCGCATGCCTACCAGCAGGCAACGGACTTTCATCAGCGGTATCCGATCCTCGATGGCCTGCCACCCGCCGTTGCGGCGCCTCCAACCTCCAGCGGCAGTCGATGACTCCACAGGATCGAGAGAGCCAGATCCGCACGATCTGTCTGATCGTTTTGACGGCGTTTGCCATCGGAGTAGTGCTCTACTGGCTGCGCCCGGTGCTGGTCCCGTTCGTACTGGCAGTGTTCGTGACCGTCGCGATGATGCCGCTTATTGACCTGCAAACGAGATCGTTGCGCGTCCCCCTACCGCTCGCCGTGGCTAGCTCGGTGATCTTCACCGTGTTGCTGCTCATGTTGGTCGGAATCATTGCCTCGGTGTCGGTAACGCGTCTCGTCGGCAATGTTGGTCTCTATCAGCAGCAGATCGGCGTGTTGATTTCCAACGCCTTGGATCGACTCCCGCTCGAACAGCTCGGAATCGACGAGTCCTATCTGCTCGGGCAGATGCCCAGCCAGGTCGGCGCGGCGCTCCTGGGTACCGGCAACGCATTGATCGATATTCTCTCCAATGGGTTCCTGGTCGTCGTCTTCGTGATCTTTCTATTGATCGGCCGTAGTGGCCAGGCACCCACCAGCGCCTTGTTGGCAGAGGTCGAAGAGCGCGTCAAACGCTATGTCGGCGTCAAGTTCCTGATCTCGCTGGCAACAGCGTTCTCGGTCGGTACCGTTCTGCAGCTACTCGGGATCCCGTTTGCCCTGATGTTCGGGTTGCTGGTCTTCCTGCTCAATTTCATTCCCAGCATCGGCTCGGTGATCGCCACCCTGTTGCCGCTGCCGGTCGTTCTGGTGCAGCCGGAGATCTCGGGTGCGGCGGCGGTTCTGGCGATTGCTCTTCCGGGGGCCATCCAGATCACCATGGGCAACTTCATCGAGCCCAAGATCTACGGGGAATCGTTGGATCTTCACCCCGTCGTGACGCTGATGTCGCTGGTTCTCTGGGGAACGCTCTGGGGCATCGTCGGAATGTTCCTCGCAGCTCCGATGGCAGCGGTAATCAAGATCTTCCTGGCTCGCCTCGAGCACACCGCACCGATCGCCGAGGCGATGGGTGGGCGACTCGAGGCGCTCTTCGGTGAGGAGTCAGCGTAGATCCGCTTCGGGCGCGGCGGGGCCACTGTGCTGGACAGGAGAGCCGCAAGTGCTGCAGTTGTATGACAACGCCGTCTCGGGGAACGCTTACAAAGTTCGTCTGATGCTGGCGCATCTGGAGATGGCCTATGAGCGGATCCCGGTCAGCGTTACGGATCGCAGCAATCGCGAGGGTCTCTTCGCTGGCAAGAATCCAGCGCTCCGGATCCCCGTCCTACGGCTGGACGATGGCCGCTTCCTGGCCGAATCCAACGCCATAATCTGGTACCTCGCCGAGGGCACCTCCTACCTGCCCGACGATCGCTACGAGCGCGCCCAGGTGCTGCAGTGGATGTTCTTCGAGCAGTACGACCACGAGCCCAGTATCGCGGTGGCGCGGTTCCTCTTGCATTACAGCGATAATCCGGCGCGCCATGCCGACATCGTCGCCCAGAAGCAAGAGCTTGGACGCAAGGCGCTACGGGCTATGGATCGTCGCCTGGACGAATCGGAGTTTCTCGCGTCGGACACCTATACGGTTGCCGACATTGCCCTATACGCGTACACCCATGTGGCCGATGAGGCGGGCATTGACCTGCACGAGCACCCCAACGTTGCTTCGTGGCTCGCCCGGGTTGCGGCACAGTCCGGTCACGTGCCGATCGACGCTTGACGACGGCGCAACCGGTGTCGAGCAACTAGCCGCGTCTATTGGGCCTTCAAGGCCTCCACTGGATCGACCCGCGTGGCGCGCAGTGCGGGAGAAAGGCAAGCGACGAACGCCACGGCGAGCAGCGTGACGGCGACCAGAAGAGCTGTTAGCGGATCGCCCGGAGCGACGCCGTAGAGTAGGCCCGCGAGCAGTCTCGACACCGCCAGGCTGGCTGCCGTGCCCAGTGCGACCCCGAGTGCTGTCAGGCGTAGCCCGCCGCCGATCACTAGCGAGAGCACGGCCGCGCGATCGGCGCCGAGGGCCAATCGCACGCCCATCTCCTGCGTGCGCCGCGACACCGTGTACGTCAACACGGCATATAGGCCCGCGGCACCGAGGAGCAGTGCCAGGCCGGCGAAGATCGCCAGCAGTTGCATGGCGAATCGTGACTGCCACATCAAGTTGCCGAGCCGCTGTTGCAGTGTTTCGATGCTGTAGACGTTCATGCGTCTACCGAGCGACCAGATCGCCTGCTCGGCCGCCTTCAGCATGCCTGCCGGTGCCTCGCGAGTGCGCGCGACGAGGTTCATGATCGGCATTGGCAAGTGCGCTGCCGAGACATAGGCGATCGGATGCGGTGCGGGATCGATTCCGGCACCGCGGACGTTCGCGACCACGCCGACAACCTCCCATTCCGTGTCGGGGATGCGGCGTAGCGTGGCTCCGCTGCCGGCGAGGTCGGGGATGATTCGTTCGCCGACAGGCTCCCGGTCGTCGAAATAACGTCGCGCGAACTCCGCATTGATCACCAGCGCGGGAGCCGTCTCGGCGGTGTCGTATTGGCCGATCGCGCGACCGCGCAGCAGGCGGATTCCCATGGTCTCGAAGTAGCCACCCATCACGACGCGCATCACGACGGTGGGGTTGCGCGCCGCGTCGGGCGCCTCGCCCGGCCGGTAGAAGCGAATCCGGGAATTGGCGAACTCGGGCGGTACGAAGCTCACGGCGGAGGCCGACTCGATGCCCGGCAGCTCCTCCAAGGCGGCCGCGGCCTGCTCGAAGTGAGCTATCCAGGCCGCAGGGTCGGGTCCGATCCGCAAGGAGTTTCGTAGTGTGATGAGCTGGTGAGCATCGTAGCCGAGCTCTACGTTCTGCAAGTTGCGGAAACTCTGAAGTAGCAGGCCGGCTCCTACCAGGAGCACTACCGCGACCGCCGTCTCAGTGATCACCAGCAGGTCGCGCAATCTTCCCGTGCGGGCTCCGGCGGAGCTCCCCCGGGCTCCCTCCTGGAGTGCTGAAGATAGCGTTTGATGCCCGGCGACACGCGCCGGCGCCAGCGCTGCGAGGATCCCCGCCGCAACGCACAACACGGCAGCGAACAGCAGCACGGTGCCGTCGACTGCTACGTGCTCGAGGAACGGCATCTCGGCGAGCCCTCCGATGGTCGTCGACCCCCCCCCCGGCTCCGGTCCCGGGAATCAGCCGCAGCAGGACCGGTAGGGCCGCGAATGTCAGCAGCACCCCAGTGGCGCCGCCAAGCGCTGCGAGTACCAGCCCCTCGCTGATCATCTGTCGGAGCAGCCTAGCGCGGCCGGCACCCAGGGCACTGCGCAGCGCCACCTCGCGTGATCGCTCGATGGCGTGCGCCAGGCCGAGGTTGGCGACGTTGGCACAGGCGATCAGTAGGACCAGTCCGACCGCCATGAGCAAGAAGCTGAATGTTCGTCGGTAGACGCCGACCACGTTATCGCGAACCGGAGTGACCCTGACGCCCCAGCCGTTGTTGGACTCCGGGAACTCGGCCTCGGCCTCGGCGGCGATCGCCGATATCTCCTGCTGTGCCTGAGCTACCGTCACCCCGGGCCTGAGCCGCGCGAACACGGCGTTGTTGCGGGCCGTGCGATCCTGCTCGCGGCCCACGAACGCGGTAGGCAGCCACAGATCGGGCTGAACGGGTAGCTGATGTGTCGAGTAGAAGTCAGAGCGCAGGATGCCGATCACCACGAAGGGCTCGTCATCGAGCACCACCGTCTTACCGATGAGCGTTGGATCCCCGCCCAGCACGCGCTGCCAAATACCGTGGCTGACGACGACCACGCCGTTGCCGGTGGCGTCGCCCGCCTCGAACGTACGTCCAAGATGTGGCTCCACCCCCAGCACGTCGAAGTAGTTTTCGGTCACCATATGCGTCAAGGGCACCACCGGCTCATCGAGCTCAGTGAAGGCGACACTGTTGTTCGACATTGCTGCCATGGCGGTGAACGACGACGCGCGCTCGCGCCATTCGAGGAAGTCCGCCGGGGGGCTCCGGCGAGGGCAGACAATCCGCGGCGCCCACCGTCGCCCCACAGCAGCATCAGACGGTCGGACTCCGCGTACGGCAGGGGATGGAACAGGACCCCGTTGACGATGCTGAAGATGGCTGTGTTTGCGCCGATGCCGAGGGCCAGGGCAACGACGGCGCCCACCACGTAGGACGGTCGGCGCCGAAGTGCTCGCACCGCGTAGCGCAGGTCCTGGACGGTTCCGTCCACGACACCCGCCACGGGCCGCCGAATGCCACGCCGCATTGCTAGACGGATGGCGTCCTCAGCAGCGTCCAGGAGGCGTCGAGCTCGGAAACAACGTCCATGTCCCTGGGCCTGGGCCTGGGCCAGCTCGCCCGCCCACTCGGCATGCCAGTCGCGGCGCCGCGCACTCGGTACGAGCCGCCGGAGGAGCCGGAGCGTGAACGATCCCACGGTTCGCCTAGACATGCTGCTGTTCGCTGGCCGTAGCGAGGTCCGGGGCAGGGTAGCGGTCCCGGGCCTGGGCAATCAGCGGCGCAGCCCGTCGAGTGAGCTCGTAGTACTTGCGAGCCGGTCGATTGCTGGAGCGGGTCACACGAACCTGCTCCCATCGCGAGCGCAGCACGCCTGCTTCCTCGAGTCGACGTAACAGTGGATACACGGTCCCGCTGCGCACCCCCACGACCTCGATGATCTCGAAGCCGTACCGATAACCGGCATCGAGTGCTTGCAGCACCATGGCTGTTGCGTACGTCATGCGCATCGCGTTCTCCGTGGGCGTATGTCGGGCACTATCCCGTGGGCACCATGTCGTACTTATACGATATAAGTCTATATCGACATAGGTAGACTTTGCACGCCCGCCGTGATGTGCCCGTAGGCCTACTCGGAAACCAGACTTTCAGCGATAAGCGCGTCGACCTCGGCAAACAGGTCGTCGCCACGAACGTCCAGCGCACGCACCCGACCGTGACGATCGAGCAGCAGGTTCGTCGGCAACCGGTCGATACCGAAGTCCACTGCGATGGCGTCCGAATAGCCGTCGTTGGCGTGAATCTGTGGCCACCCGACGCTATGGCGGCGCAGCCAGTTCGTGAGGTCGCGGCGACTCATGCGGTCGAGGCTGATTCCGAGCACACGGAAGTCGTCGCCATACTTGGCGCGAGCCCGCTTCAGGTATGGCAGCTCGCGCAAGCAGGGAGCGCACCAGGTCGCCCAGAAGTCGACCAGAGTGATGCGCCCCTGGATACGGTCGTAAGTCCAGTTGCCGCCGTCCAGTGCCTGGGCTTCGAGGTTGATAAGCGCGCGCACAACCTGCGCCCGATCGATCCTGTGCTGAGCGGCACCGTGTGCCGTCGCCACGGTGAGGACAACGATCGCGATCGCAACACCGGAGGCGACGTGGGAGCGGCCAGCGCGTGAATTGCGCATTGGAGATCGATCCGGTGCTCCAGGTCAGTTAGTCCGGGCCACCATGGTCTGTCCACATGGCTCGCGTCGAGTCGGGCCGCCGCCATGTGGGTCGTGCTGGGACTGATTCGGGGAGTTCTAACCTGAAAGCTGCAACACTGGCAGCCAACCGTTCAATAGCAGTGGCCTGGAAGCCGAGACATCGGCGGTCAGGAACGGACGCGGCTTCGAGACAGATCGCGCCGGTGACATCCCTACAGGGCATGGCGCGAGCTCAGGGGGCTCGCCGCGGACGCCGTCAGCCTCAGGTCACGTCCTTCAACGTGAGGCCCTTCTTCTTCAGATAGCGCAACAGACCGTCGCGGTCGATGCTCTTGAGCGCCGTGGTCGACAGCTTGAGACGGACCGACCTTCCGAGCTCGGGGATCCACACTTTCTTGCTCGCCAGGTTCGGACGGAACCACCGCTTGGTGCGGTTGTTCGCGTGCGAAACATTGTTTCCCGAGCGGGGACCCTTCCCGGTGATCGCGCACCTTCTGGCCATGACTCTGATCTCTGAAATCGTTCGAATGTGTCGGCAACCCTCCGGGCGCTCACAGACAAGGAGCGTCACCCGAATGGCGAGAGACGGAAGGATAGCACAGCGATAGCTGTTCGGTCGGTGCCTGTGCGTGCCACGATGGGCGTATGCGTGGCCCGGTGGGCGTTGCGTATTCCCGTTTCGTGTCGACTGCGGGCACCGATTCCGACTGGGTAGTGAAGCTCATCGATGTCTACCCGGGCGGCGCGCCCGACAGCGACACCCGATCGCCATCGACCTGCGCGATCGATACCATACGTTCAAGGCCGGGCATCGGATCATGGTTCAGGTACAAAGCTCGTGGTTCCCGGCCTACGACCGGAACCCGCAGACCTTCGTGGATATCTATCACGCCCGTGCGAACGACTATCAGGTCGCTACACAGGCGGTTTTTCGAACCCCTGAGCACCCGTCTCATCTGATTCTCGGCGTGATCGAGTAGCAGTGCGGGCGCCGACGGCTGTTCCGGAGCGGGGCTCACGGAGTCGGTTGAATCGATGTTGACTCGATGCGCAGAGTGCTGAGGCCGGGGATCCAGTCATGACCGAGCTGGTTTTGGAACGTAGCGCGCTGGTACGGCGCGGGCTCGCATTGACCTGGGCCACGCTGGCATACAACGGTGTCGAGGCGGTGCTGGCGCTCGTGGCGGCGGCCATCGCCGGGTCGGTAGCTCTCGTGGGCTTCGGCGCGGACAGCACCATCGAGCTCTCGGCGGCCGCGGTTGCCCTGTGGCGTCTACACGCCGACGCCGATCCCCTCCGGCGAGCCCAAGCCGAGAGGGTCTCACTGCGGCTCATCGGTGGGAGCTTTCTGGTGCTGGCCGCCTACGTGACGTTCGAGGCGCTGCTCATGCTGTCGTCAGGCCGTGCGCCGGACGCGAGCTTGCTGGGGATCGCTGTGGCCGCTGGCTCGGTGTTGGTGATGCCGGTGTTGGCGCGCGCCAAGCGCAAGGTAGCGCTGGCGATGTCCAGTAGCGCCCTGCACCTCGAGGCCAACCAGACCATGCTGTGCACGTATCTGTCGGCCATTCTTCTCGGTGGGCTGCTGCTCAATGCCCTGTTCGGCTGGTGGTGGGCAGATCCACTGGCCGCGCTCGTGATGGCGCCGATCATCGTCCGCGAAGGATGGGATGCGTTCCGCGGTCGCAACTGTCCATGTTGCCCGCGCTAGGGGGTTCACGGACGATCGACGTCTGGTCGTTTGTCCTCGACGGCGCTCTGGCGGCACCCGAGGTGCTCGACGGCGTCGAGCGCGCTCGACTCCGGCGGATGCGGTCGCCGTCGAAGCGACTCGAGTTTCTCGTCGGGCGATCGATGCTACGTACCGTCCTCGGAGACGTGCTCGACGTCAGTCCGGCGGAGGTGCTGATCGAATACGGGGCGCACGGCAAGCCACGGCTGCCGGGCGACGAGCTGACCTTCAACCTCTCGCACTCCGGCGATCGGGCCCTCGTAGCTGTGGCAGCAGGCGGGCGGGTGGGTGTGGACGTCGAACAGCGGCGCCCGCGGCGCCCCTTCCGTAGACTATCGCGACGTTTCTTCGCCGAGGCCGAGGACCGCTGGCTGCACGGGCTGCAGGCGGCCGACCGCGCCGCTGGCTTCTATCGGGCTTGGACATTGAAAGAGTCGTATCTGAAAGCGATCGGTACGGGACTGGCTTTTTCTTCGCGTCACTTCGCCATGGAGCTGGCGTGTGATCCACCGCGCCTGATGGAGACGGGCTACCCGGGCGACGAGCCCGCGCTGTGGCACTTCGCCACCCCCGAGGTGCGCGGTGGCTACGCTGCTGCGCTGTGTTGGGATGGCCCGGCGCGCCGGGTCCGCAGGCGCCAGGCTTCAGAGTTATCTCGTCACATCTGCGCGTGAGGCTGGTGACCCGGTACACTTTCAGCGCAGCCTGATGGGGAAATCTCGGATGGCGCAAGGAGGGGACATGAAGTGGCTCAAGCCGCTGTTGTTTGCTGCCGGGATCGGGCACGTCGTGCTCGGGCTCTACTTTCTCTACGAGGTCGACGCGGTGGCGCGTCTCTTGGGGTTCGATCTTCTCAATACTGGCGCCCGCGGCGAGCTCCGCGCTCTGGCCGGCGGCCTGGTGGTCGCCCTTGGTGCTGCAGTATTGAGGGGCGCGATCGGCGGACGGTTCGGACGACAGTGGCTCTACGCGGTCGGGGTTATCTACAGCGGGTTGCTCGCTGGTCGTGTCGTTAGCCTCGGTATGGACGGGTTGGCGGCACACACGCTATTCGCCGGTCTGTTCGAGGCCGCGCTGGCGGTATTGTTCTTCTGGTCTGGAGCCGAGATAGGACGATCCTCTGAGATCGTCGGAGAAGCGCGCCAGCCGGAAGCGCCCGCCGAGCCGGCGGCAGGGCCCACGGCGTCCGCCTCGGCCTCGGCAGCGCTCACACCCGCGGTTGACGACGAGCTGACATCCGGCTCCACGTCGCGAGTTGACGACGAGCCGACATCCGGCTCCACGCCGCAAGTTGACGACGAGCCGACATCCGGCTCCAGGCGGCAAGTTGACGACGGGTCGGCATCTGGCTCCGCGTCGCGAGCGGACGCGGATGTGCCGTCGGACGGTGACGGGGAACCCGGGTCAGATCGCTCGTTGGACTCAGCTGGCAGCGGCGAGTAGCTCGTCGACGAACTTCAGAATCTGGCGTGGGTGCTCGGCACGGTAATGGGGCTCGACCGACCAATGGGAATCGTCGGACAGCGGCCCATAAACCGCGCTGATGCCGATGATCTCGATTGCGATCTCCTGCTCCACGTAGTGGATGTTGGCGTTGTGAACACACTCGATGTCCGACTCGTGATCACCGACGTAGATGATCCGGCCGGGCCGTGTTCCCGTCAGACGCTCGATGCACGCCAGCAGTGCGTCCGGCAGAGGTTTCTGTCGACCGGGATCGACGGCATCGACCCCCATCACCTCGTCGAAATGCGTCTCGAGCTGCAAGCGCTCGAGGAAGCGCAAGATGTTGCGAGTGGCGTTGAGCGACACGATGCCGTGAGGCAGGTGAGCCAGGCCCTCCAGAACTTCTAGGATGCCGTCGTAGGAAGCCGCTATGGTCTCGTCGGCTAGCTGCTGATCAAGCCAGCTTGCCTCGGCCAGTTGGATCTGATCGCCGGTCATTCCCAGCTCTTGTCGATAGAAGTCCTTCCAGTGGCGGTGCCGTTGGAGGGCGTGCTCGTAGTGCCGCAGGGAGCGCAGCGCGTCGTGGCCGTCGGGAGACTCTCCCTTGATGAGCTGGACGAGCGTCCGCGTGACGTTGAGGTTCTTCTGACGGGTGTCCACCAATGTGCCGTCGAAGTCCCAGATCACCGCTCGTACCTCACGCATCCGGTGAGCCTAGCAGATTGCCCTAGGCGCTTGACTGGTGTGTATTGCTGACCAAGTGTTTTCGGATCGAGGTCGCCGGCCGGGAGGCTCTGCGGCGATCGAGGCAGCAGCTCGAGCGTGTCTGGGACGGCGTCCAAATCGGTTCCGAGGCCGAGGGCCGATGATGCCGGCGTGGTGGGCCGCCTGGCTGAAGCTCTTGCTACCGCCGAGCCTTCGGCGTTGGGTAATTGCGCGATACTTCGGCGACCATCGCCGATGGCTAGATGGATTGCTGTACGGCATCCGCGCCAATGATCCGATGACGCGGCTTGGCGGTGGCGCCTGCCGAGGCTTTGCGCGCCGAGTATTGCGAACGTAGGGTTGGCCGCGTCGGTCTAATGACCCGGTGCGCACCAGGGCCATACCATTCGTACGAGGAAGCCATGCTCGAATCGCTCGCACATTGGATCGAGGGATCGGGGGGTCTGGTGTACATATTGGCGCCCCTACTTACCCTGGCCGTGGCGATCTTGCCCATCCCGGCCGAGATCCCGGCGCTGCTCAACGGTATGGTGTTCGGTCCCGTCTGGGGGACAGTCGTTACCTGGCTCTTCGCCCTCGCGGGGGCACAGATCAGCTTCGAGCTGGCCCGCCGCTTCGGGCGTCCGCTAGGCTCGCGCCTCGTCCCAGCGGGTGTCCTACAACGTGCCGACCACGCCGTGCAGTCTGCGGGCTGGCCGGTGCTGCTGACCCTGCGCTTCCTTCCGACCGTGGCCTTCACAGCGGTCAACTGGGCCGCCGGGCTCACCATGGTTCCGCGCCGGACCTTCGTGTGGACCACTGCACTGGGTATCCTCCCTGGCGCCGTTGCCTTCACGCTGACCGGGACCGGCCTTGGCACGCTGCTTCGCGGCGATCCCGTGCCGCGTCTGGGCATCTGGTCGTGGGTTGCTGTCGGCATGCTGATGTTGGCGCTGACAGCGTGGCTGTGGCGACGCTGGGGCCGTTCGGATACGGACACATCATCCCGCTAGCGAGACAGTGTCGTTGTCCAGCTGCTGATCGGCTTAGACTGACGGCATGAGCGACGAAGCAGTTCTGATTCCGGAACTGGAGGGCGTGACCGGACTGGTGTTCGATCTCGAAGGGACCCTCTACGTGGGAGACCGTCCGATCGACGGGGCAGCCGCGTCGATCGCGGCGCTTCGTTCCTCCGGCATTCCAATGCGCTTCCTCACCAACACCACCACGCAGGCACACGACGCGCTGACCTCCAAGCTGGAGCGATTGGGGTTCGAGGTAGGCGCCGACGAGGTGTTCTGTGCTCCCACGGCCGCCGGCCGCTTCCTGCGCGACAACGATGCCAGCGCGTGGCTACTCGTGGCCCCGGCGGCGCTAGCGGACTTCGATGGCGTGCGTCTCGACCCTGACAATCCCGATTATGTGGTCGTCGGCGACCTCGGCGATGGTTGGACGTTCGAGCTACTGAACCGTGCCTTCGTTCTGGTGCGCGAGCGCGGTGCTCGCCTCATCGGATTGGTGCGTAGCCGATACTGGCTATCAGCCGACGGTACGCGCCTCGACGCGGGTCCGTTTGTGGTGGCGCTGGAGTATGCCACCGGTCGTACGGCGATGATCTTCGGCAAGCCCGAGCGCGCCATCTTCGAGACCGTGCTCGGCACGATGGGCATGAAGGCGGAGTCGGTCGCCATGATCGGCGACGATCCGATCACCGATGCGGCTGCAGCCTCGGCGCTCGGGATGCGTACGGTGCTCGTACGTACCGGCAAGTATCGAGAGGGAGCAGTGGACGCGAGCGAGTCAGATGGTGGTGATCCCTACACCGCTGATGTGGTCGTCGATTCGGTGACGGATCTCATCGCCCGCGGCTAGCGTCAGCCTGGCGGCTGCTTCTTGAGGACTGCCTTACGGTTTCGATAGAGCTGCTGGTCTACGACCGTGGCCATCGCTCCGGCGTCGAGACTCCGTTCGAGGAACTCGTCGATCGTGCTAACGAACCCGGCGGGGTTATCGAGGGCGTCCTTGTAGTGCAGCTCGATCATTTGGAAGTTGGGGCGATCGCGGACCAGGAATTGCACTTGCACCAGATGACGCAGGTAGAACTGTTTCGTCTGCTCGTCGTCGAGCGGGTTATTTTCGGCGCGTCGCTCGAGCATCTTGTTCTGTGAGGCGACGACCTCGTCGAGGTCGCGGCGCATGAAGATCACCTTGTAGAAATGTTCGGCGGGTAAGTCCTTGAGCAAGTGCGAGATGACCTTCAGGACCTTGCCGCGTGCGGCGCCGAGCCATGACTTGTCGGTCTCGTTCTCGAGGTCTTTGACCCTCTCATGCTCGTAGTAACCCTTCGGGTTGTCGGCGTCGGCAACGCGCTCGTTGTCGGTCAGGATGGGCAGACCGGCGGCGTCGAGCATGCGCATCATCATGGAAGTCCCCGAGCGCGGTAACCCCGAGACGATGATCACTTCGTCGCCGTATTTGCGACGACGAAGGGCCCTCTTGAGCGATCTCAGCACGCGGTTCTCTCGGTGGACGATGAGAAGATGACCCGCCATTGTAGCAAGGCACCGAGCCTGATCGTTGCGCCGCCACCGTCGTTGTGCGAGGTCACCGCGGACATTCGGAGCCGAATCGATTGCGTGTACACTGCGGCCCATGAAATGGGCCTCGTTCTTGTCGGAGGAAGCCTGTCTCGACGTCGCCGTAAAGCAGTCGGCCGGCGAGATCGAGCGGGCGTTGGGTGGACGTCGACCTGACTTGCTGCTGTTGTTCGCCTCCGAGCACCACATGGATGATTATCCAACGGTGCCTCAAGAGGTGCGCCGCTACTTTCCGTCAACGCGCTTCTTTGGGTGCTCCGGTGGTGGTGTAGTCGGTGGTGGTCGCGAGATCGAGCATGCTCCGGCGCTGTCAATGACCGCAGCTCTGCTGCCAGACGTCCACATCGACCTGTTTCACCTCGACTCGATCGAGAGCGAACAGTTGATCGAGCGGCCTGGCCAGTGGCCCTCGCGCCTCGACGCCGACATGTCGAAGCCGGCGCATTTCGTGCTTCTGGCGGACCCTTTCAGCTGTGATGCGCGCGGGTTGCTCACATCGCTCGACTCGGTTTATCCGGAGAGCCAGAAGGTGGGTGGACTTGCCAGCGGTGCGAGCCGACCCGGAGACAACGCGCTGTTCATCGACGACGATGTGCGCACTGAGGGAGTTGCGGGACTACTGCTAAACGGCGATATCGCGATGGACACGATCGTTGCGCAGGGTTGCCGACCCATCGGGCCGCCGCTGTTTATCACCAGCGCGGTGCGCAATCGGATTCTCGAGCTTGATGGGAGGCGACCCACGGAGCTGCTCGGCGAGTTGTACGACGAGCTGTCGGTTGCGGATCGGAAGCTATTTCGACACTCGCTGTTCCTCGGCGTCGTGATGGCGGAGGGTCGCTCGGCCTACTCGCGCGGCGATTTCCTGGTACGCAACCTCGTGGGAGTCGAACCGGAGACCGGCGTCATAACGGTGGGTGAGCTCGTGGAGCCGGGCCAGGTCGTTCAGTTTCACCTGCGCGATGCCGATACGTCGGCCGAGGATCTCGATGCCCTGCTGCGCGAATACAAGAGCAACAATGGCGCGACGCCTGACGGAGCCCTCTTGTTCTCCTGCCTGGGCCGCGGCGAAACCCTCTATGGTGAGCCGGATCACGATAGTCGCATGATCAACACGCGCCTGGGCGAGATGCCGATCGGCGGTTTCTTTTGCAACGGCGAGATAGGACCGGTAGACCGCCGCACCTTCGTACATGGCTACACTAGCTCGATCGCCCTGTTCCGGCGGCGGCAAGGCTGAGGGTGAGCCGGCCGACGATCTGCGCCCTCCTCGCAGCTCTGTGCAGCGGCGCCAGCGCGCCACAGACGACGCTTACGATCGAGTACATCGCGCACGCCAGCTTCTTGGTCGAGTCGCCGGGTGGTGCGCGGATCCTCTTGGATCCCTTCGCCAGCGGAGTGTGGATCGGCTATGACTTCCCCGAGGGTCTGCATCCCGACGCGGTCGTCATCACCCATCCGCACTATGACCACGATGCCGGAAGGTTTCGCGGTACACCGTTCCCGTGGCCCGAGGCACGCGTCTTCGATGCCCCCGGCGAGTTCATGGTCGACGACGTTCGCTTGATCGGGCTGCGCGGCAGACACGCCGATCCCTACGGCGAAGAGTTCGGTCAACGCAACACCATCTGGGTGGTCGAGACGGCGGGGTTGCGGATCGCGCATCTCGGCGACAACGGTCCGCTGACGTGCGACAACCTGCGCGATCTCGGCGCCGTCGATATCCTCATGGTGCCGATCGACGCCCAGTTTCACATCCTGGCGCGCGACGAAGTCGCCGCGCTGGTCACGGCGGTGCAGCCGAGGCACTTGGTGCCGATGCATTATCGGCTGCCGGAGCTGGAGCCGGACCCGGATTCGCCTGACGACCTGGGTTCCATCGAGCCGTGGCTGCAGGGACGCTCCGGAGTTGTGCGGCTCGGGGCCCACCAGTGGCGGGTTGGGCTGGAGACGTTGCTTCCCGCCGGCAGCACCATCGTCTTCGAGCCTTCGCCGCGCGTAGCGCGACCATCTCGTTAGCAGCCGTGGCGCAATGCGACCCGCAGAGGCTCGTTCGGCCTGTCGAGGCCATGGCGCGGGCTGTAGCCGTCAGCTAGCTACCGGAATCGAACGGCGCTCCCAGTGCCAACGCGAACGCCCGAATGCGCGCTGCGTTGGCCCCCAGATCACTTCGGCCGAGGCGCGACGTGGAGCGTACGTCAACCGCAGATCCCGACGCCGAAGGACGAATGCGCACCACGACATCGTCGACGAAGGCAAAGATACTCGATACGGCATAGGCCTCGATGTGGCCATCCATGCGGCTGCTGAAGGCGATGGTCAAGCCGATTGCCTCCGCCGCCTGGAGCGAGGCCGAATGCGCCGCGCCGGCGTCGAGGTCGAGCACGATGGTTCGCAGATCCGGGTAGGCACGTCTTTGCTGGACGCTGACATCATCGCCGCCGTGTGGGTAGGTTAGGTCACGGCCCGCGTTGTCCTCGTGGTCCAGGGCAGCGCGGTATGAGGGCGCATCGTCGGGTGACGTGGTGATGTCGTGGATCGCGGGTGCGTCGATCCGCAATACCGTGATGATGAGCGCGAGCACCAATAGTGCGCCGCCGGCGAGTCCCCGTTGGCCTGCTGCCGGGGATCGCGAATCTCGACGGGCCCGTCGCCATGTGAGCAGGCCCAGCAAGCCGCTGAGCACTCCGCCCAGGGCCCAGGACAGAACGAAGAGGCTGAAGCCGCCCAACGGGCCGATGGCGCCGACATGAATCGCCGCTACCGCGCCGATCATCACCCCGACCGTTACGCACGGGAGGTAGACCGCGTACCGCATCACCATCCGTTGGCTCCCTGTCTTGTGACCCATCCCTTGCGCGGTAGGGGGGGTGACCGCTGCACGCAGCCTCCTACGGATAGACTCTCATGATGGCAGAAGATCGCGAAGAGCTCGTGGCAATCGTCGCGGCGCGGGAGGATGAGCTCGCACCATTGCGCGAGCGCGTGTTGGTGTCCGAGGAGATCAAGGACGGCCCCCGTAACTACGTGGTCGGCAAGCTGCGCGGGGTTCAGGTAGTGCTTGCGGTTACCGGTGACGGTAAGCGCAACGCCGACCTCGGAATTCGACGGCTAATCCAGACATGTGCTCCGACACGCGTCCTTGCCGTCGGTCTGGGAGGCGCGCTGTCGGTCGATCTTGCGGTTGGTGACTTGGTGGTATCAAGCGAGGTCATGGAGGGAGAACAAACGCTCGCCTGTCCAGACCTGCAATGGTTGGAGGAAGCAACTCTTCATTTGGACTACGACCTCGGACGGTTGGTTACGGTCGACGAGATCTTGGCGACGCCCTCGAGCAAGTCGGAGTGGTGGGGGCGCACATGGCGCGATCAGCCCGCCGCCGCTGACATGGAGTCGGCGTGTTTCGCCAGGGTGGCGGTGGCCTACAATCTTCCGTACCTGATCGCGCGGGCCATCAGCGATGCCGCCGATGAGGTGCTGCCTGACTACTTGGAGGATTGCCGTGCGCAAGACGGCAGCATCGACAAGCGCCAGGTGTTCTGGAAGACGGTCTGGCGACCACGCTCGTGGGGCAGCATCGTCCGGCTACGGTCGCGCATGCGCAAGTGCGCCGGCACGCTGGCTGATTTTGCCGAGGGATTGGTTGCCACGTTGGCGTAGTTGTGATCGCCGCCCGGTGTCAGCACGCGGCATTGACATGCCCCAAGGTGTCAACGACACTCGGATCCTCACGCCCTCGGCGCGCTGTGCTGGTCTAGAATGCCGCGCGCCCGCCTCTCGTGCGTCGCCGATGCCGATGCCGATGCCGATGCCGCGTTGCGAGTACGCATGAGCAGTACAGACTCACCGGCTGCGAAGTCGCCGGCCGAGCGCGACCGCAAAGCCGAGCACATCCAGCTAGCCCTCGACGACCGCATGCAGCAGGACGGCCGCGGCTTCGACAGCTGGCAGTTGGAACACTGTGCGCTTCCCGAGCTGGACTTGGCCGAAATCGATCTCAGCACTGAGTTTCTCGGCAAGCCGTTGATGGCTCCGCTGCTGATTTCTTGCATGACCGGCGGCACTGCCGACGCGGCGCGAATCAACCGCAACCTGGCAATTGCCGCCGAGCGTGCCGGCGTTGCCGTCGGCGTAGGTTCGCAAAGAAAGGCGTTGGAGGACGAGTCGCTGCAGGCGACCTTCCAGGTTCGCGACTACGCCCCCACGGTGCCGCTGCTGGCTAATCTAGGAGCAGTTCAACTGAACTGCGGCTACGGTCTTGCCGAGTGCCAGGCGGCGGTTCGCATGATCGACGCCGACGCGCTGGTGCTGCACCTGAACCCTCTTCAGGAGGCCATTCAGCCTGAGGGTGATGTCAACTTTGCCAACCTGCTGCCCAAGATCGAGGCGATTGTCGGCAAGCTCGAGGTGCCGGTGATCGTCAAGGAGATCGGTATGGGCATATCGCTGGCGGTGGCCGAGCGGCTGGCGGAGGCCGGTGTCCGCATTATCGACACCGCGGGGCATGGGGGCACCAACTGGGCGCGCATCGAAGCGCAGCGTGCCGCCGACCTCGAGCTCGGTGCGACGTTCGCCGACTGGGGCATTTCCACACCCGACAGCATACGGGCCGTCGCTAAAGTGCCGGGCGTTACCGTCATCGGTAGCGGCGGGATCCGTACTGGCATCGACGTGGCCAAGGCCGTGGCGCTCGGAGCTCACATGGTGGGCCTGGCGCATCCCTTTCTCGGGGCGGCGATGGAGTCCGCGGATGCGGTGGTGGCACGGATCGAGCGTGCCTTGACTGAGCTCAGGGTGTCGATGTTCTGTGCCGGGACTCGGACGCTGGCCGATCTGCGCGAGGTAACTCTGATCGATCGAGCAGGCCGCCCATGACTCGCAAGGACGGACTACTCGACTTGGATTCGCTGGTACTAGAGATTGTCCAGGGCACGAGGCGCTTTCATCAGCTGCCGCCCGATCTCAACGCCGACGATGCCGCCGCCGTTCGGCGACAGGCGCTCGAGCGTCTTACCGGTGCCGCGTTGACAAACATCGGGAAGTACTCGTTTGACGCGTCGCGCGTCGCCGACAGCCACTGCGAGAACATGATCGGTGTGGCCCAGGTGCCGATCGGAGTGGCTGGGCCACTCCTCGTGCGCGGCGACCATGTAGACGAGGAGGTCTATGTTCCCCTTGCTACAACGGAGGGCGCGCTCGTCGCCAGTATCAACCGAGGCTGCTCAGCGATCCGGGCTGCTGGCGGTGCCACGGTGTATGTGGAGGATGTCGGCATGACCCGCGCGCCCGTGTTTCGCTCTAGTGGCCTCCGGCAGACGCGCGATTTTCTCCGGTGGGTGAGCGACAGCGAGGAAGAGATTCGCACGGTGGCTGAAGGCACGAGCCGTTTCCTGCAGCTCGTGGATATCCGCCCATATGCCTTCGGGACCACGATCTTCCTGCGCTTCAGGTTTCGATCGGGCGACGCCATGGGCATGAACATGGCTACGATCGCCTGTGATCAGCTGGTACGCGAGCTGATCGAGCCCGCCACTGGCGTGCGCTGCGTGGCTCTGTCCGGCAACTACTGTACGGACAAGAAGCCCGCCGCAGTCAACTTCCAGGAAGGCCGCGGCAAGCGCATACACGCCCAGGTCACGCTCAGTGCCGAGGTCTTGGAGCGCCTGAAGACCAGTGCGCCCGAGCTGCTCGAGGTGCAGTACCGTAAGAACCTGCTGGGCTCGATCGCCGCCGGTTCTATCGGTTTCAATGCCCACGTGGCGAACGTCCTTGCGGCGGTGTTCCTTGCCACCGGACAGGATCCGGCGCACGTGGTGGAAGGATCGATGGGAGTCACCTCCATCGAAGCGGGTGAAGAAGGCAGCGTGGTGGCTTCAATGTACTTGCCCGCCGTCCCACTGGCCGCCATCGGCGGTGGCACCGCGCTCGACACGCAACGCGAGGCGCTGGCTTTGCTCGGCGTAGAGCCGGAACCCGATCGACCTGGCGTCGCAGTGCTGCGGTTGGCCGAGATCCTCGGCGCTGCCGTTCTTGCCGGCGAGTTGTCGCTGCTGGCCGCATTTACCTCCCAGGATCTCGCCGGTGCCCATGAGCGACTGGGACGGCGCGCCCGGGCCGGTAGCTAGGCACTCGCCGGATGAGTACAACGCCGCCGCCCGAACGGCTCCTGTTGACGCGCGTATCGGCCCCCGGGAAGCTCATCCTCATGGGCGAGCATGCTGTTGTTTACGGTCGCCCAGCGCTGGCGGCGGCCACGAGCCGGCGGTTGCGCGTCGATCTGTATCGTGGATGCGAAGCGGGGGTGGAAGTGGATCTGCCGGAGCTGGGGCACTGCGGTCATGTCTCCTGGCCGGAGATCATGGATTATGCGAGCCGCATGCGGCATCGGTGGGAGCGTTACGACACCTCCCCTACACCTGAGGCGTTCGCTCGTCTTCAGGACGACCGCGCTGACCGATTGGTACTGATCGCGCTGGCGGAGGCTGTCAGCGCACTCGGCGAGGTGCCCGACACGCAGGACCATCCGTTGGGCGCGCTACGCCTTCAAGTGAGCTCGGCAGTGCCCGTGGGTACCGGCTTCGGGAGCTCGGCTGCTGCCGCTGTGGCGGTGGTGGCGGCGATCTGTGCCGCCTCTGGCAGGGCGGAGCGCTGGTCGCTGATCGGTCCGATCGCGCGTGAGGTAGAGCGCCGCCAGCACGGCGCACCGTCGGGTGTGGATGGCGCGACCGTGTTCCACGGCGGCGTTTTACGTGCTCGTCGGGCCGGAGAAGATCTGTCGATCGAGCCGCTGGCGGCGCACCCCGACACGCTGCGGCGGTTGCGTGTCTTCGACACGGGTCGCTCCGCAGAGCCCACTGGCACGGTGGTCGCAGCAGTTCGAGCCCAGCGCGACCGCAGCCCGAATCACTTCGAGGAGTCGCTGAACGACGCCGAATTCGCGGTCCTGGCGTTCCAGGACGCCGTTACTGGATCATCGGAGACGATCGATGCGATTCTGGCGATCCGCGATGCCCAGCGCTACCTCGAGTCGCTCGGGGTGGTGCCAACGCCGGTCTGCGAGGTTGTTCGCGCCATCGAGGCAGTGGGCGGCGGGGCCAAGATCTCCGGTTCGGGGTCGCTCGCGGGTCCAGGTGCCGGGTGTTTGATGGTGCTTCTGCCGGAGGACATCGAGTCTCTTCCTGAGCCGCTCGCCGCGCTTCCGGAGCATGATCTGTCACTAGGTGTCGAGGGCGTCCGCGTCGAGGCCGTGGCATGAGTGGCCGCGCTACTATCGAGGCACCCTCCAACATTGCCTTCGTGAAGTACTGGGGGGCGGCTGACCTGGAAAAAGCCATCCCACTCAACGCCTCGATCTCGATGTCGTTGCGCGAGTGCGTTACACGGACGAGCGTCGAGACGATCGCGACGGGAGCCACGGACGTGGTCTGGATGTGCACCGATGACCGGTGGCATCGGGCCCAAGGCACCTTCCAGCGACGTATCGTCGAGCATCTGCGTAGGTTGCGACTCTGGGCCGACGTCGATGTGGGCTTCCGGGTCGCGACGCGGAATAGCTTCCCCGCCGCCGCGGGCATCGCCTCGTCGGCTTCTGGATTCGCCGCCCTCACCCTGGCGGTGCTGGGAGCCCTCGGGCGCGAGCCGGCGGCCGATGAGCTGTCGAATCTGGCGCGGCTGTCGGGCTCTGGGTCCGCGGCGCGATCGGTCTTCGGTGGCTATGTGCAGTGGCCGGATGGCGGCGAGACGGACCCGTGGCGTGCTGCGCCGCTGGCGACGGCCTCACACTGGGACTTACGCGATGTGATCGTGATCGTACAGACTGGCCCGAAGGCGGTGTCATCACTCGACGGACACGCCGGCGCTGTCGGTAGTCCACACTTCGCGCGCCGGCAGGAGCTGATCCCGGCGCGCCTGGAGCGGGTACGTGACGCCATCGAGGCGCGCGACTTGAATCGGCTCGGCCCGGTGATCGAGGAAGACGCAATCGAGTTGCACCTGGTCGCCATGTCTTCGCAGCCTCCGATCTTCTACTGGCTACCGGCGACGCTTCGCGTGCTGGACCACGTGCGTACCTTGCGGAGCGACGGAACCTCGGCGTGGGCAACGATGGACGCCGGAGCCAACGTGCACGTCATCTGTTCTGCCGACGACGAGGCAGAAGTGGCAGCCCGCCTGGCAGCGATCGACGGTGTTCAGGCAGTGATCCGCGACGGTGTGGGCCCGGGCCCACGGCGCCTACCGACATCCCTCCTCGACGCGGTCGATGGGCTGCGGTCTTGAGCGATCTCGTGATGATCAAGCTCGGAGGAAGCCTGATCACCCAAAAGCGCCGCCGTCGGACGGTCAGGCGCAGCGAGCTTTCACGAATCGCCCGCGAGATCGCGACGCTCACCCGCCGCTCTCCATCCGCGATGTTGCTAGGACATGGCAGTGGGTCGTTCGGGCACGTTGCTGCAGCCGCATCGGGCATTCAGGACGGAATGGTCGGACGGCGGGCGCTGACTGGCGTTTCGCAAACCCAGGCTGCCGCTTCCGAGCTCCACGGGATTGTGATGGCGGCCCTACGTGATGCGGGCGTGGCCGGCTATTCGGTGGCTCCTTCGAGCGCCATTGTCGGTCGTGGCCCCGGTCTTCGGCCGCGCGTCTACCTGGAGCCGCTTCAGCGAGCGCTCGATAGCGGGATGTTGCCGGTCACGTATGGCGACATTGTCATGGACCGACAACGTGGCTGCTCGATCTGCTCCACCGAGACCGCCTTGCTGACGTTCGCTCGTTCACTGCGATCGTCGGATTGGCAGATTTCCGAAGCGCTGTGGCTCGGTGACACGGACGGCATTCTCGATGAGGCCGGGGCGAGCGTTGCTCGAGTGCGTCTGCGCGACGCCAGGCATGCCCGTAGTTTGGTGGGTGGTGCGGCAGCAACCGACGTGACGGGTGGCATGCGACATCGTCTCGAGACCGCACTGTCGTTGGCCCGCATTGGCGTGCGATCCCGTCTGCTCGATGGCCGCCGACCCGGTATCTTGCGACGGGCGCTGCGGGGCGAGCCGGTGCCGGGGACGATTGTAGAGCGTTGAGCAACGGTACCCCGTCGCCTGGGCCGCGCCAGCGCGAGGGTGGATAATGGGTCTCGGGCAGCCCAAGCCAGGCGCACGAATGGATCGCATCGAAGACCTTCTCGAGAAAACCAGCCGCACGTTCGCGCTGTCGATTCCGATGCTGCCCGAGCCGACCCGCCGCGAGCTCGGGATCGCTTATCTCCTGTTCCGTATCGCCGATACCTTCGAGGATGCGTCGGAGTGGGACCGACAGCAGCGGATCGATGCCCTCGAAGAGTTCATGAGCCTTGTTCGAGAGCCCGACGAGCAGCGTGCCGGCGAGTTGGGACACCGATGGGAAGCTTCTGTGCCGATCGATCACCCCGGCTACCTGGAGCTACTCGGCGAATCCGCCGCCGTGATTCGCGAGTACCAACGTCTGCGACCGGCAGCACGGGCGATCATCCGAGAGCACACTCTGCGGACGGCGGCCGGTATGTCCGGATTCGTCAATCGCTCTGTTGATGGCGTCCTCAAGCTCGACTCCCTCGATGACCTGCGTGAGTATTGCTACGTGGTCGCCGGTATCGTTGGTGAGCTCAGCACCGACTTGTTCGTTCTCGGGCGCCCGCAGCTGGCGTCGTCGGTCGAGTTCCTACGCCAGCGAGCGGCGCGGTTCGGCGAGGCGCTACAGCTGGTGAACATTTTGAAGGATGCAGCCTCCGATCGGCGTGAGGGGCGGCGCTACCTGCCAACTGCGCTGAAGCGCAGGGAGATCTTCCTCCTGGCGCGCAAAGATCTCATCGTTGCCGCTCACTACACCAACGCGCTGCAGGCGGCCAATGCGCCTCGCGGCATCGTTGCCTTCTGCGCATTACCGACACGGCTCGCGGTCGTCGCCCTCGCCCTCGTCGAGCGATGTGGCCCCGGCGCGAAGATCTCACGCGAGGATGTTTCCGAGATAGTCGAGGCCATGAACCTGGACCTCGACGCCGGCGCTCCCGCAGTAGAGGTTCCGACCACCGCACGATCGACATGATGATGTCGAGAGCGCTCTGCGAGCTGTGCCCGGCATGATGGCTGGCCGCGCCGCGCCTCGGAGCGGCGTCGAGAGCAGCTAGTCTCGGCCTGAGAGGCCGCGTCCGGCTTTTATCCAAGCGTCTGCATCCGGGTGGCCGCGTTGCTGCCACTCGCCGGCCAGGTCGATGGCTCTTTGATACGTCGCTCGGCTCGCCGGAACGTCGTCGAGCGCGGCGTAGGCCTCAGCCAGCGCCAGGAGATTGGGGGGGAACTCAGGGTGCAGCTCGACCGCCCGTCGTGCGTGTTCGAGGCCTTCCTCATCGTCACCCGGCCCGGTGGGCCAGCCCGGTGCCCGCACCAACATCTGCGATAGCACGCGGCGGGGCCCCGCATAGTCGAGGTCTTCGTTCCCGGCGATCGCGGCGCGGAGCTCCCGCTCCATGACACGCAGTCCGTCCGAAGCGGTGGCCAGTCTCTGATTGGCCTGTACGCCGACGGCGATCGCCAGCCAATAGTGACAGTCCGGGTTTGTCGGCTCCCGTGTGCGGCACCACTGGGCCGTTTGCACAGCCTCGGTGGCCTTGTCCTTGCGGGCCTGCTCATCGTCGAGGTTTTCCCCGAGCCAGGTCTGTGCTTGTACGGCGCCGATGATCGCCAGCGCGCTATACGGATCGGCGATAGCCGATCGGATCCAAAGATCCTCGGCTCGATGCACCGCGTCGGCATCGGGTCGTCGGTCGAACTCTCGCGCTGCGTCGGCCGCGAGGCTCGCAGCCGCCTCCACGTCGATGCTCTCCGGGTCGACGCGGCCGAGCTCCGAAGTCGTGTCGAGCGGCTGCACCGCCGAGGCACAAGCGAACGAGACGAGGGCCGCGCCGGCCAGCAGGGCGGCGGAACGAGGAGGGCTCATCGAGTCGCCGAGTACGTCGCCCGGGCATGGCTCAGCGCCTCGGCATCCAGGGCCTCGAAGCGTTCCAGCTGCATCGTTTCGAGCACGTCTGAGAACCTCGCCGCGTGGTGTGCGCCGAGGAGCCCGCTGATCAGCTGTTGGCGTAGCGGCGCGTCGACGCGGTCACCCACCAAGACGACGAGCCAAGCCAAGAGAGGCGGCGACGTCGTGACTACTTCGAGTGACTCGGCTCCAGGCAACGAAGCCAACGCAGCCGTCTGTGGGCCATCGAGAAGCACGGCGACCTGCTCGCCAGCCGTGGCGCGGCGCAGCCCGGCGAGGACCCGTCGAGTGAAGCCGACGGAGAGCGTTGCCGGCAGCTGCCCCCAAGTCGACAGCGCTGGCCCGCGCACGAAGCGGGGTGCGTAGGCCGGAAGCCCCAACAGCTCCCAACCCGAGAGTGATTCGGGCCCGCTGATCGCTCCGGCCGGGGCCACCAGGCTCCAGCGCTCGGTGGCGCTGCCGGAGGCCTTTACCGCCTGCGCCACCGGCGTGAGGTCGAGCTCCTGCTCGTACTTCAGATACAAGGGCAGGGGAACCAGCGCCATCGACGTGGCGTGGTCGCGCAGGCGACTCACCCCGACTTCCTCGCCCGGATGGTATTCGGCCGCCAATGTCCCCACCGGCCACCCTGCAGCAGCGGCGAGCATCGCTGCGAAGTCGTCCATGGTGGGCTGCGCCTGCTCTGTATTGCTCGGATACCCCGGCGCGCAAGCTACCAGCCGGAGAGTTTCCTGGTTACCGGATGCGCCCACACCGGCGCTGCCTGCAACGAGCGTAGCCGCTGTGGCGCACAATGCCGCCGGCAAGCGCAGAGGGTTGTTCATCGTCGGTGCAATCCGGTTGTCGTTGCGAGGGTTGCCGATGTTGTCAGCAAGAATACCCGCGACCCGTCAGCGGCGCGCGATACCGCTCACGATCACCAGGTTTGGCAAGACGATCAAAGCTGCGATCGCACACGCTGCGACACCTAGCAGCAGGAGGGCTCCCAAGCTCGCCATGCCACGGTGGGAAGCGAAAACGAGACTTCCGAACCCCACCATGGTCGTGAGCGAAGCGATGAGAATCGCTCGGCCGGTGTGTGAAACGGCCGTCATGATGCCGTCGCCACCCTCGAGGCGCAGCCGGTGAACGACGTGCACCCCGGCGTCGATGCCGACTCCCAGGACGATCGGCACCGCCACCAGGTTAGCGAAATTGAACGACAGGCCGAATGCTCGCATGAGCCCGAGCATCCATATCGTCCCTACGAACACCGGTATCAGCGCCAAGATCGTGTGCCGCGTGTTGCGTAGATCGAGCAGCAACACCAAGAACACGAGCAGTGCGGCGCTGGCGAACGCTACCGTGAACCCCGAGGTGATCAAGGCAGAGTGGCTCTCGAAGAGCACCGGAAAGCCGATGGCGTTGCTGCTGACGCGACGCGACGCCCCGTTGAACCTCTCGAGAAAGCCGGTGTCGTAGATATCGCCCGCCGGGAACAAGTAGCCTACGTAACGGTCGTCCTCGGTAAGAAACCGATCGACGATGTCCGGCGGCAGGGAAGCCCGGGTCGGGAGAGGCTCGGCGGCGGCGTTGCGCAGCTCGTGCAACAGCCTGCGCGCCTCACTGCGAAGCATCTCGTGCGCCGTCGCCCAGTCGGCGAGTTGCTCCGGTCCCGCCTCTACGCTCAGCGACAGCGCGGATGCGGTTACCTCGCGGGCTCTTTCCAAAGCCCCGGATACCTCCCCCAGTCCGGCGACGAAGGCGTCATCGGCGGCGCTGGTCAAGGCGGATTCCAGTCGCGATAGCGAGTCGCTCAGCCGTGCGCCGTCGAAGGCGACCTCGGCAACCTCGATGGCCTCCAATGTCCTGCGGGCGCCAGCGGCGGCAGCCTCCGATGCGGCCGGCTGCTCGGGCAGGAACGTGAGTATCGAATCGAATCGACGGACGCTGGCCTCGCGCTCGGCGCGCCGGCGTAGGGCGCTAAGCTGCTCCAGATCTTCAGCGACCACCAGGTTGAAGTCGTGGCTGAGCGCCGACTCTTCGTTGATGATCTCCAGGTAGCGGAGTGAATCGGAGCCTGCCGGGAGCAACTCCAGTAAGCTCGACTTCAACTCGACATGGCTCGCAGCGAGCCCTGCCACCGTGGTCAGACCGATCGCCAGCGCGACCACCAGGCGCGGTGACGCGCACACCCAGCTGGCCACCCGATCATCCCAGATCTGATCGACGGCGGCGCGTGCTGTCGCACCGTCGTGCTCGGGCGCGCCACGCAAGAGCAGCAGCGCCGGTAGCACCAGCAGGGCGGCAAGCAGGCAGAGCAGCACTCCGACGCTGGTTACCAGACCCAGCTGGGAGAAACCGCGAAAGTCCATGAGCAGCAGACAGGCGAAAGCCACTGCGGTGGTGAGCGCCGAGGCGACGACGGCGGCGCTGGTCTTTCGAAGTGTCGCGCGCACCGCTTCCCTTCGACCCTTGTGCTGGCGCTCGAGCTCGTATTGCGAGAGCGGGTGCACCGCGTAATCGATGCCCAAGCCGACGAGAATGGGGATCAGCGCCGTGGTGATGACGTTGAGCGAGCCGATCTCGAGCCGTACTGCGCCGATCGCCCACAGCACTCCGGCGGCCAGCGTCGCCAGGCCAAGGAGAGCGTGGCGCCGTCGGCGGAACACCAGCAACGCGATTCCGAATACACCGACGATGGCGATTAACGACGTGCGGCGGGTATCTCGTCCGATACCGTTCATCTCTTCTACGGCCATGGCGGCCGGCCCGGTGAGGCCGTAACCCAGACCGGGATGCTCCGACAGTACGTCCGCCAGGGCCCCGCGGACGCTATCGACCAGCGCCCGCTGTGCCTCCAAGCTGCTATCGGCGCTCGCCGGGCTGACCAGCACGAATACGACGCGCTCATCGATGGTCGAAAGGTAGCCATCGCCGGTCAATGATCCGCGCTGGCCGCCGCCCATGAGAATTAGCGGCGCCTTCGTCAGCCGATCGACAAACCCAAGAGGGTCGGTCAGGAAGTCGAACTCGGCTTCGACGAGCTGCAGTATCCGGGCGGCGCCAACGGCCGCATCATCCGACGACAGGGCGCTCCTGGATTGGAGCGAATCCTCGATGCGCGCGGCGATGCCTACGTTCAGCGTGGCCCAGCCGGTCAGGGTCAGTGTGCCATCGACGGCGAACAACTCCTGCAACGTCTCAAACGCTTGCTCGACCATGTCTGCGGGCGCCAGGGCGAGCGCGTGGTCGGCAAGCCAATCGACGTCGATGCGGTAGAAGACGCTGCGTACCTGTGGATCGGTTCGCAAGCGCTCCGCCACCGCACGCGCGGTGGTCTCTAGGTCCTCGACCGAGTTGCCGTCTTCGGTGGCCTCCAGCGCGACGATGAGCGGCTCGGCGCTGGCGAATCGAGAGCGCAGCGCGTTCCAGCGCTCTTGGTCCGGGTCACCATGTGGCACCAGCTCTTGTCGAGACGTCAGCAGCTCGATTCCCGTCCCCAACCAGAGCGAGACCACGCACAGTGCGAGGGCGATCGTAAGCACAGTCCGTGGACGGTCCAGCACCAACGATTCGGCGCGCCCGAGCGCAAGACGTATCATGCGCGGCAGTCTACCGAATGCCGCCGGCGGCGACTGGCGGGTGCCGAGCGCCCCCTACGCAGACCCTATGCCGTGTGGACAAGCGCCTGTAGCATCGCGTTTACCTGACCAGCTCCTCTCACTCCTGCGAGCATGCCGTGAAGTCGATAATCCTGACCCAGTCCGATATCCACTCCGTGGTGAAGATGAGCGCCGTGGTGCCGGCGATCGAGGCGGCGTTCGAGGCGCACGGGCGCGGTAGGACTCAGATGCCGGTGAAGGTCTATCTCGAGCTACCGGAGTTCCATGGGGATTTTCGCGCCATGCCGGCGTACATGGAGGGATCGGCGGGGGTGAAGTGGGTCAACTCGCACCCTCGCAACCCCGACAGCCATGGTTTGCCGTCAGTTCTTGGCATGTACATCCTCAGCGACCCCGTCACCGCGGTGCCGCTGGCGGTCATGGATGCAACGCTGTTGACGGCGCTGCGCACCGGTGCCGCCGCGGCCGTCGCCGCCAAGGTTCTGGCGCGGCCCGACGCCAGCAGCGTCGGCTTTGTCGGTTGCGGCGTGCAGGCACGCACGATGCTCGACGCGTTGCGCGTCGTGTTCGATGGCCTGCAGGTGGTGGCGGCCGATCAGAGCGCTGCCGCGGCCGCCACCTTCGCGGCCGAGATCGGAGGATCTGTCGGCGATGTGGCCGCCGCATCAGCCTGCGACATCGTGTGCACTGCAACGCCTTCGCGTACCCCGATTGTGCGACGTGAGTGGGTGAGACCGGGTGCGCACATCAACGCCATGGGTGCTGATGCGCACGGCAAGCAGGAGCTCGAGTCCGGCCTGCTGGCGGTCGCCAAGGTGGTGATCGACGATTGGCAGCAGGCCTGCGAGAGCGGCGAGGTGAACGTGCCCTTGCACGATGGCTCGCTGACTCGAGATGGCATCCACGCCGCTCTCGGGGAGATCGTCGCCGGGTTGTCGCCCGGCCGCGAGACCGATCAAGAGATCACGGTCTTCGATTCCACCGGCCTCGCTGTGCAGGACGTTGCGTTGGCACGCCTCGTATATGAGCAAGCACGCAAGGCGGGAGTCGGTCTGGAGGTCGATTTTCTCGCCTAGCGTACGGGGTCGATGTACGGGAGCCGGCCACACGGCTCAGCTTGGTTGCACACGGAAGACGGGAGCGATCGCCATGAAGACGCGCCGAGTTCGGTTCCACGGGTGGCTTGCCTTGTTGCTGCTGGTCGCCCTTGCGTGCGGCCCGCCAAGCGTCGCCGCTCCGGTAGGGGCGCAGTACGCGCAACCGCAACACTCCGGGCACGGTGCCGCCATCGCGGCGGCGCGCTCCGTCGTGCAGGAGCGCCTGCCAGAGTACCCCGGCCTATCGATCGCAGTTGCGATCAACGACGAGATCGTCTGGGCAGAGGGATTCGGATGGGCCGATATCGAGCAGCGGGTGCCCGTACGACCGACCTCTCGGTTCCGTGTGGGCAGCGTCGCCAAGCCGATGACCGCGTCGCTTCTCGGTTTGCTCTACGAGGAAGGCAAGATCGATCTCGACGCACCAGTGCAGGAGTATGTACCGGTATTTCCGGCCAAGAGCCACGCGATCTCGACGCGCCAGGTTGCCGGCCATCTGGCAGGCATCCGTGACTACCGAGGCAATGAGTTCCTCAGCGCCGTTCATTACGACACCGTAACGGCCGGGTTGGAGATCTTCGCTGCCGACCCGCTGATGTTCGAGCCGGGTTCCGAGTACCTGTATTCGAGCTATGGATGGAATCTGATCAGTGCCATCATCGAGGGGGCGAGCGGCGCGGATTTCTTGGCACAAATGCAAAGCCGCGTTTTCGAGCCACTCGGAATGCTCGACACGACTGCCGATCAGAATCACCTCATTGTTCCGGAGCGCGTTCGACCTTACGAGCGCCGCGATGACGGGCTCTTGTACAACGCGCCCTGGGTCGACAACAGCTACAAATGGGCCGGCGGAGGGTTTCTCTCTACGGCGACGGATCTCGTGCGTTTCGGCATGGCGCACGTCGGGCCAGGGTTCTTGCAGGCTGCGACGCTGAGCGAGTGGCAGACTTCGCAGCGAACCAGCGATGGCGCCGAGACCGGCTACGGGATCGGATGGACGGTCGGCACGGACGCCTCAGGCCGTCGTACGGTTGGCCACGGTGGCGGCTCGGTAGGCGGTACCACCGGGCTCATGTTGCTGCCGGATGATGATCTGGTGATCGCCGTCATCAGCAACATGAGTGGCGCGCCGCGGTTCCCGACTCAGGAGGTCGTCGATCTCTTCCTGCAATAGAGTGCCCGGTGTGGCGTGTGCAGCCGGGACCGCGGGACCGAGCCGAGGGTGGCCACCCGGCTTCCCGGTGTCGCTACAGCCCGGCTCAGGAGGCCCGGCGCAGGCTGATGTTGCCGTTCATCGTCGACAACGAGATCGTACGGCCGCCGGATCCGATGGTACCGCTCGCCTTGTTGCGGATCCAGCCGGTTTTCTCCAGGGGCCAATCGGATTGGACCCTGCCGTTCATCGTCGATGCGCGCACGTCGGTGCTTGCACCCACCGGTAGCACTACTTCGATGGCTCCGTTCATCGACTCGAGCTCGAGCTCTGCGGACCAGTCGGTCGAGCCAATGCGTGCCCAGACCTTGCCGTTCATGGTCGAAGCGCTTGCCCAGCCCGTTGTCCATACCTCGATGGCACCGTTCATCGTCAGCAGTTCGACATCGCTGCGCAGGTTGTCGGCGCCGATGCGGCCGTTCATCGTCTCGCCGACGAACCGGACTCCCGCCGGGACACGCACGTTGAAGGTCACCTTGGTCTTGTTCCTATTGCTGCTCATGTGACCCGAGTCGGGCTCGCAATCGTTGCTCGACCATAGTCGCCCAGGGTAGATCGCGCAGATCGTGATGCCATCATCGTGCTCGACGACCTCGAAAGTCACCGCCTCTCGGTCAGCGGCAGGGCCTTCCTTGACGGCTCTCACCTCGATGCTGTTGCCCTCGGTGTACTCGGCCACTAGCGGGCCGTGGGCGTTCTTGATCTGCAGCGTCTTGCCCACGGCCACGCTGCCCGACCAGCTGAACTCGTCATTGTCTTGCGCTGCGGTCGGACTGCTGCCGGGCCATAGAACAGCGGCCAGGCCGGCCACCAGAGCGAGTCGAAGGCGAGTGCTCATCACGGGTCGGTGCTCCTTGCGGGGGGATTGCCCGGTACAAACTCGAAGTCTTCGAAACTTGGCCGGGCGTGTCGTCATGCTCCTATGTACGGTTGGACGCCGACCGAAGTTGCGTGGTTGTGACGTGGGCGCGGAAATAGCCGCGGCGCTCTCGCTATTCGCCGGAGCGCCGCTCAGGATGCTCGAGCGCGGATCTGATCGATGAATAGATGGGCCTTGGGCGTAGTGAACCTGCATTCGATCGTGCCGGATGCAGCCGTGTCGAACGTTGCTGCCTCGAAGGTCACGAGCAGCCTCGAGTCGCCCTCGAGCTCACAGCGAAGCTTCTCCAGCCACTCAGCCTCGAGCGCGATGTTGACGATCGGCTTGGAGAACGTGAACGCAGCGAAACGTGCCTGCGTGATGACCAGCGAGCCTACGAACCAGCTAACCCGATAGGAGGACCGCTTGCCGGGCGCACGGAAGTTCCGGTAGGTGATCCAACCGCGGACACCCTCCTCCACCAATACCAGCCCCTCCTGGCGCAGCGCTGCCATGGCAGTTGCCGGCACGCCGCCAATTCCGAACAGCCGGTAGAGAATGCTCTGCGCCGGCATCACAGCCTCCGTGGTCGAGCTTTCAATGGCTTCGTCGGCCGTAGCCGCCGAAGACGGCCATCAGCACAATCGACAGGAGTAGCCACGAGTGCAGGTTGGCCATGCCGACCTGCAGGGCGTCGAGTCGGGGCATTCCCGTCGCTGCTCCGGAAGCGGTAAGCGAGGCGGCGAGGATCGTAGGAACGAACCAGGGGAAAAGAAAGGGATAAGTGCACACCGTTGTGTCTAGCAGGTTGGCTCTGCGTGCCGGCCCGATACCGAGTCGCTCGCCAGTCTGTCGGGCGAACGCTCCCACCGCGAGGATCGCGACCACGGAGTGCGCTGTGAGCATGACGGCAGCTGACACCGCACCGAAGATCCAAGCCTCGGCGCCGCGCTCGGATCGAGCCGATCGGGTGGCGGCTTGCACCAGACGGTCGAGTAACCCGTTGGCCTCGATACCGGCCACCAATCCCATCAACAAGAGCGTGAACACCGAGATGCCGAGGGCACGCTCAATACCGTCTACCACCAGTCCGCGAGCCGCGAAGGCGTCGGGCTCGATGCGGAGCAGGTCGCTTGGTTGGAGTAGTCCTCCTATCCAACCTACCGCCAGCGCCACGACGATCCCGGAGAGTAAGCCCTCCACCAGATGACGTCGGCGAAGCAGCAGCACGAACACGATCGCCGGGGCCACGAGCAACACCAGCGGCGCGCCGTTGCCTTTGGCCAGCTGTTCGGCTGGCAAACCGTCGCCATTGCCGCCGAGCACCATGGCTCCGAGCAGCGCGACGCCTGCGGCGGGAAGGGCGTAGCGTAAGCGGGATCGAACCACCTCGCCGATGGCCGCTCCCTGCGTCGTGGCCGAAGCGATCGTCGTATCAGAAACCGGAGAGACATTGTCCCCGAAGGTGGCACCGCCGATGATCGCACCCGCAAGGATCGCAGGATCAGCCCCGAGCGGCGCCCCTGCTGGGTAGAGCACTGGCAGGCACAGGATCAGCGTACCCAGACTCGTGCCCGTCGCGGCGGAGAACAAGCAGCAAACCAGGAACGCCGCCGCAGCGTAGGCGCCGCCTTGCAGGCCGCTCGCTCGCGCCGCCGCCGCCAGCGCATCCACCAATCCGCCGGCCGTGAGTACCGCGCTGAGAACTCCGGCGAGCATCCACGCCATCAACATGAGCATGACGATCGGCTGGCTCATGCCGGCCAGCAGGGTGTCACAATAGCGTCTGCGGTCGCGCGTGAGCAGCAATGCGATCGCGATGGCGGCGATCAGCACGGGCCACAGACCACGCTCATCGGGTGCTCCCGAGAGCCCCAGCCAGGCGACGCCGGTGATGAAGACCCCGAACGGGGCCAGTGCCCCGACGCTACCCCCGAAGAACCCGAGGGGTTGGGGTTCTTGCATCTGCGCTCCAGGCAGCGTAACCAGACCCATCAGACTTCCCCGTTGCCCGCCAGAGACCAACCTTACCGGATGAGGGAGAGTCAGCATGAACGAACATGGCGACGAGTTCACCCTGTACGACCTGCGAGTCGAGGTGATCGCCGGCGACCGATCGATGGTTTGCGACCATCGGGAGGGCGACTACTTCGAGTTGTGCGGAGAAAGCCTGTCGTTTCCAGCCGGTCAAACATTCCCGATCTATCCTCTAGCCGCCCTGCTACCGTTGCTACCGGCTAAGCAGCGCGATACCCACCCCCATGACTGGATGACCACGGACATGGAGGTCGCCTGTCCTGACCCTTTGTGCGGCGGCCGCTTCCGCATCAGCCGGCAGGGCCGCACCACATTCCGTCATCAGGAGGTGACGGCAGTGCCCTTGCCCAAGGAGTGACGCCGGAGTGACGGGACCACACACCGAGCTCGCCCCCGGGTATTCGGTACCACCGATCATCATCGGGCTTTGGCAGCTCTCCGAAGGTCACGCTCGCGCCGGCGCAGGGGATCGCTCGCGAGTGCTCGCCGACCTGGAGCGCTTCGTCGAAGCCGGGCTGTGCACGTTCGATTGCGCCGACATCTACACGGGCGTGGAAGAGCTGCTGGGGGACCTTCGTAGAAGCCTATCGAGCGGCGCCCAGATACGAGTCCACACGAAGTTCGTGCCAGATCGCGATGCGTTGGCGGCCATCGATCGTGGCTACGTGGAGCGCATCATCCATCGCTCACTGCGCCGGCTCGGCGTAGAACGGCTTGATCTCGTGCAGTTCTACTGGTGGGATGCCGACATCCCTGGTTATCTCGATACGGCTGGGTGGTTGTGCGACCTGCAGCGCGCCGGAAAGATCCGCTTGCTTGCAGCCACCAACCTCGGCGTGGACCGTCTGCTCGAGCTTGCGGCCGCCGGTGTACAGCTGGTCAGCAATCAAGTGCAGTATTCGGTGCTCGACCGACGCCCGGAACATGCTCTGGTCGACTATTGCGCCACAGCCCACGCGCACCTTCTCTGTTATGGAACCGTTGCGGGGGGGTTCCTGTCGAACCGTTGGCTGGGAGTGCCGGAGCCGGGCGCTCCGTGGACCAATCGCTCGCTGGAGAAATACCGGCTCATCATCGACGAGTTTGGCGGCTGGGAAGCCTTTCAGAAGCTCCTGCAGGTGCTTGCGAGTGTGGGCGAGCGCCACGCGGCGACGATTGCCAACGTAGCAACGCGGTGGGTTCTGGGGCGACCGGGAGTCGCGGCAGCGATCGTCGGGGCGCGCAACGCCGACCATCTGGCTGAGTTGACGAGGACCTTCGAGCTGACGCTCGACGCGGATGATTGTGCTCGGATCGACGGAGTGCTGGCGAGGCAACCGGGACCGGGCGGAGATGTGTTCTCGCTCGAGCGCGACTTCGGGGGCCCGCACGCGGCGATCATGCGTACCAATCTGAACGGCGAAGCGGGTTGAACCGGATCGTCAAGCAGCTACGATACGAGGGTTCGGCCCCCGAGCCGAGCGATTGATCTCGGAACGCTAACTCCAGGATCTCAGCTGAGGGTACAGAGATGAGTCGCGACATCAGAGTGGTCACGTTCGATGCCCGTGGCACGCTCTTGAAGGTGCGATTCCCGGTCGGCGAGACATACGCGGCGGTCGCCAAGCGACACGGCGCCGAACTCTCGACCGCGGCGATCGAAGGGGCGTTCTTCGCGGTCTTTCCCGACATGCCGCCATTGGCGTTTCCCCCGATGCACGATGACCAGCTACGCCAGCGCGAGCGCCAATGGTGGCGGACGCTGGTGGAGCGTGTGGTGGAGTCGGCCGATCAGCGGGTCGACGACTTTGACGAATTCTTCGCCGAGCTGTACTCGCTGTATCGCGGTGCCGAGGGGTGGAAGCCATATCGCGAGGCGGCATCGGTACTGTGCCTGTTGCGCTCCGCCGGCTATCGGCTCGGCGTTGTGTCCAACTTCGACTCGCGGATCGAGGACGTGCTGTTGGCGCTCAACATGAGCATCTGGTTCGATTCAGTGGTGTTTTCCTCGCGCGCCGGAGTTGCCAAGCCGGGTGCGGGGATCTTCCAGCGAGCCCTGGCAGAGCTGGATGTAAGGGCGGATCAAGCCGTGCACGTCGGCGACAGCCTGCGAAAGGACTGGGAAGGCGCGCGCAGCATCGGAATGAGGGCCATTCTGCTTGATCGCACCGATCGCTACGCTGGCAACACACCCACGGATTGCGACGTCATCCGCACTCTCGAGGCCGTGCTGGAACGTCTCGGTGTGGCCGGTTTCTCGGAGCTGGCGCGCGCCCACGCCAGCTAACCCGCGGTCTCAGTCCTCGAGGTCGTCCGATACCAGCGCAATCTGATCGCCCTTCGGGCTTACTGCCAGGCGCGTGATCGCGTTCAGACCCGCCGCCGACAGGTCCGCCGCCGGTATCCAGCTATCGTCCTGGAACGGGTCGCGCACGAAAACCTGTGATCCCGTGGCCATCAGCATGCGGCCGTCCGGAGTCCAGGCCAGGTCTTGGCTGCCGGCCAGCGCGTCGACGAGCTCGAACACCGCTGCGGTGCCGGGGTTTACCAACCGGATCGCCCAGTGGTCGTCTTGGCGCTGCAGGAAGCTGAAGAAGTCTGGGTCGTGGCGCGCCTGTAGCGAACGACCGACGTCCTGCGCCACCGTCCTGGTGGAACCTGCGTAAAGGTCGGCAAGCTGCAGTGTCGACGGTTCGCCGAGGACGAACAGGATCAACGAGCCGTAGCGGTTCCATGCGTGATAGCCGACCGGAGAGAGGTCGGGAAGCAGGAGTCTCGGCTGGGTGCCGTCGCGCCTGAAGGTCCACAATCGCTGCGTGCCGTCGATCTCGACTCGCACGACCGAAATGCCCTCGTTGTCGGGCCACACTACATTGGGCGAGTATTCCGATTCCGGTGTATCGGTGATTTGCGTGTGTTCTCCCGAGGACAGATCCACCCGGAAGACGTCTGTCTGGTCGCCCCGCTGCGAGGTGTATAGCAACCCGCCACCCTCGGGCTCGAAATGGGGTTGGTTGTCGTAGCCCGGCCGGTTGGTGAGGTTGCGTGTCGCATTCAGGGCCGGCGGGCTCGACGAAAGATCCAGATCGGCGAGAAAAATGTCGGTCCCGGGTGTCGCCTGCGTTGCCGGGAGAAGGGAGGCGCACAGGGTTGCGGCACAGGCCAGCGGGACGATCAAGCTCACGGTAGCGATTCGCACAGCCCTCCTCCGGGTATGAGGAGCTGTCGACCATCCGACAGCTCCAGGGCAGACAATACCGTGCCTTGTGCATCGGGCGTCGATACGCTTTCCTGAAGCGCCACACCCACCCCGCACCCCGCGCGTTTAGCGGTCCCTAGAGAGGAAGCCGATGTCCTTGCTCGAAATGCTCGCCCAACAGGCGGGCGGAAGCCTTGTCGCTGATCTTGCCCGCCAACTTGGCTCCGACGAGGAGGCCACCGGACACGCCGTGAGCGCGGCGTTGCCGGCGTTGGTCGGCGCATTGGCGCGAAATGCTGCCTCACCGGGCGGTGCCGAGTCCCTCTCGAATGCTCTACAGCGCGACCACGATGGGAGCGTGCTCGACGATCTGAGTAGCTTGATCAGCGGTGGCTCGGGCGATGGCGATGGAATCCTCGGGCATGTCCTGGGAAGTCGGCGTGCGCCGATGGAGCAGAGCCTCAGCCGCTCCAGCGGTCTGGACGCCGGCACGATGGCAAAGTTGTTGCCGTTGCTGGCGCCCATCGTGATGGGCATGCTCGGCAAGCAGCAACGTCAGCAGGGCCTCGACGCCGGCGGGCTGGCGGGTATGCTCTCTGGGGAGCAGGATCGTGTCGAGCGTAGGGCACCCGGGATGCTGGGGCAGTTGCTCGATGCCGACGGCGACGGCGACGCTACCGACGACGTCCTGCGAATGGGCGCCAGCGTGCTCGGAGGGCTGTTCGGCAAGCGCTGAGATCGACACCGCTCTGATTGGCGAGTGCCGGGGGCCATCGGGGCGTTCCGTATCGATTCGCGTCAGGCTTGGGCCTTGCCGTCGCCACCCAGGCATGGCGGTGACTCGATGCGTGCCGCTTCCGCGTCGGCGAACTCTTCGGGCGTTAGCGTCTGGATCCCCAGCGCATGGATCCCGTCCCGCCTCTCGGCGTCAAGCAACTGGTAAATTCGCTGGTGGCGCCGCACCAGGGTCTCACCGGTGAAGGCGGCCGATACCACGAACACGCGAAAGTGGGTTTCCGATCCCGGCGCCACATTGTGCATCCCGCTCTCGTTCACCACCTCGAGGCGATCGGGGTGGAGAGCGTCTTGTAGCTTGCTTTCGATTCGAGTCTGCAATTGCATCAGGGCACCGCTTGACAGGGAGTGGCCATTGTAGAGGCTCGGAGGTGGCGGATGGAACGATCGATGATGCGATGGGTGCTTCTGCCGATCTTACTCGTCGCGCTCGGCTACATGGGTTTGTCGAGAGCCTCGGTGGCGGCGCCGCGGGAGGGCATCGAGGGGGTGTGGGACGCTCGAACCTACCGGCTTGCCGGCGGCAGCCGCCATCCGGTGCGTGGCCGCATCTTTTTTCAGGATGGGCACTGGCAGGTCTTGTTCTTTGTCATGGATGCGTCGGGCAATCCTCAGCGGGGCTCAGGCGAGGGCGGGACATACGAGCTCGTCGGCGACCAGCTGACGTTCCAGCATGAGCTCAATCTTTCGGCAGGCGAGGCGGTCTCGGGCCTGCCCGAGGCGCCGCTTCGGATGATCGCCCGACGGCCGGAGCAGTCGGTGCCCGAGGCAGCGCGTGCGGCGGTAGTAGGGGAGGCCCTGACGCTGTGGTTCCCGACCGGCAACCGCCTGCACTTCGAACGCGCGAAGTCGGGGAGCACGCAATGATGAGAGTGCTCATCGGCTCCGCGAACCCGGTAAAGCGAGCTTCGGTAGAAGAGGCGTTCGGCCTTTTCTTCGACGAGCTCGAGGTACAGGGCCGAGCGGTTCCTTCGGGCGTGCCTGATCAGCCGGTGAATGACGAGACGCTGATCGGTGCACGCAATCGGGCCACGGCGCTGCGCTCCGTGCGCGATGTCCCCGATGTCGACTACTTTGTCGGTATCGAGGGTGGAATCGTCGAACAGGCAGGGCGAGTGTTTGCCTTCGGTGGCATGTGCGTCACCGACCGGCACGGCCGCGAAGCTCTGGGAAGCTCGCCCCACTTCGAGCTGCCGCCCGAGGTTGCTCGCCAGGTGCTGGCCGGACGCGAGCTGGGCATTGTGATGGACGAGCTGACCGGTCAGCACAACAGCAAGCACAAGGGGGGAGCGATCGGGTTTCTTACGCGCGGCGTGATGGACCGCCGTGCCCTGTATGTGGCGGGGCTCGTGGTCACGCTCGTACCGTTCCTGAATCAGGCGGTCTATTTTGGCGACGGTGACTCGCTGCCATCGGCAGGCGGGCTGTGACCGCCGCGCCGGAGCTCCGTGTCGGCGGCATCGTAGAGACTTCGCTCTACGTGTCGGACCTGGAGTGCGCCGAGTCCTTCTACCGAGACCTGTTCGGCTTCGAGCGACTCGTCGGTGACGAGCGCCTGCGGGTGCTGGCGATCTGCGAAGGGCAGGTGCTTTTGTTGTTTCGCCGCGGTGGCTCATCGGATGGGAAGGAAACGCCGGAGGGCAAGATCCCGCCCCACGACGGTGCCGGACAGTTGCACGTCGCGTTTGCCGTGCCGGCAGGCGAGCTCGATGCTTGGGAGCAGCGTCTGGCGGTGGACGGAATCGAGGTCGAAAGCCGGATGCGCTGGTCGCCCGGGGGCGAGAGCGTGTTCTTCCGCGATCCCGACGGCCATCTTGTCGAGCTGGTCACCCCCGGCTTGTGGGCAGTGTACTGAGGTTGGCAGTATCGTCGATGAGTGGAGATCGAAGCCTATGCTGGGTGGCGATGTTGGTGTGGGCAACTGTCGCCTGTGGCCCAGCCGATGGCGACGCGGAGCCGCTCGTCCCTGGCGCCGTGCATCGCTTCGCGACCGTCGACGGGGAGCGCTGGCACTGGGTGGAGGCTGGATCGGGCCCGCCGCTCGTGGCCCTGCACGGCTTTCCGGAGAGCTGGTACGCCTGGAGCGAGCTCATCGAGACGATGGCGTTCGACTTTCGTGTGTTGGCGGTCGATCTCAAAGGTGCAGGGCTCTCGAGCACAAGTGACGGCGACTACAGTGTCGCGGCTGTGGCAGACGAGCTCGCCGCGTTGCTCGAGCAAATCGACGTCGACCGCTTCTACCTGGTGGGCCACGACTGGGGCGGGATGGTCGGCGCGCGGTTGGCTGGCGAACATCCGCAACGGATCATCGCCTACGCGCATGTCAGCGCGCCCGTCGAACGCTACGACCTGAGCCGCATGCCTGACTTACGCGACTTGCACGATGATCCCGAGTCCGCGACTGCACTGATGTTGAACGCTGAGCTGTTCGTGCAGCGGATGCTCGGCCTTACCGTGGCTGGCGGCATTGACGCGCTCTCGGCGCAGCGTGTGCAGCGCCATGTCGATTCCTTCGGTCGAGGCGACGTCCGCGCCGCGACGGCGCGGTACTTTCGCGACCTGGAACTTGAAGAGGGGTGGCGACTCGGCGCCCGATCGCGGGCCGACTGGTCGCGCATGAGCTTTCCCGTTCTCGTGGTGGCTGGTGGCGGCGATCTGATGGTGCCGCTCGAGGAATACCTCGAGTTGCAGGTCCGCGCTCCCGGCCTCGAGCGTGTGGCGGTGATCGACGGGGCAGGGCACTATCCGCACGAGGAGCAGCCCCTCGAGGTCATCGATGTCTTGCAGGAGTTCTTCGAGCGCAGATGAACAAGTTCCCCATCGTTCGTGCGGCCGTCGTGCAGGCAGCGCCAGTGTTGTTCGAGCGTGATGCGACCATCGACAAGCTCGCCGATCTGGTTGCCGACGCCGCCTCCGCAGGAGCGCGTCTGGTAGTGTTGCCGGAGGCGTTCATTCCGGCATATCCTCGCGGCCTTTCGTTTGGGGCTGTCGTCGGTAGCCGCAGCGAGCAGGGGCGCGACCTGTGGGCTCGCTACTGGGCCAACTCTGTCGATCTCGCTGGCCCGGAAGGGCAGCGAATCGCCGACATTGCTGCCGGCAACCACGTCTACCTGGCGGTCGGGGTGATCGAGAGGGACCCTCGGTTCGGCGCCGGCACGCTCTATTGCACGCTCGCCTACTTCGGCCCCGACGGTACGCTGTGTGCCAAGCATCGGAAGCTGAAGCCGACCGGGTCGGAGCGCCTGATCTGGGGCGAAGGCGACGGCAGCACGCTGAGCACCGTGCGTACCGAGTGGGGCACTCTCGGCGGTCTTATCTGCTGGGAAAACTACATGCCGCTCGCCCGGGCGACGATGTACGCCAAGGGTGTCGAGATCTACGTTGCCCCGACGGCTGACTGCCGCGACACGTGGCAGGCGACAATGCGACACGTGGCAGTGGAGGGGCGCTGTTTCGTGCTCGGTTGCAATCAGTTCGTTACGCGTTCCATGTACCCGGGCGATCTGCGTGCTAGCTCCGAGATCGAGGAGCTTCCGGAGGAGGTGTGCCGCGGCGGCAGCGTCGTGTACTCGCCGCATGGAGAGCTGCTTGCCGGACCGCTCTACGGTGCCGAAGGGAAGCTGGTAGTCGAGCTCGACATGCGTGAGATAGCCCGCAGCAAATACGACTTCGATCCGGTGGGACACTACGGCCGCAACGACGTGTTCCGCTTGAGCGTCGACGAACGGTCGCAGCGACCGTTGTATGCGAGAGATCCCGCGAGCCGCGGCGGCGACGACAAATGAGCGAGCTCGCCGTCAGCTATGACGATGTGGTGGCTGCTGCCTGGCGTCTACGCGGCGTCGCACATCGGACGCCGGTGTTGTCCTCACGCAGCTTCGACGCACAGTGTGGCGGCAAGGTGTTCTTCAAGTGTGAGAGCTTGCAGCGTAGCGGAGCCTTCAAGTTCCGCGGCGCCTACAACGCGCTTTCGAAGCTCTCCCCGGACGAGGCCACGCGCGGGGTGGTTGCGTACTCGAGCGGCAACCACGCCCAAGCCATTGCGCTTGCCGGCAAGCTTCTCGAAATCCCAACGACGATTGTCATGCCCGTCGACGCACCACAAGTGAAGGTCGCGGCGACGCTCGGCTACGGTGCCGAGGTGATCACCTACGATCCGCACACCGAGCAGCGCGAGGAGATTGGGGCGGCGCTCGCCGACGAGCGTGGCTTGGTGCTGGTGCCACCCTTCGACCATCCCGACATCGTCGCGGGGCAGGGAACAGCTGCGCGCGAGCTGCTTCGAGAAGCAGGACGACTCGACATGTTGTTGACGCCGTGCGGTGGCGCCGGGCTGCTGTCGGGATGCGCCATCGCCGCCGATGCCATGGCACCCGGCTGCCGGGTGATCGGGGTTGAGCCAGAGGCCGGGGACGACGCCAATCGATCGTTTCGCAGCGGCACGCTTCAGCGCGTCGAGTACCCCGACACCATCGCCGACGGTGCCCGAACCCTGGCGCTCGGTGACATTACGTTCCCGATCGTGCTATCCAAGGTGGCCGACATGGCGACGGTTACGGATGAGGCCCTGATACGAACCATGCGCTTCCTGCTCGAACGTCTGAAGATCGTTGTCGAGCCCACCGGCGCGCTTGCTGCCGCGGCCGTCCTCGAGCAGGTCGTCGAAGTGCATGGCCTTCGCGTCGGGGTCGTGCTCAGTGGAGGCAACGTCGATCCGTCGCGGCTCGGTGCATGGTTCAGCGACTGAACCCCGAAGACACAATGGGCGGGCCTCTCGCATACCTCGCGGTGGCTGGCGGCGCGACGCTGTTCTCGGGGCTCATCGTCGGCAGCCGTGCGTTGTCGCAGCGCGGCTTTTCGCTCTACGAGATCTCGCTGATGGGGGGTCTCGTCACGGCGCTGGCCTTCGGAGGCCTGCTCGCCATGCGAGCCGATCTGCGTCCTCGTCGTCGCGATTGGGGCTTGTTCTTGGCCTACGGCGCTGTCGGTGCGGTGCTGCAGTTGAGCCAGTTTGGCAGCATCGTGCTGGGAGTTCCGATTGCTCTGATCGGTCTGTTGCTCTACACGCAGCCGATCTGGACGCTCGTGTTCGGTCGCATCCTGTTGGCCGAGCCGGTGACGGGCCGCAAATTGGGCGCGCTCGGGTTGGCGGCGGCCGGCACGCTGGTGCTGTTTCAGCCCGGAGCTTCAAGCCTCGACCACTCCTGGGTAGGTATGCTGAGCGCGCTGATCGCCGGCGTCATGATCTCGCTTTGGCTGATCCTGGCACGTCTCAGCGGCCTGCGTGGCAATGCGCCGATCACCACCGCATTCGCTTACACGGCTTCGTCGTCGACCATACTGCTCGTCGCCTGGCCGTTCCTGCGCCTGGGCTCCGGCGTGGCCGAGTGGTCGAGACTCTCGCCGGAGCCGTTCCTGGTGCATTGGCAACTGGTTGCCTTGTACACTTTGTTCGCCAATCTGGTACCGATGATTCTGGTGAATTGGGGCGTGCGCCGCATCGACATGACAGCGGCGGGTCTGTTGCTCTTGGTTGAGCCGGTGGCTGCTGCGTGGGCTGCGTATCTCGTGTTCGGCGAGGCGGTCGGCGAGTCGATATGGCTTGGCGGCACCTTGATATTGGGCGCGAATCTGGTGCTGTTGGGGGCGCACAAGGGGGTTACACGTGGGTCGAGCACAGGACGATCGAAGGTCGCATGATCGGCGGCCGCTGGCGCTGCCGATCGTTCTGGACGTCGAGTTGCACGGCTACGACGGTACCGAAAAGCCTTTTCGCGCTAGCGGCGAGACCGTCAACCTGGGCTGTGGTGGGCTCATGGCACAGCTCGATCGGGCGGTGGTGCCGGGGGTCCGCTGTCTGACACATTTCCCACACGGGGCCGGCAAGATCGGTCGCACGATGATCTACGGCACGGTGAGCCGGTCTGAGCTCAACGGCTCGGGTCACGAGGTTGCCGTGGTTTTCGATACGCCGCTGAGACAGGTCGAGATGCCGACCGCCGTGGAGCCCTGATTGCTGCTGTGATTGGCTGGCCGTGACGGGTACCTTCGGCGATGTCAGTCCGTCGCCGGGGCCTGTGTAAACGTACCGTTCATAACCACCAAGTCACATTCGAAAGGGTCGCCGTCCCATCCGGTCGGCGCCGCCGGTCCCGACAGCCCGTCAGACCCCTGCGAAGACAGCGTGTAGGACGTGTCGGTGTGCTCATAGCTCCAGGCATAACCCCAGCGGTCGATGGGAGGCACCGTGCCCAGGTAGTACGGCGTCAGGTCGGCGAAGCTGTCGGCGTAGTCACCGGTGTCGACCGCGTGCGTGCCGTTGGCGGCGGCGATGGTGCGCATGTCCGCCAACGTGCCGCGCTGGCGGGCGCGGTCAAAGGCGGTGATGAACTGCGCCACGCCGAGCATTCCGATGACCATTACGACCGCCAGAATGACGAGTAGCTCGATGAGTGAGAATCTGTCGGTGCCGGTCGACTTGAGCGGTGCTTTCTCTGCCTCGGCTCCATGGCGAGCTTTCAGAGTCGTCGACAGCTCGTTGAGGCGGTCCGCGACATCGACCAGCTCGTCCTTGGCACGCAGCCTCGAGTGCGCCTCATAGTCACCTTCGATGAGCTTGCCGAGGTGCCGGCTGATCGGTACCAGCGGTCCGATAAAGCGGTGCAGAACAACCGCTGTAAACACCAGAGTGGCAATGCCGAGCACCGGCAGCGTCCAGATGGTGCGCAAGAGCTCGGTGCGGACGGCGCCGTCGATCGCGCTCTCGAGCGCCACGGCGCTCTCGCCCGCCTCTCTGAGGACGCGCCCGATGACCTGGCGGACGGCCAGGTAGGAGGCTAACTGAACGAGCCCCGCCCCGATCGAGGTGAGGAAGAAGAGCGCCAGCGCGTAACGGAATTGTTGCCGCGGTCGGAGCAGGTAGTTGCGTAGTCGCCGTCGGTTATCTTTCGCCATCGAGCCCTCTTCGGTATCAGTACCGATGAGTATTGACGCTTGGACAGCGCAATCAGAAGACAAAAATCGCCCGCGGCTGTTCTTGTCCTGCCTTGGCCATCCAGACTCAGCGCGCGGCGGAGCCAGGCTGGTCCGTGCGGGGCTTCGCTGGCCGTCTCGCCACTGTTAGACGTCCCTGGGGACGCTCCTTTACTCCTGTGCGGCCTCGCGCCTGATGACTCGCTCGAGCGGCTGCAGGGTGGTTTGCGGTCGAAAGGCCTCTCGCGCCGAAAGATCGTAACGGTCCCCGGGAGCGAGGAGATAGAAGTCGCCGCCGCTGTCGATGCGGCGTTGCGAATCGTAGATTGCTACGTAGCTGCGGCCGATCACCTCGAAGCGATTGCCATGCACCACGATGGCGGTGTCCTCGTCAATCCCGATCCCGAGTAGGTCGGGCCGTGCCGTGATGATCTCGAGTAGATCGAACTGGCGGTTGCGTTGCAGCAGGTGCTGATCGATGGCGACTCCGGTGACAAAGGCGAAACCCTCTTCATGATCGCCCATCATGATGGTGTTGGTGCTGCTGTCACCGCGCGCCAGGTACTCGCCCTGGATCGTCGCTCCGGCCGACGAGCCGCCGATCACGCCGCCGCGATCGAGCAAGGCGCGCAGCTCGACTTCGACCCGGGTTCCCAGGTATGCGTCGGCAATGCGCCATTGCCTACCACCGGTGAACCAGACACCGCCCGCCTGCCGGATAGGCTCCGCGAAGCCGTCGCGGTCGGCGACATCGGGGTCATAGGTGTGCAGAAGCGTCAGCCGCGACGCCCCGGCCTGGCGAAACGCGGCCATGCCCTCCCAGCTCGGATCATAGTGGGGAGCGCCGCCAGCGGTGGGGATCACCACGATCGGAGCGTCGTGGCCGCCGGCGAGTTGTATGAAGCGGTCGAGGATCTGGGGGTCGCGCATGGCGCCGCCGACGATCACCAGGGCGCCGCGCTCGGGGCCTTGCTGGCCGGTCGCAAACGCCGGTACGTACAAGGCTGCTGATGTAGCGGCAATCAGTGCGACGTTACGGATGCGGCGTGGGGCTCGTAACATGGGCTGCTCCGGGCTCGATCGGGAAAACACGAGCCCACCATGCTACCGTGCAGGCCCCCTGCGGCGGCCGATTGGTGAGCGCGCCGTGTGCCGTCGGGCTCCTTCCAGCGCCGCGTCGTCAGCTGGATGGAGTCTGGGTCTGCTCGGCAGACTGTGGGGCCGGGGGCGCGTCGGCCGGCGAAGAAGCCGGCCACTCCCGGCACCAGTGCCAACCCCATGATGACCAAACCACTGATCAAGTAGGTCGAGTTGCCGCTGGTGACCAACGGCATGCCGAGCGCCACCGCGTCGAACACATAGTGCGCCACGATGCACGCCACCAGGCCGTAGTGCAGAAACGCAAGCCCGAAGAGGACGCCCGCGATGGTCAGCTCGATACCTCGGATGTATACGGGAAATACCGGGTAGTTCGAGTGGCCAAACGCCCAGATTGCCGCCGGTACGATCAACGCCACCGCCGTCGAGCCTGACAGCTTCTTGAACAGCGAGATACCAAAAAGGCGGTAGATGGTCTCCTCGGAGATCGCCGCGACGAGAGAGATGGTCAGCGGGGTGAGGAACGGGAACAGGTTGTTGAAAATCTCCGAGTGCGGACCCTCGGCCGGTAACCAGGCCCCCATGTAGCGCTGTGCGAACCAGTAGAAGCCGGTCAGGAATCCGAGCAGGGCGGCGGCCAGCGCATAGCCACGCAACGCCGCGGCTCCGAACTGGTGGTTGAAGATCTTGCCGCGGACGGCGTCGGCGAACCCAAGGATGCTGGCGGGAAAGTGGTCGCGTGCCATGGACTCGCCGGCAGCCGTGGGGAACATGACGAATACCGTGTAGAACACGGCTCCGAGGGTCAGCGCGAGAACCGACAGCCCGACGAATACCGGCCACGCGATTTGCGTCTGATACGAGAACAGTACGTTCGGCCAACTCGTCGCGGTGTATACGGCGAACATGGTGCCGACGATCACACCGCAGGTAATCGCGACGCGCCATTCGATGTTGCCGGTGCGGTAGCGGACAATCGCGATCCCCATTCCGGCGAGCGCAAGCAACACCGTCAATACGATGCTACCCACCGCGAGCAGGTTACCGACGCTGAGCACGCCCTGGAGCTCGCGTGAGAATTCCTCGGGCGCCACGCGATGTCGGTACCGCGAACCTTCCATATGAACAGATGGTCTGTCCGGTTGTCCTTCCGGTCAGCCGACGCGGACACCGAGTCGAGTTGCGACAGGTCCCATCCCTGGGTGCGGAGAAAGTCCTCGGCTCGGGCGCGTGCCGCAGACTCATCGAGGTCGGCCCCGGCCGCCGCCTCTTCGACGATGTGCCGGAAGGCCACGACTGCACCGTCGACGCCGACCTCGGCGAGCCACTCTTCGGCGTCGAGGGGCCTGAACCAGCGAATATCCCAGCGCCAGACGGGAACTTCCTCCCGCGCCCAGCGTCCCGCCTCATCGTCACCAACCGTGCGTTGCAGGAAGGTGAGAGCCTCGCTGTCGCCAGAGAAGATCGCCGCGTGCCGGAAATCGCCCAGCTCGGCTCCCAATTCCTCGACGAAGTCGGTGGCGCTCGCCACTGCTTCCTCGCGGGTGACCTCCATCTCCACCAGTGCCAGTGGGAAGGCCGATTGATACAGGGCAACGACGACCGCCAGGCCGGTCACACCCAGGATGGCCAACACGAGATCGGAGCGGCTGAGCTTCAGCATTGCTAACCCCGGCGGGAAACGAGAACGCTCAAGAAGGCGACTCGACAGAGGATAGCCCGGGTCAACCCACGGGCCGAAGCCCTTAGTCGCGCGACCGGTCGCCCGGACAGCCGCGTCGAGAGCGGCCCCATGGAACGCGGCTAACTACCCGGGGGCGAGTGGGCCACGCCGAATGCCGGAGCTACCAAGGACGCCACGACGTAGACGGTCGCGATCACTGCCACGGTTACCAATAGGCTGCTGCGGTCGATGGGCTCGCTGCTCTCCCAGCGGAACATCCGGCTATTGGCCCAGATGCCGACGCCCATGGTCGCGAACAACACGGCGATCGGGCCAGCCAGCTCGGCCAATCCATATCCTCTGACCATCACCCCACTGAGTGACTCGACGAGATAGCTCGAAGGGATCAACCGTGATGCGGTCTGTGCCCACCCAGGAAGCATGAACGCGGGCAGTGCCGCACCCGATCCGAACACCAGTGGGAAGAACAGCAGGTTGGTGATCGCGGGAGCGCTGCGCATGTCCTGGGCCACGCTGCCGACGAATAATCCCAGCGGGACGAAGGCGGCCGCACCGATCAACAGCACCAGCACAGTGAGCAACAGTGAGCCGTCGACCTGATACCGGAACACCAGCCAGCCGACGGTTGCCTGCGTGGTGATTGCCAGGGACATGGTAACGACGGCACGGATACCGTTCGCCAATACGATTGTGGTGGGCGATACGGGCGTGGCGCGATAGCGCCGGAGGATGCCGGACTCGCGCTCGTTCACCATCAGATACGAGACGCCGAAGAACGCTCCTGACATGACGGTGATGGTGAAAAGCCCCGGCATCATCAACACCTTGCCGTCGGCGCTACGGAAGAATATGAACCCATAGAGGAAGAGCAATATGAGTGGAAACACGAGGTTCCAGAACAGCGAGGTCGGCGAGCGGAAGGCCTGCAGCAGCCCGGCGCGCGTCAACGGGCCCAACCCGCGCAGCCGGCTCACGGTGAGCCCACCGTATCGGTCCCCTCTGCGGTGATCTCGGCTCCCATCAGCTCCAGGTAGACGTCCTCGAGCGTTGGGCGCTTGAGCCGGAGGTCGATCAATTGCAGCCGCTGCGATCGCAGCATGTCCCCGAGCGCAAGAATGGTAGCAGTGGGGTCGGCAGTGGAGAACTTGTGATGCACGCCTTGCTCGCCGAGCGACTCGGCGCCAGCGGCCAGCATCGGAGCTGGATCCATGGCGCCATCTACGTGGATCCAGATGGTAGAGGACTCACTTGACTGGCCAACCAGATCGAAGGGACTACCATCTGCCACGATCTCGCCCTGTCGCAGGATGATGACCCGATCGCACAGCAGCTCGGCTTCCTCGATGTAGTGGGTGGTCATCAAGGTGGTGCGCCCCTGATCGCGCAGGTCCCGAACGACCTGGTGCAAGTCTCGACGCGCCTTCGGATCCAGACCCGTCGTGGGCTCGTCGAGCATCACCAGCTCGGGGTCATGAATGAGCGCGATACCGACTACCAGCCGCTGCTTCTGACCACCCGACAGGGTATCGGCCTTCTGGCCGGACTGGCTCTCGAGATCCACCTTCTCGAGGATCGCCTCCGCGGTTTGTGCCGACTCATAGAACGATGCGAACAGCTGAAGTAGCTCACGCACCGTGAGCTCAGTGGGAAGGGACGTCGTTTGTAGCTGTATGCCGAGGCGCTCCTTCAGCTTGCGACTGTGTGTCTTGGGATCGAGCCCGAGCACCGAGACGCTACCGGATGTGGGCTGTCGAAGCCCCTCGAGTATCTCCATAAGCGTCGTCTTCCCGGCCCCGTTCGGGCCGAGGATCCCCACCACCCCGCCGTCCTCGATGTCGAGATCGACTCCACGGAGTGCCACGGTCGAGCCGTATTCCTTTCGCAGCCCTGCTACCCGGATCACCATGCCCGTCTCAGCCTGCCGTGGCGCTCGGGGCTGGTGGGGGCGCCGGGGCTGTCGGGAAGCCACCGGCTCTGAGGGCCAGGTAGATGCCGCCGATTCCGAGGATGATCGTCACCAAGCGGACCAAGAAGCCTACATAGGGAATCGCCGCTACGAGGAAGAGCAACAGCAACCCGACGGCGAGCGACAGGTACTCTGACGAATCGCCGAGCCCAAGGCGCCTCAACAACCAGTCGCCGACGAACTGCGCGGTTACCAGGCGCGCCAGGAACGCGCCCAGTCCGAAGAGCAGCAGCCCGACGACGCCCAGCGGTAGGGTCACGATCAACGCGACGGCGACGAGGCAGGCGACCGGGAAGACCACGGCAACCACGAACCCGAAGCCGAGCCCCGGCGCTGGACTATTCCGCAGGCTTGCCGCTGGCGCGCGTGCCGCAGCGCCGCCGAGCAGCAGGAAGACGGCGCCGACGATCAGGTTACTGAGATACACCCACACCTTCCAGGCGATGCTCCAGAAGCTGAGGCCCTGCGTCGTGTCGTCTTCGTTTTCATCGCCGGACTCACGGTTCCAACTCAGCGACCCTCCGATCTGAGCGCTATTGGCGATCCGCGCCTCTTCGTTGGACTCGTAGGTCACGTCGCCGTGGATGACGGCGGTATCCGCCAACTCCAACTGGCCGGTTTCCATATCAATGGTGTGTACGGTTCCGCCGATGCTGGCACCGCCGGCACTGCCGAGGACCGCTCCCCCCACCGTGCCATCCACGTTGAGGGAACCGCAGAGACAGATGATATTACCGTGGATGACGGCGCCCTCGAGGATCGTGGCACCGGCAGTCCCCACGTAGAGGTCGCCGTCGATTTCCCCAGACACCGTGATGCCCGCTACCCAGGCGAAGACGTCGCCCTCAACGTGTCCGGCGACAGTGCTAGTTTGTGCGAACAAGAAGGCGTTGTGCCCGACGCGCCCGGCCAGGCTGACATCTTGGCCCGACAGAAAGATGTCGCCACCGACGTCGCGGACGCGCTCGTTCAGCACGTTGATGAACCGCGGTCGTTCCGGAGGCGCGGAGATCGCTGCCGCAGGTGCTTGCTGCGAGGCGGGCGCCGGCTCCGTGGGGTCCTGTGCTGGCGATGGAGCGACAGTAGCGGCGGCCGCTGCATTCGTTCTTGCCCCGGTCGGTGCCAGCGACAGGAAGGCGCCGACGCACAAGACGCACATCGTTGTCGAGGCGGCCTTGGGGATCTTCAGCTGAGGGGCAATTCTCATACGTGGTTCCCGAGGCTCCGCAAGTGAGTCGGCTCGGTAGCTCGCAGTATCGCAGCCCTGCTCGGGCGCGCCCACACAATCAAGCGGAATGGCCGCGTCGCGGTGCCATCGGTCGATAGCCGGTTCCGAGTGGCTACCCGGTCGGCCGCTACCATTGCCGTGGCTACCATCCGAGCAGCTCGCGCAGCCGGCGCGCCCGGCGGCGCGAAACGTGAACCTGAGTGCCGACGGCCGGTCGCAGCACGGCCGTATAGGTACCCGAGAACATCGGCGCCAGGTGATCGATCCACTCCAGGTTGATGATCGAGGCGCGCGAGACACGAACGAAGGGCGGCGAGGGCAATCGCTCCTCGATCTCGTGAAGCGCCTGCTTGAGCCGGTAGCGTCCTTGTGGCGTGTAGGCCCAGGTGATGGTGTCTTCGACGCTCACGCACGCGATGTCCTCGAGCTGCAGGTTGACGATCTTGCCGGCTTGATGGCCCGCCAGGTGACCGCTGATGCGCTGGCGGTCTTCCGGCGTCGCGGGTGGTGCGTCGGGCTCATCTTGCGGTAGCCGCCGCTGCCATAGGCCCTGCCGTACGCGTCGCAGTGCTCGTGAGAGCTGCTCGCGATCAATCGGCTTGACCAGGTAGTCGGTGCCCTCGAGGGCGAACGCTTCGACGGCGTGCTCTTCGTACGCGGTCGTGAAGACGGCCAGCGGGCGTACAGTCTCGGGGAGATGCTCATGCAGCGCGCGTAGAGTCTCCAGACCGTCCTTGTCGGGCATGCGCACGTCGAGAAACACTACGTCAGGGCGCTCCTCGAGCACCACCTTGATTGCCTCGCTGCCGCTTGCGGCCACGCCGACGAGCTCGACGTCGCTATGCTCCGCCAGCAGCCGCCGCAGGCGTCGGCGAGCGAGCGGCTCATCGTCGACCGTTACGGCGCGGATAGTCATGTTGGAATCCTCATCTCGATGCGTGTGCCGGGATCAAGCGGTACGGTCACTAGCGTGGCAGCACCGCGATAACGCAGCGCCAGCCGTTGCAGGACGTTGGCCAGACCGCCTCCCGCGCCACCCGTCCCGGGGGTCAGATCGATGGTCGCCAGCGACGAATCGGTGGTGCCGGCTGCCAGACGACGTTGGAGCTCATCGGGTAGCCCGGGCCCGTCGTCCTCGACGCGCACCACCAGCGTATCGTCGGAGCACGTCACGATAATACGCACGGTACCGCCCTCGGCGCGGGTGGCCACCGCGTGTTGCACGGCGTTCTCCACGAGCGGCTGCAGTACCAATCCCGGAATGCTGCGCGGCAGCGCCTCCGGATCGACGTCTTGCTCGAATCGCAAGCGTTCTCGGAGGCGCGCCTTCTCGACCCGGATGTAGTGGCCGACCGCCTTGAGCTCGCTAAACAGCGGCACGGTGCCCTCGGCGGACGAGCGCAGCGTATAGCGCAGCAGGTGAGCCAGGTCGCCCACCAGCTGTTCGGCAACGGCGGGGTCATCGTGAGTCAACTCTGCGAGCGCGTTGAAGGCGTTGAAGAGAAAATGCGGGTTGATCTGTGCCTGCAGCGCTCTGAGCCGAGCGTGCAGAGCCGCTTCTCGCATCGCTGCTTCGCGCGAACGGGCTGCCTCGATCTCTCTTCGCATACGGGCGTGCGAGTAGATGACGCCTGCCAACCCTAGGCCCAGCACAGCGGCCAGTGCCGGCAAGGTAACCGCTTCCTGCCAGCGCAACAGCCAGTACGAGGGCGGCTCGCGTACCAGAGTCGCCCAGCTGGTGACGATGGTCCCCAGCAGGATGAGCGCCTTGTCGAGCGGGTTGCGGAGGTAGGCGGGAAAGCTCGCGTAGCTCGGCTCGACGAGACGACGAAAGAGAATGCCGCTGAGGCCGCCGCACAGAAGAGCCCATACAGGCTCCCAGGCGCCGTGCAGGTACCACAGCAGCAGGAGCGACACCAGCGCTCCGCCGAGAGCTGCGGCGAGGTCGGAGACCACACCGCGGAGACCACGACGGTGCGGTGGCCGCGGCGTCATTACGCCGCTCATGCGGTGAGCTCGCGCGGTCGCAGGACGAGCAGCGTGATGTCGTCTGCCTGTTCGGTGTCGGGTCCGGTATGGCCATGCAGCGCCTCCAGCACGGCAGCGCTGATGTCTGCCGCGCTACCGTGGTGCTGAGCTCGCGTCGCCTGCTCGAGGCGTGCCTCACCGAACTCTTCGGCGTGGCCGGCCGTCGCCTCGGTGACGCCGTCGGTATAGACGAGCAGCACCTCGTCGCGCTCCATGTTGCGTTCTTGTAGCTCATACTCGCTGGTGGTGAACAGGCCTAGCGGTCGCCCACCGCCGAACAGGCGATGTGCCACGTCCGAGCCGATGATCAGCGGTGGATTGTGGCCGGCGTTTACGTAACGCAAGTGTCCGCGCTGTGTCAGATGCCCGACGAAGAATGTCGCGTATCGTTCGGGGGTGGTGCGCTCGACCAGGAATCGGTTTACTAGCCGGCAGATCTCGGCGAGGTCGTTGTGTATCGAGTGGGCCGCCAGGAACGCCGATTGCAGCGACGACATGAGCAACGCGGCGGGCACCCCCTTGCCGGAAACGTCACCCACGGCGAAGCAGATGCCGTGCTCGCCGCGGTCGAGAATCTCGTAGTAGTCGCCACCTACCTGCCGCGAGGCAATGTTGACCGCGTGTGTCTCCACCCACGACCGATTCGGTACTCGTCCGCGCAGCAAGCTCTGCTGAATCCGACTGGCGACCTGGAGGTCGTCCTCCAGTCGTTGCTTGGCCTCGATCTCTCGTTCCAGACGCCGGTACGTATAGATGAGCGACGCCAAGCCGAGCCCGATGCTCACGCCCAGGACCGGCAGCGTGATCGCTTCGCGCCAGCGCAGCAGCCAATACGATGCCGGCTCGCGAGCGAGCGTGGCCCAGGTGGCAAAGACGGTCCCGAGTGTGATGACTCCGAGGCTCAATGGTCGTCGTAGATAGGGTGGGAACGTCGTGTAGCTCGGACGTACGAGTCGTCGCGTCCCGACGCCGCCCAGGCCGCCGCAGACGAGCGCCCAGATCCAGCCGGGATGCCGGGTGCCGTGCAGATACAACAGCAGCACGTACGCCAACATCGTGCCGATGGTGGCCGCCATCAAGTCAGCGCTCAGGCGTCGACCGATGCCCGGCGCATCGGGCGATTCTCGCGTTGGCGACGACACGGTCGTCATCCGTCGGTGGCCTTTGGTGGGTCGCAGTCGGATCCGGCCGCGTGGCTCAAGTCGCCCGAGTCAAGTACTGACCGGTGCCCGTATCAACCCGGACGCGGTCGCCCTGGCTGATGAACGGTGGAACCTGGACGACGAGTCCAGTCTCCAGCGTTGCCGGCTTCGTCTGTGCCGCGGCGGTGGCGCCCTTGATTGCAGGATCGGTCTGTGTGACCTCCATCTCGACGGTGCCGGGAAGCTCGACACCGAGGGCCTCCGCACCTACGAAGGTCACCTTGACCTCGGTGTTCGACAGCAAGTACGGGAGCTCCGCCGCGAGCTTCTCGGCGGTCATGCCCGACTGCTCGTAGGTTTCCAGGTCCATGAACGTGTAGAGGTCACCGTCCAGATAGAGGTACTGCATTGTGCGGCGGTCGACGTGTGCCGGCTCCAATGTCTCGGCGGAGCGGAAGCGCTTGTCGATTAGCGTGCCGGTGCGCATGTTGCGCAGCTTCGTCTGCATGACCGCCTGACCTTTGCCCGGCGTTACATGGGTGAACTCCTGCACACGCAGAAGCTCACCGTCCAGGTCCAGAACCATGCCCCTCTTGATCTGTGTGGCCGGAATGCCCAACGATGGCTCTCCTGATGCAGTGGCTGGCCGCCTGGCGCGCAGTGTAGGGTCGACGCTCGGTGTGGCCGCCCGGGTCCCAGAGCGTACCGTGCGTCCAGGGGGATTTCGACCACTGGCCCGGCGCTGCGATTTCAGCCGAACAGGTGGCGCAGGAAGAAGCCGACGTTTGCTGGACGCTCGGCCAAGCGTCGCATGAACCAGGGATACCAGCTCGGCCCGTAGCTCACATAGACGCGCACCGAGTAACCGTCGGCAACCAACTGGCGCTGCAGTGGTCGCCCTATGCCATACAGCATCTGGAATTCCCAACCGTCGAGCTTCAGTCGATCGATCAGCTCACAGGCGTGAGCTACGAGCGCGCCATCGTGCGAGGCGATCGCCACGCGTACGCCGCGTGCATCGTCCGCTGCCAGTCGATCGAGGACACAAGCGAAGTTGCGGTCGACATCGTGCTTGGACGCAAAAGCGACATCCTCAGGCTCGTTGTAGGCACCTTTGACGATTCGCAGCGGGGTGCCGGTGGGCACCAGCTTCTCGACATCTTGCTCTGTACGACGCAAGTAGCTTTGCAGCACGACCCCGAAGTTGTGGAACCGATGCCGCAAGCTCTCACAAACGGACAGTGTGGCCTCGACGTACTCTGAGCCCTCCATATCGATACGCACGAAGTTGCCATGTTCCGCTGCCTTCGACAGGACGCGCTGTAGATTGGTACTCGCCAGCTCGGTGTTCAAATCGAGGCCGAGCAGCGTGAGCTTGAGGGAAAGACTGCAGTCGAGTTGCTCGACGGCGATCTGCTCCAGGATCTCGACGTAGGCATCGGTGGCGACCATCGCTTCGTCGGCGTTGCTGATGTTCTCACCGAGAGGATTCAGCGTAGCCATCATGCCGTCGCTGTTGAGCTGCCGAACAGCCTCGAGCGCCTCCGGGAGGGTTTCGCCGGGGATGAATCGACCGACAACGCGGTGGGTGACCGACCATCCGGTCAGCAGTCGTTTCCAGGTCGGCGAGCCCGCCATCGCAAGCAAGATCGGGCGAATGGGGTTCATCGGCTGATCATACCTCCGTCGCGGCGACCGGCTGATCAATGTCCGAGAGCGTCAGGAGCGTGGTTAAATGGCGCACTTCCCACCCTAGGTTGCCTGGCTCGACGCTGCGCTCATCCCCGGACAGATCGTTGCGGAATCTCCGTTTTGGCCGCGCTGCGCTCATTTTCTTGGTCGCGTGCTCGGCGTGCGCAAAGGAAGAGATTGTCCCCGAGCCTTATCAACCCAGCAGCGCGTGGGATGCTTACCGGCACGGCCTTGACGAGGCTGGCCTGGCATCGACGGCGCTGGCGCGCGACTGGATCGCCGCCGCTGCCAGCGTTGCCGAGGACCCGGTACGCTTGCAACTGCCGTATCGTGAGCGTGGGGCTTTCGACGCTCGTGCCGCGCATGCCTCCGGTTACGGTTTCACGGCGCTTCGCGGCCAACGAATTGAAGTGGTAGTCGATCTCGAGGTAGACGCTCCGGTGCGTCTCTTTCTCGATTTGTTCCGCATCCAACCCGACGCGGAGCCGTTGCACGTGGCCAGCGCGCCGGCGACCGAAGCCCGCCTGGCGTTCGAGCCACGACGCGACGCTGAGTACCTGCTAAGGCTACAGCCCGAGCTGCTGCGCGGCGGCGAGTTCGAGCTCGAGATGCGCCTCGTCGCCTCGCTCGAGTTCCCGGTTGAGGAACACGACGTCACCGACATACAGAGTGCCTTCGGTGCTGCGCGTGATGCCGGTCGTCGCACTCATCACGGGGTCGACATCTTCGCCCGACGGGGCACGCCGGCGCTGGCAGCTTCGCGTGCCTATGTACGCCGAGTCGGCGAACAACGCCTCGGGGGCAACGTCGTGTGGTTGCAAGACCGCGAGCGCGACCTCCGTCTGTACTATGCGCACCTCGAGTCCCAGGCGGTCGAGGAGGGCAGCTGGGTCGAGCCGGGCGATGTGATCGGCTATGTCGGCAACAGCGGTAACGCGCGGACGACGCCACCGCACCTACACTTCGCTATCTACTCGGACGGTCCGATCGATCCGATGAACTTCCTGCGACAGCCGCGCAGCGATCCGACGGCGGTAAGTGCCGATGCCAGCCGACTCGGTAGCTGGGGCATCACGATGCCCGACGAGACTTCGCTTCACCAGCGCCCTAGTCGCCGGTCCGATGCTCTGCGTCAGCTCGGCGCCGGAACGCCGCTGCGTATCTGGGCTGCAACCGGCGGCTACTACCGAGTTGCCCTTGCTGACGGGACCCCCGGGTTCCTGCGCGACACGCTGATCGGTGATCCTCCGTCGGCGAGCGACGCCCAGTAAGACTCGCCAGCAGGTACCCCTGCCCGAAACGCGACAGCTGCTAGCCGAGCTCGAATAACCACCCGAGTAGTATCTGGAGCGGGAATCGACCGAGGGCGCCAGCTGCCGCCGCCGACTCGTCGAAATGCTCTGTGTTGTCGGCCTCGAAGCCTGGACCCCACAACAGTACCGGCAGCGGATCGGCGGCGTGCTGGCCGCTCTCCGAGAGCGTCGCATGGTCCGATGCCACGCCTACCCGCAATGCCTTGCCGGCGTAGGTGTCGAGAAGAACCCCGAGTTCTCGATCGAGCCTTTCGAGGAACTGCACCTTGAGGTCTGGCCGGCGGTCGTGTGCGGCGATGTCAGCCCCCTTGATGTGCAGGATCGTCAGGTCGCCCTGCTCGAGTGCGCCCATAGCGGCCGCCATCTTCGCTGGCAAGTGGGTGTCGAGGTTGGCGGTCATCTCCGGCGTGCAGACGGTTTCCGCGCCCAGCCAGCGCGCCAGGCCAATGACCGTGAGGTCGCCGCTGATGCACGATACATGCAGTGGCACCCCGGCCTCCTCGAGAGTCACCAGCCGATGGAGTCGTCCGGCACCGCGACTCAACAACGCGTTCGCCGCCGGCTCCCCTCGCCGGCGTCGGCTGGCGTTGATCGGGTGAGCTTCCAGCACGGTACGGGCCTCGGCCTCGAACGCCGAGAGTATGCCTGCGGTGTGAGCCGCCGACTCGTTCGCGTCATCGATAGGCTCGACACTCAGCGGTGGCCCGACCGGCGCGCCATCGCCGGGATCGCTGCCGCTGATCGCTGGCGACAGGTTGGGTCCGTGAGCGACGATCGCCAGCCGGTGCTCGGTTGCCGCCTTGATGCGCAAGAGCGCGCCGCGAGCAATGCTCTCGGGTAGCTGAATCGCGTCGAGGGCGGAAGCCAGTGCCACCGCGTCGTCGCGGATTCGACCGGCGCGTCGATCGATGACGTTGCCATCGTTGTCGATTGTCGCGAGGTTGGCACGCAGTGCGATGTCGCCGGGTAGCATTGCCAGGCCGGCGCCGAGCGCCTCGACCGGGCCTCGCTTCAACGCGCGGGGTGATTGCCCGAACAGCGCCAGCGTGCCGGCTGCCGTATCCGGCACGACACCCGGCGCCACCGGATCCGCCAGGCCGAGCGTCCCCTCGCGGGCCAGCCGATCGAGGTTCGGCGTGTTGGCCGCCTGCAGTGGCGTGCGGCCGCCGAGCGCACGCACGGCGCGGTCGGCAACCCCGTCGATGATCAGCAGCAGCGTCGCGGTGTCGCTGTATGATTCGACCCAGTCGGCGTGCGCCAGTGCCGGCACCTGGCGTTCGAGCTCAGCGGTCACCAGCTGCACCGCGTGAATCTCCGGTTCACCATCACGGGATGTGTCGAGAAACGGAATGTCGTGTGCTTCGGCCATCTGCATCAGGTGATCGTTGATGGCACGAATGTCATCGAACGCCTCGAGGTAGCGCTCGGCGCGTCGTGATCCTCCGGCGGGGCGGGTGAGGATACGGGCGCGGAGAGACTCCTCGTCGGGGGTTCCGAGCATGATGGCGACCTGGTACGCCTCGCCGGCGAGGTCTGCGAACGGCACGATGCCTGGCAACAGGTGGACGCCTTCCACGATGATGCTGACGTTCTCCTCGATGGCTCGCTCGATGACCGCCCGCGTACCCACACACACTCGCCGCGCCTGATCCTCGTAGCTCTCCAGCAGTGTGTCCGAGCTTTCGGCGACCGGGTGGTCGGCAGCCGCGGTTACCTGGCGGGTGATCTCGAAGCTCGAGTGGTGCAACGCCGGCAAGATCTCGGGGGTGAATACCATCCGCATGACCTGCCGGATCGTGTCGGTGGAAGAGACGCGGTAGACGCGGAGTAGCGGGGCAAGCTGCAGCGCCAGGCTCGACTTGCCCGTCCCGCTGGCGCCACCGATGTACACAATCACCGGGCGGGGGAGCCGGTTGATGCGTCGGATCGTTCGATAGCGAAGCTTGGCATTGACGCCGGCGTGCTGCTCGAGCAGCACGTCCACCCGACGGGCGACCTCGGTGCTCGGTAGGCTGGTAACAGACTCCTCGCGGAGCTGAACCTCGACCTCGGCAGCGAGGCGATAAGCGTGCTCGGCCGGCACACCGCTAGCGTAGATCGTCTCGGCCAGCAGCCCTTTGGAGAAGGGGTGGGTGCGCCCCTTGGTGACGACCTCCAGGAGCGGCACGGCCTCGTTCGGCTCTGTCAGCTCGGAGATCACCTCGGTCCCCAAGCGCTTCGAAAGTGCGCCGGCGATCAACTCGCGTAGCTCGCTCTTGTCGACTTCCTCACGACCCTCGAGCGCGTCGCGCACGTCGCGCGCCGTCGCGTAAGCCTCCTCGAACTCGACGCCGCGCCGTACGAGGTCGTGGGTCACCATGCCGCGCAGGAATCGCGTGCGGGCGCCGGTCGCTGACACGACATGCAGCGACCCGGTGTCTTTCTCAGGCAGATCCTTGCGGGGCGGTTGGGCCATTGGCGCGGGCGGGCCGGGCCGACGATCAGCCGTGGCGGATCTCGACAGAGGGTTCGATCTCTTCGTGCTCAGGAGTCACGCAGATGTGCTTCGTGAGCCTATGTGCGATCACTCTGGCGAGCAACATGCGAGCCTGCAGTCAGATCGTCGGCGACGCTCCATCGCGCCCGATCGACCGCAATGCCGTCGCAGTGAGCTTCTCCTGTCGGTCGCCGCCGGTTGCATTATCTGATCCGTCCGTCCAACCTCTCGCGGCGCGGGGATAGAAGCGAGATCTCCCGCGAGGCGGCCAGCCAGTCCCCGGGGGTAGAAGATGGGCACACAGCCCGACGACGAGGAACAGGGCCTGGTTCGTGCGATGGGCCGCTGGGATCTCACCGCGGTGGGCGTCAACCAGGTCATCGGCAGCGGAATCTTCGTGCTGCCGGCGTCGGTCGCGATGCTCGTGGGTGTGCCGTCGAGCCCCTGGCCGTTCGTGCTCGCTGGTGTGGCCAACACGCTGATCGTGCTCTGCTTCGCAGAGGTATCGACGCGATTCCGCAACGCCGGTGGACCCTATCTGTACGCCCGCGAGGCCTTCGGATCGTTTGCCGGTTTCGAAGTAGCCTGGATGCTCTGGCTTACGCGGCTGGCCTCGCTGGCGGCGCTTGCCAACGCGTTGGCTCGCTATCTGGCCTACTTCCTACCCGGTGCCTCGAGCGGCGCCGGTCGGCTGGCAGTGGTCACGGCGACGATCGGCGGATTGGCGCTGATCAACTTTCTCGGTGTGCGCTATGGCTCCTGGACCGTGAACTTCTTCACGGTCAGCAAGCTCGTACCGCTGGTGGGTTTTGTGCTCGCCGGTGTGTTCTTCGTCGATCCGAGCCGGTTCGCCGGTTTCTCGACTTCGATCACGCCGGGCACCGGGGAAGCTGTCTTGCTGCTGATGTTCGCCTTTGGCGGCTTCGAAGTGTCGACGTTGCCGGCGGGCGAGGCGCGCACACCAAGGCGCGATGTGCCGTTTGCATTGCTTACGACGATCGCAGTTGTCTGCGCGTTTTTTCTGTCGGTGCAGCTGGTTACCGTGGGAACGCTCGCCGACGTCGCTTCATCGGAGACACCACTGGCCGATGCTGCCTCGAATTTCATGGGGCCGGCCGCCGGCGTGTTGATGGCCATCGGCGGGCTGATCTCGATCGCCGGGTCGAATGCCGGAACGATGTTGGCCGGACCGCGGGTAACCTATGCGATGGCGTCGCGTGGCCAGCTACCGCGATTCCTGGCCCATATTCACGCTCGCTACCGGACGCCCGACGCGTCGATATGGCTCTACGCCGCGGTGGCCTGGGCGCTGGCAGCCTCCGGATCGTTCGAGCAGATGGCCAAGGTCAGTGCGGTGGCGCGCCTCGTTTACTATGTGGCCACCTGCGCTGCGGTGCCGGTCCTGCGTCGCCAGGGCGGAGATACCGATGGATTCCGTCTTCCGGGTGGCGCGTTGGTGCCGGCGCTGGCGGTGTTGGCGTCGATCGCCATCATCTTCGGTGCGGACCGCGTTTCGCTGGCCTCCGGGGCGGCCGCGCTGGTGGTCGGCGGGTTGCTCTACCTGGCCTACGGCCGCACTACGACGGCAGGCGCCTAGCACGAAGCCATCTGGTCCGTAGCCGCGAGCTCAGCAATCATCGCGGCGCCGGTGCCGGAGCAGAGCCCCCGGACGGCCCGGCAAGCGCGCTCCGTCGCGAACCGCCAACGTCCCGTTTACCAACACCGCGTGAATGCCGACTGGCTTGTGGTCAGGCTCCGTCCAGGTGCCGCGATCGCCGATCTGCTGGGGGTCGAACACCACGATGTCAGCGGCGTAGCCGGGCTCCAAGCGGCCGCGATCCGTGAGGCGTAGACGCTCGGCGGGCAGCGATGTCGCTTTCCTGATGCCCTCGGCCAGACCGAACCACCCTTCGTCACGGGAGTAGTGGCCGAGTACTCGGGGGATCGCGCCGTAGCTACCGGGGTGTGCGATGCCATCTCCTTTGAGGATCACATCCACCGCCACGGCGTGGTGCGGGTGAGCGAGAAGCTGACGCAGGACATCGTCGTCGCCGGGGGCGCCGCTGATCCCGTGATAGCGAGCCATCACATCGCCGCCCGAGGCGGCAGTGATCTCGGCCGCACACTCGAACGGGGTCGACCCCTTGCGTCGGGCGATGTCACTCAAGCTGCGGCCGAGCCAGTTGCTGTGAGAGTCGGACGCGGCTTGCAGGAGCACGATGTCGTCCCACCCTCCGGCACCCACGAGGTTGTGCGCCCAGCCGTCGTTCCAGGGCGGCCAGGTCGGCACGAGCGTGTCGATGTCGTGCGCGACGCGCCGACGGTACGCACCGCTGCTCAGCTTGTTGCACAGCTTCGCGACGCCGTCGGCCAGAGTCCAGGGCGGGTAGATGGCCAGCAACGTGGTGTTGACGGCATGGTACGGGATCACGTCAGAGGCCACGTCGATGCCTTCGCTTCGCGCCGTATCCTCGAGCCGCATGGTCTCGCGGGTGAGATGCCAGTGGCCCGGTCCGAATGCCTCATGATGAGAGTGCTGCAGGCGCACCCCGCTGCGTCGACCGATTTCCAGAAGCTCACGCTCCGCGTGGACGGCGAGCTCGCTGGAACCGCGCACATGACATCCGAATACACCGTCGGAGGCGGCCACCGGCTCGCACAAGGCCACCAGCTCATCGGTGTCTGCCCACATCCCCGGCGGATAGATGAGACCAGCGCTGAGCCCGAAAGCGCCCGCATCGAGTGCCTCCTGAACCAGAGCCTTCATCGCCACGATCTCGTCATCACTCGCGATACCTGGCGCGGCCCCCTTCACCGCACAGCGAATGGCGCCATGGGCCGCCAGCGGGGCAATGTTCAGCGGCGGACCAACGACTTCGAGATAGTGCAGATACTCGGCGAAGCTCCCCCAGGCGAGCTCTGTACCGCGCGGAACGATAAGCGCCATGAGCGCTGTCAGAGCATCGTGGTGGGCGGCGATCGCCGGCGCTACGCCAAGTCCACAGTTGCCGATTATCTGGGTGGTGATTCCTTGCTGGAGGAACGGTCCGAGCAGGTCCGGCGCCTCTGGGTGAGTCAGTGCCGCATCGGAATGGCCGTGGATATCGATGAAGCCCGGGCATGCGGCCAGCCCATCGACGTCGAGCGCCGCCGTCGCCGGTGCGCTGCCGGGTGCGCCGAGAGAAACGATGCGTCCTGACTCGATGACGATATCGCCCCGCACCGGCGGACCGCCGGATCCGTCGTAGATGACCGCATTGCGGATCGCTTGAATGTCCGTCGCGCTCATTGGCTGATCCAGGGGTGACGTACGCGCAGCGGGGACACGTTTCTCCGACTCGGGACACAGCTCATCTGACCATGGTATAAGCCTAGAGAGTTCGACCTTGTGTCGGGAAGCGGGTGTGAATCCCGCGCTGCCGCGCAACTGTAATCGGGGACGAAAGCCGCCCGAGGAGCCTCCGCACCGTGCGGTCGGCTCCGGAACGCCACTGGGTACACCGGGAAGGTGGCGGCCGGTAGGACGATCCGAGAGCCAGGAAACCGAACCGGCCACCGGCCGGCCCTCGCGGGAAGGGGTATCACGATGGCGGAGGCACCTCTGTCTGAATCGATCGCCGCGCCCTCGCCGACCCGACCCGCCGTATCGCTGCGCGCAGAGGGCCTGGTGTTCGGTTTCGAGCGGCCATTGCTGCGCGGCGTCGATTTGGGTGTCTCCGGCGGAGACTGCGTCGCACTCCTGGGAGCCAACGGCGCCGGTAAGACCACCGTGCTACGGCTTCTGGCCGGCCTGATCGAGCCGCACGCCGGCCAGGTCGAGGTCGACGGTATCGCGTCGCCACTCCTGTCGCACCAGCAGCGGGCACACCGGATCGGGTACTTGCCGCAGCGTATTCCAGTGGCGACCGGGTTCGCAGTCTACGAGATGGTGCTGATGGGATTGTACGCTCTGCTGCCGGCGCGCGGTTGGGAGAGTCAGCGTGAGTGGCTAGCAGTCGGCCGCGCGCTGCATCGAGTGGGAGCGCGCCGCTTAATGCGACGTCCGTTCGACGAGCTCAGTGGCGGCGAGCAGCGCCGAGTGCTGCTTGCCCGAGCCCTTGTAGCGCGGCCGGGACTGCTGCTGCTCGACGAGCCCCTCGCCGCCCTCGATCCGGGATTCGTCCTCGAGCTGACCGCGACGCTGGTTGCCTTGAAGGCGGCCGGAGTGGGTCTGGTGATCTCGACGCATCGGCTTTCCTTGGTGCGTCAGCTTGCCGATCGGGTGATCGTTCTGCGCTGCGGCGAGGTGTTGGCTGCGGGGCGGCCGAGCACGACTCTGAGCGCCGCTCTGCTCGACGAGGCCTACGAAACCGACGCGTTCTCCCGTGTGGGTGCCGGATGAGCCATCGTCTGCCGCTGCCACGACGTCGACGCGCAATGCTGCTGGCCGGTAGTGGAGCGGCGTTGGTGATCGCTCTGTTGCTCGCTCCGACAGTCGGTTCGACGTCGGTGAGCCTGCAGCGTGTGTGGGCTGACCCGTTCCGCTGGGCCGACAATCCCGACGCCGCGGTGTTCTTCGTGGCTCGATTGCCTCGTGTGCTGCTGGCCTGCATGGTCGGCGGAACGCTGGCTCTCGCCGGAGCGACGTTCCAGTCGCTGCTGCGCAACCCGCTCGCTAGCCCCTACACGCTCGGCGTTACTGCCGGCACGACCCTGGCGGCGTTCCTGGCCATCCGCTTTTCTCCAGGCCCTGCGTTCGCCGAGTTCTCGGTACCAGTGCTAGCGCTGGCGGGGGCGCTGACGACCACAGGGTTGCTGCTACTGCTGACGTCGCGTCGCGGCGACTTGCCTCCAACGGTGCTGTTGCTTGCCGGTGTGACGCTCAACTTCACGATCAGCGCCGGGGTGCTGTTGTTGCAGTACTTCTCGGACCACGCCGAGACAGCGCGCATGATTCGATGGCTGATGGGAGATCTGGACGCAGCAACGTACCGCATGTTGCTGTTGCTGGCGTTGGCGAGCCTGCCGGGTTGGTGGGCGTTGCTACGTGCAGGGCGCACGCTCAACCTGTTGAGCCTTGGTCCGGATGAGGCGAGTGCCCAGGGGGTGAGCGCGCCGGCGGCGACACGGAGCGGCCTGCTGTGGGCTTCGTGGATCACCGGTTTGGCGGTGGCGGTCGCGGGGCCGGTCGGCTTCGTCGGGATCCTCGTGCCGCACGCTGTGCGGCTGCTCGGGGGCTACGACTACCGCATTGTGCTGCCAGCGTCGATGCTCGGTGGCGCTGCGTTTCTGATCACCTGTGACACTGCCGCCCGCCTGCTGTTGGCTCCCGTGGAGCTGCCGGTGGGCATTCTGACTGCATCACTGGGCGGTCCGTTCTTTCTCGTGCTGCTGCTCAGCCGGCGAATTCGACATGTCTAAGCGGCGGAGCTTTCTATGCATCGGCCTGCTGGCCGCCTTGTTGTTGCCGTTGAACGCAGTGGCCACCAAGCCGCAAGCTTTGCCGCGGCGGATTGTATCGCTGGTGCCCGGTGCGACCGAGGTGCTTTTCGCGATCGGGGCTGGCGACCGCGTTGCCGGGGTGAGTAGCTTCGACCACTGGCCACCGGAGGTCGAGCGACTTCCTCGGGTCGGAGGCTTGATCGACCCGGATCTGGAAGCGATTCTGACGCTGCGGCCCGATCTGGCGATCATCGATCCCTCGCAGGGCTCTCTGCGACGTCAGCTGACGGCCGGCGGCATCGCCACCTACGAGTACGCTACCGCCGATGTTGCCGATCTGCTGCGCAACGTGCTTGAGCTGGGAGGCTTGCTCGGCCTGTCGGATCGAGCCGTGGAGTTTGCCGATACCATCCGCGCCGACCTCGATGTGGTTCGCGCTCGATATGCGTCCGTCGAGCCACTGGATGTCCTGATGGTTTTCGGTCGTCGCGATGGGAGCTTTGCTGAGCTATGGGTGAACGGCGGCGTCGGTTTTCTGCAGGAGCTGACCGTGATTGCCGGCGGACACAATGTCTTCGGCGATGTAGCGCGTCCTGGATTCAAGGCGGGACTCGAGGCGGTCATCGCCCGCGTTCCGGACGTGGTCGTCGAGCTTCGCTCTGATGGGCAGCGCGCCGTGCCTGCGGCCACGCTGGAGGCCGAGTGGCGAACACTGCCGGGGTTTGCGGAGGTTCGGGTGGTGACTCTCGCCGCGGGCTGGATGCTCGTTCCGGGCCCTCGTGTGGCCGAGGCCGCGCGCGTGCTGGGAGCCCGGATCCATGGGACTTGACTCGACTTCCACCTCTCATTCCTGGGTACGTCGACTCCCGATCGCGTACTCTCCGAACTCGGCTCCCGTAGGGAGGGACATTGCGATTGCCGGTCTGCGTCTGGGTAGCCATGCTTCGGCTGGACCGGACCGAGCAATACGCGAATGGAGGATTGCAATGACCGACAATCGAAGGCTCTTCGGCAGGCCCACCTGCTTGGGACTCATGGTCGTATCGTTCGTGAGCGTCGCTGCCTGCGGCGGCGACGCTGTGGCACCGGTGGCCGACACGGAGATCGCCGCGGCGGAGATGGGGACTGCGAGCGATTGGGTCGATCGGCAGTTGCCGAATCCGACCGGCGAGGTGCTCCTGAATTGGGCAGCGTTGCCAGACAACCGTGAGTGGGGTTCCACGGCAGGGATCGACATAGACCCCGACGGCAACATCTGGGCCTATGATCGCTGCGGAGGCCTGGCGCTGGCAGGCGGGTGCGAAGAGAACTCCGACCGTGACCCGGTCTTCAAGTTCAACAAGGACACCGGCGAGATCATGGCGGCGTTCGGCCGGGGACTGTTCGTGCTGCCGCACGGGCTGCACGTCGACGTCGACGGCAACGTCTGGGTCACCGATTCTCAGGGCAACGAGTCGGGAACGAAGGGGCACCAGGTCATCAAGTTCAGCCCGGAGGGCGAGGAGCTGCTCCGACTCGGGACGGCCGGTCAGCCAGGGAGTGGGCCCGGGCAGCTCAATGAGCCCTGCGATGTCATTACCGCCGCGAACGGCGACATCTTCGTCTCCGACGGGCACAGCGGTCAGAACCCCGATCCACCGGAAGGCGCCACCGGTCGAATCCTGAAGTTCTCGGCTGACGGCACCTTCATCAAGGAGTGGGGCGAGATCGGCTTCAGACCGGGGCAGTTCCGCACGCCGCACGCCATGGAGTTCGACTCGCTGGGGCGCCTCTACGTTGCCGATCGCGGCAACCATCGGATCCAGATCTTCGACCAGGAAGGCGAACTGCTCGACATCTACATGCAGTACAGCCGCATCAGCGGGCTGTTCATCACCGCCGACGACACGCTCTATGCGATCGATTCGGAGTCCGTCGTGCAGAATCACCCGGGTTGGAAGAACGGCATACGGATCGGGCCTGCTGGTGAGGATCGGTTGACCGGGTTCGTGCCCCCACATCCCCACGATGTCCGGTTCTTGCAGGGTGTTGCCGGTGAGGGGGTCGCGGTGGATGCCGAAGGCCACATCTACGTGGCGGAGGGCCCGGGATCACGTCCGACGGCCGGTGGCGGCATCACCAAGTACGTGGCGAAGTAGACTGCGCGATGCGCTCGCGGGCCTTACGTTCCGCCAGGCGCGTTGTTGGTACGCCGCTGGCAACCGATTCCTGCAAGAGCTCGCGGGCGGTGTGCGCCAGCCCCTTGAGCAGCGTCTCGCGGTCGTCACGTTGCTGGAAATCGCAGATCCCCAAGATCACTGCTCCCGAAGAAGAAACGACGTCTGGCACGAACAGGACCTCCCGTTCAGCGAGCACGTGCTCGACCTCGGGGGTGGCGAGGATGTTGTTGGCGGCCCCACAAATGGCCCAAGCTCTCAGCTGACGTGCCGCGGCGCCGGTCAGCAGGCCGCCGGCAGCGCAAGGGGCGAGTAGGTCGATGTCGGCGGCCAGCATGTCAGCCGCCGGTACGGCGGTCCCACCAACGGATTCGGCGGTTCTTGTCGCCGCGCTGTCGTCGAGATCGGCGACGATCAGCCGCGCTCCAGCGGCGGCGAATTCTCGTGCCACGGCGGCGCCGACGCTACCGCACCCCTGAACGCCGATGCGCAGGTCCGCAAGACCCGGATGGCCGGCGACTTCCACGCAGACGCGCGCGCAACCCACCACTCCTCGCGCCACCATGACAGACATGTCGGTCTCGTCGGTGCGTACCCAGCGGCTCCGCGACGCCATGGTCTGCAGGTCGGCGCGCGACGTTCCAAGGTCACCGGCAGTCATGAACCTGCCGCCCATTTCATCGATTCGCTGGCCCAGAAGCGTGAACGCGGCAGCACGATCGAGTTCGGGACGGTCCATCACCACCATCTTGGCGCCTCCGGCGTCGACCCCAGCGAGCGCACACTTCAGCGTCATGGCCCGTGCCAGGCGCCGAGCATCTTCGATTGCCGTCGCCGCCGAGTCGTAGCGCCAGGTCCGGGTGCCGCCCGCGGCGGGGCCGAGGGTCGTGTCGTCGATTACCAAGAAGGCGCGCAATCCGGAGGCCGCGTCGGTGAAGACTGTCAGTTGCTGCACGCCGGCGTCCTCGAGCTGTGTCAGCAGCGATTCCATTGGTCCGCCTTGTGCTAGCCCTATGGGTGGGTTCTAGCCGAGCCTGCCCGGCCCGGATCGATGCGCTGTATGCTACCGTGCGCCGTTCTGAAGCGATGTGGTCCGAGAGAGTCTGAAGTCCGCGGCGGACAGGAGGTACGTGCCGTGAAGATGCGCGCCGCGCTATTGCAGGAATTTGGCAAGCCGCTGGAGATCCAAGAGGTCGACATTGCTCCGCCGAAGGCCGGCGAGGCGCTGGTCAAGGTGCATGCCTGCGGCGTCTGCCACACCGACATGTACACCTGGAGCGGCGCTGATCCGAGCGGATTCGTGCCAACGGTGCTCGGGCATGAGGGTGCCGGTGTAGTGGAAGAAGTCGGTGAGGGCGTCACTTCGGTAAAGCCTGGCGATCACGTCGTGTGCCTGTTCTCTCCCGAGTGCGGTGAGTGCAGCCATTGCAGCAGCGGCAAGACCAACATCTGTATGGCCATCCGCAACACGCAGGGGCAGGGCTACATGCCCGATGGGACCCCGCGCCTTTCCGTCGACGGCACGCCGATCCGGCACTTCATGGGCACGAGCACGTTTGCCGAGTACACAGTCATGCCCGAGATTGCCCTGGCCAAGGTCAACCCGGACGCGGCGCTCGACAAGATCTGCACGCTGGCGTGTGGCGCCACCACGGGTCTGGCTGCGGCCTTGTACAAGGCGGAGGTAGAGGCTGGATCGACCTGCGCCGTCTTTGGCTGCGGCCTCGTCGGGTTAGGGGCCGTTGCGGGCTGCCAACTCGCCGATGCCGGGCGCATTATCGCCGTCGACATGTCCGAGGACCGGCTGGCTTCGGCGCGCCATTATGGCGCCACCGACACGATGGTTGGCGGGCCAGACACCGTCGACAAGATCGTCGAGATGACCGGGGGTATGGGCGCTGACTACACGTTCGAGGCCACCGGCCACGTCGGCGTGATGGCGCAGGCGGTCGAGGCGGCACGCATGGGCTGGGGGCTGTGTACGGTGCTGGGCGTGGCTGGTAAAGGCGAGACCCTGGACATCATCCCACGGTTCCTCATCACTGGCCGTCGTGTGCAAGGCGGTAGCTTCGGCGGCGCCAAGGGGCGCACCCACGTTCCGAAGTTTGTCGACATGTACATGGAAGGGAAGCTCGATCTCGATGGCCTGGTATCGCACCACCTGACGCTCGACGAGGTCATGAAGGGCTTCGATCTCATGGAGGCGCAGGACGGGATCCGATCAGTCATTACGTTCTGAGGGCGGAGTCCAGAGTTCCGACGCCGCAACGCCAGAAAAACCCGGTAGGGGAGACAAATGATCATCCAGCGCAGCATGAGCGACGGCTACCTGTCGAACAGCTTCGTCGTCGCGGACAAGCCTGGTGGGCACGGGGTGCTCATTGACTCCGGTGGCCCCGTGGAACCGATTCTCACGGCCATCGATGACAACGAGGTCACCATTACCCACCTGCTGCTGACTCACCACCACGTCGATCACATAATCAACAACGCGGTGTACGTCGAGCGCTTCGGCGTCGACATCTGGGGTCATCCGACCGAGCGCGAGTTTTGCGCCGACATCCAGCACGATCTCAACGACGGCGACGCGATCGTGTCCGGCGATCTCCGCATACGAGCGCTGCTGACGCCGGGCCACACGGTTGGCATGCTGGCGCTGGTGGTCAACGATGAGGTCGTCTTTACAGGCGACACGCTGTTCGAGGGAACGATCGGTGGCACGCTGGCCCCGGGCCACGCGACCTATGCTGACATCAAGCACTCGATCATGGAGGTGCTGATGAAGCTGCCACCGGAAACGCGCGTTTGCCCCGGGCATACCAACGACACGACGATCGGCGCGGAGTGGGAGAACAACGCGTTCATTCGCATTTGGCGCGGCCTGGACCCAGAGGGATCGACTCCTTGTATGGCGTTCGACAAGCCGGCCACGTTGGTCTTGCGGGCCCCCGACTACGACGGCGGCACGAAGTGCTGGGTACGCTTCGACGAAGGCGACCACGACGAGATCGTTCCCGGCTCGAAGGTGGTCGGCGACTGAACGCCTTCCGCCGATGACCACCGCTGCCGAGGTCAAGCAGCTCGTCACCGATTATCCTGAGGCCGCGCAGCGGGTCGTCTTCCTGTCGGCGTTGTTGCTTACCAGCGACGAGGGTCTGGACGCGATCGCCCGCGAGATGGTGGCACTCGCGAATCGCGATGGCGGGCGTGGTGGCGCAGCTCGGGCTCGGTCGCAGCGTTCCGTCGATCCGCAGCGAGGTTGAGCATCTCGGCGGAGCGCAGGGCGAGCTCCTGGTCGTGAGGGTTCCGGACCCGCGTCCCGATCGGGGAACGGCAGCGAACAAGTGAACGCCAGCCGCAGCCGGCTCCAGACATGCTCAGCCGGATCCTTCCGCCCGGGCGGCTAGCGACCGAGGTGACGCAACAGCGGTTCCAGAACGGCCCAGACGTTGCCGGCGACGATGCGATGTCCTTCGGCGTTTGGATGGATTCCGTCAGCGAGGTTGTACTCGGGACGGCCCCCGCCGCCTTCAAGCAGGAACGGAATGAGCTCGGTCGAGTTGGCGGCAGCAATCGCCGGAAATAGCTGGCGGAAGTCACTCGCGTACGGCTCTCCCAGATTCGGTGGCACCATCATCCCGGCGATGACGATGACTACGCCCGGCTTGGCCAGACGGGCCTTGTCGATGATTGCCTCCAGATTGGACCGCGTGCTCTCGACAGGTGTGCCGCGAAGCCCATCGTTGGCACCGAGCTCCAGCACCAGCACGCGCATGGGACCACGCAGTAGCCAATCCACACGGCGCAGACCACCAGCACTGCTCTCACCGCTAGATCCGGCGTTGACCACCCGATAGGGCCAACCGCTCTCGTCGATGCGTTTCTGAATGAGCGCCGGAAAAGCCTCTTCCGGCTCGAGCCCGAAGCCAGCGGTCAGGCTGTCGCCGAGAAACACGATGGTGGCCTCCTGGGACGCCAGTCCGCCGGGTGACCACAACAGAGCGCCGAGCAGCGCGATCGAAATCGGAATGGTTCGGGGGGTCACGAGCCAGCACCTTAACCATGGGGCAAACCAACGATCTTCTATTCTAATGACGCACCGAGCACCGAGCGTCGACGATACGTGAGCGTCGAGCCGGGCGGGATCTGTCTATGATTGGTTTCCTCCCCCCAGCAACGGCCCCTCGTCATGGTCGCAGCTCCGATTCTGGAAGCGCGTCGTCTCACCAAGACTTTCGCAGCGTCGCACGGAGAGCTCACGGTGGTGCGCGATGTCGACTTCGCCATCGCCCCGGGATCGACGTGCGCCGTTGTCGGGCCGTCGGGTAGCGGCAAGACGACGTTGCTGGGGCTGTGTGCTGGACTCGACCGCCCGACGTCTGGCGAGGTGTTGATCGATGGACAATCGTTGAGCGCGCTCGACGAGGACGAGCTGTCGATCTTGCGTAACTACAAGGTCGGGTTCGTATTTCAGAACTTCCAGCTACTACACACTCTGACTGCCCTCGAGAATGTCATGGTGCCGTTGGAGTTGCGTGGTGATCCCCGGGCCGCGTCGCGGGCCAAGGAGCTACTCGCTCAGGTCGGACTAGATGACCGTCTCGATCACTATCCCGTCCAGCTTTCGGGTGGTGAGCAGCAATGACCTGCCCCAAGTGTTGAGGCCACTTCGTAACTCATAGAATCGATGCTGGCAAGAGATTGTTGGAGCCGGCGAAGCGGAGCGCAGCCGGCTTCAACAACGTCGCTTCCGGTGCAGGCGGCCGATAGCCCAACGAGC